>Ga0210393_10004336_pt1 | contig 11239 bp, 14 predicted proteins | sample IncBWC27OmetaG_FD_160068 | JGI IMG/M metagenome (GOLD analysis project Ga0210393, IMG submission 160068) | Forest soil microbial communities from Barre Woods Harvard Forest LTER site, Petersham, Massachusetts, United States - Inc-BW-C-27-O ...
AGCGCGAGGATGGAGCGAGCTTGCTGCGCCCGGAAATTGCCCAAGCCAAGGCGTGGGGCGCGCTGGGAATGGGGATGGGCAGCCGGGCCCTCGCGCAGCGCGCCGCGGTGCAGCCCGCGTTCATCTCCGCCGTGAATGCGCTCGCGGGCGGCCGGCTCATTCCGGTCCCGGGGGGCGTGCTGATACGATCGAGTGGCAAGTCGATCATCGGCGCCGTCGGCATCACCGGCGCGACGTCGGACCAAGATGAGGCGTGCGCAGTTGCCGGTATCGAGGCGGCGGGTTTCAGCGCCGACACCGGCGCGGATCCGGGGGCAAAATGAGGGTGAATGGCATGCCAAGATTGACGCGCGCATTGAGCTTCCCGAGTGCGCTGTGTTTGGCGCCGGCGCTCGTGCTGGCACTGACCGCGCCGCCCGCCGCACAGGCGCAGCAGCACCTGCGCGACACCGAAATTCATGACACGGACACGCTGGCCTGGTGGCATACGACCGTGGCGCTGTCCGACGACAGCATGGAAGGTCGCGATACGGGATCGGCGGCCTATCAGCGCGCGGCCGACTACGTCGCAAAGCGCTTCAAGGCAGCTGGCCTGGCGCCCGCGGGCGAGAACGGGGGCTATTTTCAAATCGTTCCGATGCACGAGACCGCGGTGGTCCCGGAGGGCACCGGCTTTACGCTCATCGGCGTCAATGGCGCGGAAACCTCGCTCAAGTTTCTGCAGCAAATCACGATCGCGCCGGCCGACAACCTCGCCGCCAATTTCGAAGCAGCGCTGAGCTTTCGCGGTTACTGCGGCAAGGACGCCATGGCCGACATCGCGGGAAAGATCGTGGTCTGTTTCGGCACGCAGCGCGAGGGGCTGCCCAGCGGTGCGGTGCGCGCGGCGAATGCGCGCGCGGGCGGCGCGTTGGGTCTCATCAACGTCGATGATCCTTACTTCACCATTGAGCCGCCGCGATGGCCGTATGCGTATGCGCGCAGCGTGACGCTACGGGCGGCACAGGCCGAGAAGGCTTCTGCCGCGCCGTTGGCGAGCATGCGACTGAGCGCCGAGGCCTTTGCGACGCTGCTCGCCGGCAGCGGCCAGGATGCCGCCGCGATTCTGAAATCTGGCGGCGCAAAGCAGCCACTGCCTAACTTTGAAATTCTCGGCAAGCTGCGCGTCCAGGTCCACGTGACGCAGCGTGACATCAGTTCTCCGAATATTATCGCCAAATTACCGGGCAGCGATGCGAAGCTGAAAAACGAGTTCGTCGTCATCGCCGCACACCTGGACGGTTATGGATTTGGCACGCCGGTCAACGGCGACAGTCTTTACAACGGCACGCTCGATGATGCGGCCTATGTGGCATTGCTGATCCAGACCGCAGACGATCTCAAGGCACGCCGCTTGCGGGCACCGAGGCGCAGCATCCTTTTTATTGCCTTTACCGGCGAGGAGAAGGGCCTGCTCGGCTCGCGTTGGTTCGTGGATCATTCGACGGTGCCGCCCGAGCAGCTCGCCGCGGACGTCAACCTCGATCAGCTGCGGCCGCTGTTTCCTTTGAACATCCTGACCGCGGAGGCGCTCGGCGACACGACCCTCGGCGCCACCGCACGCGCGGTCGCTGCGCCCATGCACATCGAGATCCGCCCGGACGCGGAACCGGAGCGCAATCTACTGGCGCGCGCCGATCAGTATCCCTTTCTCGGCATTCATGTACCGGCCATCAGCTTCATCTTTGGCTACGATCCGAACACGGAGGCGGAGCGGCGCTACCGCGAGTGGTATCAGATCCGCTATCACCGGCCGCAGGATGACATCACGCAACCGATGGATTTTGCGGCGGCGGCAAAATTCAATACGTTTTTCTACCGGCTGACGCTCACCATCGCCAATGACACGAACCGCCCGACGATTAATCCCACGAGCCCATTCGCGGCGAGCAGACACTAGACAGCGCTGCAAGGCTTCGATAACTGGCAACGCCGGCTGCATTCGACCATCATAGCCACATGGTGGTTTCTTCACGCATCCCGGCCCGCGCTGCGATCTTTGTGAGCGGCTATCTCGCCTTGTGGGGCGCGGCGACGGCATACCTTGCGGCCAAGGGCGCCGATTGGACGCTACCGGCGATTTCGCTCGGCGTTTTTGGGTTGGCGTTGCCGCTGCTCAGCCTGCCACTGACCCGTCAAGCCGTGCCGCCGCGGATCGTGGTGGCAAGACCTAGGTTGGAACTGGGAGCGATTCTCGGTTTTTTGATCATATACGCGGTGGGTTTCCTGGTCTGGGGCATGAGCGCGACGCGCGCGGCTGTGCCCGCGGGACGCGAGCAGGAATTGCTGGTGCTGGCCGTCAAGCTACTGGTGCATGTGGCTGCACCGGCACTGCTGCTGGCGGCGCTCGGCGCCAAGGTTGCACCGCTCTTCAGCTTGGGGGTTCAACGGCTGGGGTTTTGGCCGCCGCTGCTGGTGCTTGGAGCGATTATTCTTGCGCTAATGTGCGTCGTCTCACCGGCGCTCGGCGAGATCGCTGCGCTACACGCGTCCGTCGCTACTCTTATCTGGGCCGCACCGGCGTCGTTCATTTGGCTGGCCATCGAGGCGGGTCTATGCGAGGAATTCCTGTTTCGCGCAGTGCTGCAAACCCGGCTGTCGGCCGTCTTGAAGTCGGAGGCTGGGGCGGTGGTGGGCGGTGCCGTGCTGTTCGCCTTGGCCCATGTGCCGGGACTGTACCTGCGCGGGCACGAGGGAGTTGACGGCTACTCGCCCGATCCGCTGCAAGTGATTGCTTTTACCGTCGGCGCGCTCTCGCCGGTTGCAGTCCTGTTCGGAACGTTGTGGGCGCGAACGCATAGTTTATTGCTGATCGTTTTGCTGCATGCCGCGGTCGACGTGTTGCCGAATCTGGCCGAATTTGTAAGGACGTGGGCTTAAAGCTCTCCATTGGCCTGCCGGCACTGCTAAAAAATTATCCTTCGTGATTGCGAATATCAAATATCAGGGGCAGCAGCGCGAACACTCCTAACATGGCGCCGCAGGCTTTTCTTGTAAGAACTTGTTTTTTTATTTTTTGCATTCCCCCTGCTGCTCAGAACCTTCAGACGCAGCTATAGTTCGCCCGCCCGAACCCATGCGAAGCGAAATGTATGTCAGAACCCGCCCTCCGATTTTCTGTCACGTGCCCCGAGTGCGCACTCGAGTCTGTTTGCGAAATACCCATCGCCGAAATTGCAGGTGCCTTACTCTCCGGCCAAAGTCTGCGCCTCCACAGCCACTGCCATGACCTCTACTGGACCGCAAGCGTTAGCGAGCGCGAGCAACTACGAAAATCGCTGGCCGTGTTGAAAATGGATACACACGCCAACCGAACCGCGCCGCATGCAGAACAAAGCGCATCGCCAGCGCTGCGTCTTCCCTACTCTGCTTGCTAATTTCGGCGTTCGAGCGTCCGGTCATTCATCTCGAGTGCCGAGTTTCCGGCCTCTGCTTACTCTGCTTCGTCGCTAAATTCGCTGTTGGCTCTTCTCGCGCCCATCGCACATAGCATACAGATACCGGCATCTGGTGCGATACACAGTATTCCAACAACCGGCGCTGATTATCTTGCACTCGGTCGCCGGGTCCTTTCACTTCAATCATCCGATACTCTCGCTGCTCTGGATAGAACTGCACCAAATCGGGGAAACCAGCCCGATTTTCTTTGATGTCACGAAGAATCCAGTTGAACCAAGCGCACAAATGCGCCGCCGGAAAGCACTCCAACGCCCAACGCAACAGCGTCTTATCCAACTGATGCCAACGCACGAACGGCGACTGAATTCCCCACTTATCCTTGAAACACTTCCAGATGACCTCTCTGTAGCCCCCTGAATCCAGGTACGCCAAACACTCATCGAATTCTCGGCGCCGCCGCCGATAAAAATGCCCGCTCTCCAGATCAATCGGCCCATGATGAAAATCGTGAAAGAACGCACCCGGCACCGGCGCGAAGATCGCCGGCCAACACAAGAGGCCAAACAGCGCCGTGATCAGCCCGTTCTCCACATATCGCACCGTGCTTGGGTTCGGGAGCTCGCGCGCGAGATGATCGCGCACATGATATTCGACCCCCGGTAGAACGGGCGACCCCGGACCAGGGTGGCCCTCGAATACGATCTCAAAGTCTGCGACCGTCGTCACCGGTTTTGGCTCACATTCAATTTTTAATTTCCGATGGATGAGCGGCAGAACCCGCCGCACATGCTGCAACTCAGCTTCACTCTCCGGATTCTCTTGTGCCACAGCGCACAAAGCGCGAGCGCCATCCCAATCTAGCGCTTTGGCCTTGAGGCGAATCGCACGCGACCGCGCGCCGCGATAGCGGCAGGCAAGGTAGCGCTCAAGCGCGGTGTCGTATTCACCCGCGCGCTCATACTCACGCGCGATCAAGAACATTAGCTTTTGCCGCCGTTCCTCCAGCCACTCGCCATCTTGAATTGTCTCCGGCACAAGAGCGCCGAGCTCATCGAGCGGCATTCCTCCGCGAAGCAGTTCGCGGCATTCCTGGATTCTTTGAAACACTTCGATATGCACACGGGTCTGAAATGGCCGGCTGTGAAACGATCGCTCAACCTTCTCGTAGCGAAAAATCCCTAAATCCGCCGTGACGAATTCCGTCCATGTTTGTCTATCGTTGCCGAAGAACATCAATCGGAATCGCTCGCACAATCGCGCGACCAGCAACGAATAGGCGAAGTCTTCACTGCCATGCCAATCTTGAAAGAATTTCAGCTCTGCAAATTGAGCAGCGAGCATCACTACCAGATCTGGCTTGCACCAACGGGCGTAGCGTGGCGGAAGCTTGAGACAACGAATCAAGTCATCTTTGGTCACCAGCCTGGCGAACTCGCCGAGTTTAAGCGCCGGCCGATCGCTCACCCACTTAAGGGTAATCAATGGCTCGGCCGCCGCCCGCGTCTCGCCGATCTCCGCATAGTGCACCTTGCTTGCACGAAACAAATCGCCGCTGCGCATGACCATGCGCGTGAGCAATGCCCGTGAGGCCAACGGCAACTGCGGAAACTCCCGGATGAATCGCGATTCCTCTTCGAGCAAAAGGTCGGAGTAGCGTTCGAGAATTGTCGTCAGCACCAACTCAAAATTCTTGAGGTAGTAGAACGGCTCGAGCTCGGATCTTCGAAATTCATCGCCAAAAAGACTTGTATGCAAGGTTCGCACCCGGGTACTGTACATAAACCCAGCTCTGCGCTAAAGTCTTAGATTCCGCGAGCTTTAGCGCGCGTTCATGCATTGCATGCTAGATCTTCTGGACACTCGCCCAACTCACGAGCGACTCGCCGAAGGTGCGTCTCTCTTGCGCGGATTCGGCCTGCCTGTGGCGTCGGCGCTGTGGCCGCCCCCCCAACATCTCTCAAGTCCCCTCGGCGATGCGCACATCCGCGATCCAATTCGTTGCCCGGCGCGCCAGCCGCGACTGCTGCTCCTCCCCGTCAAAACTGACCAGTCGGCGACTCACCTGCAGCGAATCCAGGCCCTCAAACGTATTCACATTGACGACAGCATAAAGATGGTTCCGAATTTCGCTGGTGACAAGCGGCACTGCGCCACAGCGGGTACAAACATAAAAGATCGCAGTCTTGGTTTCAAAGGCGTATTTGGAAACGACGGCCGGGGATTGAATGGTGACCGACAGTCTTGCGTCTCGATTCGAAGTCCAAACTCCACCATGCTTAATGCAAAATGAGCAGCCACACGCTCGCGCCACGATCTCGGACGGCGCCCCCGGCCAGTCGAGCACAAAAGCGATATTGCCGCAGTGACACTTGCCGTCAATAAGCATCCGTCCTCCAATCCAGCGGACACGAATCTAGAGTACTCGCCACTTCAAAAATATCGCGACAACAGCCGGCACAGCGAAAATCAATAGAAAAATCGGCAACTCCTCAGTCAGTGAATACCCCGCCTTCGCGACCCCCACCCACATATTCGCAGCGGCAATTACCAGCCACAGCGCGACGAATATCACTGTCGCGGCGTACGTTGCGCCCGGAAAATCCATTTGCAGACTACGCTCGCCACGACTTGTAGCGCATCCAATGCACGACCCCACGCATAATTGCGAGTGCGGCGGCCCCTACCTCTAAAATTCACCATGGTTGCCGGGTGCGAATGGAAAGGTGCGCATCACTTGCCAAAGACCTGCGGAATTCGCCAGCAAAGTGGCAGATCTGCAGATCGACTGAATAGGTCCGGCTTTCGCGAGCGCGGCGGACATTTCTTCTGCGCCCCGTTCAGCTGCCGCGGCACTGCCTTGCGCGACAGTAAGGTGCGGGATGATGTCGGCGTGACGGCCCCCATACGGCGGGTACTCCGGAAACGCGGCCGCAAGCCCTCGGGTGAGAGCAATAAACGGAACGTCTGGTCGCGGCGCGAGGTATGCCTCTTGCGGCCAACGACACACTCTGTCGAAGCGCACCGAGAAACTCTCATACTCCGCGAACCAACTGCGCAGAAATCCCTCGACTGACGCCGAGACAGCTGCCGGTGGCATGAAAGGAAAGAGAAGCGTGACGTGCGCCGGCACCCCAAGCTGCGCCGCTGGATCGTAACGAGCCCGTACGTCGGACACGACGGGCTCAGCCTCGCGCACGAGAACGACTAGCGCCGTGTCGGCCAACTTCCGAGCTCCCTGTTCACTTTCCTCCTGGCTCGCCAGGGGCAAATTGAAATGCCGTGCGGACTCGTCCTTAAGGCCTACTTTTGCCTGGCACGGAACGGAAACAGTTGCTGTCTGACAAAACCGTGCGGCATGTAGTCACCGACCACACCGTAGTGCTTCGGGAAGGGTCGGCCGGCGGGCACGCGAACAGCCGTGCCAAACAGATGATCGAGAAACGCATAGTGAGCGGCGTAATTTCGATCGATGGCCTCATCGTCGGCCGAATGATGCCAGTGGTGAAAGTCCGGCGTGACGATGACGTATTTCATCACACCCCAAGGCAGATGAACGTTGGCATGATTGAAGACGGCCTGAAAGCCCACGATGAGGATGTACGCGTTAACCACTGACTCGCGAAATCCCAGCACGAACAGCGGCGCGAGTACCAGCACGCGCGTGACAAGCAATTCAAGCATGTGCTGACGCGAGCCCGCGAGCCAATCCATCGTCTTGGTGCTGTGATGGACCGAATGGTAGCGCCAGAAGTAAGGAATTTCGTGATAAGCGCGGTGGGTCCAGTACTGCGCCAGGTCGGCAACGAGAATGCACAGCAGTAATTGCGGCACGAACCAGATGTGTTGTGTCGCCTTCTGGAAATCGCTGCTGACGAGCCACGCAAATCCATGGTGGATCACGAAGTTCGCGGTGAGCAGTATCAGGCCCACCAGGAAATGATTGACTGCGAAGTGCGTGAGATCCGTCTGCCATTCAGCTCGGAAAATGGCTTGCTGTTTGTATAACGGAAACAATTTCTCGAGCAGTACGAATATCAGGGTCGACCCGAGCAAGTCGAGAATGAACCAGTCGAGGCCGATATAGGGGGTGTTGTTCGGAAAGTCGCCAACCGGCACGCGCGAACCGCCGAGCGCCACTGCCACCACCACGATCGTAAAGGCCAGTGCGTTCAGATTGCGGCGTCGACCAATGATGAGGTTCGCCAGAGACAGTCCACCTGAGATTAGCAACACAACGAACAGCGCGTGCCGTAGGAAGTCGACGGAGTACTGACGGCGCAGCTCCGGTGTTGTCAAATATTCTGGAAAATGGAATGCCAGGACGCCGAGTAACGCCAGCACCGCGAGCGACAGGGCGAGAACCGTCGTAGCAATGCCGCCGCGAACCGTGATCTCCCCGCTCGCCTTGAGCAGGGCCGCGGTGTCTTTTACCACGGCAACAATGACCTTATCCGATGCCGGCGGCGCGTGCCCACTGCCCTCAATCAGAACGCGGCGCGACGGGCCTTTCACGAAACTTCCTTGTACAGCATGGGCCATGATGGTACCGAAGTGCCAACGAAAGACCCAGGAAAATCCTTCAGCACTGTGACGTGCACACCTGCGCGTGGCGCTACAGGTAGAGCGGGCCGGAGTGGTTCTCTACCGTAACGCGTAGCCCAAGCCCCGCGCCGCATGTTTAAGCGGATCCAGCATCACATCATCCGCCAACGCCCGATGAAACAACGGATGCGTCGGGAAAAACGGCTCCTTCAACGCCCGCCCATTCAGCGCGATCGCATGCTGACCGCCATGCATCGGCGCCGCATACAAAATGCCTTGAATCTCTGGATAGGCCTCACACAAATCCCGCGCCCAGCCGCGCGCCCTCCCCCGACTGCCCGAATGAATAGCAATCGACGCACCCACGCGCGTCGCAAAATCCCCCATTAAATCCAGTAGTTTAAGATCGGCCAAGGTTTCAAATACCACCAGCCACGGCGCCTGAAATACCCGATCGATGCGCCGCGTCGCTTGAAAGGCCTCCGCCAGACATGTCTTTGCATCGCGCGCGGCGTAATAGATCCCACGCCTGTGGGTAAGGACCCCTCGAGAAATACACTCGCGCGAGCTTCGTACCAGCCGCCAGTACGCTGGTCGCCGGATCGAGCCCGGCGAGCGCTTCGACCCCCGGCGACTTCGGAAACTTTGCCAAGGTGCGGCGTTACTCGAAGCCGCGAGCGAGCCCCACCACCGCGTCAACGGAATGCCCCTTGAGCAACCACTCCCTGGGGCTCAAGACCTCCTCTTCGCCGACTTCCAAATCCGGATTCGGCGATAAGAACCATTCCGCCACATCCAAGGGATTCAAATCCGCGGGCAGCGCCGCGATCACCTCTCGGATGCCCGGCACCACCTGCTTACGCTCAAACTGAAGACTTTAATTCCACAACTTCACATAATGCCGCGGCGCCCAGGCCCGGAAACGCCGATCTCAAACACGGTAACCTGTGGGAGCAGCTGCAGCCTGCGGCATGAGCCGCCGCTGGCGCGTCGCCCCACGACCGATCACGACCGATCACGACCGATCACGACCGGTGCAAGCGCCGGCGACCGAGCTGGATGGATTCTTCAAGAGGCCACGTTATGCTCTTCATCAAAAAGCTCCGCGGGCGCATCAAGAGCGGCGAGGTGAGCGCCAGTGTACGCATCTGGAAAACTCCGCGTGTCAAAGCCGGTAATCATTACCGACTGGACGAGGGCCGAATCAAGGTCACCTCGATTCGGCAAATTTTGCCCGAGGATCTCTCCGACAGACTGGCTCGCGACACGGGATTTACAAATTTGCTCGACATGATGAAAACGGCGCAACATGGCAGCGGACAGAACATTTACTATGTTCGATTTCAATATGTACCGGGTCCGGCACGAGCCGCCGACAAGAAAAAGTCGCGTCGCCGCTGACTCCCCATGCCGCGCACCCTCGTGACTTTCGTCGCCATCGCAGCCCTGGTCTACATTGCACTGTGCCTGGTACTTTTTCTTGCGCAGCGCTCCTTTATCTATTACCCCCAGGCCAGATCGGCGGGCGATGACCGGCCGACGCTCACCTTGAGCGTCGATGGCGAACGAATCTTGGTGAACACACGCCCCGGTCCCAGTGCAAATGCCGTCATCTATTTTGGCGGCAACGCCGAGAACGTTTCCCTTAGCCTGCCAACCTTGGCAGCGGCCTTTCCCGAGCGCTCAATCTTTGCGATGAATTACCGCGGGTACGGCGGCAGCAGCGGCAAGCCATCGGAAACCGGCCTCATCACCGACGCACTGGCATTATTTGACCGTGTGCACGTCGATCACCCGCAGATCATCGTGATCGGCCGAAGCTTGGGCAGCGGTGTCGCCATCCACATCGCGAGTGAGCGCCCAGCGGAGCGCCTCGTTCTCATTACACCCTACGACAGTTTGCTCACCATTGCCGCCGGTCAGCTCGGTTTCTTCCCCCTGCGGTGGCTGATGCTCGACAAATTCGAATCGTGGAGTTACGCAGCGAAGATAACGGTCCCGACCCTGCTCATCGCGGCACAGAATGATGAAGTCATTCCCTTTGCCAGCACGAAGTCACTCTACGATCAGTTTCGCCCATCTGTCGCTTCCCTGACCGTCATCCGTGACGTCGACCACAACAGCATCTCTGAGAGTCCTGAATACATCCGGGCCGTAGGACGAGTGCCGTGAGTGAGCCGCGCTTTGGCGCTGTGTCGCGGACGCAACGGGTCCGTTAGCGCAAGCTGCAGACTTCTTTTCATTTCCTTGTCAACCCAGGGACCCATCGCGCGTCTATAGTCTGAGAGGTGAATCCGTGCCATGGGATATGACATGCCTGAGCCGATACTCAAGATTTCCGTCACCTGCCCCCACTGTGCCTTGGAGTCTCTCGCGGAGCTGCCGATCGCCTTGATCGCCAACGCCCTGCTCATCGGCAAGGCCATCCGCCTCTACAGCAGGTGCCACAACCATTACTGGACTGCGACTTTTGCGGAGCGCGAACAACTCCGAAAATCCCTGGCCGCGCTCAGGATCGAATCCTGCGCAAATCACGCTCAGGTCTTTAGCGGCGCCTGCGAATCGCCCTTGTCATTTTGAAGCTCTGATTTGGGATTGAGGAAATGCCCTTGAATCTTAGTCTTACCGCCGGAAGGCTTAAAGATGGTCATCTTTTCCGACACTCGGCACCTTGAGTACTGAACATCGTAGACCAGGGTTGTAGTGACGCCCGCATTCGTTCCGAACGAATTGAGCACGTTCCACGTAACGAGGGAATGGTTTTCGGGCGTACCGCATCGAGCCCGCTGGTTCAGTAGAAAAGCCAGCCAGTCCGCGCGCGAAGTGACGACGTAAAATCGCGCCGAATAAAGCGAAAGAACGCTCTCGATATCTCCGCCTTGCACCCTCGAGAAATATTGTTCCGCCAGTTGCTCCGCTTCCTTCCTATCCGCAGAGAAGCTGCAGCCAATCGCCGCGCACAGCACGACCACTACGACGGCAAGCCGTGCCGTCGCCGGCCCTCGGGGGCGATTCTTCGCATCCGTCAGATTTGAAATCTCTGGGATAGGGCCCCCGCTATCGAAACCACTCGTGCACCGGCCGCAACGGCCCAAAATGAACGATCGCCCAGAAGCCGCCAAAGATCAGCACCCACACACTGACATGGAGCAAGACCCGTCGCCACCGGACAGCCGCCGATTCTTTCAGTCCAGTGCTGCCGACAGTTCTCCACCCGAATATCTCAATCGCGATGGAGAGCCCCTCGAGCAACGCAAGA
>Ga0210393_10004338_pt1 | contig 11238 bp, 8 predicted proteins | sample IncBWC27OmetaG_FD_160068 | JGI IMG/M metagenome (GOLD analysis project Ga0210393, IMG submission 160068) | Forest soil microbial communities from Barre Woods Harvard Forest LTER site, Petersham, Massachusetts, United States - Inc-BW-C-27-O ...
TTCCTTGGCCAGGCAGCGTTGAACGATGGCCCACAGGCCAGGAGGAATCGGCGGGCCAAGAGGCTTTGGGACCTCCCGCATGATAGCCGAGCTGATCTCAAAACCCGTGCGTCCCTCAAATGGTAACCGTCCGGAAGCGGCTTCATAAAGCACCACTCCCAGCGCCCACAGATCGCTCCGATAGTCGGCCGCCTCGCCTCCGAGGATTTCTGGTGCCATATAGGGCAAAGTGCCGCTCATGCTGGACGCGTCCTGGATCGACGCAAAGGATCGGGTGGTGGCATCGAATATGCCGCTGCCTACCTGTTTGGCCAAACCGAAATCAAGCACTTTGACCAGACCGTCAGCAGTGACGACGATATTTGCCGTCTTCAGATCGCGATGAATGATGCCGCGGTCATGAGCGCGCGCGAGCCCGCTGGCAATCTGAACGCCATACCGCAGGACTGACTCTGGCGGCAGCCCGGCATCTGCGCACATCGCACGCAGAGACTTGCCCTCGACCAGTTCCATCACGATGAAGAGCTCGCCCTCATTCTCGCCCACTTCGTGGATAGTGCAGATGTTGGGATGAGAGAGAGAGGACGAGGCCCGCGCCTCGCGCAAAAGACGCTCGCTCGACGATGTGTCGAGATGGGCATCTTTCTTGACGACTTTCAAGGCTACGTCACGGTGCAACACCTCGTCGTAGGCGCGATAGACAACTCCCATACCTCCTTCCCCAATCTTCGCGACAACGCGGCAATGACCGAGAACTTGACCGATCACAAGGCTCTCCTTGCGGCAATGTTAGGCTGCGCTTCAGATTTGCGTCAATGAATGCGCGAATTATGCGAGCGCCGCGATCGTGGATGGAGTATCCGCAAGCCGATTTTCAAGCTGCACCACAATTGCGCAACCGCACTCCACAGTGCGAGCTAGGGATTGCGGAGTGTGGTCGGCAAACGGAAACCATGGGTTTTTGATCGCAAAATTACTTCCCGCTTATACCCCGGCGCGATACGAAATTCGAGGCGGAGACGGCGACCGATGTTGTCATCGACCGCAAGACCGTGAATCAGACCTGCATCAACGGGCCGCAGTGGTTTATGCGAGATTTTGCGGACAAGGTTGAAGAGGCCGAAAACACTGGCGTCGCGGCGAGCAGCGAGAAGGCGCCGCCCGGGGTCCGTCGAGACAAGGCTCTCCGAGATGAGGTTCACCCAGATGAGGCTCACCGAGATAAGGTTGGTGAAGATAAGATTCGTCGAGATAAGGACAAGCGAAAGAGGAAACAGGCCGGAGCGCCCAGGTATCGCAGAGGCTCCCCATCGGGCGCGGAACATCATGCGGAGCTTTTTGCCGCAGACCGTGGGGGCGGAAGCAGGAGTCGAACCAGGATAGAGCTCGGATCAGGTCAGGGGTTGGCACGGACGGGAGAAATGTTATCGGGCGGCCATCTTCATACTGTGCGAGTTCGCTGCAAAGCGCGCGATGCCTTTATATAGCGCTTCCGCGATCTGCTCGCGGTAGCCATCGCTGCGCAGCTTCTGCTCGTCGGTGGGACTACTGACAAAGGAAACTTCCGCCAGAATTCCCGGCATTGCAGTCTCGGTCAGCACCACGTAGGAGGCTTCTTTCACGCCGCGGTCGCGCAGACCCGGATTTTGCACTGACAAAGTTCCGTACAGTGAGCGCTGCACGCTGGCGGCAAGCCGCCGCGACTGCTCGATCTTTTCGTGGAGGTCAGCAGCCGATAGCGTTGCCGTCACAGCGTTCTTCTTGCCGGATGCATTTTCCGGCGTCTCCAGGTCTTTCGCGTTGGGCGCCGAGAAGAAATTTGTGTAGTAAGTTTCCACACCGCGAGCCGAAGGCAAATCGCTATAGTTCGCGTGCACCGAGACAAACAGATCCGCCTGCGACTGATTCGCCATACCAGCGCGTTCGTCGAGAGGTACGTAATTGTCGGTGTTGCGCGTGAGAATCACTTCCGCTCCCAGGCGGCTCTCGAGAAGTTTGCCCAAGCGCTGGGCAATCTCGAGCACTAGATCTTTTTCCAGCAAGCCTCGCCGCCCCACTGTACCCAAATCCCATCCGCCGTGGCCGGCGTCAACCACGATGCGCATCTTCGGCACGCGCGTGCGCAATTGCAGATCTTCGCTGGTGGGCGGAGGGACGACGATGTCCAGCTTCTGTCGTTCGGGCTGAACTGCTGGGAAAAGATTCTCTCGTGCTTTGCTGCTCCCTCCCAGCTTTCGGACCTGCATCACCAGACGGTAGGGATTAGGCTCGAGGCTCACGGAGTAGGTCGAGTTACCTTTGGTTTCCAACACTACCCGCGTCAACCCGGATGCCGGCTGCGCCACCCGAACCCGCGCCAATAAGCTGTCCTCGACGTCGACTGGCTTTCCTGCAAGTTCGGTGGTCAGTGAAGTGTCATGTAAATCAAAGTAAATGCGATCAGGATTTGCCAGCCGATGCGCCTCATACTGCACCTGATCTTGGAGATCGAGCACAACCGTGCTCGAATCGGCGGATGACCAATGGCGAATCCCGGTGATGCGTGTCAGCTTCGGCGTTTCCTGCGTGAGGTTTTCGTTGGAGGCTCCAACTGGCGTTCCGACGTTCGTCGGTTCTCCGAAATTGCTGGTTGAATTCCGTGTGCCATCGAGGATTGGACCAGGCGGAGCGATCGAAGGCGAAGCAGCTGATGCGTCGTGCGTGGCAGCTGCTACCGGCTTGGTGACCATTTTCTGTTCAGGACGAATCAGTACATTGCCGAGCTGAGCAGTCTTCAGCTTCCACCACACACCGCCGGCCACCATGACCGAGACCACCAGCAGGACCAATACGAGAACCATTCCTGGATGGTGCTCGCCGACAGATGATGGAGGTTTTATGGCTGCAGGTGCATCTTCAGGAATACACTCTGGAGCATTGCTCAGCGCTGGCAGCGCCAAAGCAGGTGTTGCTGCAACGACCGGAGCCACAACTACAGGCGTTTTCTCAACTGGCAGCACCGATTCAGGCGCGGCGATCTTCTCAGGGAGAAGTTCAACCGGCGGAGTTGCTGGAGCCGGAATCGCGGGCGGCGCGACCAACTGCGCCTCTGCCACCTGCGCAGATTCCGCGAAGCGGTCTTCGTCCTCGGGCTTGACAGCTCCCAGAATCAGCTCTGCCAGCAATTCCAAACTGTTCACATCGCTGTCATTGAAGCCAAACGGCTCGGCTGAGAATGCTTCCAAAACGCCAATCACGCGCCGCCTGCCGCACAGCGGTACGGCGACCATGGACCGTGCTCCCAACTTCCGACAGGCATCAAGGTTGACGCGCTCGTCCATCTCGGTGTCATCGCAGCGGATAATCTTTGCAGTGCGGAAACATGCTCCCGAGAAAGCTGAATCCCGCTGGATGCGCGCGCCCACGTCCGGCTTAATCGCACCCGCCGACGCCCGCAAAACTATTTCGTTGTGTTCGGCCAGAGCGATTCCCAGCCCGTCCGCTCCGGTGATAACGATGGCTCGTTCCGCGACCAGTTGCAGCACTTCATCGAGAACGAATTGCTCAGCCTGCTCGAACTCGGCCGCCGGCGCAATCGTCTCAAATCCGCTGTGCCGCGAAGCGAGTGCCCGGCGCTGCCGTACTTGCTGATGCAGTGCCGAAAATGCCAGTAGTCCCTGCAGAGCGTTTTTTCCCGATGGCCGCGACTGCCAGCCTTCATCCGCATTCACCGGATAGGGCTCGGAAGTGGACCGTGGATAGAAAATGCCTTGCGCTTCAGCGGTCGCACTCTGCGGCACCGGCCATGATGGCGCCTCCGTATCCGCGAGCCGGTCGTCAATTTCGCTTATCGGTTTGGTAGGAGTCGTTGCCATCGCCTTGGTGTTTCTGACCGGCCCATCTCTTTATTACTTGTGAGCTTCGCTATCCGGCAGAGCCGTTGTCCTCTTGACTAGTCTGCCTAGCAGCTGCGCTTTGCCAAGTCCCGAAAGAGGAATAGTCCGAATCTTGTTTCCTATCGGTTTAACAGTAAGTTAGCGGGATTTCACTCCAGTTGCAATGATACGTACATGCCCATCCGGCCATGGACTTTCGTACTCGTCGTCTACCTTGTGGCGCGTGAGAGAAGCCTGAGTGGCTTAACTTCCTTAAGACTCAGTCAGAGACTCAACGTAGTTACTGCCAGCCCGCCTCCGCCGGAAACTAGAATCTGACCAATCCGGTTACGTCCGACGAATCTTGGCTGAGAGTATGCACGTAGTATCTTTTGCCGCACGGCAAGCGCGCACCCACTATCGACATGAAGTGCGTACGCTGACCTACGTTACTCTCGATGCTGCCAACGGTGGAATCGTCCGCAATCTCAATCGCGAAGGTGTGGCTGTGCAGGCGGTTGCACCCTTGCGCCACGAGCAGCGTGTTCGCATACGCTTCGAGTTGCGATTTCCGCGCTTGCGCGTGGATACCTACGGGCAGGTCAGCTGGGCGGGCTCTTCCGGTCAGTGTGGCATCCGCTTTCTGAACCTGCCTGCCCAGACCGCACGCCAGATCGACCAGTGGATATTCTCTAACCTTCTCGATGTGCTCGCACTCGATGCCGCTCGTGAGCATTCGATTTTCGCTACTCTCTTGCCTTCGCCCGCCCTAGAAGAAAATATCGCAAAAGAAAACGACGGGCTCATCGTATCCGCCGCACCTCGCCCAGCGATCCGGATCGAACCCGATCAGGCTAGAAATGAGGAGCAAGTTCCAGCCCAGCGCCGCGAACAAAATCTGGCCGGTGCCGCTTGCCAGTCCGATACGAAACTGAATTGGCTTTCCCGTCCGATCTCAGGACAGACTCTAGCCTGGGTGGTGGATAGTCTCGTGATGATCGCGGGATTGCTCCTGTTCGCCTTTATTTTTCTTTCGATTACTCACGAACTGCCGCCATGGCCCCTCACGGTGGGCGCCGCGTCTTCGGCCGCAGTATTGATAGCTGCCACGTACTGGGCCGTGTTCGCTGTGTTTGGAGGAGCCAGCCTGGGCGCCCGCTTAGCCGATGCGACGTCGGCCTTTACCCAAGAAGAGGACGAGGAGGCAGCCCGCTTCCGCTAATCCGTAGCGGATCTTCTCTAAAAGCTCCTGTTGATTTTGCGGCGTTTACGGCGCAGCTAGAAGCCGCGCCCTTTCAAACCCGGGTGGGAGTCCGAGTTTTTTCAGCTAGTTCGCGAAATACTGCTGCGCCAGCCACAGCCGCAAGCTATGTTGCGTTGCCGCCGCAATCTTCACAAATCGGATTCCAACATTTCCGCGGTCATCTGACCAAGCCACTTCCACCTCGGCTTTCACTCCGCACTTCGTTCCGGGAAGTGAAAAAGATGCACCGGTCAGGTCGCTCGAATTGAATTGCTCGTCAACTCGAACCTGCAGACCGCCCTGGCTAAGGTTGATCAGTTCTGCCTCGACCCGTTTCTGGTTGCGTCCGGTTAGAGTTACAGGCAGATCGAGTCCGGCTCGATGGTAGCGCAAGCGGCCGTCAAGGATCATATTGCGGGCTGCGGAGAGCGTGCGTACTGCCTGCTCCACGGAAATCGGCTTGTCGAATGCAAACATGGCTCCGGTCGCCTGCATATCGAGCCGACCTTTCGCTCCGCCCATAATTACCAGAGGTACAGTGCTTACGCGCGTGGCTTCGCGCTGCAGTTCGCGAAAAAACTGTCCTGAGCCGTTCAGATCACAGTCAACAATCAGTGCATCGATTTTGGAGTGCGTGAGCCGCGTCAGGGCTCGTTGCGGTTCGCTCTCGACAGCGACATCGATGTGCAGACCGCCAAGAATACATTCCAGAACACTAACTTCCTGCCAATCGCGCGAAACTACCATCGAGGAAAGAGTCATGACTCTACTCTATCCACAGCGGTAATCGGCATGTAGATCACCAACGTAATGCTGATGAGAAATTGAGTCCTGAGTTCAACGTTATGCGCCGGCAGCCTTGGGCTGGCTCCGATACCAGTCGACGGTTCGCTGCAGTCCCTCTTCGAAACCCACTGCCGGTTTATAGCCGAGGCACTGTTCGGCCTGGGAGATATCGGCCAGGGAGTGCTTGATGTCGCCGCCACGTTCCGCGCCATGGAGGGGGGAGCCGTTGTAGGAAGTAAGAGTTTGAAGCAACTTGAAGGTCTGGTTGAGCGTGACTCTTCGACCAGTCGCCACGTTGAATACTTTGCCGGCCACTTTTCCGGCGGGGGCCTTGCAGGCCAGAAGGTTAGCCTCGACGGCATTGTCAATGTAGGTGAAATCCCGGCTCTGCTCGCCATCGCCAAACATTGTGGGTTGCTGCCCACTGAGCATCAGCGTAATAAATTTTGCCAGCACGCCTGAGTACGGCGACGAAGGATCCTGCCGCGGACCGAAAATATTGAAGTAGCGCAGCGCCACGGTTTCTAGTCCGTAGCAGCGGTAAAACGAAATCATGTAACGTTCGCTCGCCAGCTTCGCCACGGCATACGGCGAGATCGGGTCCGGCGTCATGTGCTCGTGTTTCGGCAGCGTCGGAGTATCTCCGTAGGCGGAGGACGAAGCCGCGAAAACCACCCGCTTCACCTGGGCGTCGCGCGCTGCCACCAGCACATTCACCGTGCCATCCACGTTCGCCTGATTGCTCCCAATCGGATCCAGCACAGATTTCGGTACCGACGGAATTGCAGCCTGATGCAAAACGTAGTCGACGCCGGCGCACGCCAGCTTCATGGCCTCCAGATCGAGAATGTCGGCCTCCCGGAAATCGATCTGCGCCATGATGGGGGCCAGGTTTTCGCGCCTGCCGGTTGAAAAATTATCGACTCCCCGAACTTGCTCCCCGCGCAGTAACAATTCGCGCGCTAAAGACGATCCAATAAAGCCGCCGATGCCCGTGATGAGATAAAGAGCCATAGACTTTCATCATAACCAATTGGCTCGCGCCTTTGCCCGGTCAAACCAGCACGCCTAGAAAAACCAAAGTAATACGCTAGCAACGCAGATCAGCGTGCCGCCTTAGAGGAAACCGAACATTGAGAAGCGAAGACTGTTCGTCTTCCCGAATTCTGGCTTTTTCGCCGAATGCGAAAAAACTCGTCCCCGCTCAAAATGTGGCCTTGGGCAAGGAAGTTCATGACCGCCTGCAGAGCGGCGGCGGGGTTCGTAAGGGGAGACAAAGCCTCGGGCTCAGGGATCAGCGCAGAGTTCACTTCGGGGCGCGCACCCAAAAATTACCGAAGGCCGCGAGGGCGCAAGAAGCTAGGGAACTCTCCACCAAGCGCCGTTCCGTAGCAGTTCTGTGTCGTCAATGACCCGTTTTAGAACGAGCGTTTCACGCGGCTTCGAATTGATTCTTAGTTCGCCGGGGCGATTGCGACGCCAATGTGTTTGTCCGCAGCTCCGTAATAAAAGAGCCAGCGGTTGCCGTCCCGAACCATACCCTCGACAAACACGACATTCGGAACCTGCCCCACCTTTTCCCATTCTTTCTCGGGCGCAAATACTGGTGTTTCCGAGCGCGCAACGATTTTGGTGGGATCGTTCTTGTCGAACAGAACCCAACCGGTTGAATAAACCTGCTTGTCATCGGCACCGTTGTAAATCAGAAAAATGCCCCGCTTCGTTATGATTGGCGGCGGGCCGGGCTCTACAACCTGCGAGTCAAACGATCCGGGACGGCTCGCCATTACTGGGTGGTCAAGGGCCTCGGTCCAGTGAAGCAGGTCCTCCGAGTAGGCCACTCCCATTTGAGTGTCTTTGCCTTTAGCGTCCGCCAGATAATACATCCAATATTTGCCTTGGATTTTCTCCGGAACTATGGCACCGGATTTCGTCCATTTCACATTCCACTTTCCTCTGAAACTTGGGATGATAACGCCCTGCCGCGCCCAATGAAGCAAGTCAGTGGATGTTGCCAGGCACAATTGAGCATCTTTTTTGTCCGCGGCCGCCCCGTCCACATTGTTGTACCCGGTATAGGTCAAGTAGTAGGTATCACCGATTTTTTGCAACCTCGGGTCTTCCACACCGCCGCCTTTTTCATACGGGGCCTCGGAAGCCAAGACTGGTTCAGTTCGGCGAGTGAAATGAATACCGTCTTCGCTACTGGCATAGCCGAGCGATGAAGTACCTTTCCGATCTTGGGCGCGGTAAAGCATCACAAACTGCCTATCCTTCTTCACAACAGCGGGATTAAATGTTCCAGCGGACTCAAACGCGTCCCCCTTTGGGGACAAAACGGGATCGGAGCCAGCTCTGGTCCACCTACCAAATGGAGGAGCAAAGGGAACGCTAGCCGCCGCAGCAAGCGCAATCAGTAGCAACGCGCATGCAGTCGCGCTATGTGCCATATTCTTTGAGTAACAGCGCACTTTGATCTTCATCAAGGGACATCCTTCCTTACTGGCTGGACGTGAAGCCTACCGTGGGTGGCGCGCTAGAAACGATTCGAAGCAATCTCTGAACCATCAATGCTCGGCCATAATCTGTACGAACGATTGTCTCGGGACCTGGAATCTCGTATCGCTGGACTTGCCGTTCACGTGCAGGCGAACTGCGGCTTCTTTCGCCGCGGGAATCTTGATATCTGCCGACCGGGCAATGGCAGTGGGGTTATACAGAACGAAGTTCAACTTTCGTGGCGGAAACGCGTTTGTATGGACCGCATCGAGAAGGTCCAGATTCACCAGCATCAGTTCCCGGTCGCCCACCCGGCCCAGGGCTTCAAACATCAAGTACATCCAAATCGATTCACCCGCACCGTAGATTTCCTTGCCGACATTCCCGGTCATACCCCCAAGTTCCAGGGTGCCGAGATTTTCGTAAGGGATGAATGCGGATGAATCCGGAGTACGGCTGCCCGAGCAGTTCTCAAAGAAATAAAAGTTGTTTCGCCGTTGCTGGTCCATGAAGCGTAAGAGACCTTCAAAGATGATGCCGCGCTTCATGACTCCGGTCCAAGGGAGAATCGCCTCGACATTTTCTTTGAAAGCGGGATAAAGGATAGAGGCGCAAGCCTGCACCATGCCGCGGATATCGTGGTTCTTCTGGCTGGGATCGGTGTACCAGTAAAACATCCGCAACTGTTCGTACAGCAGATACTTCGACTCTTCCACCATACCCAGTTCCGCCGCGGCCAACGCAGCGTAGGCAAGTTCCTGGGGCTCATGAAATAGGCGTTCGGCGGGAACCGTGTACAACACTTGGATGGCTCGCCGTGCTTCTACAAGATAGCGCTGGTCTCGTGTCAATCGGCTTGCCAGGATTGCGGCCCAAGCGTATAAGCCACCGACGGCGTAATTCGTGCCGGCTCCCTCGGCTCGAAGGGTCGCGACCTGATAATAGATCGGGAAAAGATAATCGTACTTGTGGGCCATCTTCTGCGCGGTCTGGAAAGCGTCAAGAAAGTGGTCCGTCACCTCCCCTAAGCCCGCCAAGGACCCGATCATCGGATACTTGATTAAGGCGTTCTCGAAGGGGTACCAGGAATCGGCCCGCTCATCTGATGACCGTTTGAAATCATTGCTGATGCTGTGGGTATCCGCATGGTAGAAAGCAGGGAGATCGCTCAGAAGATCCTTGCACTCGCGTTCGAAATGGGGGGAGGGATGTAGTTGGGTATAGAGGAGTGAAGGCCACAGCACATCGGCTTGAGTCATCAACTCAAAATTGTTAGCGGGCTGCTTCCAGATCTTAGAACTCTCTTTGACATAGGCGCTAAGCCCAATATGTCCGTCGGTCTCAAGACTGGTGGCGCTCTTCTGCTGCAAATCATTAACAGTTCCTTCGGCAAATTCCTTCCAGGTAGTGGCACATGGTGGCCACGAAAGCTTTTCCTCGAAAAGCGGAAGCAGAGCCTCCATCCACCTCTTTACCGCTTCCTGTTCAGTGAGCAAGCGCGTGAGCGGCCGCTGCAGCAGGTAGTAAGTGAAACCAACGTCGCCCTCGGGAATTACATTCCCGGTAGCTTGGTCCGCTAACAAGCCGATGCCAAGACGCTGAGTGCCATCTTTCTCAATTTGCGAGATGCTGGAGCATCGGTAAACCAGAAAGCGCTGCAGACTTTCCGGGGACATCCAGCCCATGTCATCGATACCAAAAAACATCATGCTCTCGATGCCCACCGTCTGGTCGAAAAGATAGACGGCAGGAAGATCATTGCCCGAGGTGCCGAGTGAGTTCCTCGTTGGCTGCGCCAGGAGCACGCGCCGCCAGCTGCCCGACTGTCCTTCCATCAAAGTCGACGTTGAACTGAGCCAGGTGATGATTCGAGGTTCCAGAGAGCCTTTTTGCTGCAGTCGCAGCGGCGCAGGAAGATGAAGCGTTGTGCGGAACCGGATCCACGGGTCCGGATAGCTGTTGCCCAATGCCGTGATCTCGGCGTCCCAATCGTAGCTCAAGGGTTTTCCGTCCAGACCTTCCGCCTCAGCCTTGCCTTCGCATCGAACCCGTGCTCCTTCACGTCGCAGGCTCGACGTAACCAGAAGGAAAGAAGAGCCTGTTATGAGTGGCACTCCTGCCAGTGTCGACGGCTTCCAGTCCTCGCCAACACGAACGAAGTTCTGGTAGGTGAGGGGTGCGCCGGTCGGAGATAGCCGGATTCGCTGGTTTCCATGCTCAATATCCGCGGGGCTGCAGTCATCCTCAGCTTCACGCGACGGGAGAACGTCCCGTCTTCCTTTGGGAAAAGATGCTTTGTGAAAGGCTGCATAGGCCGGGGACGTACTCGCAGCCGTGGCCAGCAGCGTTTTTACAAAAATTCGTCGATTGCAAACGTCCATGTGGCTGGAACCACGGAATGAAGTGCCAAGTCGAGCTCTGCCCCGGAAAAATCCGAGGCAGAGTATCGCCCCCTCAATACTGAACTTTCAAGGCAACTTGAACTCTTCGCGGATCTTGTGTCCCGGTAATCGCGCCGAAACCACAGGCGAAGAATTGGCCGGGGCCACTGCATCCAGGGGACCCGAGAGGAATAAATGGACTACTCAGATTGCCGTTACTTACGTTGAAGACATGGCGGTTAAAGATATTGAAAAACTCTGCCCGAAAGTCCACTATGGCTCTCTCCCCGAAGATCCTGGTTTTCTTGCCCAGCGTGAAATCCTCTTCCCGCGTTCCGAAAGCGCGGGCTGAAGCAAGGGACCGGGGTTCGTCGCCAAACGTCAATGGATCTGCGGCTGTAAATGCGGCCGGATTCCAGAATGGGGTCGTGAACGGATCGAAATGGCTCTTGTTGGTTTGGGATACGCCCCGAAC
>Ga0210393_10004340_pt1 | contig 11233 bp, 10 predicted proteins | sample IncBWC27OmetaG_FD_160068 | JGI IMG/M metagenome (GOLD analysis project Ga0210393, IMG submission 160068) | Forest soil microbial communities from Barre Woods Harvard Forest LTER site, Petersham, Massachusetts, United States - Inc-BW-C-27-O ...
GTTTGATGAATCCGGCGAGCTCCGCCAGATCGACGAAGAGTACAAATAGTGGACCACAATACCCAACAACCCGACGATAACAACCCGAAGTCCGAAGCCACGCCAGAGGTCACGAATGCGGTGACTTCCGACACCGGGCAGGAGACACCGCCCGAGGCACAAGGAAATTCTGAGAGCGCTCAAGCTGGTCCGCCCGAGCCTGTCAGCACGATGAGTGCCGACGAGCGCAAAGCTGCGCTCGAAGCCATCATCTACGCCGCCGACGAGCCGGCGACGATCGAGCAGCTGGCCAAGGCGCTAAGTGAACCTAAAGCTGAAGTGCAGGCTGCGCTCGACGAACTCGTCGCCACCTACGCCTCCGACACCCACGGCATCGAGATTCGCGGCGTTGCCGGCGGCTACAAGATGTACACCAAGCCGCAGCATCACGATCTGGTGCGACGCTTCATCAAGAGCCTGCGCCCGCCGCTGCGCCTCACGATGCCCGCGCTCGAGACTCTGGCCGTCATTTCATACAAACAGCCGGTAACCGCCCCCGAAATCCAGGAAATTCGCGGCGTCAACACATCGGGCGTCATCAAGACGCTGCTCGACAAGAAGCTCATTACCACCGCAGGCCGGAAGGAGGTCATCGGCCGCCCGATTCTGTATCGCACCTCGAAAGAATTCCTCATGCGCTTCGGTCTGAGCGATCTCGGCGAACTCCCGAGCCTCAAGGAATTCGAAGCGCTCGCCCGCGAAGCTCTGGGCACCGACGAAGGCGTCGCCGAAGGCGAAACCGGCGACGAGAGCGTGCTCGACTCGATCGAGCCAACGGAAGCGGAAGCGGTGGCCGAACTCGAAGCCGAAGCCGCCGCCGAACCGAACACCATCGAAACAGGCGAAGCAGCGCCACCGAAGGCCGAAGCCGCCGCCGCAGGCGCGGATGAATCTTCGACGCCCAAGCAATACGAGCAATCGATCTCACCCGATGTTGTCGAGGCGATCGCTTCACACACCGATGAAGCCGCCGCCGCGCTCGACGCCCAATCAGAATCGGTCGAAGCCATCGCCGCGTCACAACCGTCCGATGCCTTGGCGGAAGCCAACAAAGTGCAGGAATCCACTGAGCCCGCCGAGGAAGAGCCGATTCACGCCGTCGCGGCCACCGAACCGACGCCGGAGGCGGTCGCCAGCCCCCTGGATGCCATCAGCAGACCAATCGTCGACTCTGTCACAGAGACGCGCGCCGAAGCTTCGGAATCTCCGGAGTCCGCGACGGAATACGAGCCGTCTGCCGAATCCGAGCAAGAAATCTCGGACGAAATCCTTGCCCAACTTACTCAAGGTATCGAAATCGAAGTGTCGGCCGACTCCTTGGCGGCTTTTTCAGCTTCCGACACTCCCGCCGAGGAGTCTCCGGCGCAGTTCTACTCGTCGAATGCTGAGCCTGAGCACCAGCCCCAGTCGGCAACCGAAAGCGCAACCGACCACGCGCCATCGGAGAGCGAACCCACTATCGAACCAGAAAAATCGCGCAAAGCCACCGCCGGCGAGTAACTTAATAAGGTTCGGGCCAGCGGTTCGAATTCCCAATTTCGATCTCTTAATCCCATGCCCAGCGAACGCCTTCAAAAACTAATCGCCCGCGCCGGCATCGCCTCCCGCCGCCACGCAGAGCAACTCATTCTCAGCGGACAAGTCCGCGTGAACGGCAAAATCGTCACCGAACTCGGCACCAAAGCCGACTTGGCGACCGACAAAGTCGAAGCCGCCGGCAAAGTCATCACCGCCTCCGAAGACCACGTCTATCTCGCGCTCAACAAGCCTACAGAAGTCGTCGCCGCCATGGCCGACCCCGAAGGCCGCAAAACCCTTAAGAACTCACTGCGCGGGTTTCCCTCGCGCGTCTACCCGGTCGGTAATCTCGAATACGCTGCGAGCGGCCTCATCCTGCTCACGAACGACGGCGATTTCGCCGCCGCGCTCCTCAAGAATTGGGAGCATCTCGAGCAGGGTTACCACATCAAGGTCAAAGGCATGCTCACGCGCGAGCAACTCGCGCATCTAGGCAAAGAAGCCGGCGTCCGCATGCAAACCCTGCGCCAGCCCGATTCCACTCGCGGCCACGCCGCCAACTATTGGTACGAACTCCGCATGCACGACACGAAGAAAGAATCCCTGCGCAACGTGATGTACAAAGCCGGCCACCCCATCGAAAAATGGATCCGCATCTCGCTCGGCTCCCTGACCGTCGAAGGTATCCCCCGCAATCGCTATCGCACGCTCAAGCCCAGCGAAGTAATAGCCTTAAGCGAATCCGCCAAACCCAAACCTCGCCCCGCTCACGCCGCAAAGAAAAAATAATTGCCATTTTGTAGGGGCACGGCGCTCCGTGCCCGTCTTAGCCATCTACGCTAAACTCACCTCAATGCCTGCCGAACGCCTCCAAAAGATAATCGCCGCCGCGGGCATCGCCTCTCGCCGCAAAGCCGAAGAATTCATCGCCGCCGGCCGCGTCACGCTGAACGGTGCAGTCGTCACCGAGCAAGGCACCAAAGCCGACCCCGAAGTCGACGAAATCGCGATCGATGGCAAGCAGCTCGCCGCAAAAGAATCCCTCCGCTATTTCGCACTCTACAAACCCAAGGGCTACGTCACCACCGTCACCGATCCCGAAGGCCGCCCCACCGTCATGAATCTCATCAAGGGAATCCCCGCCCGCCTCTATCCCGTCGGCCGCCTCGATTACGGCAGCGAAGGCCTCCTTCTCATGACCAACGACGGAGCCCTCGCGCAAAAACTCACCAAAGCCGGCTCCCACGTCCCGAAAACCTATCTCGTGAAAATCAACGGCAAGCCCGCTGCCACTGATATCGCGTGTCTACGCGCTGGCGTCACCATCGAGCTCGACGACGGCCGCCGCGTCAAAACATCGCCCGCTTCCATCCAATTGGTCGACAATGCACCCAATCCTTGGTACGAAGTCACGCTCATCGAAGGCCGCAATCGACAAATCCGCCGCATGTTCGCGGTTGTCGGATTCCAGGTCGAAAAAATCAAGCGCACGAAAATCGGCCCACTCAAACTCGATGTCGAGCCGGGAAAATTTCGCGCATTGACGGTGCGGGAAGTAGCGCAACTCAAAGCGCTCTAGCGGCAAACAAGTAGAACAAGGGACATACGCAACGATGCAAGTTCTTATCCCCGAAACCCTGAAGCAGGAATTCAGCGCCGACCCGATCGCTGACATCCTGAAACGCTATCGCACCGTCGCAGTCGTCGGCCTCTCTTCCGATCCCGACCGTGCCAGCAACCACGTTGGCGCATATATCAAAGCGGTCGGCTATCGAACGATCCCGGTGAATCCGAATGAAAGGGAAGTCGGCGGCGAAAAATCCTACGCGGACTTGGAATCCGCCGCAGCCGCGATCGCTCCAGCTAAAATCGAGATCGTCGACATCTTCCGCCGCCCCGAAAACATTCCCCCAGTCGTGGAAAGCGCCATCGCCATCGGCGCCAAAATCATCTGGATGCAACTCGGCATCGAGCATGAACAAGCCGCCGCCAAAGCTGTATCCGCGGGCCTAGTCGTGGTGATGGATGCCTGTTTTTTCGTGGAACACAAACGCCGCCGCAGCTCGCTCTAACGGACAAGTCAACCGCTGCTCACTGGGGTATTGGATAGACCGCCAAATTCCTTCGCCCCGGCACGATCACACCAATAAATTTCCCGTCCGGTGAAAACGCAAATTCCCGAAACGTCAACCCGCGCAAAATCGGCACTGGAGTCGGCTGCGCCACCTCGATCTCCGAACCGACCGCATGCGCAGCCAACCGCGGAATCGCGATCCAAACCAAATCCCCCGACTTCTTCTCCACCGATCGCTTCAGCAAGAGCCGCGTCTCATCGGGCGACCACCGAAACACTCCGTATCCGGCTCGCACGCGCGCAAAATTATTCGGCGCCCTTAGATCTCGAACCTCGATCACTTCCTTATCGATGTAATACGCGATCTTCGTCCCGCTCGGCGACAACGCCAGCCCGCCCTCGTATCCATCGAGCGTCGCAAGCTCTTTGTCGTCCTGCGCCAGCATCTCCAATTTCTGCAACCGCGGCGGCCCCGACATATTCTTATCCCGCTCGACCGCATAGTCGGTGTTGCTGCCAGGCACAGGCACCACGTCTAAAAACGTTCGTCCCTCGAACACCAAGCCCGGCGCGCCCGAGCGATTCGTGTAGTGAAACGCAAACAAAACCTTGGGCTTCAGCACTTCGGAAAGATAAATCACCGTTGCATTGTCTTGCAGCCACGTCGGCTTGCTCGCGTCCTTGATGACGTTGTCCTCGCCCATCTTCACTTCTTTACCGGACTCGTCAAGGACGAGCGTCATCGGAGAATCAATCGTCTTCCCACTTTCATCGACAGTCGCCGTGAACAATTCCGCAAGAATCAAATGCCCGTTCGGCGACCACCGAAACGAATTCACGCTGTAAGTGAACGCCGCTGCACCGCGCTGAAATTTGTCGCCAATGAAAATCCGGCGACGCTTGCCTCCAGTTTCCTGCATCCACACATCGTCGTGCTCGAGGTCGTACTGCTTCGTCTTGAACGGACGGTTCACCGCAAAAGCGATTCGCCCATCCGGCGCAAATGCAAACGCCGTGATGTCCTCATCGATCGTCGCTATCGGCTTCTCGAAATCCTGCGCAACTCCCAGTCCTGGCGCCAGGGCCGCAAACAAACATGCCGCGCACACCAACAGCGTCGTCCCCACCCACTGCTTCAGTCTTTTTCGCTTACGCGACGAAATGCCAGCCATCGTCATGGACTAGGATGCGCCGCCTCGTACGCATGGCAGCACGGCGTCTGCCTCGGAGTGAACTCCATCACTTCCACGCGCGTCCCATCGGGGTCGTACGCGTCCAAACTATTCTTCCCGTCGCGCCCGACTTCCGGCCCATCGAATTTCTTCAATCCCTGTTTCTTCAGTTGCGCTGCTGCCACGCCCGCATCTTTCACGCCCAGCGAAAAATGATTCTGCACACCCAGCTCTTTGTGGTCGGCGTTCGCCGGAATATTCAGCATGTACTCGATCCAATCCCCGCCGTCCGGCACCTGGATCTCGTACCAATCGATATCGTTGTCTTTGAATCCGCCATACCAATACACGCGAAATCCAAGAACGTCGCGATAAAATTTGTTTTCCGCCGCCATATCCTTCACAACAAATCCCGCGTGCAACATGCGCGTGCTGATCTGTTTCGGCGAAGTCTTGACGTCAGTCCCTCTCGCTCCTCTCTGCACGAAAGCGATGTGGTTGCCTTCCGGATCGCGGACTTCAAGATGTAGCGCCGGTCCATCACTCGAGACCGCACCGACGGCCACGCCACGCTCCAGCAGATATTTTCGCAATCCCTCAACGTCGGTCGTCGTAAATGCAACTTCCGCCACCCAATTCTGCGGCGCTGGAGAGGGAACTGTTCCCAGTTCGACGTATTGATCCGCGTTCACCGCAAAACACGGCAGCTTGTCCCCCGTGCAATTGCCACCGGCTGTCGGCAAGCCCATCGCGCTCGAGTAGAATGCACGCGACTTCGCAACGTCGGAAACGTACAACCGCACGTGATCAATCCCCGTAATTTTCGGCCGCGAGGAAACAGACTGATTCCTCGCGCCATATAGAGAAGCAGTCGCCGTAACTGCAACGAGGCAAACTCCAGTAAGCACTCGCCTCATCACTGCGGCCCGGGATGCGTGCCCGTAAACTCGCTACAGCAAGGCTTCTCCGCCGGCTTGAATTCCATAAACTCCACGCGCGTATCGTCCGGATCGTAAACGTTGAGCTGCCACTTGCCGTCGCGCCCCACCTTCGGCTGCTCGGTCGGCTTCCATCCGTTCTTGATCAAGCGCGCCTCGGCCTCCTTGATGCTCACCACTCCCAGCGAAATATGATTCATCACGCCCAGCGTATGGTGGTCTGCCGTCGCCGAAATATTCAGCATGTATTCGAGCCACGTATTCCCATCCGGCTCCTGCATCGCCACCCACGAAGTCTCGGTGTCCTTCATCCCGCCTTGCCAATACAAATGGAAGCCCAGAATGTCGCGATAAAACGCATCCGCCGCGCCGCGATCCTTGATCACCCACCCCGTGTGAATCAGTTGATTGCTCTGCGGCGAAATCGCGATGTTGCTCACCACTCCGGTACCCGGCGAAATGAAAATCACCCGATGCTGCTCCGGATCCTGCGCTTCGATGTATTTGTCGCCCGCCTTATCCTTCTTCACTTCGCTAACCTGCACGCCCTTCGAAGCGAGATAATCCCGCATCAGCCCGACATCGCGCACGTGGTAGCCAACCGCCTCAATCCCATCCTTCCCGTCGCCCGGATCATTCGCGACTAATTCAATCTTCTGCAACGAATTCACATTGAAGCACTTCACCGCCGCACTCGGCTTCGTAAAACACCCCGACTTCGCCTCCGGCAGCCCAATGATCTTCGAATAGAACGGATACGACTTCTTCATATCCGTCACGCGAATCCGCACCAGCGCGATCCCCGTGATCGCCGGCCGGTCCGCCGCGAACACCACCAGCGCGCTCACCGCCGCCAGAATGGCGACTCCGCAGAGCAATACCGCTTGTCGTCTGAAACGCATACTCACCTCAAGATTGGGATGAACGCGATTTGATCTTCCGAATATCTTCCAGCCGTTGCCGAATGCGCTGCTCGAAACCTTGATCCGTTGGCTGATAGTAGCTGCGTCCGGCCAAGTTGTCGGGCAGGCACGACATGTTCGTCACTTTTTCTTCATAATCGTGTGCGTACTGATAGCCTTTGCCGTAGCCGACATTTTTCATCAACCCCGTCACCGCGTTGCGCAAATGTAGCGGCACCGGATCGGCTACCGTCTTCTGCACGTCTTCCTTCACATCGCCGTAAGCCGTATACAGCGCGTTCGACTTCGGCGCGAGCGAAAGATATACCGCAGCCTGAGCCAGCGCAAGATTGCCTTCGGGCGGACCGATGAATTCGAACGCCTCTTTCGCAGCCAACGTCACAGCCAGCGCTCCTGGCTCGGCCAGTCCGATGTCCTCGCTCGCCATCCGCACCATGCGCCGCGCCAGATACAGCGGATCCTCGCCCGATTCCAGCATGCGCGTGAGCCAATAGAGCGCAGCGTCCGGATCGGAGTTCCGCACGGACTTGTGCAGCGCCGAAATCAGATTGAAATGCTCTTCGCCCGCTTTGTCATAACGCAGCAGCTTGCGTTGCAACACATCTTCCAGCAGCGCCGCTGTCAGATGCCGAACGCCGGCCGAGTCCGGAACCGCCGCCCGAACCGTGAGATCGAGCGTGTTGTAAGCCGACCTCGCATCCCCATTCGCGAACGACGCGATGCGAAACAGAACTTCATCGCTCGCCTCGACATTTTCATTCCCAAGCCCGCGCTCTTTATCGTTTAAAGCTCGACGCAGCAGAGTCGCGATCAACGGCGTCGGCAGCGCCTCCAAAATGTAGACTTTCGTCCGCGACAGCAGCGGCGAAATCACCTCAAACGAAGGATTCTCGGTCGTCGCTCCGATAAAAATAATGTGCCCAGCCTCAACGTAGGGAAGAAACGCATCCTGCTGCGCCTTATTGAACCGATGCACCTCATCCACAAACACAATCGTCCGCGGCCCACCGCGCGCCTTGCGCTCCGCATTCGCCATCACTTCCTTGATTTCTTTGATCCCCGCGAGCACCGCGCTGAACGACACAAACTCCGAACTCGTCAGCCGAGCAATCATCCGCGCCAACGTCGTCTTCCCGCAGCCCGGCGGCCCCCAGAGCAGCATCGAACTCAGATCGTCATTTTCAATCTGCACCCGCAGCGGCTTGCCCGGCCCAAGCAATTTCTCCTGCCCGATAAATTCATCGAGGGTCCGCGGCCGCATCCGCTCCGCCAGCGGCTGATGCGCCGCCGGCACATCCGGCTCAGCCGATTCCGGCAATTTCGAAAAGAGACTCACGCCTTTTTGCCGCCGACATTCAGAACAATCTTGCGTTGCCGCGCCGCCTCGTAAAACAAAACGACCGCCGCCGCAGCCGCATTCAGCGATTCAATCCCACTGGCCATCGGAATTCGAATTCGAGCATCCGCACTCTGTTCGACTTCGCGCGGCAACCCCGCACCTTCATTCCCAACCAGTAGCGCCACCGGCTGGCACCAATCCACATCCCACGGAGCCATCACCGCATTTTCAGCCTCGCCGTCGCCATCACCGCTCGCGTGTGCCACCGACGCCAGCGTCCGCACTCCCGCCACGCGCAACTGCGTCAACAAAATCGGCAACGACATCCCCGCCACAATCGGCAAATGCAACGCCGCCCCCGCCGACGCGCGCAACGCCTTCGGCGAATACGGACTCGCCGTCCCGCTCTGTCCCGAAGCCGCCGTCGCCGCTCCCGTCGCCCCAAACGCCGACGCCGTTCGAATGATCGTTCCGACATTCCCCGGATCCTGCACGCCAGCCAGCACAACCAGCAGCGCGGAACAAGCCCCCTCCGGCTTCTTCAATAAATCGTCGAACGACGCCGCCCGCGGCCGCACCAGCGCCGCTACTCCTTGCGGATGCTCCGTATCCGCAACTCCTTCAAACAACCGATCCGTCGTCCGCAAAATCGGAATCGCAATCTCCGGCCGATCAATCACCGGCGCAAGCCGCTCGCGATGCCGCTCTCCGGATTCGCTAAACAGCACTGCATCAATCGCGCAACCCGACCGCAGCGCCTCTTCCACCAGTCGAACGCCTTCAACGCCAACCGCGCCCGACTCCGTCGCCAGCCCGCCGCGCAACGCCAACCGAAATTCCTTCAGCCACCGGTTGTCGCGCGAAGTGATCGTAGCGGTCCCCACGCTAGCGCCGCCTCGCGGCCCACGCGCGCTCCCGCTCGTCTTTAGAGGTGCAGCCATAGCAGCGAGCCTAACAAATCCCCGCCCTCCAAGCCATTTCGATGCTCTCGCTCAATCAAGCGCCTCAAACCTCTGGCCCATTTGACCAACCAAAAGGAAATGTCATTCCGAGCGTAGCGAGGAATCTGCTTTTCATTGCGTCTTGCTGCCACTCGACCCCTTCTCCATTGCTTCCCCCAATCCATCCGTGGTAGCGTCGCCCAAATAATGGCAGCGCCGGCGGAGCGCTGCGGGGTGGCACTACGACTTCGCCGAGGGCCAAACAATTGCCGGCAGAAATCTTGCGCGTTAATCCGCAGACACCGGAGATCGATGCACTGCGATACGCGGCGCATTTCCTCGTCCGCGGCAGTGTCATCGCCATTCCCACCGACACCTTCTACGGACTCGCCGCCGACCCCTTCAATCTAGCCGCCGTAGACGAACTCTACCGCGTGAAAGGCCGCCCCGAGACGCGCGCACTACCAATCCTCGTGAATTCGCTCGAACAAGCCCTCGTCTTGATGCGCCAAGGCCTGCTCGAAGGCACCACCATGGAGCACCCACCTCGCAACTTCACAAAGCTCGCCCAAGCCTTCTGGCCCGGCGGCCTCACGCTCGTCGTCGAAGCCTCAAATCGCGTCCCTCTGAAAGTCACCGCCAACACTGGCAAAGTCGCCCTCCGCTGGCCCAAACATCCCGTCGTCGAACAGCTCATCGACGAATTCGGCGGCCCCATCACCGGCACCAGCGCCAACATTTCCGGCTTCCCAGCCTGCGCCAACACCGATCAGCTGATGAAGCAACTCGGCCTTCGCCTCCCGCTCGTTCTCGATGCCGGCGAAACCGGCGCGGGCCTCCCCTCCACCATCATCGGCATCCAGGACGAAAACTGGGAAGTCCTCCGCGAAGGCGCCATCCCCCTCGCCGAAATCCAATCCGTCCTCCAATAACCTCGGCGCAGCCTGCAAGAACGTTGGCCCTGCCGTTAGCGCCGGATCTGATCTTCTTGGGCCTAAAATAAAAACCACCTGTCATTCCGAGCGTTGCGAGGTACTCCGCGGCATCGCGCGTCTTTTGCGCGATGAATCTGCTTTCTTGAACCCAGGCGAGCGTCGATCAAACGCATCGCCCTTCACGCATTTCGACGTACTGCCTCTCGTCGAAAAGATCTGATCCACCACACATTACTTTCTCTCCCCACGCCCCTCTTTCTTCTCTGTGCTCTCCGCGCCCTCTGTGGTGAAATCTTCTTTCACCCTTGCCGACCACTCACAAACCGCTCCTCGTCCTCGGCCTGATGTCCGGCACCTCCGCCGACGGCATCGACATCGCCTTAACAAGAATCTCCGGCGCCCCGCCAAACCTCAACGCCAAACTCTTCAATCACACAAGCGTCGATTTTCCCCCGCAAGTTCGCAAAGAAATTCTCCGCATCGCCGAACAAACTCCCGTTCCCGCTGGCGACCTAAGCCAGATGAATTTCCGCCTCGGCGAAATCTACGCCGAAGCCGCTCTGACAGCGTGCAAACGCTTCCGCATCTCACCAAAAACAATCGCCATCCTTGGCAATCACGGCCAAACAATTTTTCATCAAGGCCCGCCCGTCCCTTATCTCGGACGGCCGACCGCTTCCACGTTGCAGATCGGCGACGGCAACGTCATCGCCGCGCGCACCGGCGTCACCACAGTCTCCGACTTCCGCCCCGCCGACATCGCCCTCGGTGGCCAAGGCGCGCCTCTCGTCCCCTACGCCGACTATCTGCTCTATCGCCACGCGAAACTCGCCCGCGTGTCACTAAACCTCGGCGGCATCGCCAACATCACCGTCCTGCCCGCCGCCTGCAAACCGTCGCAAGTCTTCGCCTTCGACACCGGCCCCGCCAACATCCTCATCGACGCGCTCGTACAACATTTCACGCACGGCCGTCAACGCTTCGACAGGGAAGCGAGGCTTGCGCGCTCAGGCCGCGCAGTGCCCGCGCTCATCGACGAACTCATGCACGATCCGTATCTGACGCAGAAACCACCAAAAAGCACCGGCCGCGAATACTACGGCACCGCTTACGTCAAGAATCTGCTCGCCGCAGGCCGCCACCATCACGTCCGCCCCGCCGACCTGGTCCGCGCAGTGACAGTCTTCACAGCTTTATCTGTGATCGACGCTCTGAATCGATTTGTCCTGCCGAACCACAAAATCGATCAACTCATTATCTCCGGCGGCGGCGCCAAAAACCCCCTAATCATGGCCCAACTCGAAGCCGCCCTGGCGCCTCGTGTAGGGGCACAGCACGCTGTGCCCCAGGCCCG
>Ga0210393_10004341_pt1 | contig 11231 bp, 8 predicted proteins | sample IncBWC27OmetaG_FD_160068 | JGI IMG/M metagenome (GOLD analysis project Ga0210393, IMG submission 160068) | Forest soil microbial communities from Barre Woods Harvard Forest LTER site, Petersham, Massachusetts, United States - Inc-BW-C-27-O ...
GTACAGCGTCGCCGTAAGAGCCAAGATCGTGACCGCGATTGATACCTTCTTCAGGCTTACCTTCATGCTCACCCTTCCTCCTCGACAGAACAGCCCCAACCGTTTTTTCGTCCTGTAGTGCTTGGCATGCGGCCCCGAGCTGGCGACGTCCCTCGCTCGCACGTAAAGCCTCAAACCGGTACCGCTTAAAATCCGATCAAGCGAAGTTATCGCTTCTCAGTGTTTGTCTTGCCAGCCGTGCCAGAACCTTATGAACACTTCGGCTCCTGCGCCGGATCGCGGCAGGACCGTGCGCGTTTCGTAGAGGTACATCGCACCCACTTCGAAGGTCGAATGCTCCGTCGGCACCATCACTTCTACGCCGCCGCCCTCGCGAGTAAAATTGTTCCAGTCGTAGTGCTTGGCGTCCTTGGAGGCCGTGAGTTGCCCGAAAACGATCAGGCTGGGCAGGAGTTTTTGTGTTCCGTGGTCCTTATCCTTCCATACCGTCACGCCCTGCTTGACGTAGTCGACGAACAAGGTGTTGTGGAGTTCGGTGGGGCTGATATTCAATGCTGCGATGCCCCAACTGCTTCCCGGGAACCGTCCGGCGTAAGGATTCCAGCCCAGCCAATAGTTGGCATCGAACGAGGGAGCTGCCGCTGATTCTCCGCTGACGAAGCGATGTTCAGCCGTGTAGCCGACGTCGGCCCGTACGAGAGCGCCGATGCTTCTGTATGCGAAGGTCTTCGCTAGCTTCAGGCCACCACTGGCTCGAACGAAACGATTCCAGTCCAAGCTGTGCTGGTCCACACTGTCCGTCGTGTTGACGTAAGCACCGAGGTCAAATGGGCCGACGGTGCGGAAGACCACGCTCTGCTCAGCGAACACGCGCACCGCAAAGTCCTTTTCCAACGGACTGGCTCCGCCCGAATCAATCCACATGCTGCCCTGGCCCGATGGTGCGGATCCTGTGATCCTGGGAGCATTGTCTTGGCCGGTGATGACCTGTGGTGCCATGACTTCCTGCGCGCTAGCCACCGATGCGCATAGCAGGAACAGAGCTGCGAACCTCATGATGATTCCTACCTCCTCTGGTTTCCCTGCAACGCTTGTTAGCCTTTGACCCATTCCGACCTCGTTCCGTGCCTTTAGCTCTTAAGGTGAGCCCTTGCCCGAAGGTAAGGTCACTGTGACCTCGCCGCATTTACTTCGTCCGTATCCGGGGAGAGAAGCCGCTACACAAACCGCCGGTTGGACACTGTTCGTTCGGACAGGAGAAGATTGCGCTTACCTGTCCGTCTGGCCAATGGGCCCCCCGTCCCGGGAAAAAGGTACAGAGGTACCCCGTTTGAGTGGTACTGCTGGTAGTAGTACGTCGCCTGACTGGATGTGTGTGGAGGTAGACGATTTACGGGTTGGGAGAATTTCTGGCCCTGGCCCTTCCCGGAAAAACAAAGGGGCTTGGCTTGCTCTCGGGGACAAGCCCTTGTGAAGCCTAGAACCGGCCCACGGGCCATCGAAGGTATGCGCGTATTAGGGGCTTCTTCGGCGAGGTCACGTCGGAGCTTTAAAGAAGTGAAGAGAAGAGTAGGGTCCCCACAATATCAACAGGCAGGTCGAAGAATGCGTATCAGAACAAAACCTCACGAAAGACTCCTCGGAGATGCATTCCGAGCCTGTCAATATCCCTCGTCGCCCGACTTAAGAGAAAAAAAGACCGGTTAAAGCAACTGATCAGTTTAAAGGAGTCACCAATGCAGCCAGAAGTGGGAAGGGAGCAACAGTTCTTCGGCAAGGGTTCACAGGAGGTGGTTCGTCAAGAGCCTCGATTCGAGGAGGAGCTAGATGCTTGTTCAGCAGGACAGGCTCGGCCGGCTTTCGTTTGAAACAACTGGATCGTTGCCCAGCGCGGATTCCCTGCGTGTATGATACGCACCATGGCCTCACCAGAACAGGAATCCGAGTTGAATGGTCAGTTCCTCGTCGACTCTATGCCTGCGATGACCACACCGCTGGGCCCGACGGCTACCTCGATTACTTCAACAAACTTTGGCTCCAATGCCTGGGCTTCATTATGTACGACGCGCCCAAGTGGAGGTGTAAGTTCGTTGACCGCGAGGTTGAACGGATTGTGGCCAAGTAGCGAGCCTGCGTCGCGACCGGAGAGAAATTCGGATACGAAACTCGCGTCCGCGGGGGATCGCGAATATCGCCGGAACCTCCATTGCAAGGTGCCACACCGCGACGGGCGCGGCAACAACCTCCGCGTCAAAGATCTAGTAGATAGATTTTCGGCTAACGATCGGACGCACGCAGGTACTAATTGCGATCCGGTGCGAGCCCTTAAATTTGACTCGCTTGGGCGCGATCGGTAGAAATGCCTAGTTCCCGAAGACACGAAGTTTCTGTGGTAGCGCCCCTAGCGAATGTTCTTAATGTTCTTCCGGAAGTTAATCAAAGATGAGCTTGAGTTTAGGTCGCCGCCTTGCGCTCGAACTAGCCTTGGCCGTTCCGCTTTTAGTCCCAGTCTGCGCCCTAGCCTGGGCAAGAGCGAGCGATAGTGCCGACACCTCCTCGCTCGATTCTCCGGTGGACACTGAAACCATCAGGCTTCCCGTCGTCGAGGGCAAGGATATCCGCTTTGCACGGATATCCAGTTCCCAAGGCCTCTCTCAAGCTAGGGTTTCCGACATCGTTCAGGACGACCAGGGGTTTATTTGGTTCGGAACATGGAACGGCCTGAATCGCTATGACGGTTACAATTTCAAAGTCTTCAAACATGAGCCGGAACGCCAGGAAAGCCTCAGTGGGGTTTTCATCTATTCGTTGTTTAAGGACCGCGCCGGCACGATTTGGGTCGGAACAGACCAGTTTCTCGACCGCTTTGACCCGCTTACGGAAAAATTCAGTCACTATCATTTTGATGTCCCGGATTCAGGTGGCTTAACGACGACCGTCAACCAGATCAGCCAGGACTCGTCGGGCGTGCTATGGCTGTCCACTCGGAAGGGACTATTCCGACTGGATCCCGTCACGGGTAAGACCAAGCACTTTTACCACGACGCGGGAGACCCTTCGAGCCTCGGGGATAACGCTATCTTGTCCACCGGTGAGGACCGAGCAGGCCGGTTTTGGGTCGGCACCAGCCAGACGCTCGACGAATTTGATAGGAACACTGGAAAAGTGAAGAGGCATGTCCTTACAGGGGAGTCGGGTATCGGGCTCTCGTTCCACGAAGACCGTTTCGGCGTGTTTTGGATCGTCTACGGCCCAGATGGCTCCATCGCCAGCTTCGATCCCAAGACGAACAAACTGACTCGCTACGGATTCGACTTACGAGGCCCCGAGAGCAACTTGAAGAACCCGGCCTACGCCCTGCTGGAGGACCACGAAGGCACTATGTGGTTTGGAACGGCGGTCTTGGGATTGCTCAAGTTCGACCGCGAGCATCGGCGTTTCATCAGCTACCACAACCTCCCTGGTGATAGCGACAGTCTGGTCGACAACCGAGTCATAGCCCTGTTCGAGGACCGCGAAAAGAACATTTGGGTCGGTATGCACGACGTGGAGCCACAGTTCTTTGGTACCAGGCCACCGCCGTTTACAAAATTGACGAACCCTTCCGGCAGTCGCAACAGCATAAGTCCGGGTCTCGTTGGGGACCTCTATGAGGATCGGCAAGGCGTTTTGTGGGTCGGCGTCAATCGTTCGCTGGTGCGAATCGATCGCAAGACCGGCTTGTCCTCCAGCTTCCCGCCAGTCGCCGGGTCTGAAGTGCTTTCGATCATCGAGGACGGACCAGACGTTCTTTGGATAGCAGGCACGAATCCGCTGTTGCGTTACAACCGGAAAACGGGAGACCTTCGACGCTACGTCCATGACCGCTCCGATCCCTCAACCTTGTGTAGCGGTGTCGTACAGCGGTTGCTTATCGATCATGGGGGCACCTTGTGGGCTGCAACATGGGATGGTCTCTGTCGTTTCCACCCGCTCACACAGCGGTTCACGGCCTACAAGCCAGACCCGAAAACCCGAGGCCTGAACTATTACGCCATCGCTGAAGACCCACAGGGAAACTTGTGGCTTGGCGGCAATTTAGGGCTGCACCGATTCGATCCAAACACTGACCAGTTCACACTCTACAGCCACAAGTCCGACGACCCCCACAGTCTCAGCGACAACCGCGTAGTCTCCATCTATTTCGATCGCGCAGGAAGTATGTGGGTTGGCACGCAAAACGGGCTGGACAAATTCGACCCCGGAACAAGCACATTCGTGGTTTACAACGAGCGCGATGGCATGGGGGGGAATGTTGTTAGCTGCATTCTCGAAGACCAGCGCGGTCTGCTTTGGATGAGCACGAATAAAGGGGTATCGAGCTTTGATCCGCGAACCCAGAAATTCAGCAACTACACTGTGGCAGACGGTCTTCCCGGATCAGATCTCACCGGGTGGGGCGCCTGCTTCAAGAGTGCCGCGGGTGAGATGTTTTTCGGAGGCTTCAGCGGGGTGACCGCATTCTTTCCCGACCAGGTAGTGGCCGACGCTGTCGTTGCGAACGCGTTTGTCCCGCCGATTGTCTTGACCGATATCCGATTATTCGGAAGGCCGCTCACCCTCAGCCCCGGCTCCCCGCTGACAAAAGCTGTCAACTACACCGATACGATCACACTCTCTCATTCGCAAAACATTTTCTCCATCGGGTTTTCCGCATTGAGCTATTTCAATGCTGCGACTAACCGCTACCGCTATATGTTGGAAGGATTAGACCAAAAGTGGAACGAGGTGGGAAGCGACCAGCGGCTTGCGAGCTACACGACGCTGCCAACAGGTACTTACATGTTTCATGTGCAGGGTGCGAGCGGCCGAGGTCCATGGAGCGAGCCCGGCGCGCAACTGCGCATCCAAATCCTGCCGCCTTGGTGGGCCACCGGATGGTTTCGGATCACATGTCTGGTGCTAATTCTTCTTTTGGTATGGAGCGTCCACCGCTACCACTTGCATCAACTCAATGTCCAATTCGATGTGCGCCTGGACGAGCGCTTAAGTGAGCGGACGCGCATCGCTCGCGAACTGCATGATTCGCTGCTGCAAGGTTTTCAAGGATTGATGTTCCGCTTGCAAGCGGTGCGCGACCTGCTTCCCGGGCGAGCGAGTGAAGCCATGCAGGCACTCGACATCGCTCTGGAGCGCGGAGACAAAGCCATCGCGGAAGGCCGGGACACAGTCTCGAACTTGCGCGAGCCCGTCATGAGCGACAGCAACGTTGCGCAGGCACTGACCGCACTGGGCGAGGAACTGGCGCTACAGAGCGGCGACGGCTTGGTGACGCGCGTGCGCGTGCTGGTGGAAGGGAAAGAGCGGGGGCTGAACCCGGTGTTGCGCGATGAAATCTACCGCATTGGACGCGAGGCGTTGCGAAACGCTTTTCGCCACGCGAAGGCACAGAAAATCGAGGCGGAAATTACATACGGCGATTCTGAGTTTTCGTTGCGCGTGCGAGACGATGGGTGTGGGATTGATTCGGAAGTTGCCAATCGAGGCGCTCGCGCGGGACACTGGGGGCTCCCAGGGATGCGCGAGCGTGCCAAAGGCTTCGGCGGGAACCTGGAAGTTTGGAGCGAACACGGGGCCGGGACGGAAATCGAGTTGATTGTTCCCGCCGGCATTGCGTATGGCGAATCCGGCGTGCGTCGGAGATTCTGGTTCTGGCGAAAGAGGACTGAGAGAACTAATGAACAGCAGTCCTAAAATGGGCACCAGTCCCGCTGCAATTCGCGTAATGACGGTGGACGACCACGCTCTGATCCGCGAAGGAGTCGCGGCACTCATCGCCAATCAGAAGGATATGCGTCTGGTCGGCGAAGCCTCGAATGGACGCGAGGCGATTGAACAGTTCAGGTCGCATCGGCCGGACGTCACGTTGATGGACTTGCAAATGCCGGAAATGAATGGGATCGATGCCCTGATTGCGATTCGGAGCGAATTTCCGGAGGCGCGGATCATTGTGTTAACGACCTACGCGGGTGATGCGCTGTGCAAGCGAGCAATGACCGCCGGTGCGCGAGCGTACATATTAAAGGGCAACGTGCGGAAGGATCTTTTGGACACGATCCGAGCTGTTCGCGGCGGAAGAAAGTTCATTCACGGGGAGGTCGCCGCCGAACTTGCCTGTCATGCCGATGATGACGCTTTGAGTGAAAGGGAGATCGAAGTTCTCTCGTTAATTGCAGCCGGAAATTCCAACAAGCTGATCGCCGACGAGCTATCGATCTCCGAGGATACGGTCAAGGGCCACGTCAAAAGCATCCTTTCCAAACTTGGCGTTAATGACCGGACCCACGCCGTAACCGTAGGGTTGAAGCGCGGAATCATAGAACTATAAAGGCCTCATACCTCCCCAAATGGTCTAATTGCGCCCCCACAATTGGGGATTCGCATTCTCGGCGACCCCCGTACGCTGAACGGCCTGAAGATACGGTGACTAGTTGCAGCGATTGTTCACTATGTTCCCCGGCGGTTGGCCCGGCGCTGGACTCCTCGTCCTGCGTCTAGCGGCTGCGATCCCATTATTACTTGAAGGCGGCTTCGGATTTTGGGGAGCGCCTCATGGCGGGCTTTACGCAAGATTCATCGCCATCGGCGTCGGAAGTCTGCTGCTGGCAGGATTGTGGACGCCCATTGCAGGAGCTTTGCAAGCAATCATCGGGGTGTGGATTGTCTTCTCTCATGAAGGGCACGCGGACCTGAATCTCTTGCTTGCGGTTCTCGGACTAAGCCTAGCGATGCTTGGACCGGGCGCATGGTCTATCGACGCCATACTGTTTGGGAGGAAGCGGATTGATGTTCGTAGCCGCTAGAGGAGCCTGGTTCCGTGCATACGAGCGATGCCAGCGTCCAAGCCTCGACTTGGGCTTGCTTTCAGAGCAGACTGGCTATATCGCACGAGTTAAAACCATGGGGTCTGACATGCTTACAAGGAGCCACCCTCGACATGGCAATGCGGGATGCGTGGCATTCATCGTGTTCACGAGGATTCCTCCTGCAACCCAGGGTGGCAGGGAACGAGTCGACACGATCGCGGGGCCCGTCAGAAACGCTCGATTAAAGCAGCAGATTGTTATTTATGCGCACAGCCGGCCATGGTGGGTGCAGCCCTGGCCGCCTTACCTCGGATCGTGACGGAGATCGATGGTGTCGCGCCCGCACATAGTCACACGTACCGCAGCATTCTCAGTGCTGTTGGTGTACTTTGTGCTGACCGGATGCGACTCTTCACCAAAAGATTCAGCTTCAACGGTTGCTTTCAGCAAGGTTGCCGCCGCATATCAAGAGGGCCCCTACAAGACAGACATATTCGAACGTGACTACAAGACAGACATAATGGAGGGTCGTGCCACAGGGGCGCGAGCCGGGCAGCGCCTCGTGTTGTACGCAAACACAGATGGACGATGGGGCGTATGCAGGCAATCAGGCCAGCCGTTTACGAATATCGAAGCCGACGGCCGGTGGAAAGCTTCCGTCCACTTGGGCCTACAATATGCCGCTCTGTTGGTTGATCCAAGCTACAATCCGCCCGAACAAACTGAATCGCTGCCGATCGTCGGCAACGGCGTGGTGGCGTTGGCAGTTGTTAACGGCGAAGGCGCAGCGCCGGTACCCCCGTCGCCCAAGATACTGAATTTCAGCGGTTACGAGTGGACGACGAGCACCGGGCCAATTTTTCGCGCCGCGTCAAGAAACTTCTTCGACCCTGCGAACGTTTGGACGGACGAAAGAGGTGCACTGCATCTTCGCATTTCGGGAAGCCCGGGAAAATGGACTGCGGCGGAGGTGAAGCTCACGCGTAGCCTGGGATACGGGACCTACAGCTTCCAGCTGCGCGATGTCTCTCATCTCGAACCTTCTGCTCTTCTAACGCTAATCACCTGGGACGGCGTTGGCACAGAGAGCACCCGACGCGAGTTGGACGTTGAGCTGGGTCGTTGGGGACAGCTTGAGAATACCAACGTGAATTATGTTGTCCAACCTTACTTTGTTCCGGCGAACATTATCGCCTTTCGGTCCCCGGCTGGTGCCTACACACATTCCTTCCGCTGGGAACCTGGGCAAGTCATGTTTTCGACCGTAGCCGGATCGGGTAATGCAGGTGGCCGCGTCATTAACCAGCACGTGTTTACCTCTGGTGTGCCTTCCCCGGAGGGAAAATCGGTACGCATCAGTTTGTTTGTATTTCATCAAGGCCCAATACCCCTGAAAAACGAAAATGAAGTCATCATCGACAAATTCGAGTATCTCCCGTGATTTGCTGGTTGAAGCAAAATCGATGGATTCCCATTGGAATCGTGCTAGCGGGCCTTGTCGCCGACGCACGCGCACTCGATCCTAATCGTCTGCCTTCGCAATACGTCCGCGAACAGTGGACCACCGAAACCAGATTTCCCGGCGGCGCTGTCAACGGCATCGCGCAAACCGCAGATGGCTACCTCTGGATTGGAACGGACAAAGGCCTGATACGTTTCGACGGCTTTAATTTCAGGCCAGTCTCTTTTGCTCCCATCGGCACCGCTTCGAACGTTCCCATATTGCAACTGCTTACGGATGCTGGCGGAAAACTGTGGATTCGTCCACAGGGCGCCGATCTCGTACGGCAGAAAGACGGCAAGTTTGAGAGCGTCAGATACGGTCCAGTCGCAATCACCGCTCTGTCAAAAGATAACCACGGCGGAGTACTGGTTTCGGACGAAGAGCAGGGTACACTCCGTTTCATGGAAGACCAGGTTCAGAAACTGGGGCCCGCTTTAGCGCCGGTAATCTCTTTAGCAGAAACAGCCGAAGGCAATATTTGGATCGGCACACTCGGCGCCGGCCTCTTTGTTCTTAGGGACGGGCGGGTTACCCAGGTGAACGCAGGATTGCCCGACCGAAAGGTCAATTCTTTGCTGGCGATCGGTAGTGACGAGTTGTGGGTCGGCACAGGCACGGGCTTGTATCGCGGAAACGGCGCAGGCTTTCGCCGGCTCGAATTGCCGTCGTTCCTTGGTGATATCCAGGTTTTGAGCCTCCTGCGCGATCGTGACTCTAACATCTGGGTCGGTACGACGCGCGGGCTACTGCGCATCAACGGGAAGGGCGTTTCGTTCTTTGAAGAAAATGAGCTTCGCGGAGACGGCGGAATTAACGCTCTGTTCGAGGACCGCGAAGGGAATCTCTGGATCGGAGGTGCGCGAGGGCTGGGCCGCATTCGGGACAGCGCGTTCGTGACTTATTCATCTGTTAGCGATCGTCGTTTCGAACACGATGGCCCTGTATATGTCGACCCGGAGGGCCGCACCTGGTTGGCTCCCGCTCAAGGTGGGCTGTATGTTCTCCAGAATGGACGGGTTCAAGCCATTACATCGATACCACCAAATGAGGTCGTCTATTCCATCAGTGGGCGGGCAGATGTGGTGTGGGTTGGGCGTCAACGCGGGGGACTGACCCGTCTGCGATTTCGCAATGGTGCAATGGCGAGCCAGACTTATACAAAGGCAAACGGACTGACCCAAAATAGTGCCTATGCTGTTCATGAGAGCCGCGATGGCTCTGTGTGGGCCGGCACGTTAAACGGCGGCATCAGCAAATTCAAAGATGGGCACTTCACGACTTACACGACGACCAGCGGCCTCGCTTCGAATGCCGTCTCGTCTATCCTCGAAACCCGCGATGGTGCAATGTGGTTCGCCACACCTAGCGGGCTGAGTTCTTTTTCAAACGGCCAATGGAGAACTTACACAACGGTAGAGGGTTTGCCTTCGCCAGAGGTCAACTGCCTTTTCGAGGATTCATCCGGAACTCTCTGGAGTGGAACGTCTGCTGGTCTTGCCTTTTTTGCCTCTAACCGCTTTCAAGTTCCTCATGAATCACCCGACGTTTTGCACGAACAAATAGTCGGAATGGCGGAGGACAAGAGCGGAAGGTTTTGGATCGCGACCTCCCATCATGTTTTGCGCGTTCCGCGCGACAAACTGGTAAGCGGCGTTGTGAAGGCAATCGATGCTCGCGAATATGACCAGGCCGACGGTCTAGAGAGCACTGAAGGAGTGAAGCGGAGTCAATCGGTGGTCTCGGATTCAACTGGCAGGATCTGGTTTTCACTCAGGAGCGGCTTGTCGGTTGTTAATCCATCCCAGATCACGGACTATTCAGTTCCGGCCCTGCCTCACATCGAGGCAATCACCGCCGATAACAACCCCGTAAACCTCGCTGGCTCCGTTCGAATTCCTCCGTCTCCCAGGCGAATCACGTTTGAGTACACGGGGCTGAGCCTCGCGGTGCCCGGGCGTATTCGTTTTCGATATTTTCTCGAAGGCTTCGACCGCTCCTGGAGTCAGCCGGTTGCAACCCGGGAAGCCGTGTACACTAATCTTGGCCCTCATTCGTATCGTTTTCGCGTGGTGGCCTGTAACAGCGAGGGGTTGTGGAGTGAGTCCGAGGCTGCGGTCGGGTTCGAAGTTGAACCGACCGTCTGGCAAACGTGGTGGTTTCGGACTGCCTCCGCCGCCTTAATTCTTCTTTTGGTGTGGTGCGTGTACCTCTATCGCTTGCGCCAGCTCGCCAAGGAATTTAATATTCGCCTGGAGGAGCGCGTCGGTGAGCGCACGCGTGTCGCGCGGGAATTGCATGACACGCTACTGCAAAGTTTTCATGGATTGTTGCTGCGGTTTCAAACGGTTTCCAACCTACTGCCGGCGGGCAAGCCCAAGCAAGAACTAGATGATGCTATCGATCAGTCGGCACAAGCGATAACCGAGGGGCGGGATGCCGTGCAGGGGTTACGGTCATCTACGGCCGTGCCCAACGATCTCGCGAGTGCAATAACCGCTCTTGGAACCGAACTTGCGCGCAGTGAATTGAATCCAAATGCTGCCGAGTCTCATGTGGAGGTAGAAGGCGCGCCGCGTGACCTCCATCCTATATTGCGAGACGAAGTTTCCCGGATTGCTGGGGAAGCATTGCGCAATGCATTCCATCACGCACAGGCGCAGCGGATCGAAGTGGAAATCCGGTATGACAAGCGGCAGCTTCGGTTGCGGGTCCGGGATGATGGGATCGGCATTGACCCGAAGCTTCTGAATGATGATGGACGCGCCGGACACTATGGTTTGCGGGGCATGCGCGAACGCGCCAAGCTTATGGGCGGTAAGCTGGCGGTCTGGAGTGAACTCGATTCGGGTACAGAGGTGGAGCTGAGGATTCCTGCGTCGCGA
>Ga0210393_10004342_pt1 | contig 11230 bp, 10 predicted proteins | sample IncBWC27OmetaG_FD_160068 | JGI IMG/M metagenome (GOLD analysis project Ga0210393, IMG submission 160068) | Forest soil microbial communities from Barre Woods Harvard Forest LTER site, Petersham, Massachusetts, United States - Inc-BW-C-27-O ...
GGTCGCTCATGGGCAATGATCGTTGTGGCGCTCCCGTTCAAGAGAACATCACGGTGCGCGATAAACAAATAACGTTATAATGACTTCCATTTCGACCGAATGACATTTTGTAACAGGGAAGTCCTCGCCCGCAGCAGCACCCGCAGGACCGGCAAAGCAGGCTGGGAGGCTACGCGATGAGCGCGAACAGTGCGGGCGGGCGGCTGCGTTGGTCCATCTGCGCCATGTTGTTCTACGCCACGACGGTCAACTATATGGACCGGCAAGTGCTTGGAATCCTGTCCCCTACCTTGCAACACTCCATCGGCTGGACCGAGGCCCAGTACGGCTACATCATCGCCGCGTTCCAGACCGCGTATGCCGTTGGCCTGTTGGTGGCGGGTAGAGTGATTGACAGGGTTGGCACCCGCGTGGGTTACGCCATCGTTATGGCCGTCTGGAGCGTTGCCGCAGCATCGCATGCGCTGGCTCGCACTCCCTTGGGTTTTGGAATCGCGCGCTTTTTTCTTGGACTTGGCGAATCCGGAAACTTTCCCGCCGCCCTGAAGACCATCGCGGAGTGGTTCCCGCGCAAGGAGCGCTCACTGGCCGCTGGAATATTCAACTCCGGCGCCAACCTTGGCGCCATTGTCGCTCCGCTGCTCATTCCCTTCATCACGGTGCGGTTCGGATGGCCCTACGCGTTCCTCGTTACCAGCGCCTTCAGCCTTGTTTGGCTCATCATTTGGCTGACCTTTTACCGCAAGCCATCGGAACACCCTCGCCTGACTCCAGCCGAGTTGAACTACATTCAAAGCGATCCCATCGAATCGTCACGCCCCATCCCGCTGGGCCGCCTTCTGCGCTATCGCCAGTTGTGGGCTTTTCCGGTGGCGAAGTTCCTGACGGACCCAGTCTGGTGGTTCTACCTCTATTGGTTGCCCAAGTTTTTCGACGCCCGCTATCACGTCTCTCTGCTGCAACTGGGGTTGCCCCTGGTGATTGTGTATAACGCTTCGGCCATTGGCAGCATCGGGGGAGGATGGCTTCCTGGCCTGCTTCATCGCCATGGCTTTTCCATGGCAAACGCGCGCTTCTCAGCCATGCTGTTGTGTGCTTGTCTCGCCGTGCCCGTGCTGTTGGCCAATCGACTGCCGTCGCTGTGGTCCGCCGTCGCGCTGCTGAGTGTCGCGGCGGCGGCGCATCAGGGATTTTCCGCGAATCTCTTTACGATTCCTTCCGATCTTTTCCCCAAGAAAGCAGTGGCATCGGTGGTGGGCATCGGGGGAACGGCGGGCTCGGTTGGAGGAGTGCTGTTTTCAATCGCGACGGGATGGATCCTTCAAGCCACCCACAGCTACACGCTGCTGTTTTCGCTTGCGGCGGGGGCCTATCTTGTTGCGCTGCTGCTTCTGTTTCTGATCGTGCCGAAGCTCACTCCCATTGAGGACCCAGCTTGATGGTTATCTGATGGCACGGGGAGTGGAGAGAGGGGTCGTTGCTATATGGCCGAGCATTCCGATTGGCACAGTTTGTCTTCGCATCACCGGAGTCGGCGACCTGGACGATCCATTTACGTTTGCCGAGCTGTCCTCTCGATTCTGTTCGCCGCTCATCCGGCTGGCGCCTGGGCGCAACAGTTGCACCTTAGCAATCCAATGAACATCGACCGCCCAGAAGAAGTCGTCGAGATCCCGCTCGACCAAGTCGCCAGCCACCTGCATTTCCCCATGGCACAAGCGCCGTCGCTCATCGCCACTGACGCTCGAACCAAGCAGCGAGTTCCAAGCCAGCTTTACAGCAACCGGCCGGGCGCCGATCCGGACGCTCTGCTCCTGCTGGTGAAGTTACCGGCGAAAGGGGCAATTGATGTCGCGTTCACTCTAGATCCTGCCGCGCCCCCGCAGGAACCCTTGGTCTTCGGCCGCGCGATTGCTGAGCGCAAAGACGATTTTGCCTGGGAGAATAAAGTTGTGGCCTATCGAATCTACGGCCCGGCATTAGAGACGACCGGCGAGATTTCTTCGGGAATCGACGTGTGGTCGAAGCGCATACCGAATTTTGTGGTAAACAGCTTCTACAAACAAGACCACGAAGCCGCGGTAACGCACAACCCAGCTTTGTCGTACCACAACGACAACGGAATCGGACTCGATTCCTATGATGTGGGGCCATCCCGAGGCTGCGGCGGGACGGCCGTCTGGGCCGACGGCAAGCTGACCGTCTCAAAAAACTATACGGTCGCCAAAATCCTGGCTGCGGGGCCAATCCGTTTTGAATTCGAGGTATCCTACGCACCGTGGCTTGCCGCCGGAAGAACGGTTGCTGAAACCAAGCGCATCACTCTGGACGCGGGCTCTCATTTGAACAAAATTGTATCGACCTTTACGTTCGACGGAGGGTCGCCTCTCGATTTGGCGGCAGGTATCGCGATTCACGAGGGTGGCATTGCCACGTTGCCCAGCGGAGGAAGCATTGCCGCGGTTTGGGACACGCCCCAGAAACCACCCGCGGGCAGGATTGCCACGGGCCTGGTGTCACTGCATGCCGAACACGCGACGACAACGACCGCGGCGAATCATGCGCTGATGATTTTCAACCGGCATTCGGGTGAATCCTTCACGTACTTCGCCGGCTCGGGCTGGTCTAAAGCGGATATGCCAACCCAGGAAGATTGGAATGCCTATCTGATCCGTTTCGAGGAATTGCAGAAACACCCAGTTGCAGTTACCTGGATAAAACGATGAGCGCCCGCACCACGGCCTCGATTTAGGGACTTTTTCAACAACCGCAGGCCTTATCACTCACTGACCGCGAAGTTAGGCGCCAGTCGGCAACTACCCGAGTCCGCAGGTGAGAACTGACCCCGTCGAACCGCTTCCCTTTCATTCGTGGACCGGTTTGAAATCGAAATAGGCCAAATTCATGTTGCCGAGAGTCAATATGTGGACGGTGAGAACATTTTTCCCTTTGCTCAAGCGGACCTTGAAAAGTTGCGGCGCCAGGTTCCAGTGATGCCATTGACGCCAGGCCACCGGGTCTGCAGGATCATTTGTGGTTGTGATCTGCAGTGGTCCTGTTGCATCCTTTCCGTTCACATCGACTGCGATTGTGCCCCCGCGATTCGATGTGTAAAGGAAATCGGCCGCGTAAGTTCCCGACTGTGCCGCATCGATCGTTAGGTTGAACCACTCTCCCGGTTCGGTCCAGCCAACATAGAGCAGGTCTGGTGGGGGCACGATCTTGTCGAAGGGGTTGTCGTCAACTGGATCTGGTTTCCGGTTGAATTTCGTGTAGGAAGTATCCACTCCCTCATGGATACGAAATTCATTGAGATAGGTCCCATCGGACGGATTCAACTCTCCGCTGCCGTGATTCTTGGGATCGGTGTCGTGATACGCGACTCCCTCGCCTCCCAGGTCATAGTAAGCGCACAATACCTTACCAGGTATTTTTTGTGGACCGCCAGGATAGCGGGTATCGTGATACGGCGAGCCTTTATATTGGCTCAAGAACGATTGGGGAAACGCAATTGTCGGTGACAGCAATGCGGCCACGAAGCAAAAGGAAAACACTCGACGACTCATTCTTCATCCTCCTGAGCACCAATCGTTACCATGCATCCAGGTTGAACTGTCCAATAGACCGTAAGACTAACTGCCAAACGCAACCAGTGTACAGCTAGCTCAGTGCCGCGACGTAAGGCCTTCCGCCAAGTGCGAACCTCAATGAATCACCATTGTAATGAGGTCGTGCCGACCTCGGCGAAATCCTAGGCGCTGATTTGGTCGGTTCCGTGAATGACGACATCCGGCCGATCAATCATGACCGCGTGGCCGCCAGCCACTTCTGCCGGATACTGATCCACGCGTTGGCTTGCGTAGAACCCAGCCACCGAAGCTGCAACCATCACGACCGGAGGCTTCTCACAGGCCAGTTTCAGCGGGAGATGAGGTTGCTGACCGATGTTCTTCGCGTCGGGACGAACCGTTGACGCCATAAAACGATCCGGGAACAAGATAACGCTGCCACAGCACTGGGTTCGTTTAGCAAGTTCACAAGCGCCGGAGCGGCCAGAATCGTGACCGCGGCAATCGCCGAATTTTGCTTGGTGATTTTTTGCTGTGGCGTAGTCTTGAGATTGCTGGCGTTTTGCGCCTTCCGGCGTTGCTGCCCCGCGCGGCTAGCTACGGAATTGTGAGTAGAAAGAAAACATTGATACATTAGAAGGCAACTTTGCCTTTTAGCCGGTTCATCGAACGCTGCGCTACCGAGCGGAAGTCTTAAATTCTCAGGAGCCTTCGATGAAACGCGCCAATCATTCAGCCAGGAAGTCGGCTGCTGTCTTCGTGGTCCTCTGCTTCGCCTTCCAGTGCCAACTTGGCGAAGGTCAATCGCCTTCCGAGCAAGCCGCGTCTCTCGACGCGCGCCTGCCCTTGCTCTTCGAGCAAAACGTGGGACAGACTAATTCTCAGGTGCGGTACCTGGCCCGGTCCGGGCGTTACCAAATCTACTTAACGCAGAATGCAGCGGTGCTGAAGGTTGCCGGCAAGGAACGTGATGCCGTGCTCCGGACCGCTCTGCGAAACGCCAACGAGAACGCTCCCGTCGCCGGTGTGGATGAACAAGCCGGCAAGACGAATTATTTGCTCGGCTCGCGCAGCAGCTGGAAGACCGGCGTAGCGAACTTCGCTGCCGTGAAGTATGAGGGAGTGTACCCGGGAATCGATCTGAAGTATTACAGCCGGGACCGGCAGCTCGAATATGACTTCGATGTCGCGCCACAAGCCGATCCGTCAACGATTGCTTTGACCATCGAGGGCGCCGACAAAATCACAACGGATGGAGACGGAACCCTTGTGCTGAAAACCGCAGCGGGCGAGGTGCGTTGGCTGAAGCCAGTGGCGTATCAGCTATCGGGGACCGACCGGCAACCAGTCAGCGCCGCATATCGCGTCGAAGGAAATCAGATCGGCTTCAAACTTGGCATTTACGACCACGGTAAGTCGCTGGTCATCGATCCGGTCCTGGTTTACGGCACCTTCCTCGACGGGAGCGGCTTCGAGCGATACAACAGTTTCTTAGTGGACGCGGCAGGTTACGCGTATATTGTCGGCGAAACGGGATCCTCTAACTTTCCCGTGACTCCCGGCGCCTACCAGTCGACCTACCAGACTCAGAATTCCAGCGGCGAGGTTTTCGTAACCAAGTTAAATCAGAACGGCTCAGGCCTGGTGTGGTCGACTTTTGTTGGGGGTACGGGACCGAACAACGCATCATGGCCTAACGGCTTCACCATGGATGCCTCCGGAAACCTCTACATCGTCGGTTCAAGCGGCGACTTTGAACCCAATGATAGTGGAAATGGAACCTACACTTGGTATAGTTCCACATTCCCTGTCACTGCGAACGCCTACAACACTGCGGAAGTTGCCAACTGGCGTTACTTCCTGGTGAAGCTGAACAGCTCCGGGAGCGCTCTGGACTACTCGACGTTCCTGAGCACGGTGCCCAACATTATTCCGTACGCGGTTGCCCTCGATGCCGCGAACAATGCGTATGTGACTGGATATTACAGCAATACCAATGGCCCCACTCCGTTTCCGGCGACGCCCGGCGCCTACCAGTCGACTTACGCGGGAGACGACGATGCGTTCATTATGAAGTTCAATTCGACGGCCACTACGCTGGAATATGCCACCCTGGTGGGTGGTGAGTATGACGATGTGGCACAGCAGATTCTGGTGGATGCCGAAGGTGACGCAACCATCGATGGCTATACCTACTCTCCGAATTACCCGATCACAGCCAACGGTCTGCGGCAAACCAGCGAAGGCGGCTTCATTACGACCCTGAACCCCGCCGGCACTGGATTGCTTTATTCGACTGTCCTGAACAACGTGCAGGGCCTCAGCGTAAAGCGGGACACGGCGGGCTACTATTATGCCGGAGGCTCCGCAGGTACGAACCTGCCGGTGACCGCGAACGCATTCCAGAAGACTTTTCCATCCACGGCCATGGGCGTTCATCTCGGCTTCCTGACCGAAATCGATCCTTCGGGCAACCTGGTCTATTCTTCGTACCTGGCCGGCAATTCTGATCAATATGAATTCACCCAGCCTCAGATCGTCTCAGCGAACAGCGTGACCCTTGTTGGGGATCGAGCCGGCGACCTGACATTTCCGGTTACCGATCGGACCTACGAACAAGCCAATTGTTCCTTTGTCGCGACCATCAACACACAAGCTTCCGGCGCGGATTCGCTGGTGTACTCGGGATGTACGCCGATCAACGGAAACAATAACCAGACTGTGGATTTATTCGCCGGTGTAGGGTCCTTTTATTGGCCGTCGCTCTATCTCGACGACCACAAAAATTTGTACGGCCTGGGCTCCAACGGCCAAACCTCTGCCAAGGCGTTTCAGAAAAGCCCGCCAAACCAGACTTCGGGAGACGGCTACTATCTGTGGTTTGGAAAATACAATTTATCGAAGCCCGGTCCAGGCGGCGTGAACGTGACGACTCCGTGGTTCGAGCAGCCGTTTCCGTACGGGTCGCCAGTATTGTTCCAGGCTACAGGACGAAGTCCGCAATGTTCCGCTGGGGTGGCAGCAATGCGGGTTTACACGGCGCCCGGTGTCGCAGCCTATACCACCAACGGAGCGACTCTTGACGCTAACATTGCGTTTCCCGTCCCCGACCAAAACATTTATTTTTTTAACCCGGTGATCGTGGTTTACGACAACTGCGGCAAGGCCTTCAGTCAAGACCTGCCTTCTATCATGATCCAAGGTCCAGCCGGCACTCCCACCGATCCCAACGTGGTATCTCCTACGAATGGCGGCGCGCCCACCTCGCCCGTCCACTTCGTGGCGAGTGCCACCGCCCAGAATTGCAGTGCTGGCATCGCGTCAATGCGCATCTACACTGCACCGGGTGTCGCGGCTTACAGCGTCAATGGTGGTTCGCTCGACACCTATTTGACGATGAAGAATGGAAACTATAATACCGTAATACAGGCTTGGGATAACTGCGGAAACGTGTTCAAAACGCCGATTTCCATCACGGTCGAGTAGCTGGCACTTGGCGGGAACGAAATCAGGGCTGGGTCGTGGGCGCCAGCCCTTGCTGCAAGCTGATGGACGCTGCGCGCCTGTACCAGTCTTCGTGCTCTTCAAGTCGTCTGCATCGGTTGCTACCCTCGCCGAAACTGATTAGGACCCGACTTCTCGACTTCCTTGGGAGCTGCCGCGATCAGGTGCTGCGATGGTCTTGTCATGGGGTAGAGTCTGTTCCGATTCCGAAGGACCTTGAATCACTAAATCGTCGGATCGTCTACATGATTTACCCGAGTTTCATGGACTGCGAAGACGCGTATCTTGCTAAGAATAGGGAGAGTCTGCCACCTCGTGTCGAAACGCACATCACGGGCCGAGCGCTTCACTTCGCCTCGAGTCTCGCCAGATCGAACTCGGCAGCTCTGGAAATCGCCGACGGGGTTGACGCACATCCCATACATGGAGCCTTCGACATGGCAATGAACACAGCCGCTTACGGGATTTATTCCCAGGACGTCGTCTTAGCCGACATCGTGCGCAATCTAAACCAGGCCGGGTTTGAGAACGAGAGGATCTGCATGATGCTGTCTCCTGAGCATCCCATTGCGTCGATCATCCGGGACGCGAGCCTTTTTAATGCCGAAAAAGAATCCAGCGCCATGACCACCAAGCTGATTGGCTGGCTCTCCGAATTCGGAGCGGTGATGATTCCGACCGTCGGTTTTTTCATCCGGTCGCAGGTATTCTTTCACGCTCTCATGGTCGCGCGGGATGCCCCTGCACTTTGCGGGAATGCCAGAACGCTGGTGGGCCTCGGGTTTACAAAGGAAGAAGCGGAAAGGTACGAGGATCAGCTTGATCAGCTGGGAGTCTTTGTATATATCTCCTGCACAGACGTCGCGAAAATGCACTGGGCACGAGAAGTGCTGCGGCATACCGGAGCACAGGAAGCCGCTACGCTCGAAGAGAGCATGAGTGTCGCAGCCTCGGCCTGATCAGGTATGCAAGGACTACCACGTTGCGTCGAACGCTTGGCGTCTCACGCCCAACGGTCGCGCATGAATCGTTTTCCACGCATGACGGAATGTCTTGGTACTCCACTCCAGCGGATCCGGCTCGCCGGATCCGCATTTTTTTGACCTACCAGTCCGTCTATGCTTCGGTTGAAGTTGCTGGAGTGTCGTGCGCAATCTGATGGAAGCGCTGTATAGACGACGATCCGGGATGCCCCCTCTAATGTTCCAATGGCGATTGCGCAAGTTTCCCCGAAACGAACTCCGGAGAAAGCCGGCCGCACGGTGCCCTGGAAGTGGATCGGCATCGTCGCTCTGATCCCACTGGCCAGCGGAGCAATCGCCGCGCGATTGGTGATTGATCGCGCTGAACCCATTCTTCGGGCTCGGGTGATCGAGACTCTATCCAATCGCTTCGACGGCAAAGCTGAGCTGGCGAGTTTTGATGTTTCGGTAAGGGATGGAATTGAAGTGTCCGGCACTGGACTGAAGATTTTTGGCGCGAGGGATCCGAATCCGTACGCGCCTGGAGTCCAAGCCTTGATCGGAGTGCAGGAATTTCGTTTTCACACCTTGCTGCGAAGCCTGTTCCGTTCTCCGATGCACATAGACACCGTATATGCAAGAGGCCTGGAGCTGAACCTCCCGCCCAAGGAAGATCGACAAGAAATGACGATGACGAAGATGGTCTCAAGAACGGGGAAGATGACGATCGTCGTCGACAGGTTCGCTTGTGAAAATACCAGGCTGATCATCAACACTTCAAAGCCCGGCAAAGCGCCACTGGAATTTGCCATCAGTGACTTGAAAATGAAGGACATTGGTCGTGGCGAGCCGTTCCAGTTTGATGCCACTCTGGTGAATCCGAAGCCGGTGGGAAACATTCACTCAATTGGCCTCTTCGGACCATGGCAGCAAGACAGTCCTCGGGATACGCCGGTGCAGGGAGACTATTCGTTCACCGACGCCGATCTCAGCACGATCAAAGGCCTTGGAGGCACGCTCTCGTCCACCGGCCAATACTCGGGAACGTTGGGCAATATCGTGGTACATGGAAAAACCGATACGCCGGATTTTCGAATTGCGACCGGTGGGCGCGCGGTGCCGCTGCACACCGAATTCCACGCCACGGTTGACGGAACCAGTGGGGACACATATCTCCGGCCGGTGAATGCGACATTTCTTCAATCTTCCTTCACGGCGAGCGGATCCGTGGTCCGCGTGCGCGTTCCCAAGGGCCACGATATAGAACTCGACGTCGTCCTGGAGCACGCGCAGATTGAAGATCTACTGAAGCTGGGCGTGCGCACCGACCCGCCGATCATGAACGGTCCAGTGGAAATGAAGACGCGGCTGAGTCTCGCTCCCGGTGACGCGAGTGTGGCCGACCGGCTGCAACTGGCGGGCACCTTTCAGGTGCCGCGTGCGCACTTTTCCAATGAGAAGGTGCAGGGCCGGCTCGACTCCTTAAGTTTACGCAGCCAGGGGAAGGTCAAGCAGGCACAGGAGCACGACGTAGAAAATGTGCCGGTAGATTTGCAAGGAGCGTTTACTCTAAAAGACGGATTGCTGTCCTTTTCTTACCTTCATTTCCTGGTCCCGGGAACGCACGTGGATATGACAGGCGCATACACTTTAGATGGACAGACGTTCGACTTTCGCGGGAAGGCCTGGCTGGATGCAAAGGTTTCGCAAATGACCACGGGGTGGAAGTCGATCCTTCTGAAGCCGGTCGACCCGTTTTTCCGCAAGAATGGAGCGGGCACGGAAGTTCCGATCAAAATCAGCGGTACGCAGTCGGCGCCACGCTTCGGATTGGATTTCGGCCGCAAAGATGAGCCTGCGAAGATCGGGAAGCACAGCGATACCACGCCAAAACGCGAATAAGTTTGGAAGGGCGGGAGGGTAGTGCGAGTTTCCAGGAACATGCCGCAACGACTATAACCCTCCGATTTCGGATGAGACCGTTGAGGTCAGGAGCCAGCGATGAGCGAAAAACCAAGCACCACTATGCCAGCAGTTGTCGAAAAAATCATTAAACCGATATACCCGAGTGAGCCTGAAAAGGCCCAGATCGCCGTGGCAGGGGCCGATCACCTCTACCGAGAGCTTCGCATCGATAACACTCTGATGGACGAGAACGGAGACAAGGTCCACCTCAAGCAGGGTGCTGAGGTGGAAGTCACCATCGAAGCGGAACCAGACGACACAACAAAGAGCGACGGGAAAGCAGCTGACAGGAAAGGCCGTGAGTCGAGACCTTAGCTTGGTGCGTCTTGGTTGGAAGGCGAATGTGCAACAGCCCTCGGGGAGTCCAACCGCGACGGTCGCATCAGCGGGTGTCATTGTCGCTCAGTACGTTACTCACTACCCATTACCATACTTAGTACACATAGCTGCGAGGTGGGGGGCACTCTTCGACCTAACTCATGGCAGCCTCCTCCGCTGCGACGAAAAACGGCGGACGTTCGGGATGACAAATCCCGAAACTTCGGCCCGGATATTAAGCCACAGTGGACTCCGAAGGACGGGGTTGTGGTGGCATCTGGACCTGGATGATGTTGTTCTTGATGGCGTAAACCACCAGGTCGCGAATGGAATGCAGACTGAGCTTGCGCATGATATTGCTGCGATGAGTTTCCACGGTCTTGGTGCTCAAGTTCAGGAGTACGGCCACTTCCTTCGAACTTTTGCCTTCGGCAAGAAGCTGCGTAACTTCGCGTTCACGCGCGGTGAGCGTCGGCAAATCTGGCGGCTCAGTGCGGGAAATGGCATACCCCTTCTCGAGGAAACCCGCCAGCACGAGCTCGTTTACCCGCGGGGTGAAGAACATTCGCTTGCTCTGCAAGGCTTCGACGGCAGCCACGAGGTCGCGCGCGGCGTCTGAGTCGAGCACAAAGCCGCGAGCACCGGCGTCCAGGGCCTCACGAATGACTTGATCGGAATCGGTGATGGTTAGAACGATAACTTTGAAGTTAGGGTCGAGCTGCAGCAACTGGCGCGTGGTGCCGAGGCCGTTGAGGCATGGCATGCCTATGTCTGCGATGACCGCATCGGGTTTCAATTACTTGGCCATATCGACCGCTTCGCGGCCATCCGATGCCTCGCCGCACACTTCCCATCCCTCGCGTTTCTGGAGAAGCGAACACAGCCCGCGGCGCCCAATTTCGTGATCGTCAG
>Ga0210393_10004344_pt1 | contig 11225 bp, 8 predicted proteins | sample IncBWC27OmetaG_FD_160068 | JGI IMG/M metagenome (GOLD analysis project Ga0210393, IMG submission 160068) | Forest soil microbial communities from Barre Woods Harvard Forest LTER site, Petersham, Massachusetts, United States - Inc-BW-C-27-O ...
AGAGCGGACCGCCGGAGCCTCCGTTGATCCACGCCTCATACTGAGCGGGTTCCTGGACGATGATGTCCCCGACCATGCCGGAGTGCTGCGTGCCGCAATATTCCGCGCAGAACAAATGATAAACGCCGGGCTTGGTAGCGCGAAACCATTCCACGGTGTAGCGGCCCGGCAGAACGTCCTGTTTGATGCGGAAGGCAGGAATATAAAAACTGTGGATCACGTCCTGCGAAGTCATGATCAGTTTCACGTCGCGGCCTACGGGGACGTGCAGTTCGTTAATCTCGCGCTGGCCTTCGGCGTGCTCCAGCTTCCACATCCATTGCTTAGCCACAACGTAGACTTCGGTTGCATCGTCGGGTGGTGTGCGTTCCTGGAAATAAACCAAGGCCCCCCAGCCGAAGATCACCATGAAGATCAAGAACGGAATCGCGCTCCAGGTGACTTCCAGCGCGGTGGAACCTTCAATCTGTTCGGCGCGAACACCGGGGCGGTGACGGAACCTGGCGGCAAAAAAGATGACGAGAACGAAGACCAGCAGCGCCATCATTCCAGTGACGATGAGCAGGAAAATGTAGAGCGCGTCCACGTGTCCCGCCATCGTGGAGGCCTGCTGCGGCCATAATGGAAAATTATTGAGCATACCGTGTCTTCGTTGCCTGTTTCCTGGTCACCGAGCGGTCCAGTCGCCACAAGATGAAAATTAAACCGCCGAGCAGGAGAATCGTAGCGGCCGCGGCCAGCCGCAAAATGTTCGCGACCATCGCGCCATATTTTCCGGTCTCAGGGTTGTAGTGATAGCAATAAAGCAGCACGGCGTCGACAGCGTTGCCAATCTTTCCCTGAGAAGCTTCCACAAGTCCCATGCGCAAATCTTTGGGTGGAAAATCCACACCGTAGAAGTAGCGCGAGATGCGCCCTTGCGGCGTGAGCACCATGATGGCGGTTGCGTGCGCGTACTGGTTGCTCTTGGCGTCGTATTGATATTGGAAGCCGACAGCTTTGGTAAGCGCGTCGATGGAGTCCGGCTGCCCGGTAAGAAAGTGCCAGCCCGCAGCGGCGTTGGCGCGGCCATAGCGCTTCACGTAGTCGATCTTCTTGACCGCCGCCATCTCCGGAGTTTCACGCGGATCGAAGCTCACGGTGATCACGTCGAACTCGTTGCCAACGTCGAACTTGATTAAACGCATCGCGCTGGAAAGTCCGGCCAGAGCCTCTCCGCAGAGCATGGTGCAGTTGTAATAAACCAGGTTGAGGATCAGTGGCTTGTGGCCGAAATAGTCTCCTAGTTTCACGGTCTTGCCAGTGTCGTCGCGGAAGAGTAGATCGGGGGGGACCTGCGCGTCGAGGTGCTGCTCGATGCCGACATTCTCCAGCCGTGGAGGGCGTGTGTTCGCCGGCGGTGACATAACGCCGTTATTCATCTGCGCGCCCGCCGAGGCTGACAGCAGTGCGAGCGTCAACAAAATGCGGGCTGCGGAGGCCGAATTGTATTTCTTGCAGCTCACTTTTTCGTACCCTTCGCGGCGCCCGCTTTATCCGCTGGCATCTGGTTTGTTTCAGCTTCACTGCCGTCGTCGTTACTCGATCCCTGGGCGCGAACTGGCAGGCCTCGCTGCACCAGCAAATCCATGGCGCGTTCTATCGGAATGTGGACCATTCCAGCTTTTTCATCCACCCAGCCATAGGTATAAAGTGTTTTCTCTTCTTTCAGGCGGATTCCGTTCAGTTGACCGCGCTCATCCTCTTCCAGTCTGGGACTGGGGAAAACTTTCTCCGGATATCCGGGAGCGATGTGGCGCGTATCTTCTGGGACGTTGGTTACCAGCGGATTTACCGCAGGCTGCGCAGCTTTCTCGCGACGGTCAAGAAAAGAGTAGAGACCTCGGAGAACGAAGAGGCAGAGCACCGTTACTACGCCCAGTGTCAGCAGGAAGTAGACAATCCCGGCCGCTTTCAGGTCCTGATGCTCATAGCTTCCGTGCCCCGCTGTGTTCTCGTGTTTGATCTCTTCGCTCATCTCTCGTTTCTCGTTACGCATGCGTTTCATGTGCCGGCTGCAGAACTTCATGGGCATCCTGGTCGTAGGCCGGCAGCAGCGGCAACGAAGCCAGGTTACGGAAAAAATACCAGAGCCAGATTCCGCCGATGGCGATGGGAACCACGACGTCGGCCAGAGTCACTGTCAGAGTCTTCGAGAAATTCGGTTCGATGATCCAGAAGAGGTCGAGATAGCCCATCAGCATCAGCAGGACAGCGACCCAGACCAGCTTGCGAATATTGCGCTTGAAAGGGCGGGAGAGCAGCATGGCGAATGGGATCACGAAGTGAAAGATCACAAGTATCAGGCCGATTGAGGCCCAGCCGCCGCTTAGCCGTCTGAGATAAAAAGTGATTTCCGCGGGCAGGTTGCCAGCCCAGATGATGAGCCACTGCGAGAAATTGAAGTAAGCCCACACCATGATGAAAGCGAGCATCCACTTGCCGTGATCGTGTACGAAGTCGGGCTTCAGCATCTCCGACATGGGCTTGTAGTTGAAAAGGATGCGCTCGACCACCACCGCAAAGCACATTGCCGAGAGCACTTCGCCGATAAGAATGATCAGGCCGAAAATGGTCGAGATCCAACTGGGGTCGAGCGACATGACCCAATCGATGGCGGCGAAGGAGATGGTAAAGCCGTAGAGAATGAGGCCGGGACCGCTGACGGCTTTGAAGCGGCCGGAGTTATCCGGTGCGCTGGGTTTGTCGGTCTCCTTCGACCACTTTGAGAGCAGAAACGACAGAACATTCCAGACCAAGAAGTAGAACACGGCTCGAATGACGAAGCCGTTCACCGTCAGATAAGTTTGTGTGATCTGTTCGAGATGCTCGCGTAGATGCCTGTCTTCGATGTTGCTGAGCGGCTGCGCCCAGATGTAGAGCCTGTGTATTCCAAAGAAGATCGGAATGAAAAGCGCGAAGAGCAGCGGCAGCGTTCGCATGGCCGCACCCAGGATGCGGCGGATCACCGTGCCCCAACCGCCTCCGGTTAAGTGCCGGATCATGAGAATCGCCATCGAACCGAGGGCGACGCCCAGCCAGCACATGAACCCGAGCAGGTAGGCGCGATAGAACTCGTCGGGCTGCTTAAGAGCCAGCAAAACCGCGATCACTGCGAAGACGCCGCCGATGACGAGCGAGCGCTGCGAGATTTTTCTCACCACTTCCGGCGCCGTCAGATCGAGATGTAGAGTGTTCACGGCGCTCATTTCTGTTCTTCCTTCATGCCCTCGGGCTTCGTGGCTTCGGATTTCGAACTGGCCTGAGGCGCAATAACCGGCAAAGTCGCGCCGGACCCAAGTTCGCGAAAATTCGGCGCCTCCGACGGTACATTTTGTCCGGTCGGAACGTCCGCTGTGGTGGCGTATTGACTCAACTGCAGAGCGCGAATATAGGCCACGATTGCCCAGCGGTCGCTCGGCGGAATCTGAGAAGAGTAGTCGGACATAATCCCGAAGCCGTTGGTGATCACGTCGTAGAAATATCCCAGAGGCACTTTCTGCAGGCGCTCGATGTGAAAAGAAGGCGGTTTGCGGGCGAAACCCCGCGAGGGGATGAAGCCATTGCCATCCCCGAGAGGCGAGTGACAGGGGGAGCAATAAATATTAAAGCGCTCGCGTCCGCGCTGCAGAACTTCTTTGGTCACAGGAAACGGCAGGTAGTCGCCGGGAGTGTTGCCGGTCTTGCCCGTATAGAAATAAGTATCCGCGTGCAACTGGCCACGGGCGACGGTGCCTTCTACAAGCGGACGCTCGGAGCGTTGGTCGGTGAAAAAGTCGCTGCGGGAAAGCGGATTCTGCCGTGGCTGCACTTGCATGTCGATGCGGCAGGCGGAGAGGACAGCGACTGATGCCAGCAGCAGAGCAAGCATCAGAAAATCACAAGCGTCATGCGTCCGTGGGATCCCACTCTTGCGCAAAGAACGGGCAAGAATGGGGCCCCCAGCACTGGATCCTGAAGCCGACAGTTGGCGAAGGAGCGGCATTCTAGCTCGGCACCTCCGAGATCGAGCGCGGGGACAGGCCTTCAAGAAATCCGCGGGTTTTCGCCGGATCGTATTTAGGATCGGAAGAAAACACGATGAGAAAAAAACGATCTTTCGAGGCCAGCGCAAACCGCGGCACATTGAAAACGGGATGGTAGGGCATGGGCAGACCGTTCAGCGCAAGCATGCCGAAGACCGCGGAGATGCCGGCGAAAAGAATCGTCATCTCAAACGTGATCACGATGAAGGCAGGCCACGAATTATAAGGCTTGCCGCCGATGTTGAGCGGGTAGTCGACCGCAGACATCCAGTACTGCATCAGGTAGCCGGTGAGGCCGCCGATGATCCCCCCGATCAGCACCACCAAAGGTACTTCGTTGTAATGAAATCCGATTTCTTCGGCCAAGCCTTCGATCGGGAACGGGCTGTAGGCATCGATTTTCTGATATCCGGCCTGGTGGGTAAGCTTGGCGGCATCGATCAGGGTCTGAGCCGAATCGAATTCCGCCATTATGCCGTAGATGCGCTCGCGCTTCATTATTCCTTGACCTCGGACTCCGGGAGGAGGGTACGCATTTCAAAAATCGAGATCATGGGCAGCAGGCGCACGAACAGGAAAATCGCCGCCAGGAACATGCCGATGGTGCCGATGTAAGTCATCCAATCCCAGCGCGTGGGATAGTACATGCCCCACGATGAGGTCAGGAAATCGCGGTGCAAGCTGACCACGACAATGATGAAGCGTTCCAGCCACATGCCGACCAGAATTACGCCGGAAACCAGAAAAAGCGCGACGGGACTGGTGCGCAGCTTGCGAATCCACAGCACTTGCGGGATGAAAATGTTGCAAATCAGCAGAGACCAGTAAGGGATGGCGTACGGCCCGTGAAGGCGGTTCCACAGCGTAAACGCGTCATAGCGGTCGCCGCTGTACCAGCCCATGAAGGCTTCGATGCCATAGCCGTAAGCGACGATCAAGCCGGTCGCGAGCATCACTTTCGCGGAGTTCTGCAGATGGCGCTCGGTGATGAAATCTTCGAGGCTGTAAATCTTGCGGATCGGAATGGCGAGCATCAGCACCATCGCAAATCCAGAATAGATGGCTCCGGCGACGAAGTAGGGCGGGAAAATAGTTGTATGCCAACCAGGGACGATGCCGACGGCAAAATCAAAACTCACGACCGTGTGGACCGAGAGCACGAGAGGCGTGGCTAATCCTGCCAGGAGAAGATAAGCAGTTTCGTAGCGATGCCAGTGGCGTGCCGATCCGCGCCAGCCCATGGAAAGCGCGCCGTAAATCAAGCGGGCTGCGGGATGCGTTGCGCGGTCACGCAGTGTGGCCATGTCGGGAACGAGCCCGATAAACCAGAACAGCGCCGAAATCGTGGCGTAGGTGGAGACGGCGAAAACGTCCCACATGAGGGGACTGCGAAACTGCGGCCACACCCGCATGGTGTTGGGAATGGGGAACAGCCAGTAGGCGAGCCACGGACGCCCGACGTGAATGGCAGGGAAAATTCCTGCGCAGGACACGGCGAACAGCGTCATGGCTTCGGCGAAGCGGTTGATGGAGTTGCGCCACGACTGGCGCAGCAAGAGAAGAATTGCTGAGATGAGTGTGCCAGCGTGGCCGATTCCGATCCACCACACGAAGTTCACGATGGCGAAGCCCCAGCCGATCGGGATGGTCACGCCCCAGATGCCGATGCCCTTCAGGAATAAGTAGCCGATGGCGTAAAGCATCATCATCGTCAGAAGAAACGCGATGCCGAAGCCCACGAACCATCCGTTCGACGCGGGACGGGTCAGCACGATGGCGCTGATTTTTTCGGTGACCGTGCCGAAGGTGTAGCCCGGCTCGATTACGGGCGCTCGCTCCGCGTCGACCGTCATTTTGTATTGCTCGTCCATTGCTTTCGCTAGCTTCCCTCAGGGGCTGAAGCCCAAGCTTGATCAGCTCCTAACGGCACGGCTAAAGCCGTGCCCTTCCCGAACCCAACTAACCAGAACTCTGTTGCACTACCCCGTGATCCCCAGTGTCCTCTGTGTTTCAGGGTTTCACGACTTCAACTCCGGATTCGGGTTACTGATTTCAGCCAGGTATGTGGTCCGCGGGCGCGTATTCAACTCGCCCAGCAAGCTGTAATTCCGTGACTGCGCCTTCAATTTCGAAACCTTGCTATTCGGGTCGTTGAGATTGCCGAAGATAATCGCGCCCGCCGGACACGACTGCTGGCATGCCGTCTGCAACTCGTCCCCGACTTTGATCTGTTTGCCTTCGCGCACCGATGCGGTTTCGGCGTCGATCTTGTGCTCGTTGATGCGCTGCACGCAGTAGGTGCACTTTTCCATGACGCCGCGGCTGCGCACGGTGACATCGGGATTGCGCATCATCTTATATTGCGGCGTCTCCCAATCCGTGAAGAGCAGAAAGTTGAAGCGCCGCACCTTATAAGGACAGTTGTTCGAGCAATAGCGCGTGCCTACGCAGCGGTTGTAGACCATGTCGTTCAGGCCTTCGCTCGAATGGTTAGTAGCGCCCACCGGGCAGACCACTTCGCAGGGCGCATTTTCACATTGCATGCACGGTACGGGCTGGAAGAATGCTTTTGGATTATCGCGGTCGCCCTGGTAGTAGGTGTCGACGCGAATCCAGTGCATGTGGCGGCCAAGCAGAGTCTGCTCGTGGCCGACCACAGCGATGTTGTTCTCCGACTGGCAGGCCAGCATGCAATTGTTGCAGCCCACGCAGGAGTTCAGATCGATCGTCATGCCCCACGCGTAGTCTTCTCCTTTGTAGGGATACGGCTTGTAGAGCGTGAGTCCGGGCGCGGGTTCTTCTTCCTGCGCGAAATTGGGTTCTTTGCGATATTCCTCCAGCGTGGTTTCGCGGACCAGCGGACGATGGCCGCCATCGGGTGTGTCCATGCTCTGGTAGCCCTGGGTCGAGGCTAGGTTGTAAGTTTCTCCAGTCTTGCGGATTTGCAGGCCCGTAGCGATCCATGGTGCGGTGCTTGTGCGCAAGGCGTAGGCGTCGAAACCCTGCGCCGTTCCCACGCGGCCCGCGCGGCGACGGCCGTAGCCGAGAAATATCGTGGCCGAGTTGTCGGGATGACCGGCCTGAATCCATACTGCGCCAGTAACTTTCTTTCCGTTCAGTTCCAGTTCGACAACATCTTTCGTCTGGATCTGCAGCCGCTCCGCCATCTTGGGACCGATGAGGATGGCGTTGTCCCATGTGAGCTTGGTCATCGGCTTGGGAAGTTCCTGCAGCCAGCCGTTGTTGGAGAATTGTCCGTCGTAGATGGTGGGATCGCGGCGGATGTTGAGCTCGATGGCGTTGGTGTCCGCCGTCGCCGGGTTCGGGAAATTCGCGGCCTTTGCCTGAGGCGTCTTAGGAGCGAACGCGGTTCCCTCGATCCATCCATCGTGAAGCGACTCGCGCCAGGACTGCTCGAAGTCTGTGCCAGCATGCTGCTTCTGCCAGTAGGCGCGCACCAGATCATATCCGGTGGCGTCGGCCTGACCAGAAAGGAGCGCTACAAATTCCAACGCGCTCTTACCACCGTAGAGTGGGGCGATTAGTGGTTGGATGATGCTCACGGTGCCATCGTAAGCGCGGGCATCGCCCCAAGCTTCTAATTCATGCGCTTGGTTGATGTGCCACTGACAAAGTTCGGCGGTTTCGTTTTGATAGAGGCCGAGGTGTACTCGGACTGGGACCCTGTCGTTCTTCAGCGCATCGGCGAAATTCAAATCGGCGGGAGCGTCGTAGGCAGGATTTCCGCCGAGGATGATCAGCAGATCGACTTTGCCATTCCGAATGTCGGCAGAGAGTTCTTTGATCGAATCGAGCTGGTTGACCGGATTCGCATCGACCGGATCGGTATAGAACACCGTCTTGCCGACGTTATTCAGATTGAAAACATGAGCAAGCGCGTGAACTTCCGGCGTCAGATGGTCGCCAACGACAATTACGCTCGACCCTTGATGCCCCATCAGCTCTTGCGCAACCGGATTGCGTTCAGCGCCAGCTGGCAAGCCGCCTGTTTGGCCCAACTGCCTCGCCCATGTCAGCATTTCGTTGAACCGAACGGGCCACCGATGATCCGCCTTCGCTCCCGTCGTCGTGGGGGTGCTCTCGACCACATACAGCCGGTTCATCTTGCCGTCGGGATTGCGGCGTTTGGCGAAGTCGCGGATGTAGCGGACATTTCCCGGGAAACCCGCATACAGAAAGTCAGCATCGAGCGAGACGATTACGTCGGCCTTTTCGAAATCGTAGCGCGTCTCAACCGGCTGGCCGAAAGCCAGCTTCGCGCCTTCGAGCACGTTGTCGCGATTGACCGGCTCGTACACATGCCACTTGGCCTGCGGATAAATCTTCAGGAAGTTGCGCAGTTGGTCGGCGAGCGTGGGCGAAGAGATGGTCGGCGTGAGAATGCGAATCCCCGCGCCTTGCAGCGCCTTCTGCGCGCTGAGCGGGCCGCGAATCGCGGTGAGGAACGACTGCCAGGAGCGCTGATCGCCCATCGAAACCACACTCTGCGAGCGGTCGGGATCGTACAGGCCGAGAATGTGGGCCTGCGCAAAAATGTCGGTGCCGCCGAGCGACGCGGGATGCCGGTCGTTGCCTTCGATCTTCGTCGGACGTCCGAGATGGCTTTCGACCAGAATCGGGCTGGCGTATCCGCCGAGCGTCATCGCCGTGGCGTAAAACATCGGCCGTCCGGGAATCACTTCTTCCGGCTGGCGCACGTAGGGAACGATGGGTTCGAGCGGCAGGCGCACGCATCCAGTCATTCCTGCGAGCGCCATGGACGCTCCCATCACTTTCAGGAAGCCACGGCGGGAGACGGAATCGACCCACTCGGACGCCCCTTTGGGAAATTCGCGGTGTAGGGCCTCCTGAAAGGCCGGGCTGCCGGCGAGTTCTTCGAGGCTGCGCCAATATTCCGGACCGCTGCCCTTCGACGCGGCGTTTTCGATCTCGGCGCGCACGGAGGCTAGGTCGAGTTGCCCTCTCTTGCCGGGGCAAACGTCTTCGCGCTTGGCCATTTTGTTTTGCTCGTCCATTCTTTCGCCCCTTCGGGGCTGCTTACTACCCACGGCTTCCGCCGTGGGCCGCACTCTATCGCCGCTTCGCGGCTACTCAGCGCTTTTGGGTGGCGCAGCGCTTCCAGCGCTGCGAATCTGCACCCACTCCATTCAGGGCTTCAGCCGCCTAGGTACCTCAGGGGCTAAAGCCTGCGCCGCACAAAATCTCCAGTCACTACCGGTGACACGTGTTGCAACTGGTAATGTCACTCACGCTGCGGACGTTATATTTCTTCACCAATGCCGTCCCCAGGTCGATCTGATTCGTGTAACTTTGGCCATCCACCACAACCGGATGAGCGCTTGTGGGCTGCTGATAACGCATGTTGAAAACCTGATCGCGCGGACGCAGATTGTTTTGCGGCGCGCGATGGCAGCCTAAACACCACTCCATCTGCAATGACTCCTGCTGGTACATCAGCGGCATCTGATCCACCGGCCCATGGCAGGTATTGCATCCCACACCTTTCGTTACGTGGATGCTGTGATTGAAAAAAACGAAGTCAGGAAGCTGGTTCACTCGCGTCCATTGCAGCGACTGGCCGGAGCGGTAGCTGGCGCGAACCGGCTCCAACAACTCAGCATTGGTCCAAATCTGCGAGTGGCAATTCATGCAAGTCTTGGTGGGAGGAATGCCGGCGAAGCTCGAAGTCTCCACCGACGTATGGCAATAGCGGCAGTCGATGCCGAGTCCGGCGACGTGGTGCTGGTGGCTGAAGGGTACCGGTTGCGGCTTGCGTACCCCGGCGTAGGTAACGTAAGGCGAGCCCTGCACTTCGTAGGCGACCCAGCCGAGCGCGGCAATGACGAAGACCGCGCCAAAGATGGTGGCCCGGGACAGGGTGTTCGCACTACGATGAAAAATCTGCGGCATGCTTACTTGCGAACTTTATAAAATACGAATGAGACCCAGCAGACTGCAATTTATAGAAGCTACGAATGACGCGAAAGAATGCATACTAATTTTTTCGCGTCAGCTAAGAGAACTGAAAATTATAAATATTTCGGGCCCACTTGTCGCGTTCTGCTGCAAGAAATTCGCGAATCATGTCTCAAACTGATCCGGGCAAAGATTTGCGTTTAAATAAACGCACGCAGTACTGGTAAATTCCTAGCGGAGGTTCATCACCAACAGCTTTGGCTCGGTCATTTCCTCGATCGCGTAACGCAAGCCTTCACGGCCCAGGCCGGAGTCCTTGATCCCACCGTAAGGCATCTGATCGATGCGGAATGACGGAATATCTCCTGCGATTAGTGCGCCAACCTCCAGTTCGTCATAAGCCTGGAAGAGCAACTTTACATCGCGGGTAAATAATCCGGCTTGCAGGCCGTAGTTGGAATTATTGATGCGCCGTAGCGCTTCATCAAAATTCTGGTAGGGTTCCACGGTCACAACGGGGCCAAAGATTTCCTGGCAATTGACTTTCATGTCAGGCTTAGTACTGGTCAGCACCGTCGGATTGACGATCGATCCCTCACGACCACCGCCGCAGAGCAAACGCGCCCCGGACCGCACCGCATCCTCGACCCAACTGGTGACGCGGACCGCATCAGTCTCGCGAATTAGCGGGCCAACGTCAGTCGATTCCTCCATGGGATCGCCGGTCTTCAGTTTCTTAACCCCTTCGACAAGGAGGTCGGTGAACTTTCCGTAGACGGACTGTTCCACGAGAATACGCTGCACGGAAATGCAGGTCTGTCCGGCAAAGCCGAAGCCTCCGGTGACGCAGCGGTCGGCGGCATAAACAAGGTCGGCGTCGCCGTGCACGATGGCGCCGGCGTTGCCGCCCAGTTCAAGCGCGACTTTCTTTTTTCCGGCGCGGCGTTTGATGTCCCAACCCACAGACGCGCTTCCGGTAAAGCTGATCAGCTTGATGCGCTCGTCGGTAACGAGCAAGCTGGCGTCATCGTTCGAAAGCGGCAGGGCGTTGAATCCGCCGTCAGGCCATCCGGCCTGCTGAATGCATTCCGCCAACAAGAGCGAGCATAGAGGAGTTTGTGGCGCAGGTTTCAATACGATGGTGCAACCTGCCGCGATGGCGGGCGCTACTTTGTGCGCGACCAGATGCAGGGGAAAATTAAAAGGCGTGATGCCGGCAATGGG
>Ga0210393_10004347_pt1 | contig 11221 bp, 8 predicted proteins | sample IncBWC27OmetaG_FD_160068 | JGI IMG/M metagenome (GOLD analysis project Ga0210393, IMG submission 160068) | Forest soil microbial communities from Barre Woods Harvard Forest LTER site, Petersham, Massachusetts, United States - Inc-BW-C-27-O ...
CGAGTTGCTCCTTCAAAATGATCTCTTTCTCAAACATTAATAAGCAGTATGGCAAGCAGTTGCTCTTCGTGGATGCTTCGTTTCAGTTGAATCCCGGCGAAAAAGTCGGACTGGTCGGTCCCAATGGGTCGGGCAAGACAACGCTATTCCGGATGGTGGTCGGCGAGGAAACTCCCGACGAGGGCGCGGTCTCTGTCCCCAAGAAGTTGACGATCGGCTACTTTCGCCAGGACGTCGAGGAAATGCAGGGCCGTTCGGTTCTGGATGAAGCGATCGCCGGGAGCGGACGCGTCGGCGATCTGCACCACGAGCTCGAAGCCTTGCAACGGGAAATGTCCGACCCTGACAAGGCGGATGACATGGACCGCATTCTTGATCGCTTCGGTCACGTTCAGGAGGAGTACGAGCATTTAGGCGGTTACGCGCTCGAATCGCAAGCCCGTGAAGTGCTCCACGGTCTGGGATTCAAAGACGATCAGATTGACGGCGACGTGGGCGCTCTCTCGGGGGGATGGAAAATGCGAGTGGCGCTGGCACGGGTCCTGCTCGGAATGCCGGATGTATTGCTGATGGACGAACCGACGAACCATCTCGACATCGAATCCATCATCTGGCTGGAGCAGTTTCTCAAGTCATATCCTGGCGCGCTGCTCATGACCTCACACGACCGCGAGTTCATGAATCGTCTGGTCTCAAAGATTGCAGAGATCGATGGTGGCGAAATCGTCTCCTACTCGGGTGACTACGACTTCTACGAGCGCGAGCGGGCGGTGCGAGAGAGCAATCAGCAGGCAGCATTTGCCCGGCAGCAGTCCATGCTTGCCAAAGAACAGCGCTTCATTGATCGTTTCAGGACACACGCGGCCAAAGCGGCCCAGGTGCAGAGCCGGATCAAGGCCTTGGATAAGATCGAGAAGATCGAACTACCGAAGAAACGTCAGGTGGTGAAGTTTGATTTTCGTATCCCTCCGCGATCCGGCGAACAAGTCGCCGTCATTGAAAATCTGCACAAGAGTTACGGGCCGCGTGTGATTTACGAAGGGTTCAATCTCACCATCCGCCGCGGAGAACGCTGGGCCGTCATGGGAAGAAACGGCGCGGGCAAGACCACGCTGCTCAAGATGATTGCCGGCGCCAGTGCTCCAGATGCGGGAAGCGTGCGGCTCGGCGCCAGCCTGTATATGGGCTACTTCGCGCAACAATCCCTGGACGTGCTCAGTTCCGATCTCACCATCACCGAACAGTTGCAACAAGACTTTCCCCAAGACGGGCTGGGGGCGCTGCGGAACCTGGCGGGAGCATTTCAGTTTTCCGGCGACGACGTGGATAAGAAGATCCGTGCACTCTCCGGCGGAGAAAAATCGCGGCTGGCAATTGCACGCATGCTCTACAACCCGCCGAACTTCCTGGTGCTCGACGAGCCCACCAATCACCTGGATCTTGCGACCAAGGAGATGCTGGTGGACGCCCTGAAAGACTTTGAAGGCACCATGATCTTCGTATCGCATGACCGCATGTTTCTTCGCGGTCTCGGCTCACGGGTGCTGGAACTGGGCGGTGAGAGCGGTACGGACCGCCATCCCACTGTTTATCCTGGGTCGTACGTTGAGTACGTGCAAAAGCTTGGACATGAGGCTCCTGGGATTTATTCGTAGGCCTTGCAGGGCTTTTGTGCAATCACTCGTCCGATGAGTCGAAGGATTCGTCGCAGCAAGACCAGCAACTGCAGGGACAGAAAGGGGCTAGGTGAGAGTCGCCACCTTCAACATTAACAACATCAATAAGCGGCTCGACAACCTCCTGGCTTGGTTATCTAAAGCGGAGCCGGACGTGGTTAGCCTCCAAGAGCTCAAGGCAGAGCAGGAAGCCTTTCCCGTGAACGCCCTTCGCACTCTCGGGTACGAAGCGGTCTGGCAAGGAGAGCGCTCCTGGAACGGCGTGGCCATCCTCGCGCGACACCACGTTCCTGTGCTGACCTGCACAAGCTTGCCGGGAAATCCTGAAGATCATCAAGCTCGCTACATTGAAGCGGCGGTTCAGGGAGTCCTGATCACTTCCATCTACCTCCCCAATGGGAATCCGCAGCCTGGACCGAAATTCAACTACAAGCTGGCCTGGTTTGAGCGCCTCATTGCCCACGCCGCCAAACTCATGGCGAGCGGCGCACCTGTGGTGCTGGCCGGTGACTACAATGTCGTGCCGACTCCGCAGGACATCTATCCGACTCGATCACTGGATAACAACGCGTTGATCCAACCCGAGAGCCGACAGGCCTTTGCGCGTTTGCTGGCTCAAGGCTGGACCGACGCCATGCGGAAGCTACATCCGGACGGGCCGCTCTGGACATTCTGGGATTACAAATTTGAAAGGTGGCAGAAGGGCAAAGGCATGCGACTCGATCACTTTCTGCTCTCACCGAATCTGTCAGACCGGCTCGTGGACGGCGGTGTTGACCGATGGGCGCGTGGGCAGGAAAACGCGAGCGACCATGCGCCAACATGGATCATGCTCGATCTCTAGACCAGAGTCGAGCTCCCAGCCAGCGTTTTGTTTTGGTCTATCCGCTCCCGGCAGCGTAAAGAGCTGCCTTTTCCCGCCCGCCTTTGCATTCGTGTCAATTCGCATGCGCAATTTGACGCAGGGCACCCGTCAGCCGATCTTTCCTCGTCGCTGCTAACATAGTGCCGTGTCCTGTAAGCATTTCGCGAGCCTCCCACATTTCATTGTGGTGACCGACGTGTAAATCCCGGCGAATCTGCCCTATGATAGAAATGCAGTCAGGCAGCCGCGCGCGGGCGTGGCGGAATGGCATACGCAGCGGACTTAAGGAAAACTTGAGTGCTCGTCTGGGAAACCGGCGATGCAGAACTGCTCAAATTCGGGGAAACCTTAAATGGCAATCCCGAGCCAAGCCCGGAGAGACATCGGCCGGGAAGGTGTAGAGACTAGACGGGCAGCACCCTAAGCTCCGGAGCTTCCGGGGGAGGGTGAAGGGATAGTCCAGACCGCAAACCTGCCGTGAGCTTTCTAAAAGCGTCACGTCCGGGCGGCGAAAGCCGTAGACGGTATGAAAATCCGCAGGGCTTAAACGGCCCATGAGGGTTCAAGTCCCTCCGCCCGCACCACGTTTGCTCTAATCCAATCCAGTTTTGCCCCGGTTTGCTGACACGATAAAGGTTTGCGGATCTTGATGGAGCGAAAAAATCGTCGGATAAGCTCGGCGGCTGCACGAGCGTAATTTACAAGCTTAGCGGCAGGTCTCCGGAAGGGAGGCTCGCGCTTGTGCCATGCTTCCCCTGAGGAATATCGGGGCCGGTGCGGTTCGAGGATTCAAATGACGCGAGTCGGATATCGGCTCCACTCCGGCCCAAGTTGGCGCAGACCAACAAAGTAGAACCCGGGTCTAAGATTGCGAATGTCAATATCGGCACGGAGAATGACGACGTGATCCTCTAACGTAGCTGAGCCCGTTGCACGCGAAACCTCATCTCCAGCCTCATTCAGCAGTGCCAGATCATATCTTCCCTCTTTGCTCCCAATCGGCAGGTCCACGATCAAGTGCCTGGCGTTTCGCGGTATTTCCAGAGCAACATGCTTGGCGCCTGCGGAGTTTTCCCCACGCGCAAGTGAGCGCCCACGAAGATCCAGTACGACAGTTGCGGATGTTTGCAGAGACGGCCGACTGCGCACCCAGAGCCAACCCGCTAGGGCGAAAATGAGCACCGCCGCTGCCGCCAGCCACACTTGGGAACGACGGCGTTCCACTGCCTGCTCACGAAATCGTGTGAACTCCTGAAAGCACGGGCTGCAGGAGTTGAAGTGATTGAGCCAACGATCGGCTTCTGAGAGTGGAACTTTGTGAGTGGCTATTCCTCGGAGCACCGTAGAGTCTGGACACCCGACACGTTGCGGGTTTGGAAAATCTCGGGATAAGCCTTTCCCCAGGAGATCCAAGATCCGCTTTTCTTCGCCGTTGAATTCTTCTTGTGCCTTCAAAACCAGCCCGCTTCCAGTTGAAATCGTCTCACAAAAGAAAAACAAAGCTTAACGCGACCAATCAATGCAAACCAACGTAGCGCGATACGCCGGTCACGTTGGGCCCCCCAGTCGGGCACGGAGCTTACCGATTGCATAACGAAACCTGAGTTTGACCTGATGTTCGGTCAGGCCTAGTTGTATCGCGATTTCCTTCCACGAGTATCCGTACTGTCGAGCAGCCCAGACCTTGCGGGTCCACTCGTCCATGTTCCGAACGGCCTCTTTGAGTTGGATCGATTGCTCCAGATCACGCACCGCCTTTGAATCGTGGGCCTGCCTCAAGCACTCCAGATCATGGTTCGATGGAAGATGCTGTACCGTCTGTAGTCGTCGGCGCTCCTTCTTTAGAGCGCGGTTGAACCGATGATGGAACGCACCGAAGAGATAGGCCTCCATGTTCCTTATTCGCCAGTTTCTCTCGTTGGACCGCTGAATCGTTTTCGCGACCGAGCGCAACACTCCCTCCCATACCTCAGAAGCAAAAGCAAGAGCTTCGTCAGAGCTTTTTCCCGGCTGCTCTCTGTACGCATGAGCCTGAACGCTTGGCCATAAGCGCCGCGCGACGGCGATCAATTCCGTTATCTCGTGCTGGAGCGGCACGATAGGGGGGATAAAGCTCGAAAGAACCCATTCCGGGTTCAACTCGCGGCTGGACATCTGAGAGGGCCTCAACTCGACTCACAAATTAGATGGCCAGATTCGAATCGTGTCATGCCGACTAGTCAGTGTCAAGCATTCTCCTTGTCCAGCGGCCACTTCGGGAAAATAATTTGTTTTTGATACTTTTCCGCGCTCCCGGTTCCTTGACTAGATGTAGGGCATTGACCAATCTCTGCCGATGAGGAAGGGAGCTGGAGAAGTGTTCCCCAGGGTTGAAGTACGTCACCTGCGCGCCGTGGTTGTCTTGGCCGAAGAGCTGAACTTCACTCGGGGTGCCGACAGATTGAACATCACCCAATCTGGATTCAGTAAACAGATAAATGAGGTCGAAGCCGTGCACAGATTTCATTTATTCATTCGCACGAACAAGAAGAATGTCGAACTCACCGAAGTGGGCCGCATCTTTGTCGAAGAGGCCCGTCTGGCGCTCTGGCACATAGACCGAGCCGTTCGTGCTGCTCGCGAGGGGAGCGATAGCATTTTGACCATTGGGCACTCACCCGACGCTGACCTAGCCTGGATTTCAGCGATTCTCGCAATTCGGCTCCCCCTGTACCCTCATCTCCGCGTTCAGCTCATTAGCGAGTTTTCCAGCGAGTTAGTCCGGCGCGTTATGGCAGGCGACTTGAATATGGCGTTGGTGACAGCACCGCCCGAAAGCGGTCGGATCACAGCTGCGGCATTCGCTCGAACGCATCTCTATGCCGCACTCCCGCAAGTCCATGCCGCTGCTCGGAAGGAAGAAATTGCTTTCCAAGATTTGGCAAAAGACGAATGGATTCTGTTTGCCCGGCGATCTCATCCCGTGGTTCGTGACGCAATCATGGACGCGGCACAACGTCAGGGCATCGCTCCGAAGCACGCCCACGATATCCTTACCGCCCAAGAAGCAATTCACCTGGTATCGCAGCACGTTGGAGTGGCAATCGTGACCAAGCCTGCCTCAGTGGGCCTCGGCGTTGAAGGTGTTGTTATAAGGCCGCTGTCGGATCCATCTTTGTCTTTCGAAACATGCTTGATTATGAGAGCCGACGAAGATTCGCGATTGGCGAACGATTTCGGCCGATCATTTCTCCAGAAATGTAAACCGCGCCGTCTGCCGCCGATGCAACTGACTCTACCGCTGCCTGCTTAGCTTCCATGCACGATACCGGCTCTTCCCATGCGGTCGGCGCAGTCGAAGAGCGATGCTCCACCAATGTCGACAGCCCAACTCCCCGGCCGGCCCATGCAGAGCTGGGAAGAGGCACTCTAGACGTTACTCTAAGCAACGTTACTCTAAGCAATTGCTGTGCACGACCGATTGAACGAATATCTAGATCTTCTCCGAAGCGATTCCTTGGCCGCCACAAAATCGAGGCTCCCCGAGGGCGGGTGGCCGACGCAAGGTCGCCAGTTCCGGTCGATTGACGCTCGTCGGAGCTGACGCTCGGCTTGTGACTGGATCATACAAAGTCGCCCAAAGATGGTCCGCCGCCCTGCGGCTCCTTCCTGCGAAACCTGATGGGATTCGATACCCCGCACGGCATGATCCAACCCGCGTCACGTGTGCGATTTTCACGCGACCCCGATCGAGTTTCGAGGTGAGTTCACTCGGTTCACTGACGGTTTCCTCAAACAGGGCGCTCCTCAGCCAACTGCTCTGACGGACTGCAAGGTCGACGTGATATGAGCTGAATCTAGTCTCGATCTGCCTGTGTCCGGACCCGCATTGCGGGATTACAAAGCATGCGCCACCTTGACGCCGGCTTCGAGCTGAGTGTCCGTTCCGTCTTTCAATGCGTCTCGCGAAAGTTCGACAGAACACTTTGGCATGATGCCGTTGTTCTCAATCATCCGTCCTTGCCAAGTTAGGTAAGCGGCAACCGGGAGGCCAAGAATATATCCCTGGCCAACCTTGTATGCGCTGCCGCTCAAGAGACGGCCGGGCGTCTTCGTTCCCACGATGGTTGCTAGACCATTTTCCTCCGCGAAGGCTGAGACCATCTCGCCGGCGCTCGCGGTGTGTTCGTTTACCAACAGCACGACTCGACCGTGGAAGCGTCGCTGGCCGAGTCCTTCGGTGACCACGAGGATAGATTTTTCAACGAGGGCATATCGAGCCGCTAACCATATGAGAGTCGCTTTGTAGGACGGAATCCGGCCGAATCGGGTTAGTTCTTCGCGACGATAACCGCGTTCGCGGCGCTTCCGAGTGAGACTGTAACCAACCTCAAGTTTTCCGGGCGTCAAGTAGCTCATCAAGCGCAAACCGCCGATTCCTCCGCCGGTGTTTCCGCGAAGATCCACGATAAGCCGGTTACAACCGTCCAGAGATTCAATTCCACGATCTATATCTTTCGCAACGTCAATCCCGATTACTCCAGGGAACATGGCGACTCTGAGCAGGCCAATTTCATCGTTTAGCTTCTCGGCGTGTACAGATTCGGGTGCAGTGACCGGATGTGTTTTTGAATTGGGGATGGGCAGTTGGACTCTAACCGTCTGCTGGCCTCCGTGAAGCTTCTCGATCAGTAGGTTCGCCGACTCGCCGACCGAAAACATCAGACCATCTGGAGGGCGAATGTCCTGCTCCCGGCTGCCGAGCAACAAGTCTCCAGGCCGTATCCCCGCAGAATAGGCTGGACCTCCTGAGTGCACATCCTGAAACATCCAGCGCTCATTCCCGTTCACGGCGACGCGCTGCATGGTTGCGTTGATGGCGTGCCGCGCCGGGATGTTTCGCATTCCGGCATGTCGGAAACCGGTGTGGCTGGTTTTGAGCTCGGCTAAGAGGTTCCGAACCTCGTTCTCGAATGCCTCTAGGTTAGCGCTGGCGAGAATTTGGTTGCGACGGTTCTTAGCCAGCGTATTCCAATCCACTCCACTCATGGAAGGATCGAAGTGCTTGGTTTCCACCAAACGACAGACCTTGTCGAACATCTTTGTGCGCTCTTCCAAAGTCAAGTTCATTGCTGTTTGATCCCAATCGGCGTCGAGGTCTCCCCGACAGCGACGAATGCTGCCCAATAGAACGGGCTCACCTGCCCACCGTACTTTGCCAGCAAGTCCAATTTCGCATCTCTGAGAGCCGAACCTGTGTCCTCCCCCTGACCGAGTCGCAAGTAGAAGCGATCCATCAGCGCGCTCGTGAACGTGTCGTCGGCGCTCCATAAGCTTGCGACGACCGATTTCGAACCTGCTACCAAGAAGGCTTCCACCAGACTGCTAACGCCCTCTTGCCCTTGCAGTTTGCCCACGCCCGTGTCGCAAGCGGATAGCGTAGTCAGTTCCGCTTTCAGTCGTAATCTGATGATCTCGCGTACCTGCAACAGGCCATCATCACGAGACTTCGGGTCTGTCCCCAATACCAGAGCCGAACGCTCCGGATACTGCGCATCTGCGAACCCGTGGACCGCGAGGTGCAACACGCGAAACTGGTCGAGAGGTTCCTTCTTAAAGGCCGTTTCCGTGGCGTCCTTGCCGAGCAACATTACCGCGTTCGGTCCGACAATTTTTCCGATTTCCTCGACCTCTTCCCGAGTTTGAGGAAGATCTTGCAGCCGCATCCCGGAGAAGTCTGCCACGCCACGAAGAACCCGTCCGCGGACGGAGTCTGGAGCAGGAATTCTCCTGCCTGCTCCTCCTTGATTCTCGTAGGAAACATCGCCTACACCTAGGAACGGACTCGCCGCGCGCTCGCTTTTGCTCGCGCGACGCAAAACATCAAGGATGGTTCCGGAAGGCACATAGCTTATGACGCGAGACTTCAATAGATATTCCCCTGCGTTATCGCGCAGTGCTTCAAAGGGAAGCAGGTTCAAGGGCCCGTCCGGCGCAATGATGATTCTTGTTGCTGCCTTCGCTTCGGGGATCGTTTCCAGGAGTTCTCGGAACAGATGCTTTGAGGTTTCTTCCCCTGCGCCCTTTGCCCGTAGCTCATCGACAAATTGCTCCGTTAGTCTTTCGACTTCCGTACGCCCAACGGGCAGTGCTTGAATGTGTGTGCCGCGGCGCGTCACCGAAATACAAAAGGAAATGGGATCATCGAGCACGTACTCCAGGAGCACTTCATCCGGGTGAAGGTCGTTTTCCACCGCTGCCAACGCTGCTGGTTGTCCAGGAAGTCGTCGGTTGGGAACATCTTCTTCGGTCCACGCCAGACCGAGCCGTCGTTCGTATTCAACAAGGTTGTCCAGCAATTGTTCTCGTTCAGGTGCGCCGCTGGTCTGCATGAGTCGCACTTGGAGACCTGCAACGTCTCCTTCCAGTGCAGCTGTCTGATCTGATTCCGTTGTGGGCTGTGCCTTTCTATCTCTAAGGGCCCATGCGAGAGTTCGGCCTCGAATGCGTTCGAGAACTGCAAATGCTTCGGGTGCGTCACCATTCTTGGTGGCAAGTTCGAAGTGTCGAAGGTAGGTCTCGCTCATCGCTGCGGCAACGGAACTGTTCCAATATGGCTCGTCGACGTTGATAAGCATTCCCTCAACCACATCTTCTGCCTGCGCGTAGAGAGCATTTGCTTCGGCAAAGTCTCCACGACGCGCTTTCAAATCGGCGAGCATCGTCAGGTTGCGAGGTACATAATAGCGATCACCAACCCGTTGGCTTGCGGCCAGACCCTGAGTCGCACGCGCTTCCGCTGCGGCAAGATCTCCGGCATCGCGATAGATTTGCGCCAGCTCGAACATGGCGTCGGCTTCCATCCGGTAGAACCGAGCTTGCGTTGCGAATTGGCCGGCATCTTCCAAGTACTTCACAGCTTGTTGCCGGTCACCTCTCTGTGTCGCTAGTTTTCCGAGAAGAATCAGCAACTGCGCCTCGTGGCCCCTTTTCTCTTGTGATCGCGCTTTGGCGAGTGCATTCTCAAGCACCTCCTTTGCCTCGTCGGTTCGGCCGAGCGAGACCAGGGCTTGAGCTTTTCCTTCATAGCCCATGAACGGGAGTCCACAGTCAGGTTCAGCCTCCGCTAGCTTGATAGCTCTATCGAAGAATTTCAGGGCCTCCGCGTCGCGATTGACTTCTTCGAAGCCTCTGCCCAGTAATTCAAGAAAGCGTACCTGGCCAGCAGTGTCGCCATTGGTCATGGTCGAAAGCACAGCGCCGCCAAGAAGTCTGGCCGCTCGTACCGGATTCCCTTCTAAGAACGCAATGAGACCCAATTCACCGGACGCGCGCGTGACCCATTGGCTTTCGCCCAGGCTCTTCGAGATGTCCTGCGCTTCCAGCCAGTCGCGCTTTGAAGCACGGTAGTCGATCTCGATGTCTGTGTAGCCCTTCGCGATAAGGCACCAAAGCCGCAGTTTCTTGTCTGCCTGCACGATGGGATTCTGTAGCTGTTGGTTTAAGAAACGTGAAAGGTCAACAAAGGACATGGTTTCGGCTTCGGATCTGAGTCGGCCCACCTTTGCGTGAATTTCATTCCGCGCATCGCCAAGCTGCGAGAACGCTTCCTCAGCTTTGGCATAAAGCGGGCGCGCCGCAGGACCGTTGTTCAGAAAATAGAAGCGATCCGCGGCTTTGAGCAAGACCTGAGGGTCCGCCGACTGTTGAACATCAGCGGAGGTGGAGCGAATCCTAGTTGCTTTTGGACTGTGTGTAGTGACGGCGTGGTACGAGGCAGTTGTAAGGACTACCATCACCACGGTGGCAAACCCCGCTCGTATTGATGCACGTCCGCCCATAGGGAAACCACATAAACGTGGAATCTACGACGTGGCCGCGACGAGGTGGTGCAAGACGATGGCGATTGCGGACTAGGACCCAAAACTTTCCGGATAGTTTCTCAGTTTGCGAATAAAAAAGAAAGTGGGGTAGGACCGAGACAGCCATTTCGGAACTTTTCCAGTTGGAGTAAATCGGGAGGGGGTAAAACAGGGCTGAGATGAGGAAGAGAAAAAAGCATGGCACAGCTATTTTCAAGGAAATGATTTCCGCACTCGTGGATGGGAGTAAAGCTCAGGGGAGGATGTGCGTGCGGAAGGAAGCAGGGGAGGGTAACAGTGCTGTTGAAGGTCTTGGTTGCTGGATTCTGTTCGGATGGTCGGCAAACACTGAAGTAGAGGTGATCTGGGCCACAACTATGCCTTGAAAGGCATTCGCGGGAACAGCACGCAAGCCGGCAAAGAGGAACCCATGCCAACTAAAGGTATCGAGGCGGATTCGGTTTTGACTTTGGCGAAAAGGAAATCTATCTGGCAGTATTCGAAATTGAAGATGTGAATGCGATTCGGTTGGTGAAGCCGAAAAGCCGGAATTCCGAAGAATCATGGAGCCTTTCCACCCTGGGGTTCGAAGATGACCACAAGAAGAGAGTTTTTCCGGCTGGCTGCCCAATCCGCGACGGCTGCGATGTTGGCTGGTAAACACGGAGCTGCAGCGGAACCGAACGAAGCGCATCGTGCAACTCCGCGTCGGGGACGGCCGCTCCTCGATCTGCAACAGCAGTTTGTGGATTTGCGTTTCGGCATGTTCGTGCATTTCAACATGGCGACATTTCAGGATCGCGAATGGGGTGATCCGACGTCACCCCCTGATCTGTTTC
>Ga0210393_10004348_pt1 | contig 11220 bp, 9 predicted proteins | sample IncBWC27OmetaG_FD_160068 | JGI IMG/M metagenome (GOLD analysis project Ga0210393, IMG submission 160068) | Forest soil microbial communities from Barre Woods Harvard Forest LTER site, Petersham, Massachusetts, United States - Inc-BW-C-27-O ...
GAAGCCGGGGAACGGCGTGGGGAGCTTCAGTAATTCTCGGCGGAGCTACGCTGGCCGGAGTTCTTACGATGGCGCTGTTTCGCCATCACGTCGGAGCGGGTCTGCCGCTCGCGGCGGGTGTGACAATTTATGTGGCCGCTTCGGACTTGGTACCCGAGGTAAATAAAGAGCCGGCAATGAAAATGGCGCTGCTGGTCTTCGTGGGCGCTGGAATGTTTTTTCTGCTCGAGACGCTGTTTCACTTGCACTGAGGGCGGTTCTCAGCTCCAAGTTCCACGGACCAACAAGAAAGCCCTCCTTACGGAGGGCCTTTTCTTTCAGATTATTTTCTAGTTCACCGTGATGCTTACTGCCGACGAGGGGATTCCATTGGCGACCACTACAATCGTGCTCGCTCCAGTCTCCATCCCCGCAGGAACATCAAAATTGGTGGAGACAATTCTCGCACCGGTGGCCACTCCCATCGTGCTGTGGCCGTGGGTCTTCGCGTAAAATACGTGGCCAGTCGCGTTATTGGTAATGCGCACCAAGGGATAATTCGTAGCAGTCTGGTACTCGTCTCCGAAGGCGGCGGCTTGCGATAAGCCATTGAATTGTGTTCCGGAGATTTTGTACGTAGTGCCCCGCACGACGGTGCTTGGAACGGTCTTGATAGTGGGAGCCCACGCGGTTTGATAAGTTCCAGTGGAGTTGTAGACCTCGCTTCCGCCGACGAGCACTTGGCCAGTAGGCAACAGCATCAAGCTTCCGGGGGTGAATGGACCCGCGGTGAGGGTGGTTCCATCGAACACATAAGAGGTTCCAGAGTCACCCTCTACCAGGACGTTGCCGTTGGTCAGCAGGACGGCGAAGGAATCGCCGGCATTGTCGTTATTAGGAAAGTCAGGGCCAACGGACCAACCCGTGATCGGAGAATAAATCGCAGTGTGTCCGGGCCCGCTGCCGCCATTGGAATAAGAGCCAGTGGCGAAGACGGTGCCGTCGGGACGCAGTATCCCGGGACCGACTTCTCCAGGCGGGTAGTAGCAGAGCGAGCCATTGGGTCCGTAGTTGATGCAGCCGAACGGCGACGGGGAATGCAGGTCAACGATGGTGCTTCCCGCCGATGCCCATGCTCCCGCGGAGGGAGTATAGATTTCGGAGTTTGGAGCATTCTTGACGTCGTAAGTCAGGATCGTGCCGTTCGGCAGAAGCGTCCAGCCTTCTTCAGCGTTGAAATCGCTCTTACCGGCCGAGCTCACTAATTTCCATTTCAGGGTGGGGGGATCGAGCTCCGCCATCTGCTTGGTAAGTTTGTTGCCTACCAAAAATCTGCCATTGGGCAGGACTACGGCAGGTGAGTCGCCGATGTAACTCCAGCCCTTGGGAGGCTTCACCGTAGTCCATGTGTTCGCAGCGGGATCGTAAATCGCACCCTGGTTGGTGAGCGCGAAATTGCCGTTGTTGTATTCGCCACCGACAATCACTAGACGTCCGTCGGCGAGCACTGCAGATGCAAAGGCGTCGGGCACATAGCCGGTGGGCAGGCTGGCAAGTTTTGTCCAGGTTCCGTTGACATAGCTGCCGGTATTGTCGGGCGTGAGCTTCCACCAGTCGGAGTCGCCGCCGCCTTGAGCCATTACAGTGCCGTCGGTTAATTGGAAAGTTAGGATCGCGCCGTCAGGCGGTTGATGATTAAGTCGAGTGATGGTTTGCGCCAGAGATACGCCGCAACTCGCGAGCAGCAAGATGAGCCCGGTCAGAAATTTCTTATTCAAAAAAGCCCCCAGATTTTGCTGAAATGGTGCAGAGTGAAAAAACTCGAAGAGGAACGATCCGTCGGATAGGTTACTACACTTCGGGCGTGCGAGAGCTCAGAAGCTTCATTTTTGATCAACTGTTTACACAATCGGGCCGTTAGACTCTGAGGCGAAGAGTCTTTTTTCTCCGGAAGACGAAAAAAGCGCGGGCGAGTGGCCCGCGCTCACGAAACCTGCCAGGCTTACGCGTTGGCCAGGACCGGCTCGACGCCGTAGATCGAGTGCCACGAGGTCGCGGCTTTGAGTTTTCCGTTGACGTTGTTGATATTCTTCACGCCTTCGGTTTCGAGCCACTTGCGGAATGCGTCGGCGCCCTGCTTGGCGTAGATCGGAATGCCGTCTTTCCAGGTCGCACGGCCACAGAGGACGCCATTGAACTTCACTCCGGATTCGCCGGCGAGTTCCAGCGTCTCGCTGAATTCTGCATTGCTCACCCCCGCGGAAAGATAGATGAAGGGCTTAGTGGCCACGTTGGCGGCTTTATGGAACAGATCGATGGCTTCCTTCTTTGTGTACGCTTTCTGACCGCCGAAGGACTTCGTGCCTTCGACAAACTTCATGTTGACCGGTACTTCGACTTTCAGCACGTCCACGCCGTAACGATCTTTGCTGAACTCGCGCATGCTCTCGGTAACGATCTCGGGCTTTTTCCTGGCATAGTCCAATCCCTTTTCATCAGCGCCTTCCTGGTAGCCGACAAATTCCAGGAAGTATGGAATATCGTTGGCGCGGCACTCGTCGCCGATGCGTTCCACCCAAGCGTGCTTTTTGTCGTTCACATCCTTGGGATCGAACGGAGTGTAGTAAAGCAGGATTTTGACGCAGTCCGCGCCAGCTTCTTTCAGGCGCCGCGCCGACCAATGATCGAGCAGATCTCCCAAACGACCGGGGCCCGTCTTGTCGTATCCAGTTTTTTCGTAGGCGAGCAGCAGGCCGGCGTTTTTGGCGCGGCGCTTCGAGGCGGGCAGTCCCCACTCGGGATCGAGCAGGATGGCGCTGGCATGGGGCGTCAAAACTTCAGTGACCAGGATCTTAAACTCTTCCATCATGGCATCGCTGACATCTCCGCCTTTTTCTTTGGCCAATGATTTTTGCAGCGAGCCGCGCTGATCCATCGCAGCGGCGGCGATTATGCCGTGATCGTTCGAGACTCTTCTGAGACCGGCAAGTTTTCCAGGGGTAAGCTTCATAGATTCCTCCAGGACTGATTAAGAAGATGAGTGCGCGAAACACTCAATTGTAAACCAAGGAGGTGGGAAAGCGGCGGATGACAGGGACAAACGGGCCGTCAGCGTTTCCCGGAACAAAACTGCCGAGGGAAATCTGGGGCAATCTGCTGCAGTTCGCGAGATCTTTAGTCCACCGAATGCCTGGCAGTGTATCCGTCGCGGGCGACAACGTCGATTTTCTGGTCTTTACCTTTCTGGTCTTTCACTTTGAGCGGGCTGCCATCGGGGGCCAGCACCTGCACTTTCAGCTTGCGATAGGTGCCATCCAGCTTGTCGTTAGTTGGTCGATAGGTGATGGAATATTGGTGGCGGATATCGTTCCCAATATCCTGAAATTCTTCGCCGTATTCGGCCTCAAACCGGGGGAAGTAGGCCCGGCCACCCGTAATCGCGGCGAAATTGCGCATTGTGTTATCGGCCTGAAGATAATCCATTTCGCTGGCGTGAATGCCCATGCTGCGGTTCCCAGCCTGGCCCATTAACCGAGCGATCTGTCCCACGCTGATTGGGAAAATAGTTACATCTTTCGTGTCTTTTACTTTTTTCGTGATCTTGTCGAGCGTTAGTTTGCTGAAGCTGTCATAACCGGTGGTTACCAGGATGATGTACTTCTTGCCCTGCACGCGATCGAGCCGATCGAGCGTGTCATACAACGCGTCAAACAAATTGGTTTCGGAGAATCCCGGAATACGCAACTGGTTCAGCGCTCCGTAAACGGCTTTCTTATCCTGGGTGAAGTCCACGAGCAGGTGCGGCTGCATGTCATAGTAGGAGACCGCGACCCAATCATCCTTCTGCAATGTATTGGCGAAGGCGTAGGAAGCCTGCAACGCGTCGATCATAAATCTATAGGTGGTTGACGCAAATTCGATCAGCAATACTGCGGTGATTGGAGCTTTCGAAACGGTGAAGCTGCTGATGGTCTGAGGCGCACCGTCTTCAAACAGACGGAAATTGTCCTGCTTCAGCCCGGGAATGAACTGCCCGCTCTTGGTGGTGACCAGCACGTCCACATTCACCAGCGGGGCGTTCACGCGGATGGAATAATCTGCCAGGCCCTCAACCGCTTTCGGGGTAGGGGGTGGCGGAGGCGGAGGAGCTTCCTCCGATTTCTTCTTAGGGATCGAATAAGGACCCATGTCGCCGCCGGGTCCCCCGGAATCCGCCGGAGCGTCCTGTTTGGGCTTGCCGTTGTCGTTGGTTTGCGGAGTTTGGGACTGGTCTTGGGCGGACGCGGGAATGACCGGGTAAACACACCCTACCGCGACGATCATAGCCACCGTCCACGTAGCGAATGCTTGCAAATTCGAGAGCTGCTTTTTGCTTAAGAAATTGGCCAACATGGTGAACCCCGAGATAAATAGACTCTTTGGGAGCGAAAACCCCTGTGCTAGTATAGACGCAGGGATTCGCGATTGGGATGTTTTGCCCGGCTCTCGTTTTCCCCCTCCCGGCAACGACTTACAATTTGGCGAAGTCTAATCTAGCAAATGCGGGACTCCTGTAGTCTCGTCAGGCGTCGTACATGAAAAAATTGGTTTCCGCGTTCTTCTCCGTCCTGTTTTTCTCCCTGATCGTAGCCGCGCAGAAGTCTGATTCCGCGCAGAATCCGCCCATCATCCCCGTAAGCCAGATTCATGTTGGCATGCATGGCGTGGCTTACACCGTCTTCGAGGGCGTGAAGCCCGAGTCCATGGAAGTGGAAGTGCTCGGCGTGCTGCACAACGTGAACGGACCGAAGGGTGATGTCATCCTGGTACGGCTGCACGGACAAAAGGTGGAATACACCGGCGTGGTGGCCGGCATGAGCGGCAGTCCTGTGTATCTTGATGGCAAGCTCGCGGGCGCGCTCGCGTTCCGCATCGGAGAATTTTCCAAAGAACCGATCGCCGGAGTTACGCCGATCGCCGACATGCTGGAAATCAATGCCCTCGATCGTTCCCCGGCGGAAGAGAGTGCCGCGGTTAAACCCGGGGTCAACAGTCTTGCCGGCAAGACCGCAGCCCCAGGCGAAATTTCTCTCCTGCCGAATTCCCAGGATTCCACAGCAGGTTTCGCAAACTATCTCAAGCCGATCGAGACCCCGCTGGTGTTCAACGGATTCTCCGAACAAGCTATACAGCTTTTTGCAGGACAACTTGGCTCCGCAGGAATCGTGCCGGTGATGGGCGCCGGGTCCGTCAGCGACGATAAGCAGCCAGAGCCAGTCGAAGCCGGATCAGCCATCAGCGCGATTCTGGTGCGCGGCGATATGGATATTGAAGCCACCTGCACGGTGACCTACGTCGATCCCCAGCGCCTGCTGGCCTGTGGACATCCGCTGCTGCAATTCGGTTCCGTCGACCTGCCCATGAATAAGGCTGAAGTCCTGGCCACTCTGCCCTCGCCACTCAATGCCTTCAAAATCGTGAACACCACCGAGGCCGTCGGAACTTTCGTTCAGGATCGCCACACCGGAATCATGGGCGTGTTCAACCGTCAGCCGGAAATGATTCCGGTCACCTTGAGCATCCACAGCAGCACGGGAGTCAAGCAGTTCCACTACGAAGTACTGAATAATCCCAAGCTCACACCTGTGGCTTTAATGGTGACAGTATTCAACGCGCTGCACGGCGTGAACGAGTTCGGCGAAGAAATTACCTACCGGCTCTCCGGAAGCATTGGCGTGAAGGGATTTCCCGAGGTCACGATGCGCAACATGTTCGCTCCTTCCGAGAACGCGCAGCCGGCGGCCATGCAAGCCGCAATTTCCCTGGGCGAACGCTTCGGCCGCATTTATGACAACCCCTATAGCGCCGCCGCCGTCGCGGGCGTGAAGCTGGATTTCGATTTGGTTCGGGAACGCCGCTGGGCACGTCTGGAGAGCGCCCGGACCAGCGTGACGGAAGCTCGACCTGGCGAAGACATAATGCTGGAAACCGTGCTCGCTCCCTACCGTGGCGAGCGCATTGTGCAGCAGATTCCAGTTAAGATTCCGACCTCTGCCAGCAAGGGAACGCTGCGCATTCTGGTCAGCGACGGCGAAACTCTCGACCACATTGGCCGTTCGAATGCCGCGTTCGGGCGTAAGCTCGATCTAGCATCCACCATCGCTCTCCTTAACAAGGAGCACTCGAACAACCGCGTCTACGTTTCGCTGCTGGAAGCCGATCCCGAAGCCCGCGTCGCTGACAAAGTAATGCCCACTCTGCCGATCTCCATCATGAACGTAATGGACGGCATGCGCGGCAATCAGGAAATGATCGTCAGCGGCGAATCGAACGTGGATGAAACCGCAACGGCACCGCTGGATTACGTAGTGTCGGGAGCGCAGCTGTTGACGGTTACAGTGAAGTGATTGCATGGCAGTGCCTGTGTGGCGCGGGCACTCCTGCCCGCGAAATCTAACCACATGCACAGCCGATAATTTCCATTTCGAAACTCCGCTTAGCAGGAAAAATTCAGGCATCGCGGGAAGTATGTTTTTTTCGGTTCTACGATGGGAGAGCCGGAAAGTACTGGCTGTCATCCCCAAGGCAACATTCCGCCGCTATGAATACCGCCGCCGTCTGCCTCATTATCAAAGAGACGATCGACCTCTTTTTGTAACGTTCCCTGCGCGGACGGGGTTCGAACTGTCACCGACCGCACGAACGCTCACTCTTCAACACTGCCTCCATGACAACGGGAAGACACTCCAGATGCATGCGGTCGTAATCATGCGTGATCATGTGCACCTTCTGTTTACAGCGCTGCGAGATACCGACGGCTGGACCTTCTCACTTCCAGAAATCCTGCGGGCCATTAAGGGATCCTCAGCCCGTAGCATCAATAAACTGAGCCGAAGAACCGGTCCCGTCTGGCAAGACGAATCATTCGATCACGTCTTGCGAGGAGAGGAGAGCCTGAGCGAGACAATTGAGTACATCCGACAAAACCCGGCACGAAAAGGTCTGGTGCGTAAACCAGAGGACTATCAGTGGTTGTGGGTTGAATGTGGCGCGGGCACTGCAGCCCGCGAAATCTAATCACGCGCAAGAATGGGGCTCTCAGTTATGAACTTGCCATGAGTCAACCGCCAAAGGAATCGAAATCGAGTAAGAGCTTCCGGCTTCTCATCCGCTGCCGGCATTCCGCGGGCAAGAGTGCCCGCGCTACACAGTCAAGGACCACACATTCAGAACAAGAACACCGCCGCTTTCTCCATGTGCCGAAAGCCATCGGTCGCCCAGGCTGCCAAAGCCATCAGCGTTGCGTTATAGCCCACGTGCGCCAGAAAGCTTGATGCCACCGACTTGGTGATCGCCCTCACGGTCGTGAGCACCACCCCGACCAGCACGATGATGAAGACCGCCGACCATGACCGGTACTGCAGGTAGTGGATGAGTCCAAAAGGCAGCGCGGTGAGAACAATCCCCCAGAACGCTCCCATGCGCCGAGCCAGAACTGGATACATGAATCCGCGGAAAAAAAGTTCTTCCATCAAAGGTCCGAGCGTGATGGCGAAGGCCGCAGTGAGATAAGCGTCCATCGGACGCTCGAAGAATTGATCGAAGGGTGTCGTCTTCGGCATGGGAAGAAATTTACCTAACATGTCCAGGCTGAGCATGAGCACCCCGAGACCAACCAGACTCAGGCCAGCCAGCCCCGGCCAATTCCAACGAATCGCAGACCAGAATCGCGTGTGATATTTCACCTCCAGCAGCAGGATCATGTAGAGCGCGACCACGCCGTAAGCCAGGAACTCGGAAAGCAGCGCCAGTACGGGTTTCTGCGCGACGTCGACCCAACTCAGGTGCGGATAGGCAAATCGCCGCGCGCCAAGAACGATAGCCAACTGCACCATGAAAAGAATGCCAAGAGTAAGCGCGGCGATCAGCAGTACGTCCCACCCATTCCAGACGGGGTTTTCGTTGGCTTTGGGGGCAGGGAGCGGTGGTAGCTCAATCGGCGGAAGTGAGTAGGTGACCGGCGGCGCGGAGAGCTGGGTCTGGCTGCTCAGCGGCTGTTGGTCGAACTGCGGATTTTCAGGGGATGACAGATAGATCCTTTTCGATCAGGACCAGTCTACCGAATAGACGGAAAATATGCGGTATGGACCGGGCTCAACGTTCTTAAACAATCCATCATCGAGACTTCTCTTAGCCTCGTCAAAAGACTCAAATAGGCAATGGATATTTGTGTGGAGATCTTCTGCCATGGAGTTGCACGACAGCGGCGAACATTCCGGGTTTGTTCTGGCAGAAAACGTGACCACGTCGAAACCCTCAAGCTGCTTCGTGGAAGGCAATACGACGTTCGTAGGAAATGACGGCTCCGCCGACCAAGGGCTCCAGTGGTCCTCGTTGAACTCCATTTCGTACGCTTCGTAATAGAACAGAGAAGTTCCTTCATGCTGAATCGAGTTTTCCCCCGCAACGCTCTTTATGATTTCCGGCAAGTCGAAAAACCAACAGCCGTTATGCCTCCAGTTGCTGATGTAGTCGCCAAAGTCCTCGGAGACACAGCTACTCACAGAATATACGTCAACAACCTGAGGTGCCTTGAGCCAGTCCGGACGCTTGGACACACGTTTCGCCATGTAGCCGACAGGAATCATATGGACTTTGCCTGAAACCCCTAGCGAGCGACTGCTCTGGCGAGGGGCCGGATGGCATTGAGCTCCTTGCTGTATTTGCGCCTGACCTGGTGAACCGCAAAGGCATCTTGCAAATTCAGCCAGAACTGCTCGGAGGTCCCGAAATACTTGGCCAAGCGAGCCGCCATCTCGGGAGTGATTCCCCGTTTCTCCCGAACAATGTCATTGACCGTGGGAGGAGAAACATGCAGCTCCACAGCCAGCCGATAAGGGGAGATGCCCATCGGCTCCAGAAACTCCGCGCGAAGAATTTCTCCCGGATGCACCGCCCAACCCGCCGGACCTTCATTCTTGATACTCATAATTTCTTTCCTCTGTACAGAGATCAGTGGTAATCCGTCATCTCTACATCGAAGGCATCTCCGTCGCGCCAGACAAAGCACACGCGGAATTGATCGTTGATCCGAATACTGTGTTGCCCTGCCCGGTCACGGCGCAGCGCCTCTAGCTTGTTACCAGGAGGAATTCGCAGATCCTCCAACTTCCCGGCTGCGTGGAGCATGGCCAGTTTCTTCTTGGCGGCGCTTCGCAGGTTCGCCGGAGGCATTCCCTGGCTCTTGCCCGTGTCCCAAAATTCCTCGTGCCTTTGTCCGCGAAGGTCTTGATCACTGTGGTTAGTTTAACGAGTGTCGTTAATAACGTCAAGCGTTAATACTGCTTACGCGCTCCGCTTCCCGTTCCCGGAGAAATATCCCGCCAGCGCCTGCCCGGTATACGACTTCTTCACCCGCGCCACCTGTTCCGGCGTACCTTGGGCTACGAGGCGGCCGCCTTCTTCGCCACCTTCGGGGCCAAGGTCGATGATCCAATCGGCGTTGCGGATCACGTCCAGATTGTGTTCGATGATGATGATCGAATTGCCCAGGTCGGTCAACCGGTGCAGCACGTCAAGCAACTTCTTTACGTCGTCGAAGTGCAGCCCGGTGGTGGGCTCATCGAGTAAGTAAAGAGTCTTTCCCGTCTGCCGCTTGCTCAACTCGCGGGCCAGCTTGATGCGCTGCGCCTCGCCGCCGGAGAGCGTAACCGCAGATTGACCGAGATGAATATAGCCCAGGCCCACATCCGCCAGGGTTCGCAGCTTCTGTTTTATCTGTGGAATGTTTTCGAGAATCGGCAGTGCGTCGGAGACCGGCATCTCCAGCAAATCGGCAATCGAGTTGCCATTGTATTTCACGGCCAGTGTTTCGTGGTTGTAGCGGCGTCCTCCGCAAACTTCGCACAACACATACACGTCGGGGAGGAAATTCATCTCGATGCGGCGCTGCCCTTCGCCCTGGCAAGCCTCGCAACGGCCCCCTGAGACATTGAAGGAAAAGCGTCCAGGTTTATAGCCACGCTCCCGCGCTTCGGGCAGCATGGCGTATATATCGCGGATCGCCGTGAACACTCCGGTATAGGTTGCCGGGTTCGAGCGCGGTGTGCGCCCGATCGGAGACTGATCGATGCGGATGACTTTGTCGATGTTTTCCGCACCCACGATTGATTTGTGCTCACCCGATTTTTCGCGCGAACGGTAAAGCTGGCGCGCCAGCGCGCGGTAAAGAATGTCGTTGATCAGCGTGGACTTTCCCGAGCCGGAGACTCCCGTGATTACCGTCATCACGCCGAGCGGAAAACTCACGTCGAGGTTCTTGAGATTGTTCTCCTTCGCGCCGAGAATCGTGAGCGCCGCGCCGTTCTTCTGGCGCCGCTCAGCCCGCATCTCGATCTGAATTTTGCCGGAGATGTAAGCCCCGGTTAGCGAGTCGGGATCGGCCATGATTTCTTCCGGCGTGCCATGAGCGACCAGGCTACCGCCGTGGCGTCCTGCGCCTGGACCGAGATCGATCACGTAGTCCGCGCGGCGAATGGTTTCTTCGTCATGTTCGACCACCAGCACCGTATTGCCCAGGTCGCGCAGATTTTCGAGCGCCGTTAGCAGCCGCCCGTTGTCGCGATGATGAAGTCCGATCGACGGTTCGTCCAGCACGTAAAGGACGCCGCGCAATTTGGAGCCGATCTGGGTCGCCAGCCGGATTCGCTGGCCTTCGCCGCCAGATAATGTCGCCGCCGAACGGTCCAGAGAAATGTAGTTCAACCCAACCGCATTCAGAAATTGCAGACGCTCCACCACTTCATGCATCACTCGCCCGGCAATTTTTTCTTCGCGTCCGGCGAGCTTAATGCTGCGCGCAACTTCGAGCGCTTTTGAAATCGGCAGCGCCGTGAACTCCGCAATCGACATGGCATTCACTTTCACGGCAAGGCTTTCCGGCCGAAGGCGCTTCCCGTGGCACGCCGGACAATCCGTTGCGGACATATGATCCATCAGCCAATCACGATAGCCTTCCGAAGTGGACTCCTCGAGATTCTGCTTCAAGTAGCCAAAGATCCCACGGAAGCCCGTCTTCCCGCGGCCCGACTCGCCATTCAATAACAAGTCCTGAATTTTCTCGGGAAACTTTTCAAACGGGGTGTTGAGATTGATGCCGTGCGCCGCCCCCACAACTTGCAGACTATGAATCAGCCCCTGAGACGCCGAACCCGGCCCCAGTCCGCCATCGAGCAGCGGCTTCGACCAGTCCGTGATCACCTT
>Ga0210393_10004349_pt1 | contig 11219 bp, 10 predicted proteins | sample IncBWC27OmetaG_FD_160068 | JGI IMG/M metagenome (GOLD analysis project Ga0210393, IMG submission 160068) | Forest soil microbial communities from Barre Woods Harvard Forest LTER site, Petersham, Massachusetts, United States - Inc-BW-C-27-O ...
TGCGTTCGCGGGTAGCGCGGCCCTTGGTGGTCAGCTTTTCGTGAGCGACTGGCACCGTTCGCTCCTTCCTTTTGCCGTTTCGCCCAGCGTGCACCCGGGGCGGGATTCAGGCGTCTTTCCGCTATGGCCGCACGCTCGGCCAGCCTGACGTCAAGCCTACTCGATTTTGGAGTTGACACTCCATTTCTGAACCGGGAGGGTGAAAACATACGTTTACTAATCGGTGCCGGACGGCTGGGGAAGTTGTTGTGCGCCAACCGGCATCGCCAGCGAAGGGCAAACGCATCGTGGACACCGGAACTAACCACGCGACCATTGCCGACCGGGTCGCCCAACTGCAGAGCGGGATAGCCGGCCGGCTCCCCGGCGACGTTCTCAAGGCATTCGGCGCCGAACAGGACGCCCTGCAGGCCGCCGGGGTGCCGGCGGGTGTCGCCGCACCGGGCGGCCTGATGCCAGACGCACCACTGCTGGACGTGCGTGGTGCGCCGACCACTCTCGCCAGCGCCGTGGGCGGGCGCGCTGCCGTGGTCATGTTCTACCGCGGGGCCTGGTGCCCCTTCTGCAACCTGACGCTGCGCGCCTACCAGGAAGAGCTCGTCCCGCTGCTGGCTCAACGAGACATCCCACTGGTGGCGATCAGCCCGCAGAAGCCCGACGGTTCACTGTCGATCCAGGAGCAAAACGCGCTGACCTTCACCGTCTTGTCTGATCCGGGCAATCAGATTGCCGCAGCATTGGGGGTGCTCACCGCTCCGGGCGACGCCGCCCGCGCCGCGCAGCTCACCGTCGGCCTCGACCTGTCGCAGGCCAATGCGGACGGGACCCATGGTCTGCCGATGCCGACCGTGGTCATCGTCGACGGAGCCGGGATCATCCGCTGGATCGACGTGCACCCGAACTATACGACCCGCACCGAGGTCGCCGACATAGTCGACGCGCTGCGCGTCCTCGATTGACGAAAGGATATCGTTCAATGGCCGATCAGCATCCAAACCTGTTGGCGCAGTGCATAACCCGAGCGGGGCAGCTGGTCAGCCGGTACGGACTGGTGGTCGTCCTGGCCTGGATCGGGTTCGGCAAGTACGTGAAGATGGAAGCCCGCGTGCTCATCGAACACAGCCCGCTGATGAGTTGGATGTACGACGTATTCAGCGCCACGACGGTCGCGCGTGGGCTGGGGACGATGGAAATCGTTGCCGCGCTTCTCATTGCGGTGCGCCCGATCTGGCCGCGCGTGTCCGCCGCCGGCAGTGCGCTGGCGGTACTTCTCTTCCTCGGCACGATCAGCTTCTTGTTCACCGCCCCCGGAGTGGTCGGGACCCACGCCGCCGGGCTGCCCGTACTGACGGCGCTGCCGGGTCAATTCCTGCTCAAAGACCTGGTGCTGATCGGCGTGGCGCTGTGGACGTTGGGCGACTCATTAACGGCCGCGTCGGCAGCACGACCACAGCCGGTACGAGCCAGCTGAGCGAGCTGCCGTGTCATGCACACAACCGGGCGCGCGCCCGCCTGGCACCCCACGCCGAACAGATCGCCCGGCCAACGATGTTCGTGCCGCAGCGTCCTTGATACGATCAAGCGATCAACTATAGAGTCGAGGTCGCGGAGAGTGGGGTCGAGACCTTGACCGAGACTGTCGGGTGCGCGTTCGACGTCGACGCGCTGCGGCAGAAGTACGCCGAAGAGCGCGCACGGCGACTGCGCCCCGACGGCATCGCGCAGTACGTGGAGATCGCCGGCGAGTTCGCCCGATTCGCCGATGACCCCTGGGTGGACGGCAAATTCGCGCGCGAACCGCTGACCGACGAGGTCGACGTGGCCATCGTCGGGGCCGGCTTCGGCGGACTGTTGACGGGAGCACGGCTACGCCAGCTCGGTGTCGAAAGCGTGCGGTTGATCGACCGGGCGGCCGACGTGGGCGGCACGTGGTACTGGAATCGCTATCCGGGAATCGCCTGCGACGTCGAGTCCTACGTCTACATCCCGCTGCTGGAAGAGCTCGGCTACATCCCCGCGGATAAATACGCCAAGGGAGCCGAGATCTCCGCGCACTGCCAGCGCATCGCCGAGCACTACGACCTGTATCGCGATGCGTGTCTGCAGACCGACGTGCGTGAGATCTGTTGGGACGCTGCGAGTTCCCGCTGGATCATCCGAACCAACCGGGGCGACGAGATGCGGGCCAGGTTCGTCTCCATGGCCAACGGGTATCAGGCGAAACCGAAGCTGCCCGGCATTCCCGGGATCAGCTCGTTTCGCGGGAAGACATTTCATACCAGCCGGTGGGACTACGGCTACACCGGCGAGAAGCTGGAGAACCTGGCCGCCCGCCGCGTCGGCATCATCGGCACCGGGGCGACGGCGGTCCAATGTGTACCGCACCTGGCGGCCGCGGCGCGGCACCTCTACGTCTTCCAGCGCACACCGTCATCGGTGGATGTGCGCGCCAACCAGCCCACGGATCTGCAGTGGGCCAACACATTACAACCGGGCTGGCAACAACAGCGGATACAGAACTTTCAGATCCTCACCGCCGGTGGGCAGGCGCAGGAAGATCTGGTCGCCGACGCGTGGACGAGCATCACGCGGAAACTTCCGGTGATGCGCCACGACACCGACGCATCGGTGAGCCCCGAACAACGCACCCGCGACATCGAGCTCGCCGACTTCGCCAAGATGGAGGAAATCCGGGCGCGGGTCGCCGAGATTGTGGCCGATCCCGCCACCGCAGAGGCGCTCAAACCCTGGTATGGCTACTTCTGCAAGCGGCCGTGCTTTCACGACGAGTATCTGCACACGTTCAACCGCGACAACGTCACGCTGGTTGACACCCACGGCCGCGGGGTGGAACGCGTCACCGAGACGGGTGTCGTGGTCGACGGAGTGGACTACGAGCTCGACTGTCTGATCTTCGCAACGGGTTTCGAGGTAGGCACCGACTACTGCCGCCGCACCGGGTTCGAGTTGATCGGCCGCGACTGCGTGACGCTGACCGAGAAGTGGCGCGACGGTGTGCGTACGTTTCAAGGCTTGTATACCAACGGTTTCCCGAACTGTTTTATCGAAAGCATCGCCCAGGCGGGGCTCACGGTGAACTTTCCGTATCTGCTTGACGTACAGGCCAGCCACGCCGCGTGGATCATCGCCTGGGCCCTCCAGCACGGCGCCACCGAAGTCGAAGCCTCACCCGATGCCGAGGCCGCCTGGGTCGACACCGTTGTACAGCGTTCGGCACTGACCGCTGAGCGGGCCAAGACGTGCACTCCCGGCTACTACAACCGGGAGGGCAAGGCGGACACAAAGACTCGGCAGGGCAGCTTCTTCTTCGGTACACCCACCGAGTACGCCGACATCCTGGCGGACTGGCGGGCCAAGGGCGACTTGGAGGGGCTCGAGATTCGCGGGATCGCTCCATGAAGTACGTGCTCGGCCGGCTACGGGCGGCGATGCGGCGCCGGCCCACACCGAAGGTGGCGATCATCGGGGCGGGGTTCGGTGGCCTTGGGACCGCCGTGGCGCTGCGCCGGGCCGGCATCGACGATCTGACGATCATCGAGGCCGACGACGGCGTCGGGGGCACCTGGCGGCGCAACACCTACCCCGGCGCCGCCTGCGACATCCAGAGTCACCTGTATTCGTTTTCGTTCGCGCTCAACAAGTCCTGGAGCCGCACCTACGCCCGTCAGCCCGAGATCTTGGCCTACCTGGAGTCGGTGGTCGACGACTTCGATTTGCGCCGCCACCTCACGCTCGACACCCTGGTCGACACCATCCGCTGGAATGCCGACACGTGGCAGTGGGACTGTCAGATGCAGCGCGCCGGGCAGACCGTCACCTTGTCCGCTGATGTCGTCGTCAGCGCGGTGGGCTTGTTCGGATCGCAAAAACTCCCTGACATCCCCGGCTTGAACGACTTCGGTGGCGCCCTGATGCACACCGCGCAGTGGGATCACAGCATCGACCTGGCGGGCAAAAGGGTGGCGGTGATCGGCACGGGGGCCAGCGGGGTGCAGGCCGTTCCCGAGCTGGCCAAAATCGCCGAGCGCCTCACGGTGTTCCAGCGCACACCGCCGTGGATGGTCCCCAAGGATGACCGTCCTTACAGCGCAACAGAATTAGCGCAATTCCGCCGCAACCCGCTGGCGACGCGCCGCACACGCTGGCAGATCTGGAAATTCCAGCACGACAACACCGCGACCTTCGCGGACGACCCGGTCGTCACCGCCCGCACCCAGATCGCGACGTCGTTCCTCGAACGTACCGTGGCCGACGAGCGTCTTCGGCAAGCGCTGACACCGGACTATCCGTTCCGTTGTAAACGCGTGCTGCTGGGCGACGACTACTACCGGGCGTTGGAGCAAGACCATGTCGACCTTGTCACCGATCCCATCGACCGCATCACCGAGACGTCGGTGGTGACGCGGACCGGCGAGGCCTTTCCCGTCGATGCCATTGTGCTCGCAACGGGATTCGAAACGTCGCGCTACCTGTCGGGCATCGACGTCATCGGAACCGGGGGACAGCATCTGCACGAGCGATGGGGACTCGACCCTAACGCCTACTTGGGCGTCGCTGTCAGCGGATTCCCGAACTTCTTTATGCTTTACGGCCCCAACACCAACCAGGGCGGCAACTCGATCGTCTACATCCTCGAGGCCGGCGCGCGACTGGTGGCCAGCGCTGTGGGGCGGGTGGCACGTCGGGGTGGGTATGTCGACGTACGCCCCGAGGCCGAAAAGCAGTACAATGACGGACTTTCCGCGGATCTCGAGCGCACCATCTGGACCCAGTGCGACAGTTACTTCCGTTCGCCCAGCGGCCGCATCGTTACCCAATGGCCCTACGCCGAGCTGGACTATGCCCGCCGCACCTGGAGGCTGCGGCCTCGAGATTGGTTGCACCGCACCGGTGCACCGGCGACTGGGCATGAAATCGTCAGCTCTGCATCGAATCATTCGCAGTCGCCGGTGTGATGGGCCTCGCGCGTCACGTTAAGCGGGTTCCAGATCAGCGCAGGGTTTCGGCGGGCGGTGCCAGCTTGCCCTGCCGGATGTGTTCATCGGAGTGGCAAAGCCCGGTGGCGGCCAGTCGCAGCAGCACCTCGCCGGCTCGCGGCGGATCCAACTCGAACTCTTCGACGGTCCACGGGCGGCCGTATTCGTAGAGGATGGCCGCGCGGCTTCTCATCGACCTAACCCTAGGCGCCGAGTGTGGGCCTTACGTACAGAAACGAAGCCCCTGGAATTCATCCATACACTCCACACTCACCGTTCGGGGTCCTCGGCGACCTCGATGTCGCCGGCCGCGGCCGCTGCGCGCAGCTGGTGAAAGTCGTCGAGCGACTTGTCCGCGTATGCGTAGCACCACTCGGCGACCGCGCAGTGCACGGTGTCGGCGGTGCCTACGTATCCCCGCAGTATCGACGCATTCGCGCTTTGTGAGTGCGCCCGCGCCAGGAGCACTGCACAAGCACTGACATACTCGCCAAACGTGGACGCGGACATGCCTTCAGTTTCGACGGTGCCCTTCATGTCGTGGAACTGCCGGATGTAGTAGTCGTGGCCGTCCTTGCGGGTTGTTCCGAGGAACACGTCCGACATTGCCTGCAGGATCTGCTGGCCATCGATCACCCGAACACCTTGGCCCTTGGCCTCGATGGCTGAGGTCAGCGTGTGCGGCTGGGGCCAACCGCCGTATTCCTCGAGCACCGATCGAGTGGCCTCTTTGATCTGCAGGATCAGCGGCGTGTCGTTGGGGCCGACCAAGATGACCAAATAACACCGGGTGCCGACGCTGCCGACGCCCACCACCCGCAACCCAATATCGGTGATGCGGAAGTGCGATAGCAGCAGCGCAACGTCCGGCGGGACTGCGGCGAGATACTCCTGCACAGCGGCCAACACCGGGGCTTCGCTCTCCTCGTCGACATGCTGCAGGACGGGGGGCTGTTCCCGTAGGCGTGGGGTCCCGTCGGCCCCGATCTCCGTGATCCGCTTGAAGACCCGCGCCGAGGTCTGCTTGCGCGCCCGAGATATCGTGCGCTGAACCACGCCGTGCAGGCCCTTCGATACCTCTCCCGTGTATCTCTCCGGCTCCAGCCGCAGGTAATAACGGTCCAGAACGTCCATCTCGAGCGTCGCTTCCAGGCCGCTTTGGTAGGCCACCAGCGCCTGTTCGACACCGCGGCGGATCTCCTTGGCGGGATAGCCGGCGTGGCGGCCCCCGACGATCGCGCTGGTGATCAGGCGTTTGGTGTCCCACTCCGCCGGCGCCACAGCGGTCTCGTCAAAATCGTTCAGGTCGAACACTATTGCGCGGTCGGGGGCTGCGTACATTCCGAAATTCGACACGTGAGCGTCACCGCAACACATGAGCTCGATCCCGCTCGATGGGCTTCCGGCGAGGTCGGCCGCCATGATCGCGGCGGAGCCGCGGTAGAACGAGAAGGGGTCGGCGAGCATTCGGGCGAAACGAAGCGGTACGAGTTCGCGCACCCGGTCGGCGTTTTGCTCGACAAGGATTTCGGTGGCGGTTCGATGAGACGGATTCAGTTGCGCCAGTGAACGCCGTGGAGCGGAATTTCGCAGCGCCCGGCCGCGCGCTACGTCTTGGGCCGGGACTTCAAGATCGATGAGGCGTTCACGCAACACTAGTTGCGACATTCGATCAGCATATGCAGCGCGGTGCCCTTTAGCACTTAGGTTCAGGCTGATTCTCAACGCTGCCCGAAGGTGGCCTGATCATTAACATCATCAAAAAGTTGGGTGCTAGAGATCACGGTGAGAGGACGCCTGCCGATGGTAGAAACGCCTCCGTTAGATGTGCGTGCCCGGACCCGGTGGCGTGTTCCCTGGCTCAACCTCCTCGGTGTTGTTGCCATCGTGTTTGCCGCAACCGCGCTTGTGGTCAAGAACGTTCCGGATGCTGGGACCAACCGAATCCTCAATGTCTCCTATGACCCGACGCGTGAGTTGTTTGCCGCGATCGACACGGCGTTCATCCCGCAATATCGCGCGCACACCGGGGTCACGCTGGATATCGAAGCGTCGCACGGTGGTTCAGGGCGCCAGCTCAAAAGCGTCCTCGACGGCAGCCAGAAGGCCAGCGTGGTGTCGCTGGCGCTGATCAGCGACGTCGAGACACTGAGCAAGCGCGGGCTCGTCGCCGCCAACTGGCGGCAGCGTCTGCCGAACAATTCGGTGCCATACACGTCAACCGTCGTCTTTGTGGTCCGGAAGGGCAATCCCAAGGGCATCCACGACTGGCCCGATCTGGTCAAGGGCGACGTTTCGGTGGTGACACCCAATCCACGCAGTTCTGGCAACGGCCAATTGAGCGTTCTCGCCGCGTGGGGCTCGGTCACCACGCGTGGCGGCAGCCAGGCCCAAGCGGCCGCGTATGTGCGGGCGCTCTTGCGGCATGTGGCGGTCTCCGACGCCGGCGCGCGCAGCGCGGGCGACAGCTTCACCCTGGCGAAAACTGGCGATGCGCAGCTGGCCTGGGAGAACGAGGCGCTGCGCGAAGTCGCCAAAAACAAGGACGAACTCGAGCTTGTCCACCCACCGGTCAGCATCCTCGCCGAGCCGGCCGTGGCCTGGGTCGATGCGAACGTCACCGACAAGACAGTCACCTACGCCAAGGCCTACCTCGATTACTTGTTCACCGACGCCGCACAAGAGCAGATGGCTCAACACGGCTATCGGCCCTTCAAGCCCGAAATCCTGGCCAAGCACACAGATCGGCTGCCCCCGCTTGCGCTTTTCCCGATCAGTGCCATTGCCAAGGACTGGAGTGACGCGCGCGAGCAGTTCTTCGGCACCAACGGAATACTCGACACGCTGTCGGCGCCACCCGGTGCAGCGTGGGGGACATAACGGGTCTCGCGGTGAACTACGACTTGGTGAAAGGCCGGCATGACGTTATCGCCGGCCTCACCGTCGCCGCCATCTCGTTCCCGCAGGCGATGGCGTATGCGCTCATTGCCGGAGTAGATCCCCGGTTCGGCGTGTACTCGGCGATCGTCGTGACAATCGTCGCCTCGATCTTCGGCTCGTCCTCGCACCTGATCAACGGGCCGACCAGCGCCATATCGCTGCTGGTTTTCACGGCCCTCGCCTTCATCGATTCGGAAAACAGTGCCGAACTCTTCGAGGCGCTGTTCATGCTGGCCGTCCTGGTCGGCGTGTTTCAGATCATCATCAGCTTGTTCAAGCTGGGCAACCTGACTCGCTACATTTCCGAGTCGGTCATCATCGGCTTCATGGCCGCCGCGGCGTTCCTGCTGGCCATCGGGCAGTTGGGCAACGCGCTGGGCGTGCGCGATAAAGGCAACGGGCACATGCAGGTGCTGCGTCGGGTGTGGCTCACCTTGTTCCGCGGCGATCACATCAACTACCGCGCGCTGACGCTCAGTGCCGCCGCAGTGCTGCTGGCGGTCGTCCTGCGCAAATTGATCCAGCGCTTCGGGTGGCCGCAGATCGACATGCTTGCCGTGCTTGTCATCACCGGCCTGATTGCCTATTTCGCGGGATGGTCGGTTCCGGGCGCCGGCGGACATACGGCGGTGTCGGTGGCCGCAAAGGTCCCGCGGAGCCTGCCCACCCCGCACATCCCCGAGGTCCACACCGACTGGTTGCCCGAGCTGTCCTCGGGCGCTTTGGCCATCGCGTTCGTCGGCATCATCGAGGCGTTGTCGATCGCCAAAGCCATTGCCTACGAAACTCAACAGAAGATCGACTACAACCGGCAGATCATGGCCGAAGGCTTGGCGAACCTCAGTGGGGGCTTCTTTCAGTGCCTACCGGGCTCGGGCTCGTTGTCGCGCTCGGCGATCAATTACCAGTCGGGTGCCAAAACACGATTCTCTGGGATCGTTTCGGCCGCAACGGTAGCCGCGGCACTGCTGCTGTTCGCGCCTCTACTGCGTTATGTTCCGCAGCCCGCGCTGGCCGGGCTGCTGCTTGTCACCGCCGCGCGGCTGGTCGATTTAAAGCGGTTGATCTATACGCTCAAGGCGTCGCGCTATGACGCCGGCCTGGTGATCGTGACCGCATTCACCGGCGTGGCGATCGATCTCGACAAGTCGGTGCTGCTCGGCGTGATCCTGTCGGTCCTGTTATTCGTGACGCGCGCGGCGAAGCTGAAAGCCAAAGAACTCATCGTCGCCCCCGAACGCGTGGTCCGCGAACGCGTTCCCGGTGATCCCGTGGATCCATCGATCGTCATCTACGACCTGGAAGGCGAGCTATTCTTCGGCGCCGCACCGGAATTGGATCGTTACTTAGCGGCGCTCAGCCGACGGATCGCGGATGACCCGGATGGCCCAGTGAAGTTCGTTGTCCTGCGGCTCAAACGCGTGCGCCACCCAGACGTCGTCTGCATCGAGCGCATCGACCATTTCTTACGGGAAGAGACCGCGCGCGGTGTGACCATCCTGTTGGCCGGCGTGCGCCCCGATACGCTCGCGATCTTGCACAATGTCGGACTCCAGGACTGGTTCCCGGCAGAGCACGTCTTCCCCGAAGAAGACGAGGAATACTCGGCGACGCTCAAGGCCGTGCGCCATGCCCGCAGCCACTTGGTCCCTATTGAAACCGACTTTGCCGACCGCCCCGACCTCTATTACCTCGTCTGATCGCGATTAGTCCGGGTTGCCCGCTTTGACGGCCGCGATGACGCCGCCGTCGACCAGTACGTCGGTGCCAGTGATGAAGGATGCGTCGGGGCCAAGCAAAAAGGCAGCGGCCGAGGCGATGTCGTCGGGAGTCCCTTGGCGCCCCGTCGCGGACATAGCGATCATAGCTCGCATGCCATCGCCGACCTCGGAGGCGAGTTGCTGTTGCCCCATCGGCGTGGAGATGATACCTGGGCTGATCGAATTGATGCGTGCACCCCGCCGACCCCAGTGCGCGCTGGCAGCGCGGACCCGAATATGGTTGGCTTGCTTGGCGATTGGATAGGAAAAGTTCGCGTCTGTGATCCTGCTGATAAAGTCCAGCTGCAACAAGTCACCGGGCGGGTTGTGGGCCAACGCTTTTTCTTTCTCGGGGGCCACCGGGGGGACCATGTGCCCGGCCATGCTGGCGATCACCACGCCCGCGCCGCCCGGCGCGACGACCTCACCGAATTCCTGTAGGACGAGCGCGGTTCCGAGCAGATCCACGGCCAGGATCGCTTCGGCCGGGGCCTGTGCTGGGGAAAGGCCGGCGGTGTGTGCCACCTGTGTGACATTGCCCAGCGAGGCCGCGTACTCCGCCAGCCCGCGCACGGATTCCGCCGCCGCGACGTCGACGCTTCGGCTTTCGACGTGATGGCCTGCGGCGGACAATGATTCGGTCACCGATGCCAGCGTCGCTTCGTTGTAGTCGGCCAGCAGCACCGTCTTCCCGGAGCCCAGCCGCCTGGCGATCGCCTCGCCCATCCCGCCCACGCCGATGACCGTCAACACGTCTGTCAATGCATTACTCCATTTCCGATGCCCAAGCGATATGTCCTTCGAAACCAAGCGAATTCGCCATCTCGCGATAGCGGTCGCGATAGTCACGGTAGGCGAGCTCGTCGCCGCGCGCCTGTGCCTCCCATGCCCGCATCCGCAGCAGCCAGATGTTGTTCATGACGAATCCGGGTTCGCTCGGCACCGCCGCCAGCCGCTCGATGGCCGCTTGCGCTTCGAGAAGGTCCGCCGCGCCACCTCTGCGCAGCAAGGAGTTCACCAGAGTGGCGGTAGCCGCCGCGAGATTCATCACGTCGGCGCAGGTGTATTCCGCCTCGACGGCAGGACGGGCCAGTTCGATCGCTCCGTCGAGATCGCCGACGCTGGACTTTTCGCGAGCAACAACCAAGTCGACGAACGTGGCCACCAAAACCGTGAAGCGTTCTTGCAACGCGGCTTCACGCGCCGCGGCAAGCAGGGGGAAGGCATCTTCGCGTTGGGGACCGCCGTAGGCCACCAGCGCGCGTCCGTGCACGTACCGGGCGCAGGCAAGCGTGAAATCATCGCCGGATCGCTCAGCGATTTCAAGGACCTCGGCGGTCTCTTGCACGGCAGCCGGGTCCGGCACCCACACCCCGTTGCCAATGAGCACGTATTTGAACAGCAGCATTATCGCTCGCAACGTCGGATCGAATGCACGGACCATAGCTGTGGCCCGCTCGATGTCAGCCCTCCAGCGCTGGTCCCCAAGCAGACATCGTGCGCAACCCCCCAACATGATCGC
>Ga0210393_10004352_pt1 | contig 11215 bp, 12 predicted proteins | sample IncBWC27OmetaG_FD_160068 | JGI IMG/M metagenome (GOLD analysis project Ga0210393, IMG submission 160068) | Forest soil microbial communities from Barre Woods Harvard Forest LTER site, Petersham, Massachusetts, United States - Inc-BW-C-27-O ...
GCCTTGATACTCTCGGGCGAGTTCATGCCGGTGTCGACCAGCGTCCACGCGCCGTGACAGTCGATCAGATAGACGTTGATGATTGTCGGCCGCATCGGCAGCGGCAGAAAGATTTCGTAGATACCCGGATGAACCTCAACTATTTTCGCCATCGATTACTCTCTGCGGCTGGTTTCGCATGACCTTGGAAGTCCTTGCGCTCCGCCGCTTTGCTTCGTGACTACAACTCAACCGATCACTCGTGCAGCTCGTCTTTTACCTGGAAAGTGACTTTCATTCGCACCTTCCATCGCACCACTTTGTTGGCTTCGACCATCGCGTCGATATTCGTGACGTGAGCGGTGTGGATGCCTTTGATGGTGACGCCGGCTCGCGAGATTGCCAATTGCACGGCGTCCTCGACCGAATTGGCCGAGATGCCCGTGAGGTCGATCGTTTTTTCAACCATGACGCTCAGCCGCTCCTGAAGGGGTTCATTTCCGCGCGATTGTTTGACCCTCGCACTCACGCGGCGCTACGCTCGCCCCTGCAACAGTGGTTAGCGCACGGCAAGAACTGAAACAAGGTGACACCGCGCAAGCCGCTCTGCGACACTCTGAATCGAAGCGCGCGATTGGTCATCCGGCTGGAGAGTCTGTAGTTGTCAGTCAAAATCGAGTCACCCTCGGGCGAAGAAGCGCTAACTGAGTTCGTCCTTTTTCAGCATCGGGTCTACGAATACCGCAGCGCGCGATGGGCCGCGATGGTCGCGGTGCAGTTGCCAATCCTGATGGGCGAGGGACCGTTCGCCGCCGGGCGCATGATTCGGCCGTTCACGGCGCGCATCGACGGCAACATCGTGGCGCGCGCTGTCGCTATAGTCGACAGCCACTATCAGCGCCACTGGAACGAATCGCTCGGGCATATCGTGATGTTCGAGGCGATGCCCGGTACGCGCGACGCAGTCAATCTGATGATGGACGCGGCGTCGGAATGGATGAAGGCCAATGGCGCTACGGCGGCGCGCGCGGGCTACGGACTGCTCGAATTTCCATTCGTTATCGATGACTACGAAACCCTGCCGCCGGACATCGCGCGCCAGAATCCCGCGTACTACCACGCGCTGCTCAAAGACGCGGGATTCGAAACCGAGCGCGGATGGGTCGACTATAAGATCGAGGTGACGCCGGAACTGGTCGCGCGTTACGAAAGCGCATTAGAAGCGAGCCGGCGCGCGGGTTTTCAAATAGTAGCGTTGAAGGACCTCCCCACGGCGCGCCGCATCCGCGATTTCGAACAGACCTGGAACACCGCATTCGCGCGTCATTGGGGCGCGACGCCCTTCACCACCGACGAGCTCACATTCCTGTTCGATTTCTTCGCGATGTCCGGCGCGCTCGACACTTCGGTGCTCGCGTACCGTGACGGCCAGCCAGTCGGCGCCCTGATGGTTACGCCGCCGAATTCCGACGGCGCAATTCTCAAGCCCGGCCGCAAGATAGCCGACAACGAGAAACTAAACTTTTTGGGCATCGGCGTGCTCGAAGAAGCGCGTGGCCGCGGCGTCAACCTCGCGATGGCGGCGCATTCGTACCTCAGCCTGATTCGCAGCGGCTCGAAGTATCTCAGCTACACGCTGGTCCTCGACGACAACTGGCCGTCGCGCCGCACCGCAGAAAAGCTAGGCGCCAAAGTCTGCGCGAACTACGTCACCTATCGCCGCACCTTCTGAGAGTTCAGTTGCCAAAACGATCGGCGATGCTGTAAGAACGAAAAAGTACTTGCTCGATAAATGCGACGATGGTGATCCAAATCTACAGCATGACCTCGGTGTCCGACGCGGTCGCGACCGCGGGCGCCGGCTCCGACCTGATCGGCGTCGTCGTTGCTGAGCCCGGCGTGGTGCCGGAGGCGATTGCCGAATCGGCGGCGCGCGAGATTTTCACCGCGATTCGCCCGCGCTCGCGCGGCATCGCGCTCTCGCTGTCCGACGATCGCGACGAGATCTGCGCTATGGCTGATGCAGTGCGCCCCGACGTCGTGCACGTCGTCGCGCGTGAGATCGAACCCGAGGACTGCGCATGGATTCGCAAACGCATCGCACCCGTGATGCTCTTGCGCGCGATCGCGGTACGCGCAGGCGAGACTCTCACCGAGGCCTACGCACATCAGGATTGCGTCGACTACCTGATGCTCGATTCGGGCGCCAAGGGCGCGTCGTTTGCGGGCGCGACCGGCGAGACGCACGACTGGTCGATTAGCCGTACCGTCGTAGAGCGCTCGCGAATCCCGGTGATCCTCGCAGGAGGACTTTCCGCCGACAACGTCGCCGACGCGATCGCGACGGTTAGGCCATGGGGCGTCGATTCGTTCACGCACACCGACGTTCCCGGTATGCGCGGAAAGAAAGATCCGGCGCGAGTGCGAGCATTCATCGCCGCCGCCAAACGCGGCTTCGAGAACCTGAAAACCTGAATCAGGGAGGACGCGATGAATCGCAAGCAGCTCGTACTTTCAGGCGCCCTGATCGTTCTGCTCGCGATGGACGCGTACTCGGTCTACCTCTACGGCTATGTAGGCTTCTTCCGCATGGTCTTCGCGAATTTCGCCGGCCTCACCGCCTTCGTCGATCTCCTTATCGCGCTGGTTCTCATCATTGTCTGGATGGGTGACGACGCTCGCGAGCGCAACGTCTCGGCGCTGCCATTTATTTTTCTCACGATTGCGCTCGGCAGTATCGGTCCCCTGCTCTACCTGATTCGCCGCTTGGGCGATCGAACCGATCGCGCCGCCGCTGTCACGCCGCAGCCGCTTCGCAACTAACCGCTTTCACGCGCGAGCAGCGCCGCGGCTTCCTTCTCGACGCGCGTGCCCTTGAAAAAGTTCGGGTTCGCTTCGCCCCAGAAGCGCACCGGGTTGACGAACATGAAATCGCGGAAGTCGTCCGCCGTGATCAGATCGTCCTCCACCAGCTCGTACGCCTCCGGCACTACGTCTTTCATGTCGGGCACGTCGAAGTGCCCGATATCCGAGCCGAACAGCACGTTCAGCTTGGCGCCGTACGGATTCGCTTTGCGGTTGAACGCGTAAGCGTTGATCGGATCGTCGGCTTCACATCCGAAATAAAAATTGTCGACGAACAAATCGCGGATGTCTTCCGCGCGCTTGATCTTGCACGCGGCGAAATCGTCGAGCTCGCGAATCCCTCCAGTGGCGCCGCTTTGATCGCGTTCGAGAATCGTCGCGACGTTGGAGGCGCCAGCTTTCTGCTCAATCTTACCCTCGACCCAGTTCCCGCCGTACTCGCGAATCAGTTGCGTTAGCATCTCGCGATTCAGGTTGGCCGGATTGGTTTCCTCGAGCGCCTCGCGATTGCGCTTTTTCCAGTGCCCGATCAGATCGCAATAAAGGGTGCACGCCCATCCGACGCCGCCCTCGAGGAATCCCATCTTGAGATTCGGAAAGCGGCGCGTGACGCCACCTAAGAAAATCGCCTTGCAGACGGCCTCGCTCGCGGCGGCGAAATGCCCAATATGGTTGTAGACAAAATTAGTCGGAGAATTGCGCAATCCGACGCCGCGCGAACCGGAATGGAACGTCGGCGAGATTCCCAGCTCGACGCATTTCTCCCACACCGGATCGTAGTTGTACTCGCTGTCGAGTCCGAGCATGTCGAACCACGTCGAGGATCGTGCCGTATCCACTGCTGCTATCCGCCGCCGTACCATGCTCGCCATCATCACGACTTTCAGCCCGAGTGTTTTGACGACGTACTCGAGCTCCGCGCACGCCTCCTCTGGCGTATGCATCGGAATCACTGCCGCGGGCGTCATGCGGTCGGAAAACTCGCCGAAAAATTCCGCGATGAACCGGTTGAACGCGCGGCAGGTCGCGCGCCGCGTCTCGTCAATCGGATGAAACGGAATGCCGAGCCCGGCGGTCGGATACAGCACGGTGAAATCCATTCCGAATTCGTCGAGCCGTTCGTAAAGCAGCCGCGGCAAAATCTCGGTTGCGCGATCGCGCGTGTTCTTCGTCGGCAGCGCCCAGAATGCTTCCTGCGCGCGCCGCGTGCGCTTGCGGTCATCTTCCGAGGAGGTCAGTTGCTTCGATACACGTCCGTTGAACGCGCGAAATCCCTCGACGGCACGCTGGCCGCCGAATTTTTCCAACTGCTCGACGATGATCGGCCCGAACTCCAGCCAATGACCGTCGGCGTCGATCACCGGATGATTGAGACTGGCGCGAATCCGCTGCGCCTCTGACTTTTTCTCGCTGGCCATCGCATCGCCTCCGTTTTTTTGAAGCTTAGTATCGAAGCCGCGCCGCCGCCAAGCGCGACTCGATGGCGCAGTCTCTAAGCTGCGCCCTCCTCTAGGATCGCGCGCGCCGAACGTCTACACTCCATCACTTTCCAGTTCGCGCCACGCCCGTATTTACGCGGAACGATTTTCCCGGGAGGGTAAATTGATCCCGATTCGCTACAACCTGCGCAGCCTTATGGTTCGACGCGCCACTGCCGCGATGACGGCGTCGGTCGTCGCGCTGGTCGTAATGCTGCTGTTCATCCTGTCGGGATTCGTCGCCGGACTGCGCGCGACCGTGATGCAAAACGCGCTCCCAGACAACTGGATCGTGCTCAGCCGCGGCACCACCGACGAAGGCGCCAGCTTCATCTCGCATGAGCAATACGAGATCGTAAAAAGCCGACCGCAAATCGCGACGACCGCGGACGGGCAGGCGCTCATCTCGCCGGAAATGATCACCGGCTTCAATGCAAAGCCTGACGCACCGCCTTCCCAATCGCTATTCACGATGCTTCGCGGCGTGTATCCAATCGCGTACCAGGTGCACGGCGGCATGCGGCTGGAGGCTGGGCGCTGGCCGGCTCGCGGCGCGTACGAGATGGTCGTCGGCCGCAAGCTCGCCGCGCGCTTCCCCAACCTCGCGGTCGGCAGCGATTTCAAATTCGGGCCGAGCACTTTCAAAATTGTCGGCATCTTTTCCGATCAGGACAGCGCGCGCGAGTCCGAAGTGCTTACCGATCTCGGCATCCTCACGCAGGACGTTCACTTCGCCAACGGCTTCGCGGTGCTGCACGTCGTGCTCAAACCCGGGACTCACACTGACTTCGCCAAATCGCTGACGACCGATTCGCGGGTCAAGCTCGACACGATGTCGGAGCAGGAATTCTACGCGAAGCAAACCGAGTTCGTCGATCAATTGCGCGCGCTCGGCTTGATCGTCGCGCTGATTCTGGCAGTCGGTTCAGTGTTTGGCGCGATGAACACGATGTATTCCGCGGTCGCGCGACGCACCAGCGAAATCGGCGTGCTGCGAGTGCTCGGCTTCAGCCGCTTCAACGTGCTCACGAGTTTCGTAATCGAGAGTATCGTGCTCGCGCTGGCCGGCGGCATCCTCGGCGAGGTTCTCGGAGTGCTGGTCGCCTATTCGACCGGGCTTAACAGCCAACTCATGAACGTCGGCGAATTTATCTTCCGGTTTCGGCTGACCGTGGGCGCTTTCGTATCGGGACTGGTCGCCGCAATCTTAATCGGAGCGCTGGGTGGATTCCTGCCGGCGTGGCGCGCCTCGCGCATTCGACTGGTCGAATCGCTGCGCTCGGTCTGAACGGGGGCGTTATGTTCAACTGGATAAAATTGATCGAACGCAACATGCGCCGGAATCTGCGCCGCACGATTCTGACTATCCTCACCATCGCGCTCGCCACCTTCATCTACACCGTCCTGGTTTCGGTGCCTGCCTCGATGGATCGCGTCGTCAGGGACGCGTCGGGCACGCTTCGCCTGATCATCGACAACAAGACCGCGCCGTGGGAGGATCTGCCTGCGCGCTATTGCGACGACATCAACAAAATGCCGGGCGTCGCCGCATGCGTCGCGATCACCGGATGGCCGGCGACATGGCGCGACGTCAGCGACCCGGTCTTCGCTCTCGGTGCCGGTCCCGAGATAGGCGACGTGTTCCCCGACTATGCGTTGACTGCCGAGCAGCGCGCGGCGACCTTCGGAGAAAAGCGATCCGCTGTCGTCGGGGAGATCCTCATGCGCAAACATGGCTGGAAGGTCGGCGACACCATCACGCTCCGCAGCACCGACGCGGATCATATGGAGATGACCTTCATCATCACGGGCACGATGAGGTCGAAGCGCTATCCCAACACTTTTCTAATGCGCCGCGACTACCTGATGGCGGCGCGCAAGGCGCACGGACTGCCCGATGAAGACATCGCGTGGAACATTATCGTGCGCGCCACCAATAACGACACGATGGCGACGCTTGCCAAGCAAATCGACGAGCACTTCGCCAATTCCGACGCCGAAACGCGCACCATGACCGAGAGCGACGCGCTGTCGTCCGGCCTATCCGCGATCGGTAACATACGCGCAATCGTCTTCGCACTATGCCTGGTAGTGCTACTAACAGTCCTGCTGATAGCAGCTAACTCCACCGTCATGATGGTGCGCGAGCAGATCAGCGATGTCGCCGTGATGCGCGCGCTAGGCTTCAGCCGCAGCGCCGTAGCTATCCTGCTATTCGGCGAATGCGGCATGATAGGACTCTTAGGCGGCATCATAGGTGCGATCCCAGCGCTGTGGATGTTCTCCGGCGGCATCACATTAGGTGCCGCGCTAGAGGGAACCGGTGCCCTATGGGTAACTCCTGCTCAAACAGTTAACGCGCTTATTGCTGCGCTGGCGGTAAGCCTCATAAGCGGCATAGTCCCAATCCTGGAAGCGGTGAGGCTCCCGCCGGCGTTGGCATTCCGGAAAGTGGTGTAGGCGAGCGCCCTCACCCGTCCGACGACATGAATGTCGTCAGACGACCTCTCCCGGCTTGCGGCTAGCGACTAAGTCGCGAGCCATGGGAGAGGTAAATTCCTGCTCTATATCGCGTCCGATACTCCTGGGATGAACAGCGGTTCCATCGCGTAGCGCTCGACGTCGGCTTCCATATCTGCGCGCGCCGGCGGTGTTACCTTGATGCTCGCCGCATCTAGGATATCTCGCAGCAGGGTCGTGTCGCTCGACGTGTTCAGGAACAGACCCGGCCGGCTGAGAACAAAATGCACACCGCGGCGGATCGCGTCGCGATCGCGGAGCGGCTCGTACCAGCTGAACTTGCGGCCGTCGCCATTTTGCCATCGGCGTCGCGCCACCGACTTGATCGTCTGCGTCGCAACGCCTCGTTCGCGGCAAACTTTCAGGAGCGCTTCGGCATCGGCTGCGTACTGATCGATATTCAGCATGGTGAAATTGTATGGAAACAGCACCGAGTCGAAGGCGAAACGCTCCAGGCTGCGGCGATGCATCGCGGCGACTTGCGAGCCGTGACCGGTGACGCCGATAAACCGCACCAACCCTTGCGTGCGCGCTTCGACGAGAGCCTCGAGCGCGCCGCCTGATCCAAAAGCGGTTTCCTGTTCTTTCTCGGTTGCGAGGTTATGCATCTGGATCAGATCGATCTGATCGACGCGCAGCCGTTCAAGCGAACGATGGAGACTGTCGCGCGCGCCTTGATAGGTGCGATCGCCGGTCTTGGTGGCGAGAAAAAATCGTTTGCGATGCTCGCGCATCCAAGGTCCAATCCGCAGTTCCGATTCGCCGTACGACGCTGCGGTGTCGATATGATTGATGCCAAATTCGAGCAGCACCTCGAGCACGGCGTCGGCCTTGTCCTGCTTCATTCCGCCGAGTGCGGCGGCGCCGAAAAGAATTCGTGTACTCTGATGCCCCGTCTTCCCAAATGGACTCGTTTCGATCACGACATCACCTCGCCAAAATTTTCTTTGAGTCACAATCCTACCGCGAACTGCGCCGATTGTAACCCCAACGGATTTTAGCTAGCTTCGCCTCATCTTCCCCAAAGGAGGTGCGTTTTATGAATAGGACGAGTAAGAAGCTTGCGCCCGAAGCCCACGAAACGCACCTGCCGTCTCGATCCCGCTAAGCAATTCGCGTCATCACAAATCCGGCAGAGCGTTTCACCGGGCGTTGTTGCGCGCTGCGGAAACGTCTCAGCACCCGTGTGACTTTCTGCGGCAGATTTAACTCCGCGAGAAACCAGGAGCAACGAAATTGAACCTTTTCGAATTTTTCGAAACGATCGAGCGTTATCACACAATCCAGAATCCAACCTCCGAGCAGAAGCTGGATCTGGCGATCCGCTACTGCGGCGTACAAGACGGCATGCGCATCCTCGACGTCGGATGCGGCAAGGGATGGCTGCTGCGCCGGCTCGCCAGTCAGTTCGATATTCAGGCAACGGGTCTCGAGATCCATCGCGCCTTCGCGGCTGAGGCGCGCCGACTCGTTGCCGCGGAAAATCTCGCCGATCGAATTCAGATTGTTGAAGGACCGGCGCTCGAGTTTCATCCGGAGCCGGCGAGCTTCGACGTGGTGATGTGCATCGGTGCCTCATTCGCACTCAACGGATTCGAGCCATCGCTCGACTGGATGAGTCGGGCGGCGAAGCGCGGCGGCGCGATCGCGCTCGGCGAGGTGTTCGCGATGGAACTGCCTTATCCTCCGGAAGTGTCGCTCGGAGCTCGCGCCGACACCGACTATCCTCAGCGATCGTTGTGGACGACGGTCGAGACGATGCGCGCGCACGGGATGCCACTGCGTGGGCTGGTCGAAGCCTCGACGGACGACTGGCATCGTTATCATTCGCTGCATTGGCAAGCGGGTCTCGATTGGACACTCGCAAATCCCGGCCATCCCGACGCAGCCAAACTCAACGACCCTGCAGAGATGCGTCGTAGCCTTGAACTCGACGGTCGCCATCTAGGTTGGGCAATCTTTGTCGCGCGCAACGGCATCGATTGAACGTATTGTTCACGAATCGATAATCGTCGCGTAATCTCGCAAAACTCTTGCGCTTGCTCTATGTACATGGAGAGATCGAATTGAGGAATAAAATTAGATGGGGCCAACAGGCAAAGCTATTTTTCTGACCAAGGGCGTCGGCAGGCATCGCGAGAAACTCACCTCGTTCGAGCTCGCGCTGCGCGACGCGCGGATCGCCGAGTTCAATCTCGTTCGCGTCAGCTCGATTTTCCCGCCGGGATGCAAAGTCATTTCGATCCAGGACGGGCTCAAGACACTGACTCCGGGCCAGATCGTTTACACCGTCATGTACGACAACTCGACCGACGAGCCGCATCGTCTGATGGCGACCTCGGTCGGCCTTGCGATTCCCGCTGACAAGGATCAGTACGGCTACCTGTCCGAGCACAAGAGTTTCGGCCAGACCGACGAGAAGGCGGGCGACTACGCCGAGGATCTCGCGGCGACGATGCTCGCGACGGCGCTCGGCGTGGATTTCGATCCCAACGTCAGCTATGACGAGCGCAAGGACGTGTGGAAGCTGTCGGATAAAATCGTGACGACACGGAATATCACGCAGTCGGCCATCGGCGATCGCGACGGTCTGTGGACGACGGTCGTCACCGCCGCGGTATTTGTGAATCTGCCGACGAACGACAAACAGTAGCGATGGATATCAGCGACCTCGAAAAACGAATCGGGGTTCTCGAAGATATCGAGGCGATCAAGAAGCTCAAGTCCCGCTATTGCGCGATCTGCGACGAGGATCACAATCCGGCGAAAATCATTTCGCTGTTCGCGCCCGACGGCGTCTGGGAGGGTGCGGGCGTCGGGCGGCATCAGGGGCACGACGCGATCCGCAAACTATTCCAAGGTTTCCAGGAACGGATCAGTTTCTCACAGCATAACGTGATGAACCCGATCATCGACGTCGATGGCGATCGCGCCACCGGCATCTGGTATTTCATCGGGCCGTTCACGATGCGCAGTGGAAATCGCGCGATGTGGCTCGGCGCACGCTACGAAGACGACTACGTGAAGCTGAACGGCGAGTGGAAGTTCACGCACCTGCGCGCGATCGGCAGGATGTCGGCGCCGTATGAAAAGGGCTGGGCGAAGTAAGCCGTTACTTCGAACTGAACAGCGCGAGCCTCGAGCTGACTACCTTCTTCACCGCTTCGAGGGCGGGCGTCAGAATTTTGTAGGGCGCCACTTCGTTCGGCTCCGCTGCCAGCCCCGCTTCGACTCCGCGCCGCCATGCAATCCGGATTTCGGTGTTGACGTGGACGATCGTCATGCCGGCCTTGATGGCGCGCTTGAAATCGTCGTCGTTGGTTCCGGAGCCACCGTGCAGCGTCATGAAGATTTTCGCCGCCGCCTTGATCTCCGCGATGCGCTCGAGGTTGAGCCGTTTCTGCACATTGCCGTGAACCATGCTCGCGAGCATCCCATGCATGTTGCCAACGGCGGGCGCCAGCACATCAACTTTGGTGGCGTCGACGAATTGCCGGGCCTCTTCCGGAGTGGTCAAGACGCCAACACCCTCCGGGACCTTGTCGATCACGGCGGACGAGGCGCCGATCCACCCTATCTCGCCTTCGACCAGAATCGCTGGGTTGATAGATTTGATCGCCTCGATCGCTTTCTTCGTCTGCTTGATGTTTTCCTCGAACGGCAACGCCGAGCCGTCGAAGATAATTTCGTCGAAGCCGGCTTTCGCGGCCTGTTCGGCGTGAGCGATAGAATGAGTGTGGTCGGCGTTCAGGAAAATCGGGTAGTTGTACTCGTCGCGAATCGCACGCACCAGCGCGGCGGCCTGTTGCACGCCGGTAAACTCGCGCTCGCCTTCGGACACGCCGACCATCACGGGAAGTTCCTGGTCGCGAGCGGCGGCAACGATCGCGTTGAACGCCACCAGATCGGAAAAATTGAAATGGCCGATCGCGACTTTGTTCACTTCGGCCTGCTTGAGTACGTCACGCAGCGACATCATGAGTTCTCTCTCCATTTGCGGCCGTCGCGTTTGAGTAGTTCGTCTGCGGCGCTCGGTCCCCACGAGCCGGCGACGTAGTTGGGGAAGTCGGCCGCCGGGGTCTGTTTCCATGCGTCCAGGATCGGATCGACCACACGCCATCCCGCGTCCACCGTATCGGCGCGCTGGAACAGCGTCGGATCGCCGATCATGCAATCGAGCAGCAGCGTCTCGTAGCCGATGCTCGGTGCGGCGCCGAAGTAGTCCGCGTACTTGAAATTCATATCGACGCCGCCGAGCTTGACTACGGGTCCGGGAACCTTTGCGTTGAAGCTGAGCGAGATGCCCTCGTTCGGCTGAATGTGCATGACGAGCTCGTTCTGATCGACGTGCCTGACGTGTGTCCGCCGGGACA
>Ga0210393_10004355_pt1 | contig 11212 bp, 21 predicted proteins | sample IncBWC27OmetaG_FD_160068 | JGI IMG/M metagenome (GOLD analysis project Ga0210393, IMG submission 160068) | Forest soil microbial communities from Barre Woods Harvard Forest LTER site, Petersham, Massachusetts, United States - Inc-BW-C-27-O ...
CTGGCTGGTATGGGCCATCCTGGGGCAGGCGTCGGGCGCCTATGTCGGCCCGACCTGCTGGGCGGTGATGTTCCTGGCCGGCGCCGCCGCCGTACTCCATGAGCGGCCCGAGGCAAAAAACCGCGCCATCGCCGAAAGCGCCCTGCAAGAATCACGCTCACTGGCTAGGAATTGCGGCTATGTACCGCGTTAGGGGCCGCCATCAAATTTCAGATGAAGGCATCGTTTAGAGCCTCGAGGAACGCCGCCGATATCTTGTCGCGCGGCCCTCTGTCGGCCGCGGCTGGGGTTGCCAGGGCCAAAGCGGGTCGCTGGACTAGGATTTGGATTTGCCATGGGAGCGCAGCCTATCACGGGCGCTACTGAAAGTGTAGCAGCGGGCTAGGACCGATTAGCATCTGGTTGCTGAGTTTAGAGCTTGGATTACCGCAAACGATAGCTATTGCCCGACCGACTCAAACGTGCACCCGACAGCATTGGTGATGAGGAAATTCTTGGTTCGCACGTTTCCGGTGATGTGCAATTGGGTTCCTGTCATGGTGGAAGTGAAGGTATGGTCCACTGAACCGTCCGGCTGCACGACCGCTTCAGTGCGTGTGCCCGCATCACTGGTCATCCGAAGATTGTCACCGGTGAGTACGAAGTCATAGTAGTCCAGCGCAGTGGATCGGCATGCAGTCCCGCCCTCCGACTTCTTGAGATTGAGTGAGAATCTTGATCTCCACGAAGTCGTAGCTGATGTGGTCGATGTCGCTGTCGCGACAGCCGGGTTCGGGGAGATGGCCGCCGCTGTTGTACTAGGTGGGTTGTTACCCATACAAGCCACCAACCCAATGGTCGCCGCGACAGCGATTGCAAAGTGCACGATGTTTCGCATGACTGTCCTTCCCACCCGTTGCGATCTGGGGGAGACCGCGAGCAACTTTCGCCAGGGTACGCCCTTCCAACCAAGCCGTCTGAGACCGTCGCTCGCTGGAGCGATCCGACCGGGACGCGGTAAAGGCAAAGCGATATCTCCGGCTCTTAGAGAAGGCAATGGCCTTTCACGTCGCCGATCGGGACCGGCTGGCCAAACGGCTGGCACACGGTTGTTGATTTCCGGAATGAACGGCGCCGCTACTCGTCCCCCTTGTCCGCTAAGGCGACAGGAGGCAAGCGATGACCGAATGGGCCAACTACGACGCCGACTGCAAACGCGTCCCCGCGAGTTAAAAGCGTGCCGCCTTCAGAGCCAAAGAGGTTTCGGTCGAATTGTTCGATCGCTACCGACCCTGGGCAGCCACAGACGGCGCCAGTGTACTGGATCTTTGTGCAGCGGAAGTGGGCCGTCGAGAAACAGCGCCCACACCGCCGACCTTGCCGGTTCCCTGCAACACCTATCAGCCATTACGATGACAGCAAGGCTTGCGGCGACTGCCAGCAACTAGATGTTGAGCCTTTGGCCTGAGCAAGGCCACGACCCCCACGGCTACCTACCAACGTCCGCGCATGTGTGGCGCCTTCGATTCCGGGGATGCGGCGTCGGCGTTCGGCGTTGCCTATGGACTTGATCGTCGAAAATAGGCGCGAAAAGCCGACTGGGTCGGTTTTCCGCCGGTCGCCGCTTCTGGCTGGTCCCTGGGAGCATGGAGCTTCCCAGGACACTTACTAATTCCGTCCGAATGTCTGCCCGACGATCATGACGGCCACTTTAAGCTGTCACCGATCATGCTTCCTGTAACAACTAAATGGCGAGCTCTGGGCACGCCAGCGGGGCGCGACGCCGGCAGTGCTGGCACGCACTCTAGCCGCAGACAACGAATCTGGCCCCTGTATGTCCTCGCTCCTGTAGTAGCGGCGCATCTGCTGCTCGATCTTCAGCCGAAACGAGCGCCGGGCAGGCACCTCGTCGCTGGCATACTCTATAAGAGCGGAACCCCGCGGCGGCCCCGCAGTTGCACAAACAGGGAAATTCTCAAACAGGGAGGTTCTTATGAGAGTTCTCAAGGCATTAGTGGCGGTGGCGGTGATGTCATCGGCCGCGGTCGCGTGCGCCAGCCCATATGATGACTACTACGGCTCTGGATATTCCGGATCAGGCTACGGCTACTACCAGCCTGCTAACCCGTACGGCTACTACGGATCGCGCTACGCATCCAGGCCTGCCTACTATGGACCGCAGTACAGCTCCTATTCAGGTGCTCCGGGACCACAGATAACCATCGCGGCCTCTTTCTAGAGACCGGGTGCGAGGGTGCCCGCAGGCGCTTTTAGGCTTGGGGCGAAAAGGTCCACGGTCAATTCTCCATTCTCGTCATAGCGGTCATCTCTGCCATAAACGGGCACCGCATGCAAAGCGAGCGCGTGACACAAGCGAAAGCAGGTCCGACCATGCTGGTCTTGCTGGTGGCGATCGGAATCGTTGGCCTGCTCGTCACCCGGCGTTATGGCGTCGCGCATGTGCTCCGAACTGTAAATCAAGCACTGGGGATTGCCCGGGTAGTCCGGACGGCACGCTCTCCGGCGGCACGGCCTACTCGCAGGCGGCCAGCACGCAGAGTGCGGCCCAAGGTGATTCGCTTCACAAAACCGGGATAGAACGTCCGGAAGTCCCTGCGCAGTACCCCTTGCCCCCACGAAGATTGGCCGAAGCCGATCAATGCGTTGTCGGCCCGCTTGCTCGGCCCTCCGCCTTTGCCCGCGATTTCGGGGTGTTCCAAAAACCCCCTCTTCACCGCCGCTCATAAGTCCCAATGAATACGGGAATCAATTCCAGTCTAAATGGTAGTTCCAAATATAACTGTCTTTGGAACAGGTATAAGGCTAAGTTAAGAACGCCTCATAGAATGGGAGCCAGCCGCATGAGCAAGTCACGCAGGGCCGCCCTTTACCTTCGCGTTTCCACTGATAATCAGTCCACCGCCTTGCAGCGCCGCGACCTGATTCAGGCGTGCGAGCATCGCGGCTGGACGGTAACCGAGGTGTACCAGGATGCAGGAGTGAGCGGCGCCAAAGGCCGCGAAGGCCGCCCTGCTTTTGACCGGTTGTGCCAGGACGCTACGCGACGGCGGTTCGATGTGATTGCCGCATGGTCGGTGGATCGCTTGGGGAGAAGTTTACAGGACCTTGTAGGCTTCCTTGGCGAGGTGCACGGCGCAGGAGTGAACCTGTACCTACATCAGCAGGCAGTCGACACGACGACTCCGGCCGGGCGGGCGCTGTTCCAGATGCTGGGCGTGTTCGCGGAGTTTGAGCGCGCGATGATACGGGCCCGGGTGAAGGCAGGGCTCGCCACGGCACGGACCAAGGGGGTGCGTCTGGGCGCTCCACGAAAGGGCGACAAGGTCCTGGCGAGTATTGAGAAGGCGAGAGCCTCGGGCCTGTCCGTGCGGGCAATCGCGGCCAAGGTCGGTGTAGGCATCGGGACCGTACATCGGGTGATCAAGGGCGAGCATGTGTCCCAAGTCTGATGCGGTGCATCACAGGGCGCCTGGGTTCAATTTCCGGCCACCGCTCTCGGCATCACAACGTCGCGGGCGGGACCAAGACCGGCAGACTACTTGTGGCATGAGTGAGTTTGCCAGCTTTGGTCCCTAACTGGCTGCGGCAAAACTGCGTCGAGGGAATGACGCGAGAAGGCCCGCAGTCAGTGTTCCGCTATGCGTAGGGTATGCCTTGGGGGCGGGAAGCGCTAGGCTATCATCACGCGTATGGCCAACAGGACCTTCAATATCCCCAAGAGCAAGGGCAAGTCCTTCAAGACCATCGGTGCAATCGACGTGGCCGCGAGATACTTCGTCTACAAGCTGTATGAGGCCACTGGCCGACAGCCCATGCAGTGGGTGGCGTTGCATGGGCTGGGAGAGTCAGCGGCGACCATTTCCCGGGCGGTGGAGCTCGGATGGGTCATTCTCCAGGACGTGAGGGGGAAGGACCGTAAGGCCGCGTTGACCGACGAAGGGCGACGCCTCGCGCGCAAGGGGAGATAGACCGCAATCCGGAGAGAGGCGATGTGCCAAGTCACATTCAGTGATTGTTATTCTGCGTTGCGGCGGACTGAAAGCGGCCCGAGCCCCTTTGCTGGGATACCCGCGGAAACGCACTCAAGGTCACTCCTTCGTCTTTAGATGCGCGTCGTTCTCCGCAATGAAGTTCCGAATTTCGGACGACATATCCAACAGCTTCAGCCACTGCTCTTTGTACAACGTTACAGGAAAGCGACCCATGCCATAGATGGACACTGCACCCTTTTCGCTCACCTTCATTCTGATGCTGGTTGCGGCACCCCTTTTGAGTGAGGCGTTTTCATTTCTGAGCCGCTCAAGTTCGGCCTTTAGATCTTCTTCGGACATGAATAATTCTCCTCGCGTGAAGCGCGTTCGGACTGGCGGGCAATTGCATTCCAGCGCCATTGTGAGTGAGCTGCTTTGATTCATGAGGCTAGGAAGATGCGCCGCCAGAGTCAAAATCTGACTCACTGGAGCGTTTTCTCGGGTCGGGAGTCACTCACCTACCAGCGGCGGGCTAAATCGATTCCACGGGCAGAAAAACGGCTCTGGCGGCAATGTCACCCGGTAGGCTACCGGAGGAGGCGGTTGGAGGAGCGATTCGGTGACAAATGTCTTTTTCATCACTCATCCCGAAGTCGTAGTGGATCCTCGTATTCCAGTGCCGCAATGGAAGCTGTCGCCCCGGGGACTCGCTCGCGTTCATCGGATGCTTGAACAGGATTGGGTTGCGGAAATCGGATACATCGTCACTAGCGAGGAACGCAAAGCGATGGATACGGCGAAATTGTTGGCTGGTCATCTTGCTTTGAGCTGCGTGATCCACGCCGCGCTCGGGGAGAATGACCGTGCAGCGACAGGTTACCTCCCACGCGAGGAGTTTGAAGCGACGGCGGATCTCTTCTTCAAACACCCTGACCGAAGCGTAAGGGGATGGGAACCCGCAGGCGACGCCCAAGCTCGGATCGTCGGCGCCATCGATGACATTCTGGAAGCGGCTCCGCCTGTCAACGTGGCTGTAGTTGCCCATGGCGGAGTAGGAGCATTACTGCTGTGCCGGCTGAAGGGCGTTCCAATCAGCCGCGCGGAGGACTAGCCAGGCGAAGGTGGAGGCAATTTTTTTGTATTTCGGCGGCCTGATCGGGTACTCCTGCAAGGTTGGCGCCCAATAGACCTGAGGGCACCCGCCAGAGTCAAAATCTGACTCACTGGAGCGGCTTGTTCAGTCGAGTGTCCCTGAGTTCCGTCTAAGCTTTGAAGCTGTATGGCCTCGGCAGCATCGGACAGTCGTCTTCCGGGCATTCATCCCATCCGTTCGTTTCGAGCGCCTCATGTGATGGGGTGCCCTGGTCGATCGCCGTCTGGATCTTTCGACAGCGCTCGCAGTCTGGCTTGTCTCTCATCGGCCACTCCTGGGGCTAGGCACAGATGCCGACCTTTTAATGCCGATCGCCGCACAAAGGTTCCCTGTGCTTGGGCTGCGTATTTTAACCGAAGCGGTTTGGCCGGCTGGCGCACGGCATTTGGGTTCGGCACAAGCAAACCGGGAAGGTCATGCTCCGGGTCGCAAAGGGGAAATGGGAAGTGCCGCGGCAAGACGGTAAGCCCGGTGAGTCACGACGCGCTTACCCGCAGGGTGCAGTGGTCACAGTAGAAGACCTCCAGGTGCTCGTGTCGGCAGTGGAGCACATGATCCGGCGGTCTGATGTATTGGCGGCGCAAGTGCTTCAAGCTGTTCAAACATTGCCCGCCAAACGGCCCCAACCGCTTCGGTCTCGCCTTCACCACACGCCCTACAGGACAACAGAGCATAGGGTTAGCGGTCTCTTCGCCGATCACAAAAATCGGCATCACAAAGCCACCAAAATACAACGGCTCCAATGCTGCCCCGCGCGCTAGGCTCCGGCGTCGGAGCTTGGGAAGGTCGAACATCATGGTCGATGTCGAGCGGTCTAAACTGGAGAGCGGGTTGACCTTGCTGTGGTTATCGATGGTGGGCATTGCTGTGGTGGCGCTGTTCGTCTGTGCGGCAGCCCTCCTTGCAACCGCTGAGTTCCTCTACCGTCACCTAATTGCACCCCCCATCGCGTGGCTGCTTACCCGCCTGGGAGGGTTGACATGGCACGGCTAGCCGTCATCGGCTTAGTTACTCAAAAAGTCACATAATTAGAACCGGCACACCTGCGGCTTTACGCCTTACGCTCCCAAGGTGGGATCTGGGAAGGAACTGCCGTGGCTTGCCTCGATGAGTCTAGGCCGAGAAGTTGGCAACATTTGGTGTGGATGCTGATGACGACGGCAGGTGTGCTGCTGCTCGTGTGTGCTGCGCTCTCGTTGTAGCGCCAATGACTAAGGAAGATGGCCTGCCCCGAAAGCGCGGGGGACACGGCGCGTTGGCAAACAGGCGGGCTGCAGACCTGTACGCCTACAAAATCGCACCAATCATTGCAGAGCTCAACGCCTCCGGCATCGTCCTACCGCGTGCCATCGCGGACGAATTGAGCAAACGACAGGTGCGCACAGCGAGGGGCGGAACGTGGCACCCCACGACCGTCGCACGCCTGCTCGCCCGCCTACGCTGAATCAGGCAGCGCCGCCGAGCAGTGCTGACGTGGCCAATCAGCCTAACCGTCGCGGGTCGAGCCGATAGTCGGCCATTCCACGGTCCTAGCAGGGTTCATCCAGCGCCATCGCGCTATCGCTGCCCCAGCAGTATCCAAAGCCGACGTAGTTCTCGATTTCGACAAAAACCGGGTCGCATTCGCGGAATTTGTTTCGGATGCGCCTGATTGCCGATCGGACGTTCGTCCGATAGCCAATATTTCCTACCCCAGCGATAAACCCTTCGTAAGTCATTCGGTCGTAGATGGCGCGGTAGGTCACGTAGCTACCCGCGTTCGACGCCATCAATTGGACGATTTTGTATTCACCGATGGTGAGGCCGACGTCCATTCCGTTCCAATGTGCTCGGCTGCTCCCGGTCTGAGGACGAGCTTGCCGCACGCCACCATCTTGTCGGCCTGGAAATCGGCAGTAGGCTTACCAGTTTCGGACACGAGCCTGAGGCGGCTGGCCAGAATCTCCACACCGCGTGACTTGTCGATGAAGTCAACCGCGCCGCGCTCGAAGGCGAGTTTTTCATTCGCCTGCTGGACGTGGTTCGTTAAGAACACCACCGGCACGCTCACCCCACGCTGGCGTAGTTGTGATAGCAGGTCGATGCCCGCAAGACAGTTTGAGTCTGCTTGCCACATGATGGGCACTCGAGGGAGTACCCCGATTGGCTAGCACTGCCGCGAAATTGCCAGCGACCGCCGGGTGTTGCTTCGTTAGCTTGAGCCGCCGTGATCCGCATCTCGAGGATGCCGGCTACACCGAGGCATTCATTCATGGACCAGAGTAAAGGGGAGGCAAGCTCAAAAAGTAAGCCTGAGGGACACACCGCCATCGCAGCCAATGACCAGGACTGCGATGGGCCAAGCTTTACCATAGAAGACGCGGTTGACTTCGAAGGGGCCATTTCACGTCAGGCTGCTGCCAGAGTGGCTAGGTACGCGAATCGCCCGCCGCTCACCGACGACGAGCTTCGACAGGCAATTCGAGAGCTTGAGCGGCAGGAGCGTCTTCTTCGCCTTCGTCCGTTCAAATTGGCACTGAAGGTCTTCATCGGCGCCGTCATATTTGCCGGCATCATGTTTTACACGCTCGGCGCAGATCTTCGGTTGCCGTTTCCATCGGCGAGTGCGCCGCAAGATACGCGGCGATAGTTTAGTGCTTTGTGTCGGACTCGGGGCCTCGAATACGTCGGCCATTGCGTTGGCGGCTGACAAGCGGCCCGAAGCCCCTTCGCTGGGGGAATTGCCGACTGCGCGCCGTGATGCCGCCGCACCCTTAGTGAAGTAGCGTACGGCGCGGAACTTGCACCACGGCTACGGCTCGAAAAATTCCGCTGGGAACAAGGTCATGGGCACACGCTCTATCGGCTTCCTGCTTATTCTGGTTCTGGTCCTGGCGATCGGCTCCATGATCGATTTGGCGCAGGCGCAGAGCGGCAACCGCGGTGACGGCCACGCCGAGCATCACGACATGTACAAGGACTGGGTGCAGCCCGACGTCGGCGGTTCGTGCTGCAATGCGCAGTCGGCTGACGACCCTGCCGGCGACTGTCGGCCGACGACGGCCTATATCGGCGACGATGGCCGGTGGCACGCTCGCATAGGCCCGGGTCCGCGGGATTTCGCGATAGTGCCGCCCAACAAAATCCTGCACCGGGCCTTTGATGGTCGCTGCCATATCTGCGAGCAGCATGGAACCGTGATCTGCTTTCAGCCATGTGACCCGAAAATTTGATGCGCGCGGCGTTGGCTATGTTTCGACCCCGCTAGAGTCAAAATCTGACTCACTGGAGCGTTTTGCAGGGCCGGGAGTCATCTACCTACCAGACGAGGGCAAAATCGATTCAACGAGCAGAAAAAAGTCCTAACGTTGATCTAGCCTATTCGACTTCCATGCACTGACAAGTCGCTGTGCTTCCATGACTTGCGAGGGCGTCATCTTGGCCGCTACCTCGGAACGACTTTCCGACGCATAGAAGGCTTCCGGACTCGCTGAACAGAGATCGAACCACATATACGCCTGCACATAGTCCCGCGGCACGCCTGTGCCGCTGGCGTACATTCCACCGAGGTAAAATTGGGCTCCCGCATGGCCCTGGTTTGCGGCAAGGCGAAACCACTTGGCTGCCTCGGTAGAATCTTGCCGCACGCCTTCGCCGTTTTCATACATTTTTCCGAGGAAGTGCTGGGCGGACGCGTCGCCCTTTTCCGCCAGAGAACGGTAAAGTCGCTCGGCCGTGACGTAGTCCTGACGTTGCCAGGCTGCGGCCGCCTCTTCCTTCGTCGTGGCCGTTGCTGGAGCCGCTGGAGCCGCTGGAGCTGTTGGCTGGGTGCAGCCGCCGAGGAGCGCCGCGGCTGCCAGCCACGAAGTGATTCTTCGCCTGAGCATGAACTTTCCTCCCCCGCGCCGTCCGCTCGAAGCATACATTAGGCGGCAAATCCTCGCTGATCCTAGCCTTGACCGCCGTGCATCCGGCAGCGTCCGTTCGCCATCGCTAGGCGACTGACACGGGCCCCTGCGCATTGTACTGAGGTGGACGGCGGTTGCAGACGGCTTAGTCCGATTAGGGAAGGTCCACTGCGGTGTGCGCCAATGCAATGGCGACTATGCTAGCTTTCGCGAGGGGAGAGAAGGTTAGATGCTAAAAGCATTGCTCATTATTCTTTCCACATTCGCTCTTGCGAACCCGGCTTTGCCTCAGACAGACAGCCCCTTTGAGAAACCTTCGCCCATCTACCCACGCGAAGAGAGACAAGTTCGAGCAATTCTGATTGAAGTTGAAGCGTGCATGGAAGCGAACATCGATAAGCTCGATGATTACGTTAGTAGCGCCGAGAAGATTGCGCTTGCGCTTCGTGCGCTCTGCGCCAATGAAGGCGTCATGAGCAGGATGGATGCGACATGGCAAAAATCAAGACAAGCAGATAGAAGGGATTTGACGCTCACGTTATTGAAATCAAGCGAAGCTAATATCTTGCCCGAGATACAGGCACGCCGCATAGGACGCCCGAACAATACCAACCAGACCAAGCAATAGGGGTCGGCTCGGCTCAGCTCATGAAGTAGTGCCATAGCTCGGCCGCCAAGTCGGCCAGTGAATACGCCAGGCCACGGCCTTCCCGCACCCCGGGCAATTGAAGCGGTTCGTCGCGTGCCCGGTTCACTACGCGCTGGCGAGGCGCTCCAGATCCTCCAGCACGGCCGCAACCAGGGTTCGCCGGCGCGTGTCTTCGGCGGTCAATGTTGCCGCATAGAGGCCGAGAACATAGCGGGCCTTCTCTGCGGCTTCCTTCCAGTTCGCTGCCGGGGCGTCGGCGAGGTGCGCTTCCAGCTCTTCCTGGCGAAGGCGCAAGGCGCGTTCGTTGGCTTCCACCTCGGCGAGCAACCGGCGCAGATCGGTTGCTTTCTGGGCTTCCATTCCGCGACGCCGGTCAAGGTCGATCGTTTTGTCGGTCATGGTTTGCGCCTCCCTACTGTTGTTGGAGCGAGCACGACCCAGAGTCCTGTTCAATAGGGAACATTCCCCCGGCGGTCTACACTCAGTGAACCTCACCGAGGCCGGCCGGCAGCGGTTGAAGGTGCGCTAGGACCATACGGCCGCCAAGTCGGACCGTAAGCTAGGACCCGTACCAGTCGTCCTTGAACGCCTTGCCGCCGCCGCCCCAGGACTGATCGATCTGTCGAAACGCAAAAGCGACTCTCACCTTATCGGGATGCGCCCCGCTTGCGCTCTTCTGGAATCGGACCAGCGAGGCGGCAATTTGGCCGCTCTCCCCAGGATCAAAGCTGCACCGGGTTAAGGTGTCGTGTGGCGTGGCCGACAGGCTGCGACGGAAGCCAGGGGTGGTGCAAGACGCGAGAAAAAGCGCGAGTCGATCGTGATTCATCGGCGTCCTCCTCATGACGTGGAGTTTCTGGGACGCAGGCTAGGCGCCCAAATGTCCCACGCGTTCTGCCATACTTTTCGGCAGGACTTTCAGAATGAGAACTGTCAGAGCCACTGGCTTACTTTCCACTGTCCTCCGACATCCTCCAAAACGACCGAAAGCTTCGGGTCGTACTGACCGGCCCCCTCGTAAACGAAAACCTTGCAGGCGAACGGCTTCGGCGTCTCGGTACCACAGGTCGTCATCACGACCCTGTCAGGCACCCGATTGTTGCTGACTTCGGCTACTTGCTGCTCGGTCATTCCCGGCTTCAGAGCGCCCGTGATTGAGCCGTTCAAGCCGAGTGTCGATGTGTTGCTATCGCAGCCTGCCAAGGCGGCAATGCAGAGCAACGGAAGCATGGTCTTCATTTTTTGTTCCTCCCTGTGAACTCCGCCCAACTCAAAGCAACGGGCAAAGGGAGAGACTGTTCCGAGCGAGATGGTACCCCAGGCCGTGTCAACATGGTGGCTGAGGCCGCGAGCTTTGCCGGGACTCTCTCGCCATACCAAGCGGCAAGACTCAAGAGGACATGTGATACGGCGGAGTCGGCCACGCTTCCCGGCGCCCGACTTCCACCGGGATAATGGCACGGCCTACCTCCTTGGATCGGATCTGGCTCGGCATTTCGGAGCTCTGTCGCCGTGGGGGAACGGGTTGGCCGCCTTCCACACCCGCTCGCAC
>Ga0210393_10004357_pt1 | contig 11209 bp, 13 predicted proteins | sample IncBWC27OmetaG_FD_160068 | JGI IMG/M metagenome (GOLD analysis project Ga0210393, IMG submission 160068) | Forest soil microbial communities from Barre Woods Harvard Forest LTER site, Petersham, Massachusetts, United States - Inc-BW-C-27-O ...
GCTCTACCGCAAGCCGCGCATCCTGTTCCTCGACGAAGGCACCTCGCATCTTGATCCACCGCTCGAGGCGGAGGTGAACGCGGCCCTTGCCACGCTCGCGATCACCCGTGTCATCATCGCCCACCGGCCGCAGACGGTGGCGGCGGCTAGCCGGGTGCTGCGGCTCGAGGGCGGGCGCTTGAACGGCCACGCGGCTTCTGCGATGCCGCTGCGCGGCTGGGCTGCGGATGCGAACACCGCATCCCGCTAGTATCACGGACTGACATGACTTCGCCGGAGAAACCTCCGGAAAAAGTAAAAGTCACAAATATGAAAAATTGCAACGGGATCGAACGCCTCACGTCATCCTTGACCGCTGAGGTAATCACCTTTAGGGTGTATGTGTCGCGTACTTCGCGATCAAGTCGCACACCTCGTGATCAGAGATTCAAGAAAGGCAAGGTGGACATCGTGATAGAAATGCAGAGCACCAGAGAAGACGAGTTTGAACCGGGCGTCAGGGAATTGGCTCCGGAGGAGATCGAAGCGGTTACCGGTGGGGCCATTCCGGGTTCGATGCCACAACCGTTGCCGAATCCGGGCCCTTGCCCTTTCTAAAAGCCTGCCCATACTAAAAGCCTATAGTCGAGAAGCCGCCTTCGGCGGCTTCTCGATGTAAGCCAGAGTTGGACGCGTTAGAGTCGGCATAGCGCCGAGAGGAGCGCGTTCTTTCCGAGAATCGCGTTCAGCGACAGATGCTGGACTGCTTCGCTTTTGCTCGCAATGACGGCCGTTTAGGCGACCTCTTCGCCCGGAAATCGCCGAGACTCCCATGCATTAAGGTAAACGAAGGGTTTAAATTGCTCCTCGCAGTTTAAGGGCGTTACGTCTTCCGTGAAACCGAAAGCCTGCTTTACGAGCTTGCGGATAAAGGGAAGCGGACATGTCTGGAAAATGGCGTATCAGTTCTTTCAGCGGCGTGCTGCTGGCAGCCTATTTCATTCCGATCTGGGCGAACGTCGCTTACAGGATCATGGTGTCGCCGGTTCAGGGCCTTTTTGAACGGCCGAACGTTTCGGTAGCTCTGTACATCAGCGATCATCTCCAGCTTGCGTCGCTGGCGACCGTGCGCCTGGCATGGCTGATCGCATTGAGCAGGCTCACGGTGGTCGCATTCTTCGCGATATTCCTGGTGTTTGCCGTGCGCGCCGTGATCCGCAAAACCGAAGACTACAAGGAGCCGCTGGCAATTGCGCTGACCATCGGCAGCGTGATGAGCTTTGCGGGCGTGCTCCTTGCTTCAAAGGTCGGCGAGATAGAGGCGCTGCGCATGCATGCCACCGAGCTTTTGATGATGCTTGGCACGGCGATCGTGATGCTGTTCGAGGCGCCGGCGCGGCCGAAGACCGAGACTGTCGTTGCGACGAACGATCTATCCCTTGAAGAGGCCAAGCTCTCCAATAATAGCTGAGGCTTCCTTGACCGCGTGGTTGGCGGCAGGCACACCGCAATAGATTGCCTGCTGCAACAATATCTCCTTGATATCGTCGGGCGTGAATCCGCCTTCAGTCAGTGCCGCGCGCACATGAAGGCGGAACTCGTCCCATTGCCCGAGCGCGACCATGGTGCCGATCACCAGCACACGGCGAGTGCGGTGATCGAAATGCGGCCGCGTCCAGATCTCCCCCCAGGCATGGCGCGTGATCAAGTCGATAAATTCGGAGTTGAACGCATTCTTGCCAGCGATCGATTTATCGACCCAGGCGTCGCCGAGCACCTTGCGGCGCTGGGTCATACCGTCGTCGCGGCGTTTCTGGTCGTCCATGATCTGCCTCGGCTCAGCGTTGTGTCAAAAAACCGATCACCGCATCGGTGAAGGCGTGCGGCTGTTCGACATTTGAAATGTGCGCGGCGTCCAGGATCGTCATCGATGCACCACTGATCTGGCTGCGGATAAATTCTCCTGCGGAAACCGGCGTCGCCATGTCGTGGCGGCCGGCTATCACCAGCGTCGGACTCTTGATCTTCGGCAGGAATGCGCGCTGATCGAGCGTGCTCAGCACCTCGCAGCAGGCGAGATAGCCTTGCACGGGAGTGGCCAGCAGCATCGACTTCAAATTGGCCGTGATCTGCGGTTCGCGTTCCCTGAAATCAGCGGTGAGCCAGCCGGCGATGACGGTATCGGCGACGGCTGCGACGCCGCCTTCCTTCACTGCCTTGATGCGGTTCAGCCAGTTTGTCGGATCAGGATAGTAGCAGGCGGTATTGGAGAGAATGATCTTGCCCATTCGCTCCGGCGCGTTGGCGCCCAGCCACTGCCCGACCATGCCGCCCATCGAAAGCCCGCACCAGTGAACCTTCTCGATGTTGAGATCGTCCAGGATCGCAAGCACGTCGCGGCCGAAACGTTCCATGGAATAGGGCGCGGGCGGCACGGCGGACTTGCCGTGTCCGCGCCGGTCGTAGCGGATCACGCGGAAGACCTGCGTGAGCGCCTTCATCTGCGGCTCCCACATCTGCAGCGTCGTGCCCAGCGAATTCGACAGCATCAGCGTGGGCCCGCTGTCGCGGCCATCGACGGATACGTTGAGCGGGCAACCGTCGGCGTCGATCATCGGCATCGGAACTAAACCTCCGCAGTCATGCGCGGACTTGATCCGCTCATCGTGAAGAAGAGTCTATCCGGGATGATGGGTTGCCGGGTCAAGCCAGATCAAGCCCGGCAATGACATTTTTGTGTGCTCTCTCCGTCCTCACTTTCTGGTCGTCTGGTCGAGTGAAGCGAGCAGACGATCGATCAGGATTTGGGAGACGCCCTGATAGGCCATTGGCTCGAACAGCTTTTCGATTTTCTCCGCGCTCAAATGTGCGGTGACTTGGGAATCCCTTGCGAGCACGTCACGCAAGGCGCTTTTCCCGGCGACGGCTCGCTTGCTCGCCGCCTGCACCAGATGGTGGGCCTGCTGCTTGCCAATCCGTTCCGCAAGCGTCATCGCCACTGCTTCGGCCATAATGAGGCCACCGGTGGCATCGAGATTGGCGCGCATGCGGGCGACGTCAACTTCGAGGCCCTCGGCAATATCGACAATCGAGGCGAGCGCGCCGGAGCTGACGAGCAGAAGGCCGGGCAATGTTGGCCATTCCGCGTGCCAGGGGCCGGCGCTGCGTTCGTAGTCGCCGACTTGGGCCGCGAATATCGTCGCGGCCAGATTCGGCGCCATGGTCGCCGCGGCAAGCGCGGTTGCGGCTGCGACCGGGTTGCGCTTGTGCGGCATCGTTGACGAGCCGCCGCGACCTTCGCCTGACGGTTCGAAGGCTTCGGCGACGTCGGTCTGCATCATCAGCTGGACATCGCGGGCAATCTTGCCGCAGGTGCCGGAAAGGATCGCCAGGGCGGACGCAGCTTCCGCAAAACGGTCGCGATGGCTGTGCCACGGCGCATCGGGCAGGGTGAGCTGAAGTTCGCTGGCGAGCTTTTCCGCTACCAGCCATCCCTTGTCGCCGAGTGCCGCCAGGGTGCCGGCGGCGCCGCCGAACTGGAGCGCGAGGGTTTCCCGCAGCAGCCGCTGCAGGCGCAGGCGCGACCGGTGCAGCGCCGCGGCGTATTCGGCAAGCTTGAGGCCGAACGGCATCGGCAACGCATGCTGAAGCCAGGTGCGCGCCACGACGGCGGTTTGGCGATGTTTCTGCGCAAGGCTGGCAAAGCCTGTGACCGCCCGGTTCAGATCGGCGAGCAGGGCATCGATCCCCCCGCGCAAGGTTAGGACGGCGGCGGTATCGATGACGTCCTGGCTGGTGGCGCCCCAATGCACATAGCGCGCGGCCTCGGCGTCGGCCTTCTCGACATGGGCCGTCAGCGCCTTGACAAGAGGAATGGCGAGATTGCCGGACTTCGTTGCGGCGTCGCCCAGCACAGCGACATCAAACGCGTTCGCATTGCAGGCCATCGCAATCGGACCCGCCGCGCTGGAGGGAATGACACCCACGGCCGCTTCCGCGCGCGCAAGGGCTGCCTCGAAATCAAGCATGTATTGAAGGCAAGCCACGTCATCGCAGACGGCGCGCATGGCAACGCTCGACAGCATGGGAGCGAGCAGGGGCGAGAGTTGTGTACTCATGGCAACGCGACCTAACCATTCCCGCCGCCCTGTGCCAATCCCAAAGCGCGAATGCAAGCCCGTTGCGCCCGGGAGAATATGCATCTTTCTTTTGCGGCCTTCGTGCTTTACTGGGGGACAAGACCCGAAAAGCAATGGGAGACGCAAATGGCCATGACGATGAACGGGGAGGTCCAGCTTGCAGCGCCGCGCGAGGTGGTCTGGACCAAGTTGAACGACCCGGAGGTGCTCAAGGCCTCGATTCCCGGATGCGAGGAACTGGAGCGCACGGAGGACAACGGCTTCCGCGCCACGGTCAAGGTGAAGGTCGGCCCGGTGTCCGCCCGCTTCAAGGGCCGGGTAACGCTGAGCGATCTCGATCCGCCAAATGGCTACAAGATAAATGGCGAAGGCGAGGGCGGGGTGGCCGGCTTCGCCAAGGGCGGCGCCTCGGTCAAGCTGGCTGAAAAGGATGGGGGGACGCTGTTGAACTATGAGGTCGAGGCGCAGATTGGCGGCAAGCTGGCCCAGCTCGGCCAGCGGCTGATCAACGGCACTTCCAAGAAGCTGGCCGACGAGTTTTTCGCGAACTTCGCCAAGGCGGTGCAAGGCTAAGAGGTAGCGGAAGGCTAATCTTTCGCGCTAATCCCCTGAAAAGACTGGTTCAGTCTGGCGGTCCGTCGTGGCAAGCCATGCCCTGGCGAGGTTGCTCATTGCAGGGATGGCCCATATTATGGCGTTGGAATGAGTTTAATGACTGCGCTGCCGTGCAATGCGGTGGTTCAAGAGAGTGCTTGATGGCCAGAATTTCCCTGATCGTGAACGGTAACCCCGTCAACGCGAACGTTGATCCTCGTACTTTGCTGGTGCAATTTCTGCGCGAAAATCTGCGTCTGACCGGAACCCATGTCGGCTGCGATACTTCGCAGTGCGGTGCCTGTGTGGTGCATCTTGACGGCAAGGCGGTCAAATCCTGCACCACGCTTGCGGTGATGGCTGACGGGCACGAGGTCAGGACCATCGAAGGGCTTGCGGCCGATGGCGGCCCGCTGCATCCAATGCAGGAGGCCTTCCGCGAGCATCACGGCCTGCAATGCGGCTTCTGCACGCCCGGGATGATCATGACCGCGGTCGATATCGTCCACCGCAAGGGTCACGATCTCTCCGACCATACCATCCGCGAAGAGCTTGAGGGCAATCTCTGCCGCTGCACCGGCTACCAGAACATCGTCTTGTCGATCGCAGCCGGCGCCAAGGCGATGGCGAAGTCGGATTTGGCTTGACACGTCACCGCGCGGCGGCGGGATTACCTCAGGGATTGGCCAAGGATTAGCTGATGTATGAATTCAAATATCATCGTCCGGCGACGGTGCGGCAGGCCGCCAACCTGCTGGTCAAGAATGAGGACGCCAAGGTCATCGCAGGCGGCCACACATTACTGCCGGTCATGAAGCAGCGGCTGGCCAGCCCCCCGCACCTCATTGACCTCTCGCACATCGAGGGGCTCGACGGCATCGAGATGAAGGGCCGCTCCCTCGTCATCGGTGCCACGGCCACCCATAATGCGGTTGCTACCTCGGCCATCGTCGGCGAGGCTATCCCGGCACTTGCCCATCTTGCCGGCTTGATAGGCGATCCGGCCGTGCGTCACAGGGGTACCATCGGCGGCTCGCTCGCCAACAACGATCCGACCGCCGATTATCCCGCCGCCTGCCTGGCGCTGGGCGCCACCATCGTCACCAACAAGCGGCGGCTCAAAGCGGAAGAGTTTTTCCAGGGCCTGTTCACGACCGCGCTCGAGAATGACGAGATCATCACAAGGGTGATGTTCCCGCTCCCGAAAAAGGCTGCCTATGTCAAGTTCCGCAACCAGGCTTCGCGCTATGCGTTGGTAGGTGTGTTCGTCGCCAGGCGTCCGTCGGACGTGCGTGTCGCCGTCACCGGCGCCGGCTCCGATGGCGTGTTCCGCCTTGCTGCCTTCGAGGAGGCGCTCAAGAAGCGGTTTTCTGTCAAAGCGCTCGACGGCTTGACGGTACCGTCAACCGGGCTGAACAGCGATCTGCACGGCAGCGCCGAATATCGGGCGCACCTGATCGCGGTGATGGCGCGGCGCGCCGTCGAAGCCGCGACTGCGAAGTCATAAAATCCGTAATTTTGGTTCATCAAGGCTGGTTCCCATGACTGCATCGGCGTTACCCAAATCCGTCGATGCCATGCTCGAGCTATTGTCCTCGCGCGGCTACTTCGCCGAACGTTCGCTGGCGACGGTGTCCTATCTGTCGCTGCGCATGGGCCGGCCGCTGTTCCTCGAAGGCGAGGCAGGCGTCGGCAAGACCGAGATCGCCAAGGTTCTGTCGGCTGCGCTGGGTCGCAACCTGATCAGGCTGCAATGCTACGAAGGCCTCGATGTTGCATCGTCCGTTTATGAGTGGAATACCGCCGCACAGATGATCGCAATCCGGCTTGCGGAGGCCGCGGGCGATACCGATCGCGAGCAGCTTTCAAGCGATATCTTTGACGAACGCTACTTGATCAAAAGGCCATTGCTCCAGGCGCTGGAGCCGGACGTCGCCGGCGCGCCGGTGCTTCTGATCGACGAACTTGACCGCGCTGACGAGGCATTCGAGGCGTATCTGCTCGAGATTCTCAGCGATTTCCAGGTAACGATCCCTGAGTTTGGTACCGTGAAGGCACCGCACCCGCCGATCGTCATCATTACCTCGAACCGAACCCGCGAAATCCACGATGCGCTCAAGCGCCGCTGTCTCTATCATTGGGTGGATTATCCTTCCGCCGAGCGTGAACTTGCGATTGTGAAGTCGCGCGTACCTGGCATTTCCGCAAAACTGTCCCGGCAGGTGGTCACTTTCGTGCAGGCGCTGCGTGACCAGGATTTCTACAAGTCGCCGGGCGTCGCGGAGACCATCGACTGGGCCACCGCGCTTACCGAACTCGACGCCCGCACACTGACCCCGGACGTCGTTGGCGACACCATCGGCGCGCTCCTGAAATACCAGGATGACATTGCGCGCATGCAGGGCGACAACTTGCAGAAGGTTTTGAAAGAGGCGACGAGCGAGAATTGACCGTTCGAAGGTACCGCTAACCGCCGCTTCACCTCCTACATTGGAAGAGGTTGACGCGAAGCGCCAGGCAAGGGTGACGGACGAACGATGGAGCTTAACCCCTCAAGCTCAATGTCCCGATGGGACAGGGCACTACGCCGCATGGAGTCTAACTAGGCAATCCGATGGCCGCCATCAATCATCTCGCCCCTGCGACCGGTCAAATGGCCGACAACATCGTCGGCTTTGCCCGCGCGTTGCGCGCGGCCGGGATTCCGGTTGGGCCGGGCGCCGTCATCGATGCCATGAACGCGTTGCAGGTGATCGATATCGGCAACCGCGCCGACGTGTTCACGACGCTGGAATCGATCTTCGTCAAGCGCCACGAGCACGCGTTGATCTTCGGGCAGGCCTTCGACCTGTTTTTCCGCGCCGCCGAGGAATGGAAAAACATGCTGGATTCGGTGCCGTTGCCCGATCACGCCAAAAAGAAGCCGCCGCCGGCTTCGCGCCGAGTGCAGGAGGCGCTGTCGCAAGCGCGGATGACCGAGGCGCCTCAGGCGCAAGAACAGGAGGTCCGCCTCGCGGTCTCGGACAAGGAGGTGCTGCAGAAAAAGGATTTTGCCCAGATGACGGCAGCCGAGATCGCCGAAGTCACCCGCGCGATCGAGAAGATGAAACTGCCGCAGGCAGAATTGCGGACCCGCCGCTACCGGCCCGATGCGCGCGGCGTGCGGCTCGACATGCGGCGCACCTTGCGCGGCTCCTTGCGCACTGGCGGCGAGATTATCGACATTCACCGGCTTGACCGGATGGAGAAGCCGGCGCCGATCGTGGCGCTGCTCGATATTTCGGGCTCGATGAGCGAATATACAAGGCTGTTCCTGCACTTCCTGCACGCGATTACAGATGCGCGAAAGCGTGTCTCCGTATTCCTGTTCGGCACGCGCCTGACCAATGTGACGCGGAGCCTGCGCGCGCGCGATCCCGATGAGGCGCTGGCGAGCTGTTCGTCGTCGGTCGAAGATTGGGCTGGCGGTACCCGCATCGCGACATCGCTGCACACTTTCAACCAGCTTTGGGCGCGAAGGGTGCTCGGACAGGGTGCCATCGTGCTTCTGATTTCGGACGGGCTGGAGCGGGAGGCCGACGCCAGGCTCGCCTTCGAGATGGACCGGCTGCATCGGTCCTGTCGCCGTTTGGTCTGGCTCAACCCGCTATTGCGTTATGGCGGCTTCGAGGCCAAGGCGCAGGGCATCAAAATGATGCTGCCGCACGTTGACGAATTCCGCCCGGTGCATAATTTGAGCTCCATCGAAGGGCTGATCGAGGCGCTTTCGAGAGCGCCAGCGCCACATCATCGCAGTACGATCCGGTCAGCTGCTTGAAACCAGAAGAGGCTTCCAATGCTCAATCGCGATGAAGATATTCTCAGGGCGGCTGAGGACTGGCAGAAGGCCGGCCACGGCGTCGCCCTCGCCACGGTGGTGGAGACCTGGGGCTCGGCCCCGCGGCCGGCGGGATCCAGTCTTGTCATCAACGATGAGGGCACTTTTCTGGGCTCAGTCTCCGGCGGGTGTGTCGAGGGGGCTGTTGTCACCGAAGCGCTTGATGTGATTGCCAGCGGCAAGCCAAAAATGCTCGAATTCGGTGTTGCAGACGAAACCGCCTGGAATGTCGGCTTGTCATGCGGCGGCACCATCCGCGTATTCGTCGAGAAGGTCGGGTAACCGTGAAGCTTGAAACGCTGAGTGAACTCAATGTCGAGCGCGCTGCGCGGCGGCCGGCAATTGTCGTGACCGACACTGCCAACGGCGAACAGCGGCTGGTCAAGGTCGGGGATTTTGCCGTAGATCCGTTGCGTGCCGAGCTGTCAAAACAGCTGCGGATGGGCAAGAGCGCAACCATCGAGGCAGGTGGAAGGAAACTTTTTCTCAATGTCTACGCGCCCACCGCCCGTCTGGTGATCATCGGCGCGGTCCACATCAGCCAGGCACTGGCACCGCTGGCACGCACGCTCGGCTATGACGTAACGATCGTCGACCCGCGCACCGCGTTTGCCAGCCAGGAGCGGTTTCCGGATGTGCCACTGATTGCCGAATGGCCTGATGTCGCGCTGCCGCCCCTCAATATCGATCACTACACCGCATTCGCGGCGCTGACGCACGACCCGAAGATCGACGATCCGGCGCTTCTGCACGCATTTGCGCGCGATTGTTTCTATATCGGCGCGCTCGGTTCACGAAAGACTCATGGCAAGCGCGCCGAGCGACTGAAGGCGCAAGGCGCAAAGGACAGTGATATCGCCCGCATCCACGCCCCGATTGGTCTGTCGATCGGCGCGGTCTCTCCGTCGGAGATCGCGGTGGCGATCATGGCCGAGATCACGGCGCAGTTGCGGTTGGGAAAGGAAGAAGCCGCAGCATGAAGTTCGGTCCTGCCAGTCCGGCGGACGCAATCGGTGGCGTTACCGTCCATACGCTGCGCCAGGGTTCGCTGGTGCTGAAGAAGGGCACGACTGTCGGTCAGGCGGAAGTTGCGGCCCTGACCCGCGCCGGCGTGAAGGAAATCGTCGTCGTGCGGCTGGAGGAGGGTGATGTATCTGAAGACATCGCCGCCGCCAGCATCGCACGTGCCGTTGCCGGCGACGGCATCAATGTCGAGCGTGCCTTTACCGGCCGGGCCAATCTGTTTGCTGCCAGAGCGGGTGTGCTCGTGGTCGATCGCACCGTGGTCGATCGCATCAACGCCGTCGATGAAGCCATTACCTTCGCGACGCTCTCGGCTTTCAAGCCAGTGGTCGAGGGCGAGATGGTCGCAACCGTCAAGCTCATTCCGTTCGGGGTCGAGGCACGGCTGCGCGATGCCGCGGTCGAGGCGGCGAGAGGCGGCGCGTTGCGCATCGCCTCTTATGTCATCAGGCGTGTCGGTGTGATTTCGACTGTGCTGCCGGGGCTTGCACCAAAGGTGGTGGACAAGACCCTGAAAGTTACGGCCGAGCGGCTGGCGCCTGCCGGGGCCACCATCATGGCCGAACGCCGCGTGCTGCACGATGAGACGGCGCTCAAGGCTGCGATGAGTGAATTGCTCGGTCTTGGCGCGGAGCTTGTGATCGTGTTCGGCGCGTCCGCGATTGCGGACCGGCGCGACGTGATCCCTGCGGCGCTCTCCGGCATCGGCGGAGCTATCGAACATTTTGGAATGCCCGTCGATCCAGGCAATCTCCTGCTGATCGGTAATGCCGGCGGGGTGCCGGTACTGGGCGCGCCCGGTTGCGCACGCTCTCCGGTAGAGAACGGTTTCGACTGGGTGCTGATGCGGTTGCTGGCGGGGCTGAAGGTCAGCCGCGCCGAACTCACCGGCATGGGAGTGGGTGGGCTTTTGATGGAAATTGTGACGCGGCCGCAGCCGCGCGAGAGCCATCGGCCGGACGGGAACCGTCATGTCACGGCCATTATTCTCGCCGCCGGCCGCTCGACGCGGATGGGCGGACCCAACAAGCTTCTGGCCGAACTCGACGGCAAGCCGCTGGTTCGGATCGTGACCGAGCAGGCGCTGGCTTCGAAAGCCAAGGACGTCATCGTGGTCACCGGTCATCAGGCAGCAATGGTTGAGGCGGCCTTAAAGGGTTTGGACGTGAAGTTCGTCCGCAATCCGAGTTTTGCCGAGGGGCTTGCAAGCTCGGTAAAGGCGGGCGTTGCTGCGGTGGCCGGCGAAGCCGACGGCGCAGTGGTCTGTCTTGGCGACATGCCGATGATCTCGGCGCAATTGATCGACCATTTGATCGAAGCCTTCTCACCGGATCGCGGGAATTTGATCACTGTTCCCGTCAGCGACGGCAGGCGCGGCAATCCCGTGCTGTGGTCGCGGCGCTTCTTCAACGAGTTGATGACGCTCGACGGCGATGTCGGTGCGCGTCATCTGATCGCAAAGCACGGCGAGGCCGTAGCGGAGGTCCCGGTCAAAGGCCACGCCGCTTTTCTCGACATCGATACGCCGCAGGCGCTCGAGGCTGCGCGGCGAGGCTGAGCCGAATTAGAGCCGCCGGCTCTGCCGTTCACGAACTGG
>Ga0210393_10004358_pt1 | contig 11207 bp, 6 predicted proteins | sample IncBWC27OmetaG_FD_160068 | JGI IMG/M metagenome (GOLD analysis project Ga0210393, IMG submission 160068) | Forest soil microbial communities from Barre Woods Harvard Forest LTER site, Petersham, Massachusetts, United States - Inc-BW-C-27-O ...
AGCGGCGACTCCAGTTCGCACTGCGGCGGACAACGATGTAGGCGAAACGCGGCTTATACCGAGCGAGTTCAAATTGCCGCAGCAAGGCAATCCGGCACAGGCAGTTTGGGCGTCGGTGGAGTAGAAACCGTCGTGCTCAAAGGTGATCCGAATGAAAGTGGCGTCTACGCGATCATGCCGCGAGTTTCTGCGCAAACACAGGTTGCCGCGCATTCCCATCGCGATGATCGTGTGGCAACTGTTATCCCCGGCACTTGGCACATTGGATAGGAGAGAGGTTTGAGGAGTCGAAGATCAGGTTTTAGGAGCCGAAGATGAAGGCTCTTTCTCCGGCGGAGCTTCTATACCGAACCGCCCGGACGAAACTACTTGCAGAAAGGGGTGAAGCCCGTTTTAGTCCAGATTACTGGCCGTGGTCCCTCTTCGATTGAGTACGTTGACCCGGCGCCAGACCCCCGTTCACCTAAATCCGAGTAAGCTTTGCATGCACTGAAAGCAGGGAGAAGTTCTCATGAAAGCAGTCCTGCTCTACTCCTATGGTGATCCGGAACAATTGCGCTACGAAGAAACCGCCATGCCGAAGTATGGGGATAACGAAGTGCTCGTAAAAGTGCGCGCCACCAGCATCAATCCCATTGATGTGAAAATACGCAGCGGAGCAGCGAAATCTCGCTTTTCTATTGAATTTCCAGCGATCTTAGGGAGGGACCTTTCCGGTGAAGTTGTGGAAACGGGTCGCAACGTTCAGGGTTTTCCAAAAGGAATGCGCGTTATGGCGCTGGCCAATGGCACCTACGCGGAGTACACGGTCGCCAAGGCCGACGTGATCGCTCCGATCCCGGATGCTTTGAATTTCGAACAGGCAGGCGCACTTCCACTGGTCACCACCACTGGGGCTCAATTGATCGAACGGGCGGTGAAGCCCAAAGCGGGTCAGACTGTGCTCGTCACCGGAGCATTGGGAGGCGTAGGACGAACGGCTGTGCATGTGATTCGGAAACATGGAGCGAGTGTATTGGCGGGTGTGCGGGCGAAGGAAAAAGAAGAGGCGTCGAAATTAAGTGTTGACGGAGTTGTTGCCATCGACAGCGATGAAGAGATTGAGCACCTGCATGATCTGGACGCAATTGCCGACACTGTGGGAGGCACGACAATTCAGCGGCTACTCAAAGCGATCCGTAAGGGCGGCGTCCTCGGCTCAGTGCTCGGCGAGCCGGAGGGTGCCAAGAAATACGACATCCGCGTCGAGGCGTTTATGGTGCAGCCGGACGCCTCACGACTCTATCAACTGGCTGACGATGTTTCTCGCCATGAATTCTCGATTCCGATTGCTCGCACGATGAAGTTGCAGGAAATTCAAGAGGCGCATCGCATTTTTGAGCGCGGCGGGCTGGCCGGGAAAATCGTACTGGTTCCGTGATCGGGCGATAGGAATCGGATGACGATTGACCCGTACGCGTCCACTGCCAGCGAAGAAGGATATTGCACCGGGAACCGAAGGAAAATGAGAACTTCGTAGCCGCTGTGGTAGCCACCCCTGTAAGCCTATGTAATTAAAGGAATGGCGGAGAGAGAGGGATTCGAACCCCCGATACCCGTAAAGGTATACACGCTTTCGAGGCGCGCGCCTTCAGCCACTCGGCCATCTCTCCGCGCCCACTAGTTTCGGTTTTATCTTATCAGGGAAGCTGGTGGCTTCGGATTTTCGCGGCCAACTCAGTGAACTGAGCCCGGCTCAATCTACCGACCGGTGACCGGCCGCCAGTTGCTCAGAGAGCCTGGTTCGCGAAGGCGGGTACACCCACAATGGTGAACCTGCATCGAAAATGCCACTATGCTGGCAATGGCGTCTAGCGCCCCGCGGTAGTGGTTTCCACTGGCCGATCGCATGTATGCAACCAGTGGGCCCGAAAGCACTGGCGAAGCCCCACGCTTACAGGTTGGCGACACTAGCCTTCAGCTCAGACAAGGGCTCGGGCTCCGAAAGTTCTCGTCTTGGATGTCGGCGCTATTGCTATAGCATGGCCCGGATAAGTCACCGGAATTTTTCGGGTTGCCGCAATTGATCCAGGAGCGTAGATATTGGGCGGGGTAAGTCTGTCGGATCGCTCGTAATTGTGCGAGAATCTTGAGCGGATCCAACCGCGCAAAAGAGGGCGACAAGAATCACAGGCAGCGATTTGCATTGCATTCCGCCTCCTCATTTCTGGGTGGTAGTGATCGGAGTCTGACCATTCGGCACGCTGGACTCCTCTCACCCCAGACCTTAATTTCGCAGCGGCGCCTTGTCCAGTGCAGCCTTCAGAGATTCGAACGCGCGTTGTTGATAGGGTTCGGCGGTCTTCCGCGTGAATACCGGGCCGACGCTTTGAACAAAGCCGCGAGCTGCATCGTTGTTGCCTCTGCGGTATGCGATTTCGGCTTGTGCCAGAGTTACGTCTGCGCCCCAATCCGGGTCGCCGGTGAGTTGCGCGACTGCGGGCACGTCGATCTGTGGCAAGAGCTTCGAGGGCTCCTCCAACTTACCCAAGCTGATCAGGCAACTTGCCAAGGTGTAGGCGGTGGCGCCGGTAAGACCGGCGCGGGGGCCAAAGGCTTTTGTCGATGTTTCATATGCGTTGCGCGCATTCGATACGCCTTCGCGATTGCGCCCTGAACGACATTGAGCGAGGGACGCATCGGTGAGCGTAGCGACGGCGAAGAAGGAAAGCGGTCCCTGCTTGCGCATTGCCAGTTCATGGATAGCCAAGTCATCGCGGATCGCGTCATCCCATAGCTCAAGGCTGCCTTCCGATTGCGCGCGGGTGGAAAGTAACTGCAAGGTGAGTTCATGGTCTGGACCCAGCCGCGACACAAACTCCGGATAAATGGCGCTCGCTTCTTTAATCGCTTCAGCGTGTTTATTCTGAATCATGAAAGCCTGGGCCAGATTCAGGCGCACCCGCAAGACATGCGGACTGTCCGGGCCAGCGACTCGCGTGAAGTCATCGATCAGTCCGCGAAACAACTGCTCCGCCTTAGCTCCCTGGCCGAGGCGTATGTAGGAGAATGCCAGCCTTTGTTTGAAGGTCAAGCGAGCGCTCTCGTCGAATTCCGGCAGAGCATCCGCGTTGTCAACCGCCGCCTGGAAATTCTCGGCCGCAGCTTTGGCGTTGTTCTCAATGAGAGCGACCATCCCTCGCGCCGAGGATAGCCAGACCGCCACATCCGGTCGCGCATGGGGAAGCTTTGCGATCAGCACCTCCTCCTGGGCGAGGATTGTCTTCGCCAGAGGGAGCGAGTCCTTCTCGTAGCTCCGAGCTTCCAGCGTAGTCCGTTGCAATTGAATGATGAGTGCGTCCTGCGACAATTCGCCATCTACCTGTTTGAAAAGAGTTGCGGCACGGTCATACTCTTGTCTGGCATCAGGATAGTCGGTGCGATTATCGAGAGCTCGCGCGATGGTTTGGTGAAGGCGCGCGGCCACCAGAGGTTCGTCTTTGAATTTGCGGTCGATGCTGGGGGACGCTTGCTTGATCGCATCCATGAGCGACTCGCTGGATTTGCCGCTGGAAAATGGATTGCCGCGACCTAGCAGATCCTCAGAGAGAAACTGGTTGATGGAGTTGGCAATCGCGGTTTGGCGCTTGGCGATATCACGTTCGCGAACCGCTTTTCGATAAAGCGTGAAGCTAAGTCCCAATCCGGCCGCGAGCGCAATTACAGCCAGAACGGCCCAGGGGCGGCGCGCCCGGGACGCCGCCAATTTACGTTCGGCAATCTGTGCCCGGAGCTTTGTATTTTCCAGTTCGTCGCGCTTGATCCGGCGTTGCTCGAGGGTAAGCAAGCGCTCGACCAGATCAGCCGCACTATTAAGGCGCTTGGAAGGATCGCCGCACGCCGCATCTGCGATATCCTCGCGCAGGAGCGCATCTTGGATTTCCGCTTCCCAACCAGGCGCCAGCGGCTTACGGAAGTCTCCGATGATCAACTGGTACAGCATGACCCCCAGAGCATAGACGTCGGAACCGGCGCTCGGGGATTGCCCAGCCAAAACCTCGGGCGCGAGATACATCAAGGTTCCAGTTAAATTATCGTTGTCGATGCCAGCCGTCCGAGTGAACCCCAGGTTGGTGATTCCGAGTGAGTGCAGCCGCGACGGATCGAACAAAGAGGCGCTGCCAAAGTCCGCGATTCTGACCTGCCAGTCTCGATCGGCGCCGACGACAACCATGCCGTGCACGATCAGGATGTTCGCCGGCTTCAAGTCCTTGTGGAGCACGCCAATACCATGCGCGGCGGCCACTGCCTGGGCGACATCAATCAGGAGGTGCAAACGAGCGTCGAGCGGAATGTTATTAAGTCCGTTGTGCGCGAGCGCCCATTCCGCTAGGTCCGGGCCGGCATACTCGCTTTCGAGAAAAAAAGGAGGCGTTTCGAAATTCCATTCCAGGATGCGTACAAACTCCGGCCGGTCGCCGAGCGATTCCCGGAGGAAACGGGAAATCGTAATCTCGCGTTTCAAGCCTTGCAAGCGTACACCGTCGGCGGCGAACTTGAATACGCGCTGTTCGTGAGTCTTGGGATTTTCTGCCAGCCAGACTTCGCTGGAGCCGGAGACATCCATGGGCCGGGTGAGCCGCCACTGCTCTCGTCCAGGAACCAGGTCACCGGCTTTGAATCCGAGGTCGGAGCCCGCTGCCGCTACCGTCTTGCAGTAGACGGGCACGGCCAGCCGGTAGCCGACGCGAGGAACGGTAACAATCATTGGATGGTCTTCGTCCCCCATGGCCTTGCGGAGTTTCGACACGGCCGTCGCCAATGAACCATCGACTACCATCACATCCGGCCATACGGAATCCAGCAATTCTTCCTTGGTCACGACCTCCCCGGCGTGGAGAAGAAGCTGCAGGAGGATGTCCAGGGGCTTCGATTCCAGCTCCAATGACCTGCCCTTCACCCGCAACTCTCGCGCCAATTCGTCAAATTCGTAGTCGGCGAAGCGCCACAAGCGTCCAGAAGACTCTGCAACTTCCCGTGCAGTTCCTTTGTAATTCATAGACTTGGCCACTCTTTAGAATTCTTGAGAACTCCGTCAGGACAGGCAGCGGGGGATGGTGCAGACTGCTTGCTCAACGGCCGCTCGGTAAGCGGAAACATTGTGCCACGAAGCAGGGTATCGAGCACGAAAATTGTACAAGCGGATAGCCAAGTCAAGGGTGAAGCAGGAACGGCGAGCCACCGGGTTCTGATGATTCAAAACAATTTCACGTTGACACGGTCACTTGCCGGGGAGATGGTTCCGGCCTTCAGTCCGAATTGTCTCCCCCATGGCAGCTGCCCGCCGAGCCGTCTAATTCGCTTTTTCGCAACAAATCCATCCGAATATTGTCTTGAGGAGAGTTCATTATGAAACACCATGGAACCGTTCTATCGCTGCTCGCAGGGGCGCTACTGTTTGTCGCGGCCGCGAATGCACAGACCTATAAAATGCTTTACACCTATCCGAACACCGACGTTAACGACAGCGGAATCACATACCCCAGTGTCCTGTCGCAGGGCCAGGATGGCGACTTGTATAGCACCATCCAAACGAACGGGACTACAAATTACGGCACGGTTTACAAGATGACAACCGGTGGGGCCTACTCCGCGATTTACACTTTTTGTACGGAGGCAGCACCCTGCACCCTCAGCGGCGGGTACCCCACGGGGGGCGTGACACTGGGATTCGACGGAAACCTCTGGGGGACGACCAGCGGCGGTGGCAAAGATGCGGCCGGAACTGTGTTCAAGATCACACCCGCAGGAGCACTGACGAAGGTATATGACTTCACCAACGGCAAAGACGACAGCGCCCCGACCTACCCCCCTCTGCAAGGGCAGGACGGCAATATGTACGGCGTTTCCGAGGCACAATACAACACGCAGTACGGATCGTTGTTCAAGCTCACGACCAAAGGCGCAATTAGCCCTCATCCGTTCGACTACACCAATGGCGACAGCCCCAACCTCCCGGCACAGGGGAACGACGGCAACTTTTATGGGACCGCGCAATATGGTGGAGATGCAACCTGCAGGTGCGGAGTGGTGTACAAGGCGACGGCTGGGGGTACGATCACCGTGCTGCACAAGTTCACTGGGTATGTCAGCAGCACCGTCTACGACGGCTACAGGCCGCTCGGAATTCTGGTTCAGGACAGCGACGGAAATTTCTATGGAACGACCTACCAGGGGGGCAAGTTCAACTACGGCACGGTCTTTAAAATAACCCCAGCGGGTACCTACACTCTGCTCTACAGCTTCGGGAGCGTTACGGGCGATGGCTTGCTTCCCATAGCGGCCCTGACGGTTGGAACCGACGGCAACCTCTACGGGACTGCCTCCAAGGGTGGAAAAGCCGGTTATGGCGCACTCTACGAAATCACGACCGCGGGCAAGGAGAAGCTTCTTTACAGCTTCTGTGTTGTCGCCTGCACCGACGGGTTCGTTCCGACGACGCCTATGGTGCTGCACACGGACGGAATTTTCTACGGCAACACGGCCGGTAACTCGTTGGGCGGTTCGGTCTTCTATAGCCTCAAGACGGGATTGAAACCGTTCGTCAAACTGGTCACCTGGTCCGCGAAAGTTGGCGGGACGGTGGAAATCCTCGGTCAAGGTTTTACGTCCGCCACGGGGGTGACGTTCGACGGAGTGGCAGCGAAATTCGACAATATCTCCGATACTTACATGACGGCGGTTGTTCCCGCCGGAGCTAAGACCGGAGTTGTAACGGTAAAAACTTTCACCAGCACCATGGCGGGCGACCGCACATTCCTCGTGGTACCCCAGATTACGGGTTTCACGCCCACCAGCGGCAGGGTTGGGACTTTGGTGACGATCACCGGAGTCAGTCTTACTCAAACCACTGCGGTCACGATTGGCGGCAAGGCAGCCGCCTTCACGGTCAAGTCCGACACGCAGGTGACGGCCACCGTGCCTGCCGGAGCGAAAACCGGCGCGGCGATCAGCATCACGACAGCGGGCGGGACCGCCAGCTTCGGCAAGTTTGTGGTCGTGCCAGAGATTACAAGCTTTAGTCCGCCCAGCGGCCCGGTGGGAACATCGGTCACGATCACTGGAAACAGCTTTACCGGGACCACGAAAGTAACCTTCGGTGGGGTCGCGGCGACCAGCTACAAAGCAATCAGTGATACGCAGGTGGATGCGCTCGTCCCAGCCGGCGCAGCGACCGGGACCATCGCTGTTACCACTGCGGGCGGCACCGGAACCAGTGCAGGCAAATTCACGGTAACGCACTAGCCGGTCTTGCTTGCGCTGAGCAAGGCATGGCTGGGCCCAATCCGGCGCGATGTCGCCGCAGGATTGGCCCAGCCATCCCGGCACTGCTTCCTGGTGCGATTAAGGAATTCCAGCGCATCAACACGCCGCTCCGCTAACCTGCAGCCTGCCTTCTACGGGACTTAGTTAACAGCGCCGGATTCGTCCTCCTGCTATTGAGGCCGTCTCCGACTGCATCGCTCGTTCGATGTGCACTTTTCAGGTCCCATCGGCAAAGAACGCAGCGCATGGCTACGGTATAAACAAAATGCGCGTAGGCCGGACACTTGCTGTTCGTGCAGGCCTTGGTGATCATTGCGAGCGCCTCGTGAGGTGCCAGCCCTTAAATGAAAGCTGGACTAGGATCTAGCCGTGACGGTAGCACGCTTCCCTGGGTGCTCAACGCGGTTTTTCAACAGCAGATGATCTGATTTGTTTCTGTAGAGCGCGGCCGCATATCGACGGAAAATATGAGACGAAAATCGAGCTCACTTCCCTGCCAGAATCCGCTCGACCTGGAGCAAGTGGTTGATGTCGTGCCCGGCAAACATACGGACGATATGCGCGATGCTTTCCTGGCCGCGCTCGGAGTGCATTCCATAATGCTTCCACTGTTCGGGCGTCAGGGATTTTAGCAAGGCGAGGTTGGTTTCCCGGAGCATGCGAAATTGCTCGAGAGACTTCCGCGGATCACGCTTCTCGTAGTGTCCGCTGACGACCCAGGCATCCTGATCAAAAGCGGCGATGGGAGTACCCGGCGCGCCGAGAATCAGCCGCATGCGAAAACTGCAGACGATTTCCGTGTCTGCCAAGTGTGCAAGAATTTCGCTGGCGGACCATGTCTGCGGAGCTGGACGCTTGCGCAACTTGGCGGTGGATACGCCTTTGATGAGTCGTTCTAGTTTCTTGGCGGTGGAGGCCTGCACCGCTAGTGGTTGCTTGCCTTCTGCATAGCTGTTGATCCGCTGAGTGTACTGCTGTACGGTTTCTTTCACGTCGTCTGCCTCTCAGTCGCGTCGAGCTGCATCTTGGGTAGCGTCGAGCTTTGCCCTTGCGGGACAGCCCCTTCGACTCCGCTCAAGGCAAGCTGAGGCGGCTGTCTCCACATGAGCCATGACTAATTACTGGCCTTCTGTCCGGATTGAAACTTCGTCCACGGTCCTGCCTTCATGTCGCGCAAAAGCGGCTTCTGCCACGAGTACTCCGGATGCTGCTCAAGGAAATCAGCCGCCACAAAGTCCGCGCCACACGGATGGCCGGCGCGGGCTACAAAGCTCATATTGGCTGCCATCTTGCTGTCCGTCGCCTTTCCCTGCACTGCGCCCCCAGGATTGTAAGCGTCCCATCCCCACTGCTTCACCCCGCGCGGGGAGGCATCGACGTGTCCGCAGAGGGACCGCTCGTTGGGCTGAACCTTTTCAACGTGAGAAGAGGTCTTCTCGAAGCTGTCGAAATGATCCGCAAGAAATCCCTCGGCCATCTCCACATCGATTGTTCCCTTAGCATGCTGGACCAGTTCGTCCGCGCGCGCGTGCCGCGCATTCATCGACGAAGACATATCTTGCGGATCGAAACCGCTGGTCTCTTCACGAATCAGCTTCGGATCGCGCGCAAAGTTCGAGCTGACGAAGTATCCATCCTTCGTCCTCCACATCGGCGTATTCTTCAACCCGAGTTCCAGATAGGCGATCTCGCCCGTCTTGCGGTCGCCGATCAGCCAATCGTTCGCATATCCGCCGTTGTTCCCTTCTTTGATCATTCGCACGTAGTCGTCGATGCTCTCGGCATACTGCAGCGCCTTGCGCGAGCGCATGAACTCCGGTTTGCCTTTCGGATCCCAACCCTCGAACTGAGCGATGGTCGTTTCGGTGATCATGATGCCAGCTGCGTTCACGCCGAAATCATCATCGCTGGTGATTACGCCGGGGAATCCGTCCATCAAAATGCGCTGGCCATGCTGCGGCAGAATATCGAAGATGACCACCCAACGCTCGCCCGCGAGATAGCTGGTCCAGTTATTGTGGGCGATGACGATCTGATGATCTTTGGTGTAAGCGCCGGTGGCGATGAACGCGCTGCAATTGCCGGGGGCTTTCAACTTCGGGGCGCGGGCCTGCTTTTCGCGCTTGTTGAGCCACGGCACGTAATAGTCCGGGACCTCCTCAAACGCGTTGAGTGCAACAATGTCATAGACATCCAGGTCGATGCCATGAGCCTTTACGCCATCGGCGATGCCTTGAAGCTCCTGCTGATACTCCAGATCGATATGCGGCCAGAGCATCTCGCGCGCCGTCTTGCGATAGAATTCCCAATCGCGCTGCGTCTGGTGCGTGTCGAAAAGCTTGATGGCGTCGAGTGCGTCGGCGATCTCGGGAGCCAGCAGGAACCCGTGCTGATAGCCGATTTCCGACGATGAGCCTTCCAGATGAACATAGGTCCAACCACCCTGCTGGAAGCGGTAAGCCTTCTGCAACCGCGCATCGGAGGAGGCCGAACTGCTTTCTTGCGCCTGCGCCGCAGACGATGACGCGATCGTTAGTCCTACGCAAACCGCAACCACACCAGCCATCCACTTCGCGACAACAAACCAGAGCCGCCCATGCCTCATGGAACCCTCATTCAGTCAGATGTATGCCGCAATCATCGGAGGCCATTCTAGCTTACCAACCACAAATAGCGACAAATAATGGTGGGATTGCTCGCTGGAGAATTCGGAGTGATCCTTTCAGCGGAATCCGGACACAAGAAAGCGGAGCGCGTCTTGCGCTCCGCTTTCTCATTTTCAGCGATCAGTTCTTAGCGTCCGCCACCGTGGCCACCACCACCGCCACCGCCACCGTGGAAGCCACCTCCGCCACCGGCGGCACCACCGTGAACTCCGCCGCTGAAGCCACCATTATGGCCGCCGCCCGATGCCACCACCGGCCCGGAGTGGAAAGCGCCACGCTCTGCCCCGGCCCCCGTGTAGACACCATGGGAATAAGCGCTGCTGCCTGCGTAGTGTTGTCCCGGTCCCCAGGCGTGCACATTCGCGGCGTTGAACGTGTGATAGAAGTGTCCGCCGTAGAACGGAGCCCGATATGCAAAAGCCGGCGAATAGAATCCCCAGCCGAACGGGCTGTAGAAAATTCCACCTCCGGGCAAAAAGGTGAAGGCCGAGAACCACGGATCCCAATACCATCCGCCCCAGCCCCATCCCGGACCCCAGAAGGCAGAACCCCAGTATCCCGGTGCCCAACCGTCGGCGGCGACGAGGCGCGCTGCGTCCACATTGGCTTCCGCGACGTAGTCCGATCGCAGACTACTCCAGCGATAAAGATCGTCGCCGTTGGAAGCCTTCTTGTCGAACTTCTGCGTTTTCTCTGGCGAACTAGGCGCCAGAGCCAGTTCGTGTCCGGCCTTCAGTTTGATTTGTTTGTCACCTTCCTGAACCGTCGCCTCGCCATCGAATACGCGCATCTGATTGTGTTGCAAATCGAAGTCGTAGAGTCCTGGCTTCAGGATTTTCACACTCGCGCCGCCTTCATCAACGCGGAGTTCGTTCTGAGGGTAAATCTGGTCTACCTCGATCATGATGTGACCCTGGTCGAGTTTCAACTCCGTATTCGTGAGACCAGCTGCAATCATCTTGACGGAAGTGTTGTCTCCGGCGCGCAGAAACACGCCCGGGATCAAGAGAATTTCCGCCTTACCATTCTCCGTATTGAGGGACTGTCCAACTTCCAGAGTGGATTTTCCTATCGAGTTGTGGTCGACGGATTGATCTGCCAAACTGACTTGTCCCTCGACGTAGTTTAAAGTTCCCGGCACAGCTGAATTTGAGCTCGCATTATTACTGGCCCATGCGGGCGCAGATAAAACCGCTGCCAGGAACAAGCTTGCTAATCCCTGTAACAGCTTCATAA
>Ga0210393_10004360_pt1 | contig 11203 bp, 9 predicted proteins | sample IncBWC27OmetaG_FD_160068 | JGI IMG/M metagenome (GOLD analysis project Ga0210393, IMG submission 160068) | Forest soil microbial communities from Barre Woods Harvard Forest LTER site, Petersham, Massachusetts, United States - Inc-BW-C-27-O ...
CATGATCAGCAAGACCGCTGGAACTTCCCGGCAAATTCAGTTTTCGCTAAAGCTCATCTATTGAGGCGCCTCCTGCAGCGACACAGGGTTGGGGGGGAGGACAGAAACATGCGTTTCAAGAAGATTCTGCATTCGCCATCGTCGACGAATCACAGCTTGAACGCACTATCTCCTCTTCGAAGCGACGAGCGCCAAACTCTGTTGTTCTCTCTCAACTCGAAGCAAGCTTATTTATAGGTACGCTTCCGGGCACACCCAGGGTCCATAGCGAATCCTTGACGCTTGTAAGCTATTGAAAGTAGCGGGCGAGCCTGTAAGCCGGATTCTGTGCGGTGCACCACTTTGCAGCAGTGCGCCGCGGCGATCATTCCTCTAGGCCGTGATTCGCACCACGGCTCCAGCAGCCTACCCGAGGGTACTGGCGAGCCGGGCCGGCTCTCCCCTCCTATTTGGCCTTGCACCACGCGGGGTTTTCCCTGCCCCCGATGTTGCCACCGGGGCGGTGGGCTCTTACCCCACCTTTTCACCCTTGCCAAACGAACGTGCATTTCGAAGACGTCTCGCAGGTTTCCCTGCGCGATGCCACCGTGCTGCGCTTCGCCGGCGGTATATTCTCTGTGGCACTATCCGTGACGTTGTCGCACCGCGATGAGTAAAACTCACCGCCACACGCCGAAGCGTGAAACTCTGCCTTGCGGCAAAGCCTGCGTGACTCGCCCCCTGGCGTTACCAGGCGCGTTGCCCTGTCAAGAGTTCCGCTCTTCCCGAAAGAAAAGCGTGCCTCAGGACGGTGTCCGGACTTTCCTCCCGCTCGGCCATCTTGCGATAACCAAGCCAGCGATCACCCGGCCCGCCCGCTATTCACATTATACGCAGGTCACATCCAGTTTGAGTTAGAATCGCCTCGCTCGACGCAATTTTATGAACGTTAAACAAGCAAAAGACTTCCTCGTTGAGGAAACAGCCGCGCAGGCGTCGCTCGAAGGCGTACCACTCTCCGATATCGAGAGGCGGATGATGTATTTCACCGAGAGCGAAGACGCTGGCGAAGATCCCCTCAAGTTGAATGAAGAATTCGCGGCCGAATACGATTCAGAGCAATATGAAGCCAAGATCTCGCAGTTGCTCCGCCACGCCTACGCTAGGTTGAAAAAGGAAAACCCCGAGAGTGCTCGGTTCTGGAATGAGTCCATTCGCTATCTGAAGAAAGGGGACCACTACATTCTGGTCTTGTGGGACGCCAACGTCCTAGACGGCACTGTTTGGTCCCCGTGGAATTCCTGGAAGCTGCTTGGAACCGGGATTCTGGTCACTGCTGCCCTTTTCGGTTTGCAGCTTTGGGTAGCACCGCTAATATTCAGGAGGGAATGGCTGGTATCTGTCCTTCACAAGCTTTGGAACATGTTACAGGGTGTCCACGCGTTTTTTGTATTGGTCTGTGTAGCGATTGTGCTTGTGGGACTGATCGCCCGTTCTTTCTTGCCGGACCAAAACCCAGAAGGAATTCGAAAGGGATCAAAATAGTCGTACTTGCCTGAGTTCAGTTCTGAATCTGTACCAACGAATGGATCAGTTCTGTTGCCCAGCAATTCCAAAACAAAGCTGCGTCAGCGGAGCCCGACGAGCTTCTCGAATTCCGCTTCACTGAGAATCGTCACACCTAGCTCCTTCGCCTTTTCAAACTTCGATCCGGGATCAGTGCCGACGACCACGTAATCTGTCTTCTTGCTCACCGACCCCGAAACTTTGCCGCCGTGCTGCAACACAATCTCGCCGGCCTCTTCGCGCGACCGATTCGCCAGCCCGCCGGTGAAAACAAAACTCTTGCCTGCAAACTTATCGCTCTTCACTTGCCGCTTCTCGGCCGTCGGGCGAACGCCGGCTTTGTTCAACCGCTTGATGAGCTGGCGATTCGCCGGCTCCGAGAAAAACTCCACGATCGCGGCCGCGACCTTCGGCCCCACTTCCGGCACTTCCACCAGTTTTTCTTCGGAAGCCTCCGCCAACTCCTCCAGCGAAGAAAAATGCTCCGCTAGCAATTGCCCCGTGCGCTCGCCCACAAACCGCATCCCCAGCGCATAAATCAGCCGCGCCAGCGAATTTTTCTTGCTCGCTTCGATCTCCTCCAACAAATTCTGCGCGGACTTCTCCGCCATCCGCTCCAGTTCCGAGACTTCCTCCTCTTTCAACGCGTAAAGGTCGGCGACATCTTTCACCAATCCCTTGTCCACCAACTGATCCACAATCTTGTCGCCCAGCCCATCGATATTCATCGCGTGCCGCCCCGCGAAATGCAGCAGCGACTCCTTGCGCTTCGCCGGGCACGCCGCATTCACGCATCGATACGCCACTTCATCATCCGACTTGTGAATCGTGCTCCCGCATTCCGGACAATTTTTCGGCATGCGAAACGGTTTTCGATTCTTCCCCTCCTTCACCACCTTCAACACGTGCGGGATCACTTCTCCCGCGCGCTCGATCAGCACCGTATCCCCAATCTGCACTCCCAGCCGCTCCACCTCATCCATGTTATGCAGCGTCGATCGACTCACCGTCACTTCTCCCACCACCACCGGCTCAAGAATGGCCACCGGCGTCAACGCCCCCGTCCGCCCCACCTGCACGCGAATGTCGTTCACCACCGTCGTCTCCTGCCGCGCGGGATACTTAAACGCAATCGCCCACCGCGGCGCCTTCGACGTAAATCCCAGCTCATTCTGAATCGCCGTCGAATTCACCTTAATGACGACCCCGTCGATTTCATACGGCAGCTTCTCGCGCTTGGCATCCCAATCATGGCAATAAGCAATCACCGCCTCAATGCCACTGCACAATTTCCAGTCATCCGAAGCCCGAAAATGCAATTGCTTCAGCAGTTGCAGCGATTCCGAATGCTTCGCAAACGGCACTTTTCCATCCACCAGAAAGTAGTACGAAAAAAAATCCAGCCGGCGCGCAGCCGTAATCGCCGGGTCTAGCACCCGCACGGCTCCCGCCGCCGAATTCCGCGGCGTCACAAAAATCTTCCCTCCAATCCGCTCTTGCTCCCGGTTCAGTGCCTCAAACGCCTTGCGCGTCATCATAATTTCGCCGCGCACTTCAAAATCCGCCCGTATCTTCGCCTTCTTCAGCACCGCGGCATCCCCGCGCAGCGGCACCGAGCGAATCGTCTTCACGTTCGGCGTCACGTCTTCGCCGGTCGTTCCGTCTCCCCGCGTCACCGCCCGCGCCAGCACACCATCCTCATACTGCAACGAAATACTCAACCCATCGAACTTGTGCTCCGCGATGTATTCAATTTTTTCCTGCCCGCTCCCTTCGCGCACCCGCCGGTCCCACTCCTTCAGCGCATCAAACGAAAAAGCGTTATCCAGGCTCAACATCGCCCGCGCGTGCCGCACCGTCTGGAATCCCTCGCGCGGCGCTCCGCCAACGCGTACCGTCAGCGAATCCGCCGTCACCAGTTCCGGATGCGCCGCCTCCAACTCCTTCAACCGGTTCATCATCCGGTCGTACGCGGCGTCCGAAATCTCCGGATCATCCAGCACGTAGTACCTGTATTCGTGGTACCGCAGCTTCTCCCGTAGTTGTTCGACCTCTTTTTTAACCGCAGCGCTAGCCTTGGCCATGAAATCCTCGAAAGAGTGGATGCTGTAAATCGCCCAACATTATATAGAATGAAGGATTCACTAATCGAATAGGAACACGAATGCCCTCCGAATTAAAAAACGCACTGCTGATCCACAACCCCAACGCCGGTAACGGCGGCGGGGGCCGCCGCCGCATGCTCGACGAAGCCCGCCGCATCTTCGCCACCGTGGGCATCGAAACCGAACTTGCCGAAACCACCGGCCCCGGCGACGCCACCCACATGGCCCGGCGCGCCACCTCCGAAGGCCGCCAACTCGTAATCGCCTGCGGCGGCGATGGCACGCTCAACGAAGTCGTCAACGGCCTCGCCGCCAACCAAAACGGCCACCGCGTCCCGCTCGCTCTCCTCCCCGGCGGCACGGCCAACATCCTCGCCAAAGAACTCGGCCTTCCCTGGGACATTCCCGGCGCCGCGGAAAAACTTCTCTACGGCGAAATAAAGGATATCGCTCTCGGCCTGGCAACTCCGCTCCTCGAGCCCGAAAAGAAAAAATATTTCTTGAGCGTTGCCGGCGCGGGTCCCGACGGCAGAATCGTCTACTCCATCGATCTGGACCTGAAAGCGCGCCTCGGCATTCTCGCCTATTGGTGGCAAGGCGCGCGCGAAGTTTTTCGCTACAAATTTCACCGTTTTCGCGTCTCCACTCCCGATGAATCGGTCGAGGCTTCGCTCGTCATCGTCGGACGCACAAAAAACTACGGCGGCCCGTTCAAAATCACCACGCGCGCCGACCTCTACGAGAATCATTTCGAATCCATGGCCCTCACCACGCGTAGTGGCCTCAAATATCTCAGCTACCTGCCGTCTCTCTGGCTCGGCAAACTCCGCGGCACCGAAGGCGTCTACTACTACAAATCGGACTCCGTCGTCTGCGAACCTCTCGACGACAATCCCATCTACGCTCAAATCGATGGCGAACCACTCGCGCGCCTGCCTGTCGAGTTCAAAATCGTCCCCGGCGCACTGCAACTCCTTATCCCTGGCCGCCCCGCCAATTCGCGCCCGACGTAGCAAAGCCGGCGCATCCATTGCATGGAATTTACTCTGTGCCGAAATTATTCTCGCTGTCCCATGCCTTTGAAAATCCAATCTCCTCCGCCACTCCCATTCCGTGAGATAACGTACTCCACATGGACCCTCTAACTCACGCCCTGGCCTCCTACGCCCTCAAACGCGCCGCCTTCCCACGAGTCGCCCGCCCCCTCACTATTGCCATCGTCCTCGCGGGCACTCTCGCAAACATCGACGCCCTCAGCGCCTACCTCGGCCCATCCGCCTTCTTCCACACTTACCGCACCTATTGCCACTCCCTGCTAGCCGCATTTCTCATCGCGCTCTTCCTCACCTTATCTTTCCTCCCGATCAATCGCCGTTCTCCAGAAAACCAGCTCGCATTGCGCACCGTCTTCTTCGCCACTCTCTCCGCCGCGCTTCTTCATCTCCTCATGGACCTCTGCCAAACCGAAGGCCTCGAACTCCTCTGGCCCTTCTCTGCGCGACGCTTCGCTCTCGATTGGGTCGCTCACCTCGATCTTTGGATCTTGGCCTTGCTCCTTTTCGGAATCCTTATGCCCAATCTCGCCGGCCTCGTCACCGAAGAGATCGGCGCCAAGTCCAAAGCTCCTCGCGGCAGAATCGGCGCCGTTCTCTCTCTCGCCGCCATCCTTCTCTACCTCGTCCTCCGATTCACGCTCCACGGCAACGCCATTGCCTCTCTCGAATCGCGTTCCTACCGCGGCGAATCCCCCAAAAAGGCCGCCGCGCTGGCCGATTCCAGCTCTCCATTTAAGTGGGACGGCGTAATCGAGACCGAACGTGCCCTTCATAGCCTCAGCTTAACTCTAGGCCCCGCTTCCGCCTTCGATCCCGAATCCGCCGTCACCTCTTACAAACCAGAATCCTCCCCCGCCCTCGACGCCGCGCTCGAGACGGACACCGCCCGCCAATTCCTCCAAGCCGCGCGTTTTCCCAAAGCCTCCGTCGAGCAGGTCCCCACCGGATTCCGCGTTACCCTGCGCGCTTTCCCCTACGACGCCGATTCGCGTTCCGGTTGGCGCGTCGAAGCCGTCATCGACACCGACGCCTCAGGAAAGATCCTCGCTCAGCAATTCCTGTGGGATCCAGCCTCCCGCCAAGTGTGGTGGCGTTAGGCCGACCGTTCCCTTCGCCAATAGTTCACGCCCTTGGCTCCCATTCTTAGAATGGATTGATCCGCCAGATGCCCTGCATTCGCACTGTTCCATTCTGGAGTGGCGGCTCTTCCTAAGCGCTGCGCCATAACCAAGCCATAACCAAAAGGATGGCCTCCGTTCTGAATAGGGCAAGCGGCTCCTTGGCTCTCGGCGCCGCATGGTAGGTTTAATGGAAGGCTGCTGCTAGGCCAGAGGGGGCAAGCATCCGCATGGCGCAGATCAAAGGCTCTGTAATTCAAGAAACCATCAGCCAGATCAAAAGGCGTTCGGGTGATGATGCTCTCCAAAAAATCTTAGGTCTCCTCGACGAAGACACCCGGAGAACTCTGCAAGGCGAGATTTACGCTTCCACCTGGTACTCGCTCGATCTCTTCACCCGTTTTTTGGAGGTGGAAATCCGGGTTCTAGCCGGTGGAAATGAAGAGATGGTCACCCGCGGTTCGGAAGCCGTCATCGAACGCCAGCTCCGCGGCATTTACAAAGCTTTTGTAAAATTGGGTTCACCCGAATTCGTCATCAAACGCATCGCCGCCGTTCACGCCACCTACTTTCAAGGCGTTTCCATCGACGTCCAGCGCCCTTCTCCGAATCAGGCCCTGGTCCGCTACACAGGTTTTGAAAAGCAGCATCGCATCATGGGGTTCGCGATTATCGGATTTTTCAAGAAAGCGCTGGAGATTTCCGGCGCCAAGGATGTGACCCTCCACTTTCCTACCCCCATCGAGACCGGCAAGGAATTCTCCGAGCTGTCCATCTCCTGGAGCTGATCGCGTCTGCCTTGTCAAATCGGCGCTCCCCGCCACTCCGTGGCTATTTTCGTTGGCGGCTCTCCGTATCGCCGGCTCACCATGACTGGCCCTGACCGAGCTCCCGCAAAATTCGACATTTCGTAGAAGTCAAACTGCACCCCAACCCCGGTTCTTTTTCCTCTCAACTCCGTCCGCACCACATGTCCCGCGCAGTGCCATTCCGTCGTCGGAACTCCCGTCACGGACTCCGGCATTTTCAATAGCACCTGTACCGTGTCTCCTTTTTTGAGCGGCGCGTTTAGGGCGAAGAACACCCCCTTTTCTGATAGATTCTCCGATTCCGTCCGTTCCTCGGGTGAAGCGGAATTCCAGGGACGTACGCGCAGCGGTGTTTTCAGGATGTGACGCGGCACCGATCGGCGATCGCGTTCAAAATGCTCTACGAATCGATTCATGGTAATCCTCAATCGGCGCCAGTCCGCGTAAGCTGAAAGATGAACGCGTAGGGGTATTTACGAGAGTTGGCTAAACCTGGACAAATAAACAGGTCCAACTATGTACCGCCCCAAAGCGAACAATCCGATGTTTCAATTCGGACCCGTCACAGCTCTATTAGAGGGCTCAACCCGAGACTCCTTCGTCCGCTGTGCTGCTCGCTTTCGGGGTGCAAATCGGTCTCAAGTGCCCTTATGGTATAATCTTCTCCGTAAGAAACTACGCTTCTCTGATTCCCGTTTACAATTTCAGCGCCTAGCCTGCTGGCCATTCCTCGACGGAGTGCGACCGGCGCCCTCGCCAATCAGGAACTGGACCGCCCATCGGCTTGTGGTCCCGGCCGTTGAACCGCCCGAATGAGGCAGAATGCGGGATTCAATTCGGTGTGCGCTGGGGCGGAGAGAACCCTAAACACGTTATTCGGCTCTGGTCTCGATTGCGCGATCCCGATTCGTTGTAAGTCCTTTAGAGGCCACACTTGCGAACATTCGCGTAAGTGTGGCAAACAAAAGACTTACAGTTATACTAACCTCTTTAGTTGCAACACTTACAAAAAACGGGGGGGTGGGGTGAGGGATGCTCCAGCATGCACACCTTTCCCCGAAACCAGGAATCGGGTCTGCTAAACCCTCTAGATTGATATGCTTTGGCGACCGTGCGCTGCAAACCCTTTAGAATCAAATCGTTCCCAAAAGGGGGCGGGGGATGGGAGGCCTTACAATGGTCTACTCCGCCGTAGCTGCCGCGCCGCGATGTTTGAGGATTACTCGGGAAAGGACGTAGCTCACCACCACAAACACAATCGCCGCCACCGCCACCTGCCACTTGTGCGCCGAAAGATATGGCAAAGCTCCCTCTCCGTACCGGATAGCGAGGTAGCCGATTCCGAAATAGCGGATCACCCTCGCCAGCCCGATCGCGGCGGAGAAACTCGCCAGCGGCAGCTCAAATACGCCGGCGGCGAACACAAAAATCTTAAATGGCGTGGGCGGCGGCAATAGCGCGGCCATCAGCATTCCCGCAAAACCGTTTTGCTCGATCCAATGGCGTACCGCCTTGCCGTGCACCCCGGCCCGGCGGTGAAAGAAGGCTTCGCCGCCTTTGCGCGCGATGAAAAATAACAGGACGCAGCCCAGCAGCGAACCCAGCGCGGCCATCGCCGCATACAACGGCATCCGCGCCGGATGCTGCATCGACAATTCGATCAGCAGCAGATCGTTGATCACCGGAAATGTCAGCACCGAAGAATCCAAAAACGAAATCAGAAAAAGTCCGGGAGCGCCGAGCGCCCCCGCAAACAAAATAATCTTCTGTTTCCAGCGATTGAGAAATCCAGTCAATGGTGCTTCTCCGTAAGAAAGTGCCATCGAGTTTAACAGACGAGGGAGAACTGCACCGCGCCGATCTTGGCGGGGAAAACAACAATAACTTAATTCGTATGGAGCACGTCGTAAACGGCGCTCGTCAAACTCGACAGATCGTTTGCTCCGATCACCAACGGAGGCGTCAAATAGACAATGTCACCAAACGGGCGAATCCAGCAGCCGCGTTCCGCGAATCGAAGGCGTAGCGCTTCCGAATCCACCGCGCGATCCAACTGCACAACGCCAACCGCGCCTTTTACGCGCACGTCCGCGACGCCGGTCAGATTTCGGCACGGCGTAAGCTCCTGCAACAGTTGCGCCTCGATCGCCGCAACTTGCCGCAAGCGCGGCTCCGACGCAAACAAGTCCAGCGACGCATTGGCCGCGGCGCAACCCAGCGGGTACGCCATGTACGTCGGTCCATGCATCAGCGCCTTTTCCCCACCATCGGAAAGAAACGCGTTGTAAATTTTCTTGGAAGCCACCGTCGCCGCCAGCGGAACCGTCCCGCCCGTCAGCGCTTTCGACAAACAAATGATATCCGGCGCAACGCCTGCCTGCTCGCACGCAAACATCGTGCCGGTGCGGGCGAAACCCGTAAAGATCTCATCGAAAATCAGCGGAAGACTATTCTCATCACAAAGCGCGCGCAACTTGCTCAACACCGCGGCGTCGTGAAACTTCATTCCGCCCGCGCCTTGGATCAGCGGCTCAATGATCACCGCCGCAATCTCCGCCCCGCTCTTTTGCACTATTGTTTTCAGCGATTCCAGTTTTTTGGGCGTGTCCGGAACATCCACAACGAATTGCTCGGGCACGATTCCGCGAAACAGGTTGTGCATTCCTTCTTCCGGATCGCAAATCGCCATGGTCGCAAACGTGTCGCCGTGATAGCCATGCTTAAAACTCACGAACTTCGTTCGCCGCTCTCCTTGGTTCATCCAGAATTGCACCGCCATCTTCAGCGCCACTTCCACGGAAACGGAACCGGACTCGGTGAAAAATACATGATTCAAATCCCCCGGCAGCATTGCAGCCAGGCGAGCCGCCAGCTTGTATGCCGGCTCGTGCGCCAATCCGCCAAACATCACATGTGGCATCAATTCCAGTTGCTTCGCCACCGCTTCCAAAATGTGTGGATGACCATACCCGTGGCACGCCGTCCACCAACTAGAAATTCCATCGATCAGCTCGCGGCCATCCGCGAGCTTCAGACGAACGCCTTTCGCCGACACGACTGGAAACGGCATCGGCGTCGTTTTCATCTGCGCGTACGGCAGCCACACATGCTCCAGATTCAGCCAGGAAGGATTGCTCATCGGATGGTTCACGGGAATAAAGTTCGCAGAAAAACCGGCGCGTGAAAAGAGAGGAAACAAAATCTATTGAGCAAAGGCGGCACGGTCAAAATGATTCATGAACACCTGCATCAGCGCGGTGCGGTGTAAATTGGGGAGGCGGGGAATTTCCCCGATCACGCGCACGTGGCCGAAGCGCTCGACGGTTTCGCGGTTTTCGCGGTTTTGGTCCCCGATCAAAACCACGCCGTGCACTGGCAATTCCGCCGCGTGCAGCGCCGCCAGCGTCAGCAGCGTGTGATTGATGGTGCCGGTGCCGCTGCGCGCGGCGACGATCACCGGCAATTTGAATTTCACCATCATGTCCAGCATAAATTGTTTCTGGTTAATCGGCACGAGCACGCCGCCCGCGCCTTCCACGATTAGCCAGTCGTTCATCAAGCTTGACGGCAGATTGATGCGGCCCAGATCGATCTCCACGCCGGCCCAGCGCGCGGCGAGGTCCGGCGAAACGGGCGGAACAAATTTGTAAACTTCATCCAGCGTGCGGTCCGTGCCGATGCCTGCAAGCCGCATCACGTTCACGCGATCCGATCCTTCGAGCGTTCCCGTTTGTATGGGCTTCCAGTAAACGGCGTCCAGCGCTGCGCAAAGCAGCGCGGCCAGCGTCGTTTTTCCGACGCCCGTGTCCGTGCCGGTAATAAAAAAGTGATGCCTCATGCGTGCCACGCCGCCGCGGGCCTGCAGCTCTGCTCTCGCCAGGCGTTCAATGTGTTCGTAAGCCTCGCGAGGTCTGGCTCCGCGATCGAACAGGTAAGCGACAATCGCAACCGCGCCTGCCCTTGCGGCACCGTCGGAGGACGAATCGCGCGCACTGCAAATCCTTCGCGCTGCAGAAATTCCGCCGCGGCAATCGTCTCTTCATTTCCGCCGATCACGACCGGCAGGATCTGCGTCGAACTGCTTCGCGTGTCCCATCCCTGCTCTCGCAGCGCACTGGAAAATCGTTCCGCGCGCAACTTCAACTCCGCGCGCTGCTCGTTCATCTTCATCGCGAGTCTCAACGCCGCGCGAATCTGCCCGGCCATGTAGGGCGGCATCGCCGTGCTGAAAATAAACGTGCGCGCGTGATTGATAAGGTGCTCCTTCAAAACGGCGCTGCCGCAAACAAACGCGCCTGCGCTGGCCAGCGCTTTCCCGCAAGTATGGACGATGGCGACCTGGCTCCGTGCTGGTTCATATTCTGCGTTGATTCCGCGTCCTTGTGGGCCACGTACCGCTGTGGCGTGTGCCTCATCCACTATCAGACCCGCCCCGTGCCGATCCGCCAGTTCGGCGAGTTCACCCAGGGGGGCCACATCGCCATCCATGCTGAAAACCGTTTCGCTGACAATAATCTTTTTCCCGCGGTCGTTCGCGCGATGAAGCAATTCACGCTCGAGCGCGTTCATAT
>Ga0210393_10004362_pt1 | contig 11202 bp, 11 predicted proteins | sample IncBWC27OmetaG_FD_160068 | JGI IMG/M metagenome (GOLD analysis project Ga0210393, IMG submission 160068) | Forest soil microbial communities from Barre Woods Harvard Forest LTER site, Petersham, Massachusetts, United States - Inc-BW-C-27-O ...
CTGATTTTGAGTCTGCACCATGGCTCTGAGCGTGGGAAAGTGGTGTTTTTGAAATTTGTTTCAATTTTGATTCAAAAAAGTGAGCGCTTATTATTTTTTAAAAATGTAATGAATAGGCATTATTCTACTTTACAACGCGATAACAACACGGTATGTCTCATATGTTTTTATTGTGTTTTGAGGAAGCAGTTGTGAGTCCAAATTTCTCGCGAGTTCAGAGGCCGGAAAAAGCCGTTTTGAACTGTAGTACAGTAACTGACTTCACCAGACACATATTATCATGAAACACTTTCACCGACTGTGACATCGAGTCATGTTGCTAGGATTGAAGGTAGACAATGAGGTGCGAGCTTTGCTGCGGAAAGATTGAGCCATTTGCAGAAACAACTACGAGACATAAATATGTTCTCATAGGATAGCCCACAAAAAGACTAGAGGGCAATGGAAGAACGAACACCAGGGGTGCCAGTGTGCACAAAGCAACATTTTCCCTCACACCAGTCCAATAGGCCCGGCTTCAGCGTGCCAGATAGGGCTGATGCGCTGATGGCTTAAATCTCCCGCTATCTGGTGTTTAATCTCGGTAGTTAGTTATTTCGGTAGCTATTGCTGAGAATAAAGCGCTTTCCAAAAAACCAAAAAAAAGAATGTGCATAGGGGGGCGTGTTCAAGTTATAGGTGGGACCGGGACCACGAGTCCTTCAGTGGGTCTCGTGACCGACCCGTGACCATCAGCACTTCACGCTTACCAGCTGGTCTCCGTCCTGAGCATTATTAGCATTGATTGATCTTGATAGCTTGATAGCTTCCACAAGAGTGCCAGCCTGAGTGTATAGCAGCTGCACTGTCTGTTCTCGAGTTGATTGAATTTTGTAACCAGACGTTGTGTTGTGTCAGTCAATGTGGTCAAGGCTTGCAATTTGCCAGTGTACTAGTAACTACATGGAATGGAGCAGAGTAAACACACGACCTCTTGATTATCAGTTTTCCAAAGGCGTGCCGCCGCACTATACTAACTTGTCTTTACCCTCTACATCTACTCCCAGCGAGACCAAAAAGCTGACGTCCGAGACTCTCTCTTCCGCTCCTTTGCCAGCTGCGAAACGGTTGGATACGCCAACCTTTCACCTGCCTTTCCGATGCGAACGAAAAGACACAGGTCAGCGTACGCCATCTCCACCGATGGCTCGTTCCCGTATGTCACGTATGAGCCCTTCTGACGGTTGAATGTCGTCACCGGCGTGACCCACTCTATCTTCTCCGGGTTCTTGTATCCCTTCTCGGGGTCAATCTCCCAGCCCTCTTCCCACGTGACAATACCACCTTGGCGTCGTATGATCTTGATAATGTCTACCACCGCCTGTTCGTCAAACGACTCGTTGAAGTCCATCACCTCGTCGATGACCGCAGCTTCGGGAAAATCGTTCGGTGTGGTCCATTCGTAGAACAGGTACAATACTGGCTGGAACCCGAGGGCACGAGCGGTTTGGTAAACGACGGCATCACTCCCTTTCAGGGTGCCGTAGATGTGCTCGAGGGGACGGCTTTTCCAAGGGTCGATCGGATAGACGTGCCTCAGGCCGAACGCGAGTGTGCCGCCTTGTGGCAGGAACTCTGGGTTCTCAAGCAACCCCTGGAACGCTTCGCGGAATGCGTTTTCATTCGCCCCGCGTAGGAGGGAGAGGTGCTCTGAGACTGGATCCTTCGAGGAGGGCCCTCTGTCGTTGTCAAAGTAGAGATTGTACGTCAACGTCACTCGATGACCGGATATGACTGGCGCGACTTCGTGCTCGACGTCACTGAAAAACGCGACGTAACCAATCGACGGTTGATGTGAGGCTGCGAGCTCACGGCCAGAGTCGAACATCCATTCATGGCCGCGATGCCGAAGAAGTAGAGCCCCGCCCTCATGCGGTGTTGGGAAGACGACCACAAGCGATCCAAACATCGTTTCTCCGCGCGGAGTATCGACGTGAGCCTTGAAGAACGATCCCTTGCCTGGTTTGCGGGTTAGTTTCTGTTGGTGAATGAAAATTAAATGCGTACTGTACACATTGAGCTTGTGTAGCTTGGCTGTGACAGAGATTGTTGACTTTCTACCTTCGAAATGGTACTCGCGGATGATCTTCATCAAGTCGGTTTGAGCCAGGTCTAGCGCCGGGGCAAAGCTTTCCGTGTCCATCTTTCCAGCCTTGCGGTAGGTCTCATCCAACACCTCCTTTTCATTCACGCCAAAAGAGGCCGGATCACAAGCCTGAGTGAGTTGCTCCAGCTCGTCGAGAGTAGCATTCGCAAGGTTGATGTGTCTGAGATGAAGAAAGTCAGCCACACTCTTCAGGTCCCCCGAGCATTCCCTGGTCCTCGAACCTGGCATCGTTACCATCTTTTTTGGCCTTGTAAAAGAGCGAGAAACAAGAATTCGGAAGGCGAAGCGTTCCGCTCGTGTAGGGTGGCTTGTTGACGATCGACTCCCGTAGTGGCGTTAGTAGTTTTTGAATATGAGTTGGCTCATCTGGATTCTGATTTCCCATCCTTCGAAAGATGGTACGAACAACGGGAAGAAAGAGCAGCCCCGATAGGAGTCTACTACGCCAACAAGAAATATTACCCCTGGCCCTGGGTACTGCATTCTAGAAATGGAATTCTGACTCCAAGACACGTGGTGTGAATTACAGGTGACTGTAGTAATTGTAACTACACACTGGCAGAACAGAGTGAATACACGAGCTTCTGCTATTTATCAGAGCGTACTGCGGCACTGTACTTCTCTCGACACTGTATCCTCTAGTACCCAGTCCACCGTGAAAGGTGCGGATTCAGTCGTCGCGCCAGCGGCGATCCCGTTCCCGGAAACGTGACCTGTACGAGCCTGACTTCTCTCTCACCAGCTCCTTGTTCAGCTGTGAAACGGTTCGATACACCAACCTTTCACCTGCCTTTCCGATGCGCACGAACAAACACAAGTCAGCGCACGCCACCTCCAACATTGACTCGTACGCCCTCGTCGCGAACGTGCTCTCCTTACGGTTGAATGTCGTCACCGGCGTGACCCACTCCACCTTCTCCGGGTTCTCATATCCGACGGGGTCGATCTCCCAGCCTTCTTGGAACACGACGATCCCACCTTCCTCCCGTACAACCTTGGTAATATCCACTGGCCCGGGCCACTTTCTCAATCTTGTGAAGTCCATCACTTTGTCGATGACCGCGGCTTCTCGAAAGTCGTTCAGCGTTGTCCACTCGTAGTGCATGTACAATACAGGCTGGAACCCGAGTGCACGAGCGGTCTGGTAAACGATAGCATCGCTCCCTTTCAGGGCGCCGTAGATGTGCTCGAGGGGACTGGGGTGGTCAAGGTCATCTTCGATTGGATAAACGTGCCTCAGACCGAATGCGAGTGCGCCGCCATATGACAGGAACTCTGGGTTCTCGAGTAGCCCCTGGAACGCTTCGCGGAATGCGATTTCATTCCCCAGGGGTGGGAGGGAGAGATGCTCTGAGACTGGTTCTTTCGAAGAAAGGTCCCCGCCATCGCCAAAGTAGAGATTGTATGTCAACGTAACTCGATGACCGGATGTGACTGATGCGACTTCGTGCTCGACGTCACTGAAAAATGCGACGTAACCGATCGACTGTCGGCGCTCGGCTGCGAGCTCACGGCCAGAGTCGAACATCCATTCGTGGCCACGGTGTCGAAGGAGCAGAGCCCCGCCCTCATGCGGTGTTGGGAAGACGACTACAAGCGACCCAAACATCTTTTCTCCGCGCGGAGTATCGATGTGAGCCTTGAGGAACGATCCCTTGCCTGGTCTGCGGATTAGTTTCAGGAGACGAATAAAGATTGAGTGCGTACTGTACACATTAAGCTTGTGTAGCTCGACGGTGATATAGTCTGTTGACTGGGTACCTTCGAGAAGGGAGTCACGGATAACCTTCATCAAGTTGGTTCGAACCGGGTCCAGTAGCGACGCGAAACGGTCGGGATCCATCTTTCCAGCCTTGTGGTAGGTCTCATCCAACACTTCTCTTTCATTCACGCCAAAAGAAGCAGGTTCACAAGCCTCGGCAAGTTGTTCCAACTCGTTGAGAGTGGCATTCGCAAGGTTGACGTGTCTACGACGAGAAGGTCAGTCAGCCTCTTCAGATCCTCTGCGCATTCCCTGACTCTCGAACCTGGCATCGTTACCGTCTTTGGTTGCCTTGTAAAAGAGCGAAAAGCAAGAATCCGAAAGTGGAAGTGTTCCGCTCGTATAGGGAGGCCTATTGACAATTGACTCCCGTAGAGCTGTTGATAGTTTTTGGGAACGAGTTGGTTTGTCTGGATTTTCCATCCTTCGATAGACAGTACGAAGAGTGGGGGGGGGCTTGAAAATATTGATATTTATAGGACCCGATCGGATAGGAGATAGGAGATTTGCGGTCAGCAGGTTCGAAAAGGCCACGATGACGGACTCTGGATGCTATAAGGAAAAGCGGGAAATGAAAACCTGGAAGTAACCGATTGTAGCATAACCGTTGTCACAGTGGAACCACTGGCTGCCTGAGTACTGAGTACGTACTGAGTGCCAGTGGCGTGCCATTACGATGGTGCGGAAAACGATTACAGTATTTTTTCGTAGGATAATTTAAATGTTAAAGTTAAGCTACCGCGCAGTCTAAAGAAAGAAGACTCCAAGTTGCTTTTTAGATCTAAGACAGACTCTCCGTAAATAGCGTCTAGCACAGGTTACCTAATGGGACTTGCGATTTTGGGGGGGTAAGACTGCTGGAGAATCCGCAGGTTCATAGAGTACTGTACGGCGTCCGAGTAGGGCGATAATTGTAGTAGGACCAGAAACCGGTGAGCTCAGCTCCGAAGCTTCGATGTCGAGGTCTACATCTCGGACATAGTGTTAAGGCGACTCTGTGTGACTTGCGCCACAAAAAGACCATATTAGAAATGTGGCTGGAACGACGTCCTGGTGGTCGTTCTCGGCTCTCGCTTGAGCCCCTGCGTTAGCCTAGCGTCCTTTCCCCCCGTCGTTGGCTAACCGCCAGCATATCTGCTGTGAGTAAACAGGGAGTTAGGTACTTCATCAATGGGAGTGGAAAGGAATTGATAATGCCCACTGCTTTTGACTTGGAGGTGCTCACGCGCTTGGAACCATCGATACCGTTCTTCCTAGTTCAGTAATTGCCCGATCAGATCATTCACGCCATATTGACTACTGTAAGTTGTCCTTTTCGTGGTGGAGATACTCATCAGTCACGGAATGAGCCCTAACTGGAAGTAGCCACAATAGCATCCAGACACAGGCCACCATTACTATGGCGCCAAACGGCACCGTGACCACCGTTTTCCGCGAGAAAACCAGCATGTGCCTTCGCCTCTAGCCAGTCGGTGGCCATATCCTTGCTTCTCAGCCACACTGCCACAGATTCAGAAATAGAGACGAGCCAGTGGCTATGCTTTTCACCGAAACTTGGGCGAAATTTCTTCGTGGGCAGTTGTTGCAGTCCTCAGATGGGAGTGGCCGTAGCACAACTAGTATCTTTGCATGAATTCACGGAGCGACTCGGAGCACCTCATGGCAGGACTCGTAGCGATGCTGTAAATTTCCGAGTAAGCACGTTTATTAGGATGGCAACAAGAGTTGGTGGTCCGCTGAGCGATCAAAGGGGAACGGGCCTGTATGCACGACAGTGCTAATAAGGATACAACACAAAATGAAGATGAGCTATGAAAATAATGGCTGAGGGGAAGGCGAGATACGACAACCCAGACACAAACGACATGCCCGTGCTGCATGCACGAGAACATAAACCAAAAAAAAAGCAACATCCTCATGCCTTGAGTAGCTCTTCGACGACCTTGTCATCCGGGATCTTCGTGATATTTGCGCCGCGATAATTCAGCCGCCGCAGCACATCGATCTGCACCAAGCACGCCCTGTGAGCCGAGCAGCCACCGAGAAACAACAACACGCTATACGCACCACTTTGTTACGCTCAAATCCGATGGCCTCGAACTGATCCACGTGTGCTCTATCAAGACCGGCAATCGCGACCTCATCACGCATGCCGGCACCTATCTTGCCTGCAGCCCCGTGCCCTGAGGACGGTACGGGCCCGCCGGCATACACGTGGGTCCAGTAGCGCGCGGTGTCCTCGAAACTCGAGCGCGAGGTCATGTAGTGCTTCGCGACCTCTGCGTCCTGCGGATCGTTCGGTTCTGGGCTACAGAGGAGAGACTGCAGTGAAATGAGCGTGGATTTCAGGGTAAGCACGGGCGACCAGGCGTCCTTGAGGATGTCGAGGCAGATGGCACCAGAGGCGGAAGAGACGTTCGGATGGTAAACCTTCGTTATGAACTTCATCTTTACGGGTTGGAAAGGATACGAATCGGGTATGACGATGTCCTACGGTGGTGCAAGCGACGTTGAATTGAGAAAGGTTAGGCGCTCGCCGGGGACGGAGGGTAATCGGTGTAACGCACAATTTCAAAGTGACCACCTTCGTAAGGTGTGTCCTGTGGACCCTCAAAGGAGCCACGAAGATGGAAGGGAGAGTTGTCGATGAGATCGATGTTGATATTCGACGACTTGTCATTTTTACAATCTTGGCGAGTACGGTGAATCAGGTGGAACGGGACAAGGAACTAATGATGGGCCGCACCAGCGATCTCCTTGTTTACTCGACGAAGTCGTGCGTCGGACATGATAGAAGGGAGGAAAGAGTTTGAAAGGTGGATGGACGGAAAAGGTGAGGTCGAGGGTTGGTTTCAAGTTGAATTGAACGGCGGCCGACATCCATCCCCTCGTCGGCCCATGTGGCCCGACCACATTTGACCGGTTCGCATCATCATGTCCCTCATGCGCACTGAATTCACAAACTACGTGGAACGTCTTCAAAACACCATCGTAGCCGCATTCGAGAAACTCGATCCGGATGCACCACCTTTCCTCCGCGATCGCTGGCAACGTCCCGAGGGAGGTTATGGCATATCTTGCGTCTTTTCGACGCCCTTCTCCTCTACCCCCGCAACAACAATCCTTGAAAAGGCCGGGGTCAACATCTCAGTCGTCCATGGCTCCCTCCCTCCCGCGGCAGTAAAGCAGATGTGCGCAGACCACGCGACTCTGCCCTATGACCCGGACAGCCAGGAAAAGCTCCCATTCTTCGCTGCCGGCCTCTCCCTCGTCATCCACCCGCGCAACCCACACGCGCCAACGGTGCACGCCAACTACCGCTACTTTGAAGTAACACACCCCGCAGACAAGTCCAATGTGCTCGCGTGGTGGTTCGGCGGCGGCTCCGATCTCACCCCATCCTACCTATACGACGACGACGCGCGGCACTTCCACGCGACGCTCAAGGCCGCATGCGACGCGCACGGCGCGGCGCTCTACCCCGCGTTCAAGGCGTGGTGCGACGAATATTTCTTCATCCCGCACCGCGGCGAGGCGCGGGGCATCGGCGGGCTCTTTTTCGACGACCTCTGCGACGTGAAGCACAAGCGTCTCCCCGATGCCCCCCGCGCGGATCGCCCGTGGACACCCGAGACGATCTTTGCGTTCGTGCGCAGCGCTGGCGACGCCTTCCTCCCGTCGTATCTCCCCGTCCTGGAGCGCCGCGCGCAGGTGCCGAGCACGGATGACCAGCGCCGCTGGCAGCTGCTCCGCCGCGGCCGCTACGTCGAGTTCAACCTCGTATACGACCGCGGCACCAAGTTTGGCCTCATGACTCCCGGCGCGCGCATCGAGAGTATCCTGATGAGTCTGCCAGAGGTCGCTCGGTGGGAGTATTGCAGCGAGGTGGGCGCGAAACAGGATAGCGAAGAAGGGAAGTTGCTCGAGGTGCTGAGAAAACCGAGGGCATGGGCATCGTAAATGAAAAAAAGTGTGGCGCAGTCACCCTACGGGTGAGCTAGTGACCAATCAAGTAGTGTGTTGTCAACAATTATCATTATCTGTACCATTTACTACTGCTATGTCCTGCATCTGATATGGCAGATTCTGGGCTCACTTTACCAACTCGCGCAAATCTCTGCCACTTCCTTACCGCAATCTGGGAGACCCGAACTCATGAGTGAATCTCTCGAATATCGATTCTTCGGTCTCAGTCTATTTGCAAAGAACATCGACCATCTTTGTATAAAAGGTGCGCCCTCGATGTGTTATCAAGCAGGAACTCAGGCTCCTATGCCCGCCGTCCGGCCTTGGCCATCAAGCATCCTCTTTCCCCACGGCCTTTCATAAATTTCATCAACTCCGCGGGCGTCAGTTAGACCAGTCGATCGATTACCTACCTCCCCAATGCAAGTGGAAAGACGCATCTCTCTTGAAGACACAGCCCCCGGTTTAATAACCATTCCGTTGTCGCGCACCCTCCGTCTCATGTCTTGATTCGCCGCACGGATTCGACTCCTTCGAAGAAACCACCATATTCTACGGTCCTGGTCGTAGCCCCGATCTCGAGAACACTGCGGACGAACGCGATATCGGTGGTGGTGTCATCGTCATCCAAGTACAGCACGGATTCGACTTGAAGCTCAAGCTCCGCGGCAATCATGGTCCAACGCGATGATAACAGGGCTGCGTCGCTGTCCCTCAACGGCAAGTTGATGTCCTTGATATCAACGCCCATCTGGTACGCGTACCATGGGCCGAACCCAACCACGACGCCACTTGGGGAGAAACCAGACGATTTCGAGGCACCGGCGGAACTCGGGTATTCTCGGGGCTGTAGTGGCAACCCTGAGCGCGGTCTCTAGGCCAAAACCGGTTGGGACCTCCGTTAAAACGCGCCGGTGTCAGCTCACTCTCTTGGCCGCGATGTGGTAAAAGCTACCCACACAGCTTCGTGTGGCGTTAGGAACATGACCATGACCCCAAATGTCCTTATGCTGGGTCTCGGACCTGTCGACATGACGGTTGAAGCACGACCCCTCCGAGCCACATGTGTTCAACGACTCGGCGCATGTCACCGATATGCGTATTCTGAGAGCTGCCAGTGACCTTGTGCCCGGATAGAACAGCTCAACCTTTATAGGGGCTTAAGACGAAAAACATCATCCTAAACATTGCAAGTCATCAAAGGTGCAAGCATGTGCAAGGCCACAATTTGCAAGGCCGGTGTTCTACAAGCCGGAGACTAGCATTCACGTTCCCCAAGTACCGAGACATCTGAGGTATCCGTAAGCCTAGCAGATTCCCGACGACAGACCACTGCGAAATCGTTGGTATCATACAACGAACCTTAGCGCTTAGGCCCTGACCGGCCTGACCGACTGGGCTAGTACATCATGTGGAAGTATGGCCGGGACAGTACGTTTGATGTTTAACGTATACGTTTCACTATAGAACTGCGTATATGGTAAAACTAGTCACAATCCATTTCCTGCGCGTGCCTTGACCATCTCTCCGAAGACTTGACAACTTGGCTTTGACATCTAGGTTCAATTGAACGACTCCCACCAGAACACCTCGTCCGCTTCTGATTCCTCTTGAATCTGCGCAATTGTTTGATACTTCAACCTTTCGCCCGCTTTTCCGATGCGCACGACAAGACATAAGTCCCAGTACGCCATCTCTAAACTCGGATCGTTCCCGTAATGGATGTATGCGGTCTCCTGACGGTTGAATGTTGTTACCGGCGTGACCCAGTCTATCTTCTCCGCGTTCGTAGACCCATCATCCTCCCCGCTATACGACTTGCGTCGATACACTCGAAGTCCGCCCTCGCTAGGTAAGACCTCCGCAAGATCAGATTCCTCGTAACGATGCCCACGAAAGTCCACTCGATGGTCGATGAGCGCACCGTGGAACACCTTGTCCCATTTGTGGGGCTCGCACTCGTAGTATATGTACAACACGGGCTGGAACCCAAGCGCACGAAAGCTCCGATACACGACCACATCGCTGGCCTTGAGCAAGCCATAGACATGCTTGATCGTATTGCCGACCGGATAAATGTGCCTCAGACCAAATCCAAGCGTGCCACCCTCTGGTAGGAACTCTGGGTTCTCGAGCAGCGCCTCGAGGGATTCTCGGAATGCCCGTTCTGGCACGGTCAGCGAGAAGGGCCCCGATGCCGGATCCACCAGAGGGAGGGGGCGGTCGACGTCGACATAGAGGAGGTATCTCAAAGTGACGCGATGTCCGGATATGACTGGGGCGACCTCGTGCTCGACGCCCTTAAGCAACGCGACGTAACCGAACATGGGCGTTCGGGCATTGGCAGACGTGAGTTCCAAGTCAGGGTCGAAGGTCCATTCTTGATCACCGTGCCTGACGAGTAGAGCCCCGCCCTCATGTGGCGTTGGAAAGACGACCACGAGCGACCCAACCATATTTTCTCCGCCCGCGGTTTCGACGTGAGGCTTGGTGAAAGAACCCTCACCTGAATCCGGACTTGGTCTCCGCTGAATTGGAATGACATATAATGATGAGGTGCGCACTGTACACGTTGAGCTAGTGAAGCTCCATCCTTATTCTGTTCCCTGCCGCGCGGCCGTCGAAGAGATGCTCCTCTATGAGCTTCGGCAAATTGGTTTGATCCAACGCCAGCAACGGGCCAAATGATCCGAAGCCCATCTTCCCAACATTATGGTAGAGCTCGTCCTTCACACCTTTCTGGACCACGTGAAGAGAAGCCGGTTCACAGGTCTGGGCGAGTTGCACTAACTCATTGACGTGTGCATTCGCAAGGTTGATAGATCTATGATAAGAAAGTCAGTGCAGCTCTCTTGGACTTCCGAAAAGCCCAGGATCCCCGAACCTGGCTGCATGGCCGTCCTTGGTGGTCTTGTAGAACAGAGAAAAGCGAGAGGCAGGAAGTCGAAGCGTTCCTCTAATATATCGTGGCTTATTGAGTATCGACTCCCGTAGGGGTTTGAGTAGCTGTTTTTTGACTCAGTGTAGTGGAGCATGATAGGCCTAAGTGACTAAAGATGGAGAGGAATGGAACTCACCTGATGGGGGAGGCAGGGAATGGCGATGTCAGTTTCAACGGACGGGGGAGACATGACGTGGGAAGAGTGGCGCGGTCTTTGGCATTGTCCGCGCAATCGCAACGGCATGCGAACATCCGCTCCTTTTCTCCCCAGTTCCTCAGCGTCAAGCACCAGAACATGCACCCCCGAGTTTTACCGGGAATTTTAGTGGCATCGATGCCCCCAGCGCGCAGGACACGCAGTTCAACTTTCGGACTCAGCACGCCCTC
>Ga0210393_10004364_pt1 | contig 11200 bp, 8 predicted proteins | sample IncBWC27OmetaG_FD_160068 | JGI IMG/M metagenome (GOLD analysis project Ga0210393, IMG submission 160068) | Forest soil microbial communities from Barre Woods Harvard Forest LTER site, Petersham, Massachusetts, United States - Inc-BW-C-27-O ...
TGAGGAAGTTATCTCAAAATTGAAAATGGGCCCATTTTGAATTTTGAGATAGCTTCTACCCCCACGCAAAAGGTGGACTCGCCCAAGCGCCACAAAAAACCTTCAGCAATCAGAAGGATCATGCCGCTTGGAGCGGGTGAATCGTAGCTTTGATCTTTGATCCGATGGTGTTGATCGCTTCGCGAAGATCGTAGGCGAGTTGAACGCGTAGCCAATAACCGGGCCTTTGGCCAAAATAAATGCAAAGATGAAGGTCCGTCTCCGCGGTGATACCGCGCTTTTCGTTGACGATTTCGTTGACGCGCTGTTGCGGAAGCTTGGCATCTTTCGCCAGCCGGTAGGGCGTGATGCCCATCGGCTCAAGGAACTCTTCACGGAGGAGTTCGCCGGGATGGACGTTGAGGTGCTTTTTCATGGGTTTAGTGATAATCGGTGATTTCTACGTCTTGGGCGTTTTGTCCGTCCCATCGGAAGCTAAACAGGATTACCGCCCACCAACCGTCGGCAAATCGAAATGCGTTCCAGCTTGCCAACAACCAAGCCGACGAGCTGCATCTCCCAGACATAGCCCGTTCGACAGGCTCAGGGCCCAGAGCAAAGTCGAGGGGCTTGGGCGGTCGCATCACTTATGTGCAACCTCGCGGCTTTCGGCCTTGCCCAGCATTTTTCAGGCAGTCTGCAATTCCCGCACATGGGCAATGTCGCGTCGGGCGATAGACCGAAGTTGCTCTGACAGCAGCGTAACTACACTGACAGTTTCCCCAGCCAGCGTCATAAACTCGACCTCATAGCCAGCTCCATCCGGATGGACATGCACGACCGTTCCGATGTCGCCAGCTTTTAAGCCTTCTGCCATCAGATCTCGAGTAAGCACCACGCTATCGTGTTCTTTGATCATGATTTGAAAGGGTAAGCCGTTATCAGCCGTGGAGCAAGCTGTCCTTTATCCAATTGCCAGACAGTGAAAATGCACGGCGTGCGGCCGGCTGGCGTTGGCAGTTCACCCTCAATCAGATAGCGAGGGCCAAATCCGGTTTCCGTTACTTTAGCGATATCATGCTTTTGGCCATGCTCTCGAAGAGCCTGGGCCAGCAGTTCCCATTTTTCCGGGAGAAAACCAAATTGAGCAAAGAAGTGCGCTTTGCTCGCGCCATAATTGTGCTGTGAATTTAAGAGATAATTCAGGACTTTTTCGCGCTCGACTACCGCCAAATGGGCATTGGGCAATTTCACGCCTTTCAGTCTTTTTCGTGCTATTGATTTTGTCCAGCCAGCACACAGCCAGCTGTCAGCAATCAAAATGAGTTACCTACTTGCCAACAACCAAGCCGACGAGCTGCATCTCCCCGACATAGCCCGTTCGACAGGCTCAGGGCCCAGAGCAAAGTCGAGGGGCTTTAGCAGTCGCGTCCCTACTTTAGTTCGGTTCGGGCACATCCGTTGATGAAAGAGGCAACGGGCGTTCCTACGGTTGACCAAGGACAAGCGGTACGAGGAGGGCCGTTTCGACAAGCTCAAGGCCCCGAGCCTGTCGAGGGGCAAGCCGCGGGGATGTTCAGTTGGATGTAGGCGAGTTTATCTCTTGAAAAAATAGAGGGTTCGTAGCCGAGAAGCTGTTCCAAGTATTCATTTTTCCCCAGTGGTGGCATGCCGGCATCGCCATCGCTATGGTTGGCTTGTAGGTTCATTTCTGGCTCCGCTGCCAGGGCCTGATTACCGTCTCTATAAACAAAAACGTGTTACCTAATTTACCGCTAATCTATGTTTATAATTAGGTTGGTAGCACACAAGGTGAAAACTTTAAACTCGGCTTTTAGTGTTAGGGCGTGTCTTCAAATTGGCATGGCCCGGCGCTGAGGGCGCAGCCAGTGCGGGCCAGGCGGCGCCGAGTGCGAAGCCTCGGCCGGCGCGAAGGGTTGGGTGAAGCCCTGACCTTCGCGGCCAACGCCGCCCGGCACCGGCTCCCGCCCCAGCCCAGGGGGTGAAGTCCAAAATGGATCGGCCAATGCCACCAAAAAGAACTGATATGATTGACTTTATACATATAAATACCCCCATTTGTTCGATGCGTTCGTCTCGCTGCGCACGGCATTACCCTTCGACCGAAAAACTACTCCGGGCCTGAGAAACCAGCAGGCATCATTCCAAACGATCCGATCAAACAGCCTATGACTAAAAATTCTCCTAAAACTGTCCTGCTGGTTGCCAATGGCGACCTCCGTCAATCTGCCAACATGAAATGCTGGCCTGCACAAGCCGACATGGAGAAGAAACTTACTGCGGTGCTGGCATCAAATGGCTGGAAGCTGGTGCGAGCCCACCCCTACAATCCCGAGAAAAAACACGGATTCATCAGTTCACAAAAAGAAGGCATGGCAGTTTTTGAACAGATTGATGCGAATTTGCCGCTGATCGTCGCCGAGTCAGTCTGGCAATATTCGCACCATTTGCTGCCGGGCTTGATCAGTCATCGAGGACCTATTCTCACGGTGGCCAACTGGTCCGGTACGTGGCCGGGCCTTGTCGGCATGCTGAACCTGAACGGCTCCATGACGAAAGCCGGCATAAAATATTCCACTCTTTGGAGCGAGAACTTTGACGACAACTTCTTCCTCACCGGCCTGGCGTCGTGGCTCAAGACCGGCGTCGTTCGACACAAGACCACCCACGTCAAGCCGCTCGCCAAGGCCAGTGTACCGAACAAGGCCCGCCAGGTGGCGGCCAGGATCGCGGCGGATCTCCAAAAAAGAAAATCCATCATGGGCGTCTTTGATGAAGGCTGCATGGGAATGTACAACGCCGTCATTCCCGACGAGCTGCTGTTTCCACTGGGAGTTTTCAAGGAGCGCCTGTCGCAATCGGCCCTTTATTATGGCGCCACGCAGGTAAGTGACGCGGAAGCCATGGCCGTATTCGACTGGTATGAGAAAAAGGGCCTGAAGTTTCATTTTGGCTCTGATGAAGCCACTGAGCTCACCAAGAACCAGGTCCTCTTACAGTGCAAAACCTACATTGCCGCCTGCCGCATTGCTGACGAGTTCGGCTGCGAAGCCATCGGCATCCAGTACCAGCAGGGTCTCAAGGATCTGCTTCCTGCTTCCGACCTCGTGGAAGGAACCCTTAATTCAACGGAACGGCCGCCGGTGAAGAATGCGGCGGGCCAGATCATCCGTCCCGGGCAGGCCATCACCCATTTCAACGAGGTGGACGAATGTGCCGGCGTCGACGGCCTTTTAACGAACCGCGTTCACACGGCCCTTGGCCAGCCGGTGGCCAATACGCTGCATGACTTGCGCTGGGGCGATTGGGACAAGTCCGGAACGACAGACGAATATGTGTGGGTCTTCCTGATCTCCGGCAGCGCGCCGGCCGACCACCATGTGGGAGGTTGGGCCGGCTCGGACTCGCATCGCCAGCCCGCCATGTATTTCAAGCTCGGTGGCGGCACGCTTCGCGGAATCGCAAAACCGGGAGAGATTGTCTGGAGCCGGATTTTCATGGAGGGAGGAAAACTCAAGATGGATCTTGGGCGCGCCAAGGTCATCGCCTTGCCTCCGAAAGAAACCGAGCGGCGCTGGCAGGAAACCACCCCGCAATGGCCCATCATGCACGCCGTCACCTATGGTGTGACCCGCGAGCAAATGATGGCGCGCCACAAGGCCAATCATATCCAAGTGGCCTACGCCCATTCGGCCAAGGAAGCCGATCTCGCGCTTTACACCAAGGCGGCCCTGGCCGCCGAACTAGGCCTGCAAGTCAGCGTCTGCGGAACCAAGGCGAACGGCTTGCCGCTGTAAACTTGTCCGCTCATCAAACCATAGAAAAGAACCGAAGAGATGCCATGCTGGCATTGTCCCGCAACTTGGGACGCGAGGACCGCAAACTCGCTATCTTGGGCGAGGGCAATGTTTCCGCCCGTGTCTCCGCTGCGACCTTCGTCGTCAAGGCAAGTGGTTCCAATCTCGCGACCCTGGACAAGGCTGATGTTTCCGAATGCCGGTACGACGAATTGCTGAGGCTGCTCGATGGAAAAACTTCGAGTGACCCGGCCATCGACAAAGCGCTCCTCGCCTCGCGCGTCAGCGCGACGGCAAAAAAACCGTCGGTCGAAGCTATCTTCCACGCCTACCTGCTGACGCTGCCCGGGGTGAATTTTGTCGGACACACGCATCCGATTGCGGTGAATCAGGTGCTGTGCTCCAAATACGCCCGCCTGTTTGCCCGTCGCCGGATCTTTCCCGATGAAATTGTCTGTTGCGGAATAGAAAGTGTATTCGTGCCCTACACCGACCCGGGGTTGAAGCTGGCCCGGGCTATCCGGCAGGCAGTCGTCGCCTACATCAAACGGCTTCGCCGCCCTCCCCGCATCATCTTGCTGGAAAACCACGGCTCCATCGCCATGGGCGCCACCTCGGAGTCAGTGTTGGCCGCCACCTTGATGTGTGTGAAGGCCGCTGAAATATTTATGGGCGCCGCCGCCATCGGAGGCATTCCGCATCTGCTAACCCCCGCGCAGGCCATTCGCATTGCCGACCGACCTGACGAACATTATCGCCAAAAGGCCCTTGGCCTTTAACCAGCCAGCGGCCAAGTTGATGTTCGATCACTCGGAATCGAGTTATTTTATCCATGCCTGCCTACAAATTTGTCAGCTATCTTTGGGATGATTCGAAAGCCTCGCTTCTCGATCCAGTTGGCCGCCTTGTCTACCGGTCCAATTTGCTGGGTGGCGATCAGCGCATCACCAACACCGGGGGCGGTAACACGTCGTCCAAACTCACCGAGATGGATCCTTTGACCGGGAGTCGCGTCGATATCCTTTGGGTCAAAGGTTCGGGCGGAGATCTCCGCACGAGCGGGAAGGAGAACTTTTCGTCCCTGTATCAGGACAAGCTGATGGCGCTGAAGCGCTCCTACGTCTCACGGCCTGACCGCGGGCTGAAATCGGCCGCGGAGGACGACATCGTGGCGATGTATGCCCATGCGACCTTCAATCTCAATCCGCGGGCCCCCTCGATCGACACGCCACTGCATTCGTTCCTTCCGGGAAAGCATGTCGACCATATGCACCCGAATGCCATCATCGCGATGGCCGCCTCGGCCGACTGCGAACGCCTGGTGCAAAAGATTTTTGCCGGTGACATGGCCTATGTGCCGTGGATGAGACCCGGCGTCGAACTCGGCCTCGCCATGGAGGATATGGTGAAGAAAAATCCGAAGGTGCGCGCCATCATGATGGGCCAGCACGGCTTCATTTCCTGGGCCGACGACGATAAGCAATGCTACGATCTGACGCTCAGCTTCATTGAAAAGGCCGCTGCCTATGTTGAGGAAAAGTATGCGGCCAAGGGCGGTGACAAGGCCGCTTTTGGCGGCGCGAAATATGCCCCGCTGGAAGAGGGCAAGCGACGCGAGATCCTCACGGCGCTTCTCCCATGGCTGCGCGGGAAAATTTCCGGCGAAAGGCGCGCCATCGCCACGGTCCAACACGATGCCAAGATCCTGAGGTTTGTGAACTCGAAGGATGCACGCCGGCTTTCCGAGCTGGGCACATCCTGCCCCGATCACTTCCTAAGAACGAAGATCAAGCCGCTCTATGTCGACTGGGACCCGCAATCCGGGGACACCGCATTGTTGAAGACAAAGCTCCTGGCCGAGCTCGACCGCTACAGGCAGGATTATGAAACTTATTACAAAACGTACCGGCATCCGGATTCGCCCCCCTTGCGCGACACCAATCCAACCGTCGTGCTGATCCCCGGCCTTGGCATGCTGGCCTGGGGCCAGGACAAGTCCGAGAGCCGGGTCACCGCTGAATTCTACAACTGCGCGGTGGAGGTGATGCGCGGGGCGGAGGCCATGGACAAATACATTTCGCTTCCGCCACAGGAAGCTTTTGACATCGAGTACTGGTCCCTCGAGGAAGCCAAGCTCAAGCGGATGCCGGCAGAAAAGGAGCTCGCCCGACAGGTGATCGTAGTGATCGGCGCCGGTTCAGGCATCGGCAAGGAGGTGGCCCACCGCCTCGCGAAGGAGGGCGCGCACATCGCCTGCGTTGATCTTAATGAAGGTGCGGCGCAGGCAACCGCCAAGGAAATCACCGACAAATTTGGAGCTGGAATTGGCATAGCCGGATCAGGTATTTCTGACTGCGGTCCGGCGATCGGTCTTTCCGCCAACATTACCGACCGGACAGGTATACGCCAAATGCTCGAAAATGTCATTCTCGCTTACGGTGGAATCGACTCCATCTGTGTAACGGCCGGCATTTTCGTCCCGAGCGACACGACCGGACATATTCCCGACGATAAGTGGGCGCTAACGTTTAACATCAATGTCACCGGCAGTTACCTGGTGGCCGATGAGGCCTTCAAGATTTGGCAGGAGCAAGGGCTTCGCGCGAACCTCGTCCTGACCACTTCAGCCAATGCCGTCGTGGCCAAGAAAGACTCCCTGGCTTACGACACCTCCAAGGCCGCCGCGAATCATCTGGTCCGCGAACTTGCCATCGAGTTTGCACCGCTGGTTCGCGTCAATGGGGTTGCCCCGGCCACCGTGGTTCAGGGGAGCGCCATGTTCCCGCGCGACCGCGTTATCGGCTCGCTCACAAAATACGGGATCCCCTACCGGGATGATGAAACCACCGACTCGCTGGTGGCAAAACTTTCGCAGTTCTACGCGGACCGAACGCTGACGCAGTCGTCGATCACCCCGGCTGATCAAGCCGAAGCCTATTTCCTCCTCGTGTCCCAGCGCCTGAGCAAGACGACCGGGCAGATCATCGCCGTCGATGGCGGACTTCACGAAGCCTTTCTGCGGTGAGACAGGACTAAACATGCCTTCTTCCAAAATTTTTCACTGTGCGGCGGTTGACCTGGGTGCGACCAGCGGACGTGTCCTGGTCGGAACGTGGAACGGCAAGAGACTTCTGTTAAAGGAAATTCATCGCTTCTCCAACAAGTTCAGGTCGCTCAACGGCCACGACTATGTGGATCTTCCTGGTCTATGGGCGGAAATCACCAGCGGCTTGCGTACGGCGAGAAAGCAGTTCCCGAAACTCGCCTCGGTTGGCGTGGACACTTGGGGCGTAGACCACGTGCTCGTCAACGATTCCGGTCGCCTGGTTTTCCCCGCCCATGCCTACCGCGACAACCGCACGAGGCCCGGCTTGGAACGCCTGGCCAGGACTCGCGCCGTACTCGAACGGATCTATGCCGCGACCGGGATCCCGAATGTCTTCTACAACAGCAGTCTTCAGCTTGAGGAAACCGTTGCTTGCTGCCCGGGCGTGGAAGATACCGCCACGCGCTGCCTGTTCCTTCCCGACTATTTTAACTATCTGCTCTCGGGCCGGATGGAGAACGAAATCTCCATCGCGAGCACCACGCAGCTCCTCGATGTTCGCGATGCCGATTGGTCGCGCCCCACCTTGGATTACTTCCGCATCCCGTACACTTGGTTTACAAAGCCAATTCTTGCCGGCACCGTCCTTGGCCCCGTCCGCGATTTGCCGGAGCTCAAGGGCGTAACGGCCGTAGCCGTGCCGGGCCACGATACAGCCTGTGCATATGCGGCGATGCCGACAAAGCCTGGCGGAGGAGACCTCTTTATCAGCTCGGGAACATGGTCTCTCGTCGGCTTCGAGAGTGACCACCCGGTGCTGGGCCCCAAAGCCCTCAAGTCACGCATTTCAAATGAACGCTGTGGAGACGGTCATTATCGCCCACTGACCAATGTCATCGGACTCTGGTTGCTGGAGCAGACGCTCAAAGATTTATCCGCCCGGCCAAAGAACAGTCGTGAGTGGAAGAAGCTCATCAATGATTCCGGAAGGCTGCCTGCACCCGCACACTTGCTCGATGTCGAAGATCCGGCCTTCATCAACCCGCCGTCGATGCGCCTGGCGATCGATGCACAGCTGAAAAAACGGCGCCTGCCGGTGCCTCGGAACGTTGCCGGCTACACCCGGCTCATCTGCGACTCGCTTGGGCAGGCGCATGCGGATGCCCTGAGGGTATTCGAGCGGCTTGTCGGCCGAAAGTTCGATCGAATCCTTGTCGTTGGCGGAGGCTCCAAGAATCGCATGGTCTGTCAGGCAACGGCTGATGCCAGCGGCCTGCCGGTCCACGCTTTTACCTTGGAGGGGTCGGCCGTGGGCAATATCGCCAGTCAGTTGGTCGCTCTTCGGGCGGTCCGGAGTCTCGCCAGCTTCCGTGAGCTATTTGCTCGGCAGCTCTCTCCCACCATTTATCTGGCGCGCCCCAAATGACGCCCGGCCCGCACCTGCCCTCGATACCATGAAATGTTCAACCCATGTAGAGAATCCCAACATCATATTGATTGGGAGCGGCATCATATCCTCCAACCTCGGGGCACTGCTCAAGCGGTTGGATCCGCGCCTGACCATCCAGGTTTACGAGGCAACGGAGGAGTTGGCGCAAGAAAGCTCCAATGGATGGAATAATGCGGGAACCGGGCACGCCGGTATTTGCGAACTAAGTTATACCCCAAAAAGAGAGGCCGATGGCACCGTCAATGTGACCAAGGCAATCGAGATGTTCGAGCAATTCGAACAGTCAAAACAATTTTGGGGTTACGCCGTGGCCAAAGGCATGATCGGACATCCTCCGGACTTCATTAACCCAATACCGCATATCAGTTTTGTCCATGGTCAGGAACAGGTGGAGTTTTTGAAGGCAAGGTACGCGGGCCTGTCGGCCCATCATTTCTTCTCGAAAATGGAATACACCACCGATCGGGCGATCATGGGTGGATGGGCGCCGCTTCTCGTGGAGGGCCGCAGCGCTGTCCCGGTGGCAGCCACCAAGATGGATCGGGGCACCGATGTTAATTTCGGAGTCATCGCCAGTCAGCTGCTGACCTGGCTTTCCACGCAAGCAGGCTGCGGAGTCGCCACCGGTCACCGGGTCGTCGGTCTCAAAAAAACCGGCACCGGTTGGGAGGTTTCAATCAAAAACACGGCCACCAACGAAATTCGCCGGAATCACGCAAAATTTGTCTTCGTCGGGGCGGGCGGCGGCAGCCTCGCCCTGCTCCAGAAGTCCGGCATCGCAGAAAGCAAGGGCCTCGGCGGCTTTCCCATCGGCGGACAATGGCTGGTCTGCGACACTCCGGAGATTGTCAACAGGCACAAGGCGAAGGTTTATGGTCAGGCACTCGATGCAGCGCCAACCATGGCCGTCCCTCATTTGGACACCAGGGTGTTGAACGGCAAGAGAACGCTTCTTTTCGGTCCTTTCGCCGCCTGGACCACGAAGTTTCTGCGCCACGAAGGGAAATGGACCGATCTGCCGCTTTCCGTAAAACCCGACAATATCAGCACGCTGCTCAAGATTGGCGTCAGCAACATAGCGTTGATTCGTTATCTCATCCAACAAGGAACCCAGAGCATGAAAGACCGTTTGGATGTCCTGCGGATTTTCTACCCGGAAGCGAAAGCGAAGGATTGGAAGCTGATCGATGGTGGCATCCGGGTTCAGGCCATCAAAAAAACCGACGGCGAAGCGGGCATCGTGCATTACGGGACAGAGGTTATCACGAATGCGGAGCGCAGCCTCTCGGCGCTTCTTGGCGCATCACCTGGCGCGTCCGTTACGGTTCATGTTGTATTGGAGGTGATTAAAAATTGCTTCCCCAGTCTGCTTCAGGACGGGGAGGTCAGGGGACGCCTTAAGGAGATGATCCCCACTTGGGACGAGGATATGAAAATCCCGAACAATATTTCTCGGTTCGAAAAGGTTCAGGCTGAAACCAATGAACGTCTCCAGCTAAACTAGGAAACGCACCGACCCTTTACATGACCCCGATCGTCATCCTCTCAGCCACTCGCACTCCGATTGGATCCTTTCGGGGTGAGCTGTCCGGCGTTCCCGCCACGCGTCTCGGCGCGGCGGCGATCAAGGGTGCCCTCGCGCAGGTTGAAATTGACGGGAACGAGGTGACGGACGTCATCATGGGCAACGTCCTGCAGGCGGGTTTGGGCCAGGCGCCCGCCCGCCAGGCGGCAATTTATGCCGGTCTGCCGAATTCGGTCCGTTCCGTAACCGTCCACAAGGTTTGCGGCTCCGGAATGCAGGCGGTTTTAAACGGAGCCCACGCGCTGGCCGCCGGCGACGCGAAAATCGCCGTGGCGGGAGGCATGGAGAATATGAGCGCGTCTCCTTACCTGCTGCCAGAGGCCCGCAAGGGCTACCGCATCGGGCATCAGCAACTCATCGATTCGATGATCCACGACGGGCTTTGGGATCCGTACAACGACCTGCCGATGGGCGGTTGCGCGGAAATGTGCGCCAAAAAATATGGCTATACCCGCGGGCAGCAGGATGCCTATGCCATCGAAAGTTTCCGCCGCGCAAATGCCGCGCAGGCATCCGGCCTCCTGGCCCAGGAGATTACCCCCGTCGTGATCACAGATGCAAAGGGTGCGGCAAAAAATATCGACCGGGACGAAGGTCCCGAGAAGGTGAACTACGACAAGATCCCCACCCTGCGTCCCGCCTTCGGCGGCGAGGGCACGATCACCGCGGCCAACGCCTCGACCATAAGCGATGGCGCGGCGGCGCTTGTGCTTGCAACTTCCGATGCCGCGCAGGCCCGCGGCCTCAAGCCGCTCGCGCGACTGCTTTCGTTTGGAAGTCACTCCCAGGATCCCCTCTGGTTCACCACGGCGCCAGTGCGGGCCGCACAGATTGCACTGCAGCGGGCCGGATGGAACGCGGCGGATGTCGATCTATGGGAGGTCAACGAAGCCTTTGCCGTGGTGCCGATGGCCTTCATGCAGGAACTCGCCGTGCCCCACCGGAAGCTGAATGTTCGGGGAGGCGCAATCTCACTGGGCCATCCCATCGGGGCAAGCGGAGCGCGTATCCTCGTGACACTCCTTGCCGCCCTGCGGGAGCGCGGCCTCAAGCGCGGTATTGCAGCCATCTGTATAGGTGGCGGCGAGGGCATGGCCGTATGCGTGGAAATCGTTACGTGAACACCCTTATCTGCCCATGCCCTTAAACAAAGTTTATCCTAATGCCCACGCTGCACTGGCCGGCATTCTGCAAGATAACCTCACCATCGCAGCCGGTGGTTTTGGTCTCTGCGGAATTCCTGAGAATCTTATCGCGGCCTTGAGGGAGAGTGGCGTGAAGGGACTCTCCATCGTGGGGAACAATGCCGGAGTGGACGATTT
>Ga0210393_10004366_pt1 | contig 11196 bp, 8 predicted proteins | sample IncBWC27OmetaG_FD_160068 | JGI IMG/M metagenome (GOLD analysis project Ga0210393, IMG submission 160068) | Forest soil microbial communities from Barre Woods Harvard Forest LTER site, Petersham, Massachusetts, United States - Inc-BW-C-27-O ...
AGAAACCGCGTGCTGAATCGCGGGATCACTCGCCTCGGCGCCCGCGAGCAAACCGATCAAGCCCCACGCGGTTTGCGATGCCGTGCTGTTGCCTTCGCCCTTGGTTTGCGGTTCGTGATAGCTGCGTAGCGATTCGCCAAAGCTGCCGTCCGCCTTCTGCACCGAACGCAGCCAATTCACCGCGCGCTGGCAATATTCCTTCGCCGTGAGCGAAACCGTCTCAAGCGAGCGCAACACGCCGCTCGTGCCGTAGACGTAGTTGACGCCCCAGCGGCCAAACCACGATCCGTCTTCGCACTGATCTTTCAGCAAAAATTGCAGCGCCCGCCTGATCGCCGGATGATTCGCCGTCCAACCGAAGCGCCCGAGGCATTCGAGCACACGCGCGGTCACATCGGCGGTCGAAGGATCGAGCATCGCGTTGTGATCGGCGAACGGAATATGATTGAGGAAGCTCTTGCAGTTGTCGCGGTCAAACGCAGCCCAGCCGCCATCGCGATTCTGCATGCTCAGCAGCCACTGAATCCCACGGCGAATCGCAGCTTCCATGCGCTTAGGGTCAGGAAATTTAACGCGCTGGAGCGCCATCAAAACGAACGCCGTGTCGTCCACATCAGGGTAAAAGTCGTTGCGGAATTCGAAAACCCATCCACCGGGAGCTGCGTCTTTGTTCTTGATCTGCCAATCGCCGGGACCAAGAACCTGCTGGGACAAAATCCAGTCCGCAGCTTTAACCAGCGCCGGATTATCCGCAGGCACGCCCGCTTCCTCCAGCGCTACCATCGCGATGCACGTATCCCACACCGGCGAAACGCACGGCTGCAGCCGAATCGTATCTTTCTCTTCGATTTCAAACCGCGAAAATTCTCGAATCTCGCGCGACGTCAGCGGATCGTCCGGCCCATGGCCGAGCGCCATCAGCGCGAAAATCGAATTCATCATCGCCGGATAAATCGCCGCAAGCCCTTCGGTGCGCTCAATGTGCTCCAGCACCCAGGCCTTCGCTTCACGCAACGCGCGATTGCGCAGCGGCTTCCACGGCAGCTTCTCGTACAGCTTCATCGCGCGATCAGCAGCGAGGAAGAAATTCCGCCACGAAATGAGCGATTCGCTCCAATCAAACGCAGACTCTTTATGCGCAGGATCGACGAACAGCTCATCCACCTGAGCGTGTTCAGGCAAACGAAAATCCGGCCGCAGCGCCGACAGTATCGCCATAGGAATGACGATGCCGCGCGTCCACGAAGACATCTCGTAAATGTTGAGATAGAACCAGTTCGGCAGCAGCATCATTTCCGGCAGGATTGCGGGCACCATCTCCCAACCGAGCGCCCCGGCCAGCGCAAGATAGAACCGAACGTAAGAATTCGATTTTTCGAGCCCGCCGAGACGCAGCACCGTCTCGCGCGCCTTCACCATATGCGGCGCTTTCGGATTGTCGCCAACCAGCTTCAGGGCGAAATAGGCTTTGCAGGTAGCGTTCAGTTCTGACGGGCCGTCGGGATAAATGCTCCAGCCACCATCGGCAAGCTGCCGCCGCCGCACGTAGTTCGCGAGCTTTGCGATCCGCGCCGGTTCGGCTTTACCCAGGACGTAGAGATAGTAAATGTAGTCGGATTCGAGGGTCGTATCGGCTTCGAGTTCGCCGAGCCAATAGCCGGACTTATCCTGGAGCGAAAGCAGATGCTCCGCGCCCTTATTGATGGCGTTTTCGAGTCCCGAAATCCACTTCCGCCGCGCACCAAAAGTGGCTGCTGCGGTCGGAGCGGCATCGAGTCCTATGCGGGTACCGGCAGACAAACAAACCCTCCAAACCCTAACTAAGATTTGCCGCGCAGGCCCAATAAGTAGCGCGGTTTCAGATACTTCGAGAGCGGACTTGGCTCGGCCCCAGCTCCCCCGGGAGCCTCGGGTTACACGAGTACTACTCAATTATCGCCTGTCCCACGACATTCGGTCAATGATTTAGATGCCGTGAGGTTTATGGATTGATGCTCGGGACTTTCGAGGGGGTACACACAAGATTTCGCACGATTTCCAGGAGAGACGCGGGCAGTTGTTCGTTTTCGAACTGAAGGAATTGAGGCTTTCCATTCAGGAGTTGGAGCGGGATTTTGTCCCATGATCCTGCGGCTCCGTTTGCGTTCCCGCCCGTACTCGACGGCAGCGGTTCGCGCAGGACGAATGCCGACGCGCGATCGAGCTGCAGTCGGGCAGAATCCTTGAAATCGATTTTGCCGGGATGCAAGACCATCAGGAACAGCTCGGGCGTAAGAAATTGAAGCAGCGTATTGCTTTCGAGGATGACGTTGATCGATGTGGCGAAATCGGCTCTGTTTTCGTGCGCTCGACTTCGCGCAATCTCATCGAGCGCTTCGCGGAACAGCGGCATGCCCTCGGCGAGAAAACCTTGCTTCGTGCGCAGCCAGAAACTCCGCTGCGCGCCAGCCTCAAGAAATCGCGAACTGTCGGTCCGGGTGTTCGCGTCACGCTCCCAATCGATCGCGCAGACATGCTCGTCCGGAGCGCAATCACAGTCCTGCCCATTCTGCGCGCAGACGCCGTGACCATACTGCGTGATCTTTCCCGCGATCCAGTATGCCTCTGGCAAAGCCGCGATGACGTCGCAGACCAATTGCGTCTTGCCGATACTCCGCGTGTGCCCGCCAACTACAACGATTCGAACGTTCGGCGCGAGTTGCGCCATTTCGCGCTTCCCTTCTAGCCCTTCACTTTCGCTTCCAACTCTTTGATGCGAGCGGCTAAGTCCGGGAGCCTGCCGAACCACGCATATTCCTCTTTGAATCTTTCGAGCAGGCGCGCGGGTGTGCCCCACACAACTTGTCCGCTTCGAATGACTTTTCCGCCGAGCACGCCCGACTGCCCGCCAATCACTGCGCCGTCTTCGAGCTCACAGCGTTCGCCAAAGCCCGCCTGCCCGCCAACAACAACGTTTTTCCCGAATGTGCACGAACCTGAGAGTCCGGCGAGAGCCGCGATCACGGTGTGTGCCCCGATTTTGCAGTTGTGGCCGATGTGCACAAGATTATCGAGCTTCACACCCTCGCCAATTTCCGTATCGTCGAGCGAGCCGCGATCGATCGTCGTGTTCGCACCGATCTCAACGTCGTCGCCGATCTCAACAACCCCCGCCTGCGGAAATTTCCAGTGCCGGCCCTCTCCTTGCGCGTAGCCGAAGCCGTCCGCGCCAATCACCGCTCCGGAGTGAATTTCAACGCGATCGCCGATACGAACATCGGTGTAAAGCGTCACGCGCGCATGAATGCGGCATCCCGCGCCAATGCTGCAGTCTTCCGCGACAGTGCAATGCGGCCCGACCTGCGTGCGTTCGCCGACCCGAACGTTCTCGCCGATCACGGCGTATGCGCCGATGTGCGCAGACGCCGCGATCTGTGCTGTCGCCGCGACGACTGCCGTGCGATGAATTCCCAACGGCGCGATCACCGGCGCGTCCAACAGCAGCGCTGCAGCCTTCGCAAACGCAAGCTTTGGCTGTCGATGTCGCAGCACGGTCTTTCCGGGTAACTCGACGCCATCGAGCGCGATCACGCATAATGCGTCGGACGTCGCCGCACGCGGTGCGTTCTTCGGCGAGTCCACGTAAATTAAGTCGCGCGCTTTGGCACGTTCCGGGGCGGCAACGCTCAGTAACTCGACGGAACCGTCGCCTTCGATGTGCGCACCGACGTGGTTCGCAATTTCTAGTGCTGTTCGTTTCATCGCACTCCGCCTCGCGAGTTCTTACTCGCAGCTTTTCGCAAATCCAGAATCGCTCTCGCCTAACGCAGAAATTCGTACAGTTTGGGCTGCCCTTCAGGCCGTGTCTTCCAGCGCGCATGAATCCAAACCCACTGCTCCGGATGCTTTCGAATGATCTCTTCGATCACCTTCGCAAATCTCTGCGTATTCTCGAAGATATCGCGCTCGGCGTCGCCCGTTCGAATCAATTCCACCGGCGCTTCGAACCGCAGCCGATACTTGCGAATCTGCCCGTCCCACCAGCAATACCCGGGAACCACGGCCGCATCAGTGTGCTGCGCAACGCGCGCGAGCCCCGTCGTCGTACACGCCGGCTTGCCGAAGAAATCGACAAACACGCCTTCCTCGCGCATGGTGTTCTGATCCGCAAGAATGCCGACTGTTCCCTTGTCATGCAGGATTCGCAGCAGCGCGCGCGCCGATTCATTCTTGAAAATCGGCGCGTTCCCCGAAATGCAGCGATAGCGATTGACCAGCGCGTCGATACGCGGATTGTCGAGGGGTCGTGCCATGTAGTGCAGCGGAAATCCATAGAGCGCATGCGCAAACGACGAAAGCTCCCACGCGCCGATATGGCCCGTGAGATAAAGCACGCCTTTGCCGCGGCGCTGCCCTTCGAGAAAATTCTCGTGCCCATCGAGAATCACGTACCGCTCGATATTTTCCTTCGTGTAGCGCGGCAGCCGCGCAAATTCCGCAGCCATCCAGCCAAGATTTCGCAGCATGCCACGCGTGATGGCGGCGCGTTGCGCATCGGTCGCGTCGGGAAAGGCGATGCGCAAATTGAATTCGGCGGTCTGGCGTAACTTCGGGAGCAATGCGTAGGCGAGCCGCGCAACGCTCGCGCCCAGCGCGCGTGAGACGGAACGAGGAAGTGCGCCAAAAATTTTCAGCAGCAGCCAGACCGCAGCGTATTCGAGCCGCTCTCGCATCGTCTCCTTATCGATTGCCTCGTCGCAGCAAAGCCGCGACAGTATGCATTCTCTTATAAATTTGGCGCCAGCCGGAATTCACAATCTCGGCGGTTGCTCGCGCGCGAAAAATGCCGGCAAGATGCCGGCGCTACCGAAGGCCAGCCGCAAGCTTGGCGTGCTAGACTCGGCGCGTGCCGACCGAATCGCCCGCTGCTCCAACGCCCGCGCCAAAGCAATCGATCTTGTCGCGCCTTTTGTGGCTGATCGCGATTGTCGCAACACTTTATTTCTGTTATTTTCGCCAGCTCGGCGTCGTCGGCCTCATGGGCCCCGACGAGCCGCGCTACGCCTGGATCGCACGCGACATGATGGAGAGCGGCGACTGGATCACCCCGCGTCTCTACGGCGACCCATGGTTCGAAAAGCCTCCGCTCTATTACTGGGGCGCCGCACTCAGCTTCAAACTATTTGGCATCAGTGAAACGTCCGCGCGATTGCCGAGCGCGATCGCCGCACTGTTCGCAACTCTGGCGCTGGCGTGGCTCGCATGGCGCGTGTACGGCAGTGCGACCGCGCGCTGGCTGCTGGTCCTTCTGCCGTCGAGCGCGGCCATGATCGGATTTTCGCACTCGGCAGCAACCGACATGCCCTTCAGCGCGATGCTGACCTGCGCGATGATTCCCGCTGCGGTGCTGCTAGGGATCGTTCCTTTCGCGCGGGAAGACAGCGAATCGAACCGAGATCCGAATCGCGATTTCGTTGCTAACCTCTCGAAGAGTGCAACCTTCATCGCCGCCGCATTGTTCGGACTTTTCCTCGGCTACGCGATGCTGGCGAAGGGTCCCGCAGCCATCATCCTCTGCGGCGGAGCCGTCATTTGCTGGGCCGCTTACACCAAACGCTGGAAAGAGACCCTGCGGTTGCTAAACCCAGTCGCTATCGCTGTATTTTGCATCGTCGCGCTTCCTTGGTACGTGCTCTGCGCGCTGCGCAATCACGATTTCCTGCGCGTCTTCATCCTCGAGCACAATTTCAAACGCTTCCTCACACCGGAATTTCAGCACATCCAACCGTTCTGGTATTACGCAGAAATCGTTTTGATCGCATTGCTACCGTGGACGCCGGCGCTGCTGTGGGCCGTGGTCACGGGAATCCGATCATTGACTCGGGGCGAGCGCCTCAGCGCGATGTCTTGTTTCCTACTGAGTTGGGCGCTGTTCTGCCTCGTCTTCTTCACGATCTCGCGTTCGAAGCTCCCGGGCTACATCCTCCCGGCAATCCCAGCGATTGGGCTACTCCTCGCGCGAGCGATCACCAGGTTTGGCCCCGCCCGGCGATGGTCCTTCGCACTGACCTCGCTCGTCCCGGGAATCGCCCTCGCCGTTCTTTTCTTCGAACTATTCAGCCACAACGATCAAATCCTCAAGAAAGCCGTCGCCTACACACCCGCCGTCGAACTCGCGATCGCAGCCATCGGCGCGGCCAATATCCTTCTCGCGTTCCTCTATCTCGCGCCCCGCCGAAATTTTGCAATGATCGCCGCAGTCGTCCCGGTGCTCTTTGCAATGTACATGGTGGACGATGCCCTGCCGTTCACGCCGATCTCGTCACAGTCGGCACGCTATCTCGCCGATCAAATTCGAGCGGACGAAATTCCGCCGGCAAAGCTCCGCGAGACCGGACTCAAACGCGCGACGCTTTACGGATTGAATTTCTATCTGCACACGGATTTGCGCGATTTGACCAGCGCGCCGCCACGCGAGCTGTACCTGATCACGACCGGCCGCATCACCTGCGACAAAATGCCCGCCGAAGTGAAATGTGAAGATATGTGGCAACGCACCGCCGATGCCGACGGCGTCGCACTACTACATCTAACTCCCACACATTGAAGGAAATTGCTAGTGGGAAGCAGCCGCTCCGCCGGTCGGCGGGAGCTTGAGCAGAAAGAAGCTCACGACGCGATTTTCATACGCGCGCTTGTCTTCATCGTCCATGCTGGCAAAGTTTCCGTGCGGAATCTGGGCCTGATCTTTCGGATCGGGAGCCTTGAGATAGATCTGCTGAGTCACTTCGCCGAGTTCAGGTTCGTCGGCGGCTTCGATGAACAGTTTCTGCACGCCGGCAAGCGACGCCATGCGCTTCGTATTCGAAAGCGGAAGCTCCCCGCGATACTGGTGATTGAGCCACTGAAAGCTGAATTCCGCCGACTTGATCATCAGCGGGAATCCACCAAGCCCCTGCCGTTCGACGCCGACGCGTACCATCTGCTCCGGCGAGTCGTAGACGGAATCGAGCACGAGCGCGCGGACACGCTTGTCATTTTCAGCTTCGCGCAAATCGGCATATGCGCCGAGGTTGTAGCCCCAGAGCCCAAAGCTCAAAGGGTTTACATCGTTGCGCTGCGCCACCACATCGATCGCCGATCGAACTTCGTCGGCCTCGTGATAACCGAACGAAGTAATGCCGTCGTTCGCGCCGTGCGCCGCGAAATCAAAAACGAAAACGTTGTATTGGTGGTCCTGCAACGCCGAAACCAGCGTCAGCAGCTCGCCTTTGCTCGAACCATACCCATGGCAAAGAATAATCGTCGAAGCGCCGCGGAATCCTGGGAAAAACCAGCCTTCGCGCGAACTTGGATTGCCCGCGACCGAAAACTGAATCGCGTCCGGCCGCCCCGGAAAGCTCTGCATGTTGATTTCAGTGCTTGTTCGCTGCGGCTTCACTATGCGATAGACCAAAAAGCCCGCGATCGCCAGCGTCGCCAGCACCGCAAAAAACACCAATGCCAGAACGGCCGACAGCAGCTTGATGTACCAGCGCATCGGACGAGCTTGGGTTTGCAGTTCTGCGAAAGTAACCATGAAGTTTGGGCGCCCGCGCGAAATCAGCGAAATCGCGAATATCAACGCGGCAATTTGCATGCTAGCACACAGCCCGAAAGTGCAAATTTTCAAGTCGGCCCCATGTGCTCCATGCGTACCGTGCATTCTGCGCGACCCTTGCCGCGTCTTGCGCCGCACGTGTACGGGCCCGCACGATCTCAACCCGAAGAAGATCTTATTTTTCTTCGTTTTAGAGGAGTGAATGCGGCCGCGAGGACACAACTTCCAAATTCTGGATTCGAATCGTTGCTAAGGAATCTGCTTAGGCGGGAAAACAAGGCCCGGCAATTCGCCGGGCCTCTATACAAACGACACTGTAACACAAAAGGTACCCCTTGTCAATGCCGATTTCGCTTCTGTCATCAAATTTCGGCCCATAATTTCGAAAATGTCTCGCACAACGACCGCCCTTGCTTTGTTTACTTAAGGTTGCCAGCTATGATGGGTGCTGCCGCCGGTGCATTTGGGACCTTTCCATGAATATCGTCGATCTCCGCCAAACCTCAGTGCGCCAGTTGGAGCCGCTTCTCGAAGAAGAAGCCTCGCATTGGCGCGACGAACTCCACTGGGACTATCGCGGCGCCCTCGACCTCATTAAACGTTTTCTCGAAGCACATGCCCTCTGCGGTTCGGTCGCATTTGAAAATGGAACCCCCGCCGGCTACTCGTTTTATGTTCTCGAAGAACAAAAGGGCCTGATCGGCGGCCTCTACGTTTCGAACAAATATCAGCAGGCGACGATCGGTCGCCGCCTGCTCGAAGAAATGCTCTTCACGATGCGCGCCGTGCCGCAGCTTTCCCGCATCGAAGCGCAGCTCATGCCCTTCGGCGGCCCTGTCGACGCCCCACTCCTCGAACAAGGCTTTCATCTCTACACGCGTCAATTCATGCTGCTCGATCTGCGCAAGCCGTCGGATTCCAAGCCCGCCCCATCCGGCGGCATGCGGCTCGACCGCTGGAACGATCGCTTCTTCGAACCGTGCGCGAAGCTGATCTATCTCTGCTACGCCGATCACATCGACGGCGAGATCAACGACCAGTATCGCAGCCGCAGCGGCGCTCTGAAGTTTCTGAAGAACATCATTTTGCTTCCCGGATGCGGCCAATTCGTCTCGGGCGCCTCATTTGTGCTCCGCCAACCGGGCGACGATGAGTTGATCGCTGTCGTCCTGACGAGCGAAGTCTCCCCGGGCGTCGGCCACACGACGCAAATCTGCGTACTCCCCGGCTATCAAGGCCACGGCATCGGCCGCATGCTGATGCAGACCTCCGCCGAGGCCCTGCGCGGAATGCGTTTCCGCGAACTCACGCTAACCGTAACGACCGAAAACACCTCCGCCGTGCGCCTCTACGAAAGCCTCGGATTTAACACGATTCGAACCTTCACCGCGGGCGTCTGGCCGCGTTAGCCTCCTCTCAGCGAATCTCGGTGTCCTCCGCGCCTCTGCGTTAGATTTTCTCTTCGCCTCCCGTTTGCGTTTACGCCCCTCCCGTCCGCGATAGCGCCCGCTTAACTTGACGCGTACCAAACCCCGCCAGTACGCTTCTAAAACGCATGAGCGCGTCTTCGAGAAAAATCCTTCTAGCTGTCATCGTCGTCGCCGTCCTGGGATTTATCATTTACAGGTCGAGCGGATTCATCAATTTAGCCGGCTTCAGCGGCGCAAAACTCTGGAGCGTCGCGCGCAACGCGAACCCGTACTACCTGCTCCTCTCTCTCGTCGGAATCTACGTTTGCTACGCCCTGCGCTCGCTACGGTGGCAGGTTTTTCAGTCGAATCTCGGCCCATCGAATTTCTGGACGATCTACCGCCTGACCCTCGCCGGCTTCGCCTCCATTTTCCTTCTCGGCCGCGCCGGCGAACCGATCCGCCCGCTGCTCCTCGCGCGCAAAGAACGCCTCCCCGTCGCTGACATGTTCGGCCTCTACTTTCTCGAGCGCCTCTTCGACACCGCCTGCACCGCAATCATCGCCGGCCTCGGCCTCGTGCTATTCGAATCGCACTCGCACACAATCTCCGGCGCCGCGAGCGCATCGACCAGCAAGCTCGAAGCCGCCGCGCGAACCACCGGTTCCCTGCTCTTCATCGGCGTCATCGGCGCCGTCATCTTCCTCGTCTATCTGCGATTGCATGGCACGGCGATGCTTGAACGCCGAACAAAGCCCTGGCGCGATGCCGGCGGCTGGCGCGCCAAAGTCGGCGCCATCCTTATGGGATTCGCCCGCGGCGTGCAAACGATTCGAACCTGGCGCGAGCTCGCCCTCGCCATCATTTACTCCGCACTGCACTGGGTCGGCGTCGCCCTCCTCTACGTCTGGATCTCCCACAGCCTCGGCGGCCGCCTCGCCTCCATCGGCTTCGGCGACGCCCTTCTGATCCTCGCCTTCACCCTCGTCGGCTCCGCAATCCAGCTCCCTGGCGTCGGCGGCGGCTCCCAAGTCGCCTGCTTCCTTGCTTACACAGCCATATTTGGAGTAGAAAATGAGCCCGCGGCAGCCGCAGCGATCTTGATTTGGCTCGTTACGTTTGCAGGCGTCGGCGTGGTGGGCGTGCCGCTGCTCATCCACGAAGGAATGTCGCTCGGCGAATTGAAGCGTCTGGCCGAGGGCGAAAAACAGCGCGAAGAGCAGCAACTGGAAAGCGGTAACGCGTAGATGCGGCGAGGAGAACCAGCCGAGTGAAGTGCCCTTTCTGTGCCCACGTCGATGACAAAGTAATCGATTCTCGCGAAGGCCGCACCGGCGACACGATTCGCCGACGCCGCGAATGCCTGAAGTGCGGTCGCCGCTTCACCACCTACGAACGCATCGACGAAATTCCATACATGGTCATCAAGAAAGATGGCCGCCGCGAACGCTTCGAACGCCAGAAAATCCTGCAGGGATTGCTGAAGGCGTGCGAAAAGCGCCCGGTGCCGACGCCGAAGCTCGAAGCGATAGTCGATGACATCGAAGGTGTCGTCCACGACGCGACCGAGCGCGAACTGACCACAACCGAGGTCGGCGAAATGATCATGAACAAGCTCAAGAAGCTCGACAAAGTCGCGTACGTTCGCTTCGCCTCCGTCTACATGGACTTCAAGGACGTGCAGGAGTTCATGTCCGAGCTGAAGAATTTGCTGAAGGATCGCGCCAAGAAGTAGACATTCGAAGGCGCCGATTTTTTTGTAGCGACGCGCCAGGCGGCACAGGGGCCGCTTGCGTGAAATCCGAGGCCATTCATGCCAAAAAACAAGCTTGTCGTTTTATTTTTGCTGGGCGGAGTTGTGGCTGCGCTGCAGTTTGGCGGTCACGGAGCCACGATGCTTGCCGCGAAGGAAAAACACGCGGCGGAATCAATCCCCGCGCCCGATCCCCAAATGATTCGGGCACACGTAAAATTTCTTGCGAGCGATCTGCTCGAAGGACGCGGCCCCGGCCAGCGCGGCAGCGATCTCGCCGCCGAATACATCGGCGCGCAGTTCGAATCCTACGGACTGAAGCCCGCCGGTGATAACGGCACATTCTTCCAAAACGTGCCGATGGTCACGATGAAAACTCTGCCGGGCACGCAGTTCAGCCTGGTGTCCAAGAGCGGAAGCAGCGATGCCGTCAGCCTCAAACTCCTCGACGATTT
>Ga0210393_10004368_pt1 | contig 11194 bp, 10 predicted proteins | sample IncBWC27OmetaG_FD_160068 | JGI IMG/M metagenome (GOLD analysis project Ga0210393, IMG submission 160068) | Forest soil microbial communities from Barre Woods Harvard Forest LTER site, Petersham, Massachusetts, United States - Inc-BW-C-27-O ...
GAAAGCGCGTTGCCCGACAACGTCATCGAGAGGATCATCTGGCCAAGGACTAAAAACACCCATACACGATTGTTCTCTGCGAATGACGGCGGCGTGGCATGAATCCGTGAGCACCAAACTGTAAAGCCTAAAAGACCAAACGAAAACAAAAAGTAACTCACCGCGGAATATCCACGCGCTCGCTTCAGCATTCAAGCGTTCCATCTCCCTCTGGTGCGCCTTGCCCTCGTTCGACAGCTCCTTAGCACCCGCTCCGTCCTTGCGCGCATACGCCGCATGGCTCAGCTCGAACGCGTGCGCCATCGCCTCTCCCTCGCGAGTCGCGCGATCGCGCAGAGACACATAATGTTCATTTTGGGAATTGACGAGCTTCTGATCCTGCGATGTACGATCAAAGTCAGCGGGCCTGCGGCCCCTTTAGGGCGCAGATAGAAAGGGGGAGGAGGAGAGGGGGGGGGGTAGGGGGGCGCGCACAAGTCGACCATGCGGAGGACGCGAGGAAGCTGGATGGGCTGCCTGCGGCGGCTGTGCCACAGGCTGTGGCTGTGGCGATGTCCACTGGTTCTGGGGCGCAGGCGGTGGCGGCGGCGGCGGCGGCGATGGTATGGGAAATGGCCGTTGGGGAGATCCTTGACTTTGTCCTTGGCCGTGGCCATGGTGTGGTTTGTGTGGGCGAGGACGTAGCGGCTGCTGCGGGGGCTGCCATTGCTGCTGCTGCAGTTGGGGAGGGGGATACTGGTACTGAGCTGAGTAGCCTCCAGGATGCTGAATCTGTTGGGACGGGGGCTTCCCCGCACTGGGATATACGGGCTCCGGTGCTTCCTGCTGGGGGGATGAGACGCAGAAAACGTTGAGTAGGCCACGAACGAAGCTTCCGAGGAAGCCCATAATCAATGTACGAGCAAGGAAACAGGCGTTTAACGTTTAGTCTGTATAGACTGCAGACTTAACCGTAAACGAGCAACATGTTCGCTCTTATGGAACTATGTCCTGAGGTTCCACCTCAGCATCAACAATAAAACTTGTCGTATTTTTCAGTTCGAGGAAAAGAAACGGACATTGAGCAAGTAGAAAAACATAGGGGGCAAGGCGATGTAACAGGCAAGTGTCAAGAAAACAGACATAATAATCCTATCCCGTACCCGCAGAAAGAATCATCAGAGCCATGTCAACTAAATCTCCAAGCCGACCAAAACATAGGCGGGGTGCACGGGGAAATCAGGTTTAGTAACAACAGTGCCCCCAACGTACATGAGGGCGTGCAGCAGCCCGCTGAGCGCTGGCGAGTTCTTCTCGAGGGCAATTACGAGTGCAGAGCATTGAAGGTGCTCATCGGCGAGATCCAAGAGCGCGACGATGCTGGGGGCCAATGAGTGACAGATTGCAGGAGCCAAAAACCCACGCACCTTTCGCGCACATTGACAAGCTCTGCACTCTTGCCGTCAACATAGAAGGTCTTGAGCCCACCAGGCAACTCAAGCACTACGCCATCAAAAGATGTTCCCATCCCCGGGGAGGAGATAGAGACACTCTTCGCGTAGGGTAATGCCGTCGTTGCATGATTCGGGAACAAGTTCGTCAGCAATTCAAGCCCGTCGTCATTTGATTTAACAGACACATCTTCAATGAAATCATCTGGGGTCAATGGCGGGGTGGCAAGACCATGCGAAAAGTTCTCAGCCCTTGGGGCACCACGGATTGGCTGTGGCCCCAAAGAGCTAGGAGGAAATGAGACATCTGCCTCAAAGGTAGGCGGGGAGGGTGGGTAGACTAAGTTCGGACGAAGATTGCACCGGGGATCTCTGGAGCTCAATGAAGGAGAATAAAAAGAACGGTCATATGCCGAAGCATATTTCAACGCCGGACTGCCTGTCACACAGTCCGGCGACCCTCCGTCAGGAGGGCATTTTGACCTTGGCACGTCAAAACCGCCACTATAAGAGAATTAGGTGATTCCAGATGAGGATTGACGGAGTGAGAAGTACATACCCCAGGTCCGCCAGAGAACGTAGTAGAGTAATAATACATGTCGTCTGCGCCCTGGACGTGGCAAACAGCAAGCACATTTGGTGCGGCGTCAACATAGAAAGCCCCATCTCCAACGGTCTGACAACCGTTGCTAGATACGGAGAGAAAATTCAGCCGATTAGACTGGTACTTGGTATTAGACGGGACGTACGTGGGGCAAGGACTAGATATCGGTTTGTTTGAATTCAAAATTGTAGAGTTCGCCATGAGGTGCCAACTTGATCGGGTACTTGGAGTGAAGTTTGGTGTCTAAAGGAAGGCAACGATTAGATAGAAGGTAGAAGTGGGATGACCTGGGCAAGGGCGTACAGGTTCGAGGGTGTAGGTGTGGGAGTCGGAGACAAGGAGCGGTCAGGCACATCACCAGCCCGATATTTATAAGGCCTCCGCACACCTCCGAGTCCGCTTCTATCACTCATCGATTAACCTCCTATCTCTGCTGCCGCACGGGCCACACGAGGCATATATCGCAAATTCCAGAACACATGAACCTGTGCAAATATCAATGTTTCGAATACCCGAGGGCCTCATGCGTCGTCCACAGTCCGCAGGAGTCGTGGTGCCTGGGGTCCTTCGTTTTACCCCTGACTGATGACGCAATCAATTGTCACATACCCTGTCACATCACGTGAATCACGCATCGGCAGGAGCACAGCTCCTTCCAACCAAATCATCCATCGACAAGCCGACGGACGAGCTCGACACCTCAGAACCTCAAAACGTGAGTGCCGTGTCACTTTCACTTATCCTACGCGTCTAGGTAGTGTTCATGGAGTTTTTCTCATGACAAATTGAGTCGTGCTTAACGTCTCACATCGGTGGATGGATTCATTCTGTCCAGATAACGCTTCTCCTACTCGTTCAGCATAGCGTATAACGATCTCACTTCTGTTCTCAGTATCTTTCTATCTCATCATAAATGGCAGACTCTGGACGAGGACGTGGAGGATTCGGACGAGGGCGCGGTGGTGACCGTGGCCGGGGTCGTCGGGGGGGTCGTCGCGGCACTCGCAAGGACGAGGAGAAGGACTGGTACGTACTCCCTCATCGGGTCCTCGCGCAATTAGAACTTACGGTGGCCATCTAAGGGTCCCCGTCACCAAGCTCGGTCGTCTTGTGAAGGACGGCAAGATCAAATCGATGGAAGAGATCTATCTTTTCTCCCTTCCAGTGAAAGAGTTTCAAATCGTCGACTTTTTCCTCCCCAACCTGAAGGATGAAGTTATGAAGATTATGCCCGTGCAGAAACAGACTCGCGCTGGCCAGCGCACACGTTTCAAGGCCTTCGTTGCCATCGGGGACTTTGACGGCCATGTCGGTCTTGGTGTCAAATGCGCAAAAGAAGTCGCGACGGCTATCCGCGGTGCAATCATCCTCGCCAAGCTTTCTGTTGTCCCAGTTCGCCGTGGTTATTGGGGTGCCAACCTCGGCGCACCGCATACGGTGCCCTCGAAAGTCAGCGGAAAGGTTGGCTCTGTCATGTGCCGGCTCATACCAGCACCCCGTGGGACGGGCATTGTCGCGGCCCCTGCGTCAAAGCGTATTCTTCAGCTAGCTGGTGTCTCCGACTGCTATACACAGTCAAAAGGCTCAACAGCAACAATGGGCAATTTCTTAAAAGCGACATTCGCTGCTGTATGTAGCCGAACTTACGAGCTCTCCACGTTTTACTGACGACTAGATAGATCACGAAGACGTATGCTTTCCTTACACCCGACCTCTGGCGTGAGATCCCTCTCTCGAAATTCCCCTACGACGAGCACAGTGCGCACCTTCAGTTAGCAGGAAAGAAGCACTATTAGTGGGCAGTTATGGTTTTCCCATGAGATTTTCTGTAATACACCCAAAATTCTACCAGCTTGTCTCACCCGTTTTGATATACGTTCAAAAGAGTGCTTTTCAACTGTCATTAACGTTCAAGTGCGGTGCAATCGAAACTTGATTTGCAAGGATCAATCCAGCCACTCTCCTTCATACGTCCTCTTGCACTTCCCTCTTCTCAACTTCTGGGAACGCGGCTGATACCTCGACTGTGGCCGCTCGGGATCGTACTAAGATATTAGGACACAGGTTCTACCTGGGCAGGTCTGTTTATACAGTCCGTTTTTCTGATATTTTACTAGGCCTTACTAGTGACATTCGGAATATTTTAGAAGGGGTGACGACTCAGACACCATGACCTTATTGCAATCCAAAATTTGACTTGAGTCAACTGTTCTTTCACATCCCGTGAAGACATTCTATCTCCGTGTCTTGGCATTTGAACTATCTGCTTTAGCTTAGCATGCATAGCCACTCATCACCAAGAAAGGACTTTTCTTTATCATTATCCGCACTGGCACTGCAACCCCTTGGCATTCTCCGTCTTGGAATCAGAGGACCTTCCACGGCAGCTGCTGTAGAAATGTGAGCACAAAGGTGGGGACACTCGGGTAGATAAGATACTCCAAACTCCAAGTTTCTTACATAGGTACATTTTTATTAACCCGTCGTTGACTTTGATACTTTGCTCCGGATTCGGGGGCAATAAGTTAACCTTGTATATATCTAGAGCCCTTCAACTGAGCCTTTGCTGGAAACATATTCCAACTTGGGTTAAAGTAGCAATTTCTGAGTCTTTGCGATCACCAAACATCAGATGCCACGTATGATAGATTCTATATCACGTAGGAAGCAGCTGTACCGCGTGCTTTGCCTCGTCGTAACTACATGTTATCCCGCGTGATCCATATAGTCCGAGGGAATAAAGGAGAAAACTTGAATGAGAAAAAAAAATCAACTGATTTATGACCCCACTCCCTATTCCGACTTGTCAAGGGGTAAGGCCGGTAAGGGGTCCAGAAATATATATATCCCTACTATCCCTACTCTTGCTTGACAACCGCCGACGATGGCGCGCGCTGGGCTCACTTACCTTGCGCTGTTAGCCTTACTTTTCGCCGTGTACTATGAACTCTCCTTTAAGGCTATCTTATCTGCGAACGGTGTATGGAGGAAAATCGAATCCGTGGGCAACACGGATTGCAGCAAGGTGGAAGCATTACAAGCTTGTGAAAGTGCGTCTCGATCAAGTGTTTCGTTCTTGACCTGACCACGCCGTTACTCTCCCCAGAGATCGTGCTTCACCCACCCAGTGGTCTTCTTTATCTTGCCTGCTCCACACCAGCTAACCGCCGGCACTGGACCCCCGCTTTAGCAGTGCTGGAGGAGGATAAAACCACTTTCGATGATTACATAGCCACGTATGATCCGGCAACAGGCGCTGTTATGCGCCTCACGTTCTCGGGTTTCCCAACTTCTCAGGGGTACTCTTCACATGGTTTGGATGTTGTCCCATCGGCTTCGAACTCAAGCCAACTTTTCATCTACGCGATCAACCATCGGAAGCCAGTTCAGGGCCCCGGAAAGTTGGTTGGCGCCGATTCCGTCGTAGAAATATTCGAGGCCGAAGTTGGTGGGAACACAGCCACCCATGTGAGGACCATTGAGAGTCCGGTAATCAACACTCCAAACGATATCGTCGGCGCTTCGGACGGGAGAAGCTTCTACTTCACCAATGACCACGGGGTCAAAGTCGGCTTCGTAAGTCGCGCATGCTTGGGATAGTATTTAGTATTTGTGACGTTGGCAAATTTCTCTCTCCAGACCAGGTGGCTCGAGTTCTTGGGGTTAGCACGGACGTCAGTAGGGTACTGTCATGTCCACAGCGGGTGCAGGATCGCCATTTCTGGTTTGCATGGCACCAATGGCATCGCGCGGGCACAGAACGGCAGTGTCTACGTTGGCAGTTCCAAGGCTGGCCAGATTCGCGTCTACGAGGAACAAACCGATCAGTCCCTTGTATTGACTGATATCATTGCCCTAGGTGCGTCGATGATAATTTGGGGTCACGGTGATCAGGACAAAGATTTCTTCTCGACCACAGATCGTATCGTGGACAATCTCTCCATCGATACGAACGGGGCATTATGGGCAGCAGGACTTTCTGCCTCATTGTCGTGGCTCTCTGCGTATCATGACCCGGAGAAAGTGGCGCCTTCGTCTGCGCTCAGGATCACGAAAAACACCGGAAATCAGGCGTTCTTTGGGGAAAAGCTGAAAATAGAGAAGGTACGAGACATCACCCTCAAAGCATGTAAAGGAACAGTGTCATACAATTCGAGGGTAGGTATTTGAGGATGACGGAACCCAGGCCTCTGCGATAACATCGGTTGTGCACGATGCTCGGCATAACCTCGTATTCTTATCAGGTAAGCTGGTCGGCGGTGATCGGTGTCTATATACTTATACTTTCCTATCAGGTCTATTCGGGACCTATATAACCGTGTGTAAAGTTGGTTGAATTCTGTAACTTACTGCGCTGCTCTTCATGTATGTTGCAAAACCGGGAAACAGCTGAGCAATATAATCGATCTGCTTTATGGCCTGATTTCAGGCTAGATTTTTCTTCTGAAATCAATAATAATAGCGTTAATGCGTTATAAAGGCCTTATTATGTTAATAATAATTCCCATAATCATTTCAGTTACACATAAATTGGCAAGTCGACAGTTTTCGTCTATAGTGCACGTGACAATGCAAGGACTGCTGATACAAAATTGCACCGCTCAGTCATCTGTGCTCCGATGCTTGCTTCATCCTTTTCCCCAGGCTGAAATTTCTCGAGGTGGCTTAACGTACCACACGTGCGGGCCAAATCGTGAGGTTTACACACCCCTCTGGGTTCTTAAAGTCCTGGGTAGTGCAAAGACTCGTCTTCTATCCCTAACTCCGAGTATCATCCAACGACGACGAGTTGATCCACCTTAGATCTACACATGGCTTGGCAATTCCTTGAGGTTCGTACCCGTTTCCTCCTTCGGGCTGCTCGTGGCGAGCTCTCCAACAAACAGACCTCATCGACCAGCGTGGCATATACCCTACTTGGTGGTTTCGTGGTTGTAGTAGGTCCCATATTACCCTTCCCGCATACTGAGCCACCTAATTGCCATCAAGTACAACCTGATTTCCTTTGTTGTAAAAGAGAGGGTGAGTTACCAACAATGTCATTTGGTATCCCCCGGATCATTAATTTAGTCTCCATGAACAGCTATACATAAATGAAGTCACCCTCGGAACAGTCTTCGGTATTATTTTGGGACCTCATGTCCTGGGAATTTTCGACCCTCGTTCTTGGACCGGCGTAACAGATACCCTCACACGAGAGATCATGCGGATTGTGCTTGCAACTGGTCTCTTTGCCATAGGCGTAGAACTGCCCACCAGGTACATGGCTGATCACGCGAAGAGTTTGGTCATCATGGTTGTACCCACGATGGCGTTTGGATGGCTGGTGTCGGCGGGTGAGTGAACCCGTGGAATCACGAATGGCACATCCCTCTTATCCCCATTTCTCATTTCTGCAAGCATTCATCCACATCATTTTCCCAAAACTAAATTTTATATCTTCACTTGTCATCTCGGCATGCTTAACTCCAACAGACCCGATTATCAGCGCTGCCGTTATCGGTCAGTAGCAAAGATCATTAAGAATTTTGGCAATCCATTCAGACTTTCTGACCTCAAGGTGGAAAATTTGCCGTGAAACATGTACCCCTCCCCATTCGCCAGCTTCTCGTGGCCGAGTCTGCTTCGAACGATGGACTTGCATACCCTTTCCTCAGTATTGCAATATACCTCACAACTGAGTCTTCGCGTGAAACAGCCTTTGAGAAATGGATTGTTATCAGTTGGTTATGTGTGTAGACGACCTGCACCTTTCTTTTTCAGGTACTAATTTCTCGAAACACCTAGACCAAGTCATCCTGGGGACTGTTCTTGGTGCTATCATTGGTAAGAGGCATGCCTATGCTTGAGGGCCTCGAGACTGAGTTACGTTACAGGAATGTCGTTTTCCCGTGTGATGAGATATGCTCATCTGAAAGGCTTTATTGATCGGGAGTCGTACATCGCGCAATACGTCGCCCTTACGTTGCTTACAGTCGGTGCGACCAACTCACTCGGGAACGATGACCTCCTTGCCGCATTTGCTGCTGGTATGTTTACCCCTCGCCATGCTCTCTTTCCTTGTTCAACTCTCTCTGTAGGTAGTGCGATCTCTTGGGATGGCCATTTCAACGAACAGACAGAAGACGATTCATTCTCTTCTGTCCTTGATCTTGTCCTCAACTGCGCCTGCTTCATCTATATCGGAGCATGGCTTCCGTTCGACCAATTCCATATCTCTAACCTTGGTGTAACTCCTTGGCGGCTTGTATGCCTTATGATAGTCATACTGGCTCTACGCCGAATACCCTCCCTCCTCATTCTTTACAAATTGATGCCCGAGGTGTCCAACTGGCGTGAGGCACTTTTCTGCGGTCATTTTGGTCCGGTTAGTTCTTGACAGGTTGGAACTTTTCCTCCTCTCAAGTGATTCGTTGTTTTAGATTGGCGTAGGTGCTGTTTTCATCTGTACCCTTGCCCAAAGCCGCCTCGAAGCACCGCAAAACCCCCCAATATCCCAGCAGGATCTGCTCGCCACCGCTCTCCAGCCTATCGTGTCTTTTGTCGTCCTTGGTTCTATCCTTACTCGTATGTCAACTCGTTTCTATTTTGGAGAATGCTTGACCATGTTCACAAATTTGTAGACGGGCTTTCCATCCCGTTCTTCCGTGCGGGCCGCCGTACTTTGACAATCTCTCGCTCGCTAGCCATCGATCAACCGGACTGGCTCCTGTGGATTCGCCGTGATGCACCTCAAGTCGACACGGAGCGCGTTGACCCAGCAAATGAAGGCACGAGTAGTGTCGTCGCAGAAGAATCACGACGGGAATGGCAAAAGCGGGTAGAATCTCTAGGCCTTTCCGACGTGCCGGACCCAGCACCCGAAGGCGTCAGGAGTCCGAAGAGAGCAGTGAAAATCGATGTATGTACTACGTTTTACCGTGGCATGTCGCCTTTTTGACTCGTTCTTCCTCCCGAAGATTCCCAGAACTAGCGCGAGGCAGAGCACTGTCGTCATACGGGAGCGTGTTGAAATCGCCGTTTCGGACGAAGCTGGGGCTGCACAATGCGATAGCTGACAGCAGGCCTTTGTGCGAAATCTTCCTGAGATGTGGCGTACATATTTGAATTGTTCAAGAGCTAGATTTACGAGTTGACATCCAGTTACTATGCCCTGTTCCATGCTTCGACATGCAGCTAACCTAACTAACCCATGTTTGTACCGTCGACTGTTTCAAATAGAAGAATACAATATCCGAGCAATTGTTCACTATTCCGTCCTGACTAGAGGTTCGGTTGCCAGTTATAAAATGTACAATGACAAAGGGGTGGGCCCTGCCTGAATGCACGATGCAGGGTTCTCATACTCACCGGTTATCAACATGGCAAGACAGCGGCGTGGCACGATTGTGGTGCTTGCTTGTGCTAACTCGGGTGTTCGAAGGACTCCTCATTGCCAGCGGCTCCAGTTCGTTCGCCGCAGTTGTTTACGCTGCGGCAGCCCGGACGCCGGGCCATCTTCCATGGGCTCAGAGCTTCGGGAGAGGCAGGTCATAGGACGGCCGAGGTACTCGTTTCCGAACCTAACGGGTCATCGCTCCTTACAGTATCGAATGCATATATAATTTTGTGCGTATTAATGCCTGTACCGGCTTGGTGGGAAACTGTAAAATTGAACGATGATATCGTCCCTACTATTGACTCGTGATGGGGATCCCCATTGCAACACTACAGCAGTACTAGGCTAATCCCTGCCTTGCTTTATTATGATACTGCTATTGTACTCTATTGATTAATTATAACAAGTGCCAAAACGACGTCAATAGACCTGAGCCATAGGCCGACATGCCAGCGGTTCCCCCGAGTCCGGGCCTGCAAGCGTTTACGCGCTTTTAGCCCGTTCCCTCGCCCGTGGCTAGTCGGCGCATGTATGCCGACGGCTTGCGCACCCGTGTTGAGTGGCGCGTGGGCTGTGGCACTTCGCCTTTGCGCTTCTGTGGCACAGGTGTCCCTTCCGACTCTGAGCTGAGCTCAGTTAAATCACTGAGAGCCTCGTCGCCGCTGTCAACGGACGGCCGAGGCGGCCAAGCGGCCTGGGAGTATTGGGCCAGCGGTTCGTCCTCGCCAGACATGGCCAGTCTCCGCTTCTTCGCAATCAGGCCCTCTCCTTCGTCGACTTTAATTGGGTCTTGTCGAGGTCGCAAGGCCTTTCTCTCCCCAGCCCTCCGTCCAGTGGCACCGTCCAACACCGGAAGCGCAGACGAGTTCTGCCATTCAAGCAGCGACGGTCGCTGCCTAGGACTATGAACCTTCAGCTTCATCGCAATACCTGTCAGTGGCTCGTCTTTTTTCCCGAACTCGTCGGTCGTAAGTGATTTCAGGCGGTATTTCTGCTTATGATCTCCAGTCTCCTTGTTGAGCCGCTCAACCGTCGTCCTCGTATAATCGTCATCCTCTCCCCCGTCCTGGGCCACGTCCGGCTCCTTTCTCTGTTGGCGATAAGCGACAGTGTTAGGGGAGGGATCTCTCGGAAACGTACCACGAACATGTCCTCGTCACTCTCGGGATCACTCTTGAACTCCTTACCACTCTCGGATTTGGTATTGATGACGACGATGTCACTGTCATCATGAGCGATCCCCGGCTTCGAACCAGAAGGGCCACTGGCAGGTGCCGACCTAAACCCTACGATCTCCACTTCATCATCGCTCTCTGGTTCGGCGGTCTCATGGATTTCAATATCATCAGGGGGGTGTGACGCCCTGTTGTAGGTGGGGGGACCAATACAAATTTCTAGGGTCTGATGTGTATTCCCAGTCAGCATCGAGAAGTGTAGAGGGAAGAAAATTGAACACCACAGGCCCGGGCAATGTTGGCTGGAACATGATTTGCACAGTTTGGTTCGTGTGAGGGGGCAGTACAATGTTGAATACATTGTGCGGGTGAGTTTGCTGTGCCATGGTGTGACGAGCATGAGCGAAGAGCTGAGACCTTAAGAAGACCCGGAAAATGTCAACGGAGGCAAGGCATTCAAGTTATTACATACAGTACCATGCCATGTGTCCCAAAATAAACAGTAAGTCTTTCCTGCTGTTTATTTAAAATCTTTGAATTCAAAAATCGAGGCACCTTACCTCCTATGGCATTCGGTCACAACATTTTGCGCTGTCATGTGTTTGCC
>Ga0210393_10004369_pt1 | contig 11194 bp, 14 predicted proteins | sample IncBWC27OmetaG_FD_160068 | JGI IMG/M metagenome (GOLD analysis project Ga0210393, IMG submission 160068) | Forest soil microbial communities from Barre Woods Harvard Forest LTER site, Petersham, Massachusetts, United States - Inc-BW-C-27-O ...
CGTTGAGAGCTGCGTGAAGCATGTAACGAGCTCTGCGCTTTCCTTGTCGTCGACTCTTTCTTGCAAAGGGGAAAGAGACTCGCCGCGGACTCTTGCAACGGTTGATTTCCAATTACATAATCACCGCAAATCCGCGTAAATCTGTCGATTTACTTCCGACTTGCCCAGCGACGGCGGATGCAATCGACCGACGTGGACGATCGCAACTGACTCTCAGCGATCTCGGCCAACAACGGATTCCCGGGGGATTAATTACAGTCATCCAACTTGATTACATCGCCCACTAAACAACTGGCGGTCGCTCTCCACATGGTAGTGCCGACGACGATTCTGGGGCACACCGGCAAACAAAGCCGAGGACGTCCTGGGCTCCTCACGCTTGACCGAGAAAGTAAGCTATCATATCTTTGAAGCGGACACCATGATTGCCAGAGCCCTGCTATCATCATATAGCTGACACATATAGCCGCCTGAGGTTCCATTCCTTCAACCCAATACATCGGCGATGTGGATTCTTATCATTCCGTCACAAAACTCGTTGAATTTCTCTTGAGCAAACGCCGCGTATCAGGTCTATATCAGACCTCATGACGACCGCAGTCGGCACCCTGATGACGCCGCGTTAGAGGACGACGCACGCATAAGGATGTCAATACGACTTTGGCTCCACGCTCCACGGCCGTGTTATTCCGCGCACATGAATACTTGCTTGCCGACAGGCCGGTCGTGTTTGAAACCAAGCCAAGTCCCACTGTACACTGCATCCTTAGCTCCTAGTACTCGATCAGTACCGGCGTGCCGGAGTAGCGTCGATCGCAGCTGCACTGGCACAGCGCCGTTCGCGGTATGGCTGTCACGGTTATCTACACGTCTCACACATGGGCCATACCCATTTCACTACATCTACGGGACACGTGTGCGAATGTACAATCCGGGTCAATCTGGTCATAATCCGCTGTTGATGTCAAGGCGCTCATCGCTAGACCAAGGGATCTATCTTGATCAAAGTATCGCGTTTCACAAGTCGCCTGATAGCGAGTCACCGGTAAGCGTCTAAGGACACTACTCCCAACTCAATGCTGTCTTTCGCTTCGCGTAATGACGTCGAGCGACCGTCATAGTTCGTCGCTTACTCCAACCTTCTTAGGTCCGAGTCATCGTTTGACGGTAGAATTCTGTCACTCGCGGATCGCTTTCAATTGCGAAGAACTCACCGGGCAGGCTGAGCTCTTCTTGGTATAGATGATGCTGGAAAGAAGCAACTCCCACCCGGTGTTGCGCCCATACCGGGCCTGTAGATGGCGGGCGCTGCGCGCCGCGGCTAGTAACTTGAACGCACGCATGGTCAGACCTGGAATTGTGTTCCACGAATCTCGCTTGACTCACATTCGAATATCCCCGCCCGTAAATACTTTATACTTTCAAGGGAAACGGGGAGGCGCCACAGCGTTTCAGTCGTTCCATAATCAACACAATGATCGCGGGTTAGAAGATAGGTCTCTTCCTCGTATCAAAACAGCAATGCCAATGGAAGGAAGGTATGCGCCATACTATTCTGCTTATGCCCGCATGGCTATGTGGTTAAAGCTCCGCCCAACTTGCGCACACCGTGAGGTAGACAGTGTGGTATGACGGCGGTATATGTAGAAGGGACAACCAACTCGGAATTGCATTCCTACGTATCGTCCTTGTCGGTACGCATTCAAGTTGCCAGTGAGCGATGCCTAAGCTATTGGTAGAGGTCGTCAGTTGCGATGGCATTACAATAGAAAGTGATATCGTATTCCCGGTATATTAACGACGGTGGAGGTTTTCCAAATTGGTGGCAGTCCCGTCTGTACTTGGCCATCAGCTGGACACGCGTGGTTCACATATTTAGCTGATCCGATTCCAAAGCTCACCTCACCTTTCAAGGCACGGGCTGTCTGACTAATAGGTCACATCGGCGCGGGACCTATAGTACTAAGTACTGTATGCTTACGAGAACGAGAACAAATCCTTAACCATAACAGCCACAGCCCAGCCCGCAGCAAAAGCAATCTTGCCCTCGATTATACATGCGAAATGACACTGATGACATCCCGAAAGACGTGACTTTCCTACCTGGTGGCGTGTCGCCCTGTCCGTTGGGCTTACACTGCATCGATGTGTCATATGACCCTCACCTGCTACATGGCTCTAACAAGTCGTTATCAGGCCCGCCTGTCGATGATTTCCCAAGAATATATTGAGGGGCCCGAGACCCTTCGAGTACCTGTGGCACGAGTACCTGTGTGACTGAATGTATTCCGCGATGCTGCATTTAAGACCTCCAATCAAGTCGCGTAGTCAATGACAGCAATTATTGATGCATACTGTATTGATGTTGATGATTTCCACGAAACGAAACCACCCCTACATGATACCGTAAGCAGAGAACTCTTTGTCAGCTGGCTAATTGAGTGATCTATTAGGTTCCCACACAGGCAGGCGCTTCTTCCATTATCATGATCATGCCACCTCCCCACGTACAGCAGCCCTGAGAGTGAGTATTTGGATTATGTCAAAGTAAGTTGCCTCCCCTCCCCCATCCCTCGATTATTGGAATCTATTGGTGACCGTTACAAGCTTCAGGGGGCCTTCCCGGTTGGAAATTCTCGTCTGTCTCTTCGCTTTGTGGGGCTTCCGGTTTGGGTTACTATATGAAATCCGCCGAATTCTGCGAATTCCGTGAATCTGTGGGAGCGCACCCCCAGACTCAATCTATCACACGTCAAAGTCCCAATCTAGCGCTGGATCTTCTGGCCTAGTGCAGAAGGTGGTAGACATTCCCGCGGCAGACGGGGTCCACACGTACATCAGAGGCTCCCCTCGTCCAATACAATTGATATTCCATGGGGTATAAAGGATGATGCGACGACGAATGCAGCATGGAAACCATGTTGCTGGGGACGTGGATGTGTAAGCAGCAAGACACCCCGGAGAGGCGCCCAGACCAGTACATTCCAGCCCCGAAGCTGGCCTCGCTCTAGGCAGAACGAGAGGCCGTAGGGTGTGCAACGAAACTGGCCGATCATTTAGGCAATTAGGGTGCAGGATGTATGGTGAGCCGGTGATAGGACTGCTTTTTTTATTACTGGAAGGGACGGCATCTTCATTGGGTGCCTGTCGTCGACAACCGGCCCTCGGTGTTTGTCTCGGTGGGTCTCCGGCCGCGCGCGCATAATTGAATAGGGTGGCTTGAAACGTCGGAAGTTGTCTGCAATGCGTTTAAAAGGTACTCTACTTATCACTTGCGAAGAATGTCCAATTTGAAATGCTTGCGTGGCAAGGACACAGGATAAAAGATGTCGAAGGGCTCGACTCGGAGGTCAGGGGAACAAGGATGCTTCACATCGACAGAGAACAAAGTCCTTTCCAAGTTCCAAGTTCCAAGTTCCCAGAAGGCCAGCGCTGATTGATCATGTGTGAAGTACGGAGACGTCCCTCTTTCCAGGTTCAGAAAGCCACGGTGATAGCTACTCCACGGCGATGATGCCGACTCGGATGCGATCAAGGTCGTCGACACCGCCCTCATTATGTCGAAGGCGTTGGATAATGGGTGCGTGGCACCAGCGCCCATGAGATTGATCGAGACACGTTAATTGACATTGCCATTAATTGTGGACGCCGTGTCCGCTACGAGAATCATCTTGGACTCTTGGAGGTGGCAGGCAGCAAGCGGTCAGACGGACTTCAGAATGACAATGACTCGATCAAGCTTGAACTTAAGACGCTTCAGCGACCGATTCGATTCGAAGCCCGAGCGCAGCAGGGACAGGGTCAGTTAGCGGGTAAAGCCAAGCTTTACGTTATCTAATCTCGAAAGGGCTTTCATTTTCGCTTAGCTGAAACTGCCAGTGTGCCCCTACAGCTACAGGTACTAGGATGCGCGATAGGATGGCATCGCCCGGCGGCCGACAGGGAGAAACCCCATCATCCGATGTGTGCGGTGCCCCCCCCCCTCCACCGGCAGTAGTGCTCGATGATCAGATTGTGCGCCAACTTGGGTGTTTATGGCCGCCCTAACTCCGCCATTGCGCATTATGAGCATCCTGGCATTCTCACCGGTGGCCGTCGCGCACTGCCCCCAGGATACCAGGATACGACACGTATTGACGTATTTGATTTGTCAGTATGATGATCGGCGTCTTGTTCACCTCGCCAACGACCTCGTGTTCCACGCATTCCACGCAGCAGCCTGCAGGGTCCCTCTTGTCTCCTTCAGGCTCAAGCTCAAGCTCAAGCCGGCAGACGCTTTCTTGTTTTCCAAGGCTCCTAAACTGGGAGAGTACTCTTTCAAAACCCTCATTCTTTGCTCCTGTCCTTGCGCTCTTTTTGCCTCGCCTGTCCATCTCTTAGCTTTGCATTCCAGTAGAAAGTTCCCAGCAACATGTCTCCGACTCGGCATTTTTTCCTTTTTTCCTTTCCTTTTTCTCGATAGGATGGATTTACCGCCCATATCGTGCCAACGATATTGAAATCAACCCTCCTTTTTTTTTTTGCAATATCAAACTTCACTCTTCTAATGGAGTTCCATTGACAAGTGATCCCAAAACGAGTCTTCACCTTCGTAGTCCCCGTTGCTGGAGTGGTGAGTGGTGTAGCTTCCGTAGCTCTTTCCTTGCCATACCTGCAGTGCACAGCAAACCTACTGGGGCAGTAACAAGCATCCCTTTACGAAACCCTCTGACCTCTTGCATTTCTGATGCATCGATTAGGCTAGGACGATAGGGGGCGAGGGGGCGACTAACGTGAATGTCACGAAGAAGGGAAGAGTAGTCCCTGATCCGAACGCCCTAGTGTACAACCAATTCATCGATTGGTTTCGGATGTTTTAATTATCCCAATGCACAAGTACCAGCTCTTCGTTCCATGCGTCTCGCTTCTCTTTGCCACCGGGACCAAAACAACAGTCCTTTTCGCAGGTAAATACGAGGACAGTGCCCCATTCCATGCCGCGCCCGTCCGGGTCGCCCTTCAACAGCTGTTGAACCGCCTCCTTTCGTTGTTCATTAGTTGTCGTGATAGACTCTCCTCCGGTGTTAGCATCACTGCCAAGTATATTGATTAGATTTGGCATGAGCTGATATTCGAATACGCGGCGAGAACCGCAATGTGAACAGGAAGGGACAGATGCCGGATCGAATCCACGCCTCTGCGGCGGATTCTGAACATTGAAAGCGGCCCTTGTGACAGTTGTCGAAGCAGAGCCCTCCGGAGCCAAGGGGAATAGTACGTTGGATAGGTCATCCGACGCAAACGGCAGAGGGATACCGCCGAGGTCGTACCTACACATGTGGTCACATCAGACAAATGATCAATTACCGCGCAAGTACAGAAGCGCGCACCGTACACATTGCTGGGGCTCATGAGTTGCGCGCTCATTGAATCTGTCAAAGAGATGATCGGTATGCAGCGAGTTCTCATATTTTTCGGATGCCCAGGGATGACCTTCTTGGTTGAATCCATCAGGGTCGACGGGCCCCGCTGTGGGCTTATCCGGTGCTGTATTTGAAGGAGGCACGAATTCGCTGACAGTGGAAAGGTACTGCGGAGGATACGACGGAGCGGACTGCCAAAAAGAGTCAGCCAGTGTCGCAGACGCAAGCGCCACGACCACGGATGATGCCGAAGACGACGTCGAGGCATTCTCATCATCACTGTCCGTACTTTCCTCGTCATGCGCTGGGGCTTGCGACGTGATTGTACCACCCGTGTCGAGCGGTGCTATTGAATTAAACATGTCAGACCCGATGCCGGGATGCGGCACCCCAGCCGCCTCTGTGGATATCTGGGTGCTTAATCAGCGCGAAGTATGTTCCCACCGCGAGTCGCGACGCACAGCAAACGGGTTGACACTTTGATGTGTAGACTTGAGACCCTCCGATGGCGCTGGCGGGGCCCGCTCGTGATCCCGTTTTCGAGCGAGCTTGCGCTCAAGTTTTGAAGCGTATTTTTCGTTGTAACGCAGGCCGCGCCACGCCCGGATGCTGCAACAGACCCGTACTGTCCCTTTGGCCCCCGCAAGCCCATTCCGTATAAGGAACATACCTCCCACTCTTCCTCTGGCAGCCGCTTCTTGCGCAAGCCCACACGTATACTGCCCTGTCGTATGGGCTATCTTCGAAAGGTGCCCACATCTGCACCAGGAGCTCCATTGAGTTCTCACAGTGCTGGCACCGGCTCGAGTCAAACGGAGCATTGTGGGAGAGCAAAGCCTGCGAGTAAAAATCGTATATATTCAACAAGATGGAGGTACATGGTTGCGTAGAGATGGGTCGTACGGGCAGACCACCCATCCTAGATACGGCGGCATCTTTGAGGTCTGATGCAGACTCGACGGGACCGTCGGGGACTCCCAAGAGGACTGATGTTTCGATCTGAGTAGCATCATCTTCATCTTCATCTGACCAGTATTGTGTTGACGAAGCCATCCTTCCTGAGCGGACTGGAATCTAGAAGCACGACGGTAGCGATCAGCACGTGAAACTGATAACGAGGAAAAAAAATAGTAGAGAATCAGACAAAGGCATGAATGGAAATGAAATCAGGATCGTCAACGAGGAATCCTCAAGAGGAGTATCTCGGACTCGTCATCTTGGTTCATCAAGCGGAGTTCTGCTCCGAGGAGCAACAATGAAGCTGACTTAATGCTCACTGTGACGACGGATAGATGCTTTGTAAGGTGAGAGTAGACGAGAGGAAAGGGAAAGACGGGCGGGATGGGAGGTGCACAGGATTGCACACCGTCGCTGGAGTGGAGTGTCTGGGTCTGGGTGGGTAAACACTCAGGCGGAACCTGACAGGCGACGAGCCAGGGCAAAGGACGACAAAATTTCAAATTAGTGCCACGACGTTCCTCTTTTGGTCAGCTTTCGGCAAACAGCAGCAGATACCCGTGCCTGTTTGACCTCTTATCAATCAACCTGTAGTATTATGTAACATTTAACCACATAACCACGCGCACCGGTGAGGACGGGACTACCTTCGTTGATGTTGTTCCTCTAGGGCGCAACAATATGACCTCGCTTTCTTCTCCGAATCACTTAAGGTGCCGAAACTGGGGAACGGATCTAATTCCTACTTGGTTACACTCCTGATCAGGGTTCCTTGCACGTTTGGGAATAAGGAACACCACCCCACAACGCAACCTGCTTCGTACAGCCACGCTGCTAATCTTCAATTTCAATCTATCATCATCCGACTCGCCCGCTTTAACCCAAATTGCACAGAAATAGAGAGGGTCCGGCAATGGGTGTTACTTACCCTCATGGTATGCGCCACTCGGTATTTTGAAAATAGCGATAAAGTGAGCTATCACCCAGTCCAGAAGCAGTCATTCCGGCGCAATTAAATATGAGGACCGCTGAGGTTTGACGTCTAGAATTACTCATCCATCATCTGCCACGACGTCGCGATTAGGATATCCAATCCGAAAGCAGGAATGCTATTTCTGTGGGAACCAGTTGCGGTCAGGGCCGCAAACTGAAAACAACATAAACCGGGCGGTGATGGCAAGGAGCCAGATTCCTGGCAGAATGAATCCTATAGACTTAGGCAATTGCAGAGATCTAGCCGGCGCATCTCTCTCGTGCGCATTTATAACCTCTCCTCTCACCCTCCTGATCCTTTGTCACCCTCTTCCCATTATCATCATGTCTTCCCCATCACCCAAGAGGCGTGATTCGTCACCAGCGCCAGAACCAGCCAAGAAGCGGCGGCGTGGTGCAACTCGACTTTCATGTGCCGAGTGTCGAAGGTCTCTCTTAATTACTCCTCTCGCTTCGATCCCCCTTCCTAACATCTTCGTGTTGCAGATTAAAGCTTCGCTGCGATCGAGGGATCCCTTGTGGCTCCTGCGTCAAGCGAGGCTGTGGGGCCATTTGTCCAGATGGTAACCACAATATATTCTCAATCTGTTACATGAAGCCACCTCGGCTCACCATCGTCTACAGGTTCACTTACCACTGGACAGGGTAATCGGTATGTTGTTGACAAGGTTTAAAGCAAGATGATCCTAACTCTACATAGGTTTGTGCTCGCATCTACCCAAGAGCTGCACGAGAAGATCACAGAACTGTGTGCTCGTGTCCGTGATCTCGAGGATGGGCTAAGGACTGCGCACGCTCTGAACTCAACCGAACCTCACCCACTCCTAACGGATGACTTATTGCGCGTCAAAGCCCCTCTACAACGCGAAGCGCCCCCAAGAAATCCTACTACAATAAATCAGCAGGAGGAAGAGAACAACCCAGACGTGATAGATTCTTTCGGCACACTAGCAATCAACGGCGCAGGCCACACCAGCTACCACAGCCAGTTCGCGAATTCATGGGTGAGGAGACAGTTAGCTACACTACATATCAATGAGCTGACGTCTTTCAATCCAACAGTACTTCCTGCAGGTTCGACAGTCCCCTGTGGCTTCGTCATTTGGTGACTCACACTCATCATTTCTAGAATGAGATGGAAGACGAGCCAAGGCACGAACGCACTCATGACCTTCGTAACATCTTGCCCGCCGACATCCTTCAGTTCAGCAGCTCGCTTCCCCTCTCGCCAATCAACCGCCCGTCTGTTGACACCGTGAAGGAGCGCCTGCGAAACCTACACTGGTATTTGCCCTCGGCTGACAAAGCTGCGGAACTGCGTGATCTGTACTATACGTACGCCGCGTGGATGTGAGTCTTTCTACGTCCTGTTCCTGCATCTGTTCTCAGAGTAACGATCCTATTGTTCAGGTACAACCCCATTTCGATCTCTGAATTCAATACTACTGTTTATTCTGTCCTTTTCAAATCTCACGGATCACTAGCGATGGGCGACGAGCCGAACGTGATGGTCTCGCACCGGTTATCTGTTATGTTCATGGTCCTCGCCATTGGAAGCCTGATGGATACTCGCCTCCCATCATACAATATCGAAGGGGAGAAGTACCATCAACTCGCCCGTGCAGCACTATTCCAGAACAATGTCTTTGACGAACCCACCCTCGGCGCAGTGCAAGCATTGTACCTCATGTCCATCTATCTTTTCTTCTCTGATAAACATGGCGTATCTGGCGGTTCACGCTGGGCAATCATGGGAATGGCAGTAAAACTTGCACAAAGTGTGAGTTTATTCATATGCCGGCGGATGGGCTCAGCTCTAATAATATTTTTTCTCCCCCTTACCTTCAGATCGGACTTCGTGAGTCCTATTTCCAGGACCATTCTTGTGACAATTTCTAAGGGTATTCGTCCTATCCCCGCAGATCGTGATACAGGCCGTTGGAAGTTAGATCCCTCCGAGACTCAACGACGGCGGGAGATATTCTGGGAACTTTACGTATACGACTCGTGGCAGTGTCTCACGTTCGGACGCCCACCGGCTTTCACTACGGCCCATGTGGACTGTAAAATGCCATTCCAGGATGAACCTTCCATCGATGACGCCTGTCAGTCTTCCACGTTCTCATGATGGACACGAAACTGAATTGTCGATTAGTTAATGGTTGGAAACATCGGTTCTCTTCCGAATGCATGGCGGCCGTCCACGACCAGGTATTCGGAGCGAGGACGCCTACATATGCCACCATCCTGCAACTGGACAGGAAGCTTCGTGCTTATCAAGTGCCGCCGGCTTTGCAGATTGCCGGCTTCGGGGGCACATCCTCAGAGCCGGATCTCGGACCCTATCCAGAGTCGATACCCCTCATGTTGCAACGGCACATCGTTCTGGCTATCCGGGAAATGAGTCCGTGTCACATCCGAACGTACCTTTGGCTACACTTACTGACCCACCTTGACAGATCTGTTGTATATGCACCGGGGCTTCTTTGCGCGAGCATTGAACGATCATCCTAAAGATCCACTCGGCAGTCCGTATGGGACATCCGTTATTGCCGCGTACAGAAGCGCAGGTTCATTGATTGCGCTTATGCGAAATTTGCATTCACAATTGCAAGAACCGATGGAAAGAATGTGGTTCCTATGGACCCACATGTTCTCGTGCGCAGTATGTACCCATGCCGGAATTCAGTCGGAATTGGCCATTGATATCAATTACTTTTAGATCATTCTGGGATCTATTGTGACGCGTTGTCCTTCGCTGAGTTTGGCACCGTCTGCACTTGTACAACTCGATTCTGCTTGCGCACTTTTCTCCAAGGCGGCCTTAGGATTCAAGGCAGAGAAAGTTTTGGTATGGACGATTGTCTTTTTTCGGGGAAACGATTTTGACAAGAGTCGGTGTGACGCACAGGAAATCATGATTAAACTGCGTGAGAAGGCGCATGCGAGTTTGCAAGCGTTCAAAGACGGGAGAGGCTCGCCGCTCGTCCGCACTATTGCTCTTTCTGATGATGCATTGATGGAAGACGACGAACTGGCCATGCTTGGTGGGAGGACTCGGCTCGTTGGCAAAGGATTCTCGCCTACGCAACCCCCATCACCTGTCCTCATTCAGCAATCACCGACGTCACATCATCCCGTCATACCATGCCCCTTGAAGCAGGGTATAGACGAGCATATGCACCCAACCGTATTGGATTACCTGCGCACGTTTGGGCCGACTCGATCACCGCAGCCGCCCTCTCACGTCCCCGCTGCGGCGAATCGTGCGAACTGCATGCTCCTTACTTCCCCATCATTGACAGATGCGACAGCGTTCTTCGACATCGGCACGTCATACCCGAGTCCACCCGTTTCCTCTACGCAGTCCTCAGCTCCACAAACACCCCGGCCTGCACCTGGGCTTGGGCTGACCGACAATACGCTGGACATGTCGGTCTTTCCGACGTACTTCCCCGTATTCGACTATGGCGGAACCGCTGGTGTTGGGGCTCTATGTTCCCCGACTCACCTTGACTCTCAGTTCCCCGAGGAGCATTATGTCCGGAACACGACGCCCGAAGCGACCATGCAGAGTTCCTGGCAAGATTTCATCGCCCAATTTGGGTTGTATTAGACCATTCGGTCAACCTTTCGTATCCTTGTGATTGTGATCACGTTTCATGATTATCCACGCCTGTAAAAATATTCATAGACCATAATTATGAATCTGTATGGGGAGGTTTGATCACCTCGCACATGCACTGTACTTGTAAAAGCTGTTGAGGGAGTCCTCTTCAAAGTACCTTGGGCCACAATACACATCTGAATCATCCGTATGGCAACATCAGACTCCTAGCAGG
>Ga0210393_10004372_pt1 | contig 11188 bp, 8 predicted proteins | sample IncBWC27OmetaG_FD_160068 | JGI IMG/M metagenome (GOLD analysis project Ga0210393, IMG submission 160068) | Forest soil microbial communities from Barre Woods Harvard Forest LTER site, Petersham, Massachusetts, United States - Inc-BW-C-27-O ...
GGCGTCTAACAGCTCGGCCTCTGTGTCGGCGCTGATAGCAATTGTGCAATTCATTTCACTCGGGAATTGACGGCAGTCGATGAACTTTCGCCCCATTGTTTCCTCCATCACCGAATGATGACGATCAAGCCAACTTACATCGTAGTGCGGGAGAATACGTCAGCGAGACCTTTGCCGCAATCGAAGTAGGTTGGACGGCGATTGCAGGTGGCTCGCGCGAGTAGCCATGTCGCTGATAGGTCATTCGCGACCAAACCAGCCGATCTTGCCTGCCAATTGATGTCCGCATCTCTCCAAAAGCGACTGAACTGCTGCACGGCTGTGAAATGACGCTTTGGGCCATAACCGGACTCGTGCACCGCAGCGAGAGAGGGGTTCTACTCGATCACCTCGTCGGCGGTGGCGAGCAACGTCGGCGGTATCGTGAGTCCAAGCGCCGCGGCCGTCTTCTGATTGATCGCCAATTCAAATCTGGTCGGTTGCTCGACCGGTAGATCAGCAGGCTTAGCCCCCCTAAGTATCTTGTCCACATATTGAGCCGCTCGCCGGAACGTGGTCAAAACACTCGAACCGTAAAATACTAGTCCTCCGGCCCGAACCATTTCAACATCAAACACCGCCGTCGGCAGATGATGTGTCAGGGCAAGTTCGGCGATGCGGCTGCGCTCATTGAAGAACATCGAGGATTCCGCCACGAACACACCATTGACGCCAGTCTGCGGGAATGCAGCAAAAACGGATTGCATAGCTTCTGGATCCGCCACTTCAGCCATCTCGATGCTCAATCCAAGTTTTTTTGCCGCGTTGCGCAAACCCTCAAAAGTATTTCCGCCTCTTACCCTCGGGTCCGTCAGAACGGCTAGGCGGGAGAGATCGGGCACAGCTACTCGAAAAAGGTCAAGGCGCTTTGAGTCGAGATCATTTATCAAAATTGATGGTCCAGTTATGTTGCCGCCTGGATGGGCCAAGCTGTCGACCAGGTGCATTCCGACTGGATCGGGCATCACGACGAAGACAATCGGTATCGTTTTCGTCGCCTCCTTTGCTGCGAGCGCGCCCTCGGGGGTCACGGCTACTAGGAGGTCCACGTTGAGCGCAACGAGTTCTGCCGCAAATCCCTTGTAGCGCTCAAAGCGTTCAGCGGGATATCGATTCTCAAGCGCGAGCCGACCCTCTGGCCAACCCAAATCCTTGAGTTCTTGCCGGAAAGGAACGAGGAATACGGCCTCCTCTTCCTCACTGCCAGCGTGCCAAAGAACACCGATGACTTTTCGAGCCTCAACTGCAGCGCGTAGTGCCTCGGGCCACGCCGCCGCTGCGACAAGCAATGGCAAAAATTCTCTTCGGCTGATCCCGTTTCGCTGTGCCTTTGCCTTTTCAACATATCCACCTCGCGCCAACGTCCGAGTAGGCGCGGCAGCATCTTGCAGCAAGGTGACCATACTGGGCCTCCCAATAAAGCGGATCGCCCAACAGGAATGCTACCACTAGGCCAAAGCCGCAACAATTTGCATTCTCAGATTCTCCGGTCGCCGTCTGCTCGAAAAGCCCCTAACAAGCTACCCGCGGTCCCGGCGATCTCTCTGAATGTCGAAGGCCCTCATCTTCGTTGCGCGACAGCCAACGTATCGGGTCTCGGTCATTTGCGACCCGGCCAGCCCGCGTTGCCAACCATAGGATGTCCGCTTCTCGCCGAAAGCGACCTGATTGCCGCGCAGCACCAGAATGTCGCGATGGGCCAGAAGCAGACTCATGCACTGCACCAAACTGAATCGTCATTCGATCACCTCGTCGGCGCGTCCCAGAAGCGACGGCGGGATCGTGATGCCGAGCGCCTTTGCAGCTTTGAGATTGATTGTAAGCTCGAATTTGATCGGCTGCTCGACCGGAAGGTTAGCCGGCTTTTCGCCCTTCAGGACCTTGTCCACATAAGCGGCGGCGCGGCGATAGAGGTCGGGATAGCTCGGGCCGTAGGCTACCAACCCTCCGGCCTCGACGAACTCCTTGGATGCGTATATTGCCGGCAGCCGATGCATTGCTGCGAGTGCCACGATCTGCTCCACATTTTTCTCGAACAAGCCATCGATCACAACCAAGAGGCCATCGACTTGCTCCGCTTGTGCGGCATCAAACGCGGGTGCGATGCCCGCGGCGTTGCGAACGTCGAGCACGCGCAACTCGATGCCGAGAATTTGAGTAGCGCTCTGCACCCCACGCGATGTTGATTGGGAAGCAGGGTTGCCAAGATTGCTCAGTAACGCGACGCGTTTCAGGTACGGCAGCAGTTCTTTGAGGGCTTCGATCCGTTTTGCATGCAGTTCGGGAGTTAGTACAGTCACCCCCGTCACATTGCCTCCCGGCCGCGCCAGACTGTTGACGGCGGCCGTCGCTTCGCCGATGGCGGACATGACAATGGGTATCGACGTGGTGGCCTTCTTGGCCGCCAGCGTTGCCGGCGTTCCCCGCGTTACGATCACATCGACCTTGAGGCGGAGCAGCTCTGCCGCCAGCTCGGGAAAAAGGTCGGCCTGTCCCTCGGCGGAGCGGTACTCGATGAGGAGATTTCTCCCCTCGACATATCCGAGATTCCGCAACTCGTCGACGAGCGCTATGAAATTGTGGTTCTGTGCTCGAGATCTCGTCTCAAGCACACCCACGCGATAGATCTTGGTTACTTGCTGCGCCCAAGCACCGAGCGGCCACGTGCACGCTGCTCCGCTCAGAAGGGTGATGAATTTCCGTCGGTTCATCTTGCCCCCACCGCGCATTGAGGCGTTGCGGTTATTCATCGTTAAGGTCAGTCTACCACAGCGAGACCGAGTGTGCGAAAGTTCACAGCCGCAGTCGGCTAATCCCGCAACTGCGATACGCGATACGTCCGCTTGGGGTCCATTTGCAGACATCATCGGCCGTCCGGCGCTAGTCCGCTTTGCTCTCGAAACCGGACAGCGGCAGCCGACGCAACCATGTCAGCTATGGGACAGACGAAGTAGAGGAATGAGCACTTGGAAGCCATCCCGACACAATTCGACTTATTTTAGCGTGGTCTCCTCATGCCCTTGATGGATCGCTTTGATCGCGAGCCTTTCACGTCTCGCGGCTGGGTGTCGACCCTCCTGGAAACAGCATCCTCGGCTGCCGTCGAGGCCACCTCCGGTGTCAAACTTGACAGGGCTTCCTCCAAGGCCCGACGGGCCTTGCGTTGCTCGTCAGCGGTCATGCGCCGCGGATCCAACTTGAGACTGAGATGCGGCATGCGGACATGCATCGCATCGCTAACCCCAGGCGCTTCCAGGTGATCCAAGACACGATAGGTGGAGACCGGATAGGCAATCCCCTTCACGTTGAGGGCGGCGAATTCCTCGCAGCTGAATTCGTTCTGAACGTTTGCATAGGTCTCGTAGGAAATCAGGATTTCTCCAGGCGGCGCTTCGCTCTCGAGCCGAGATGCCAGATTGACGCCACCGCCGACCACCGTGTAGCTCACACGGTCCTCGCTACCGAAATTGCCGACCGTGCAGTAGCCCGTGTGAATGCCCATTCGGCAAGTCAGTGGCCGTTCAATCCCCGCGTGGCGCCACTTTACGGCGAGTTGGCGGATTCGTCGTTGCATTGCAACGGCCATCCTGACGCAGGCAAGAGCGTCCTCCGCAACTCCCCGGCTCTCCGGATCGCCGAAGAAGATCATCACCGCATCGCCGATATATTTGTCGATCGTCGCTCCATGATCCAAAGCAATGCGCGACATCTCAGTCAGGTATTGGTTGAGCAGCATGGTCAGGTCTTCGGATTCCATCCGATCAGTGGTTTCGGTGAAGCCGACAATATCGGAGAAGAAGACTGTCAGCTTCTTGCGCTGGCTGAGGACCTTGACGTCCTGGGCGCCGGAAAAGATTGTCGCGTACACTTGTGGCGGCAGATACCTCGCCAATTTTCCCGACAGCAACTCGAGCATCGAGTTTTTTTCTGACACCTCTATGGTCACACGCCGCAGCCGTTCGCGTTCTGCGGCAAGCTGCTGCTCCTGCAAACGCAATTCGGTAATGTCCGTCCCCGTCCCTCGGTACCCTTCGAATGTGCCACTACGGTCAAAGACCGGCTTTCCGCTGATTTGAATGAAGCGAAGCTCCTGGTTTGGGAGCGTCACGTCGTATTCGAAGGAGCGAAACGGCTTGCGAGCGTTGAGGTCTCGGTAATGCGCCTGCCAGTGCGGCGCCTCCATCGCCTTTCCAGCGAATTCGTGCCGGGTCTTCCCGATTATCGCTTCGCGCGGGATCGGAAATATCTGGAAGAAGCGCTCCGAAAGATAGGAGAAGCGCAAATGCCTATCCATCTCCCATATCCAATCGCCGGCGACTTCCGCCACGTCCCGAAATCGCTGATGGCTCGCTTCCAGCTCGGCTTCGTGTCGCTTGATTTCAGTTAGGTCAGAGATAAGTGCCACCACCCCGCCATCGCGCGTCTTTGTTTCGCTGATCTGGCACCATCGACCGTCACTGAACTGACGCAGGATCGATTTGTCGGGATTGCGGTGCTCGGCGACACGATCCGCAATCCAGGTTTCGGCGTCGGTGAGCGGCACGCGGATGAAACCATGCGCGAGGACGCCCCGTACGATCTGCTCGAATGTCTCGCCGACCTGGATGACAGATCCTTTGTCATCGCCAATGAGTGCCCTGTATTGATCATTGCAGAGCATCAGACGATCTTGATCATCGTACAACGCGAACCCCTCGGAGATCGTCGCGATCGCCTCCAACAGCCGCTTGCGCGCCTCGGCCGCTTCGCGTTCGCGTAACTTCAGACTCGTGACGTCTCGGCCGGTGCCGCGATAGCCGATATATTCCCCACCAGCACCGACAATCGGCTTGCCACTGATCTGGATGTAATGGATTTGGCCATCGGCCATGGTCGTACTGTAGGCGAAGTCACGGAATGAACGCCATTCAGAGAGGTCTGAATAGTGCGCCTGCCAATGAGGCTCGGTCAGCTCGCGTCCGGCAAATTCCTGCCGCGTCTTGCCGATAATGTCGGTCGGAGTGACGGGAAAGATTTCGAAAAATCGTGGCGACAAATAGGTAAACCGCAAAGCGGCGTCCATTTCCCAGATCCAGTCGCCGGCCGTCTCGGCGACATCGCGAAATCGATCTTCGCTCGCCTTCATCGCGGTTTCGTAGGCCGATTGAGCCTTCGCCGATTCAAGGTGCGACAGAACCCAATATCGGACGATGCGGATATATCGGCGTGCGATCTCCAGCGGTGCCGCGACCGCAACGCTGAAAACGCGCTCGCCGTCGAAATCGATGGCCGCCGTGCAACCTTCGAGCATGGTGGATGATTTGGCCGCCTCGGCGGCGGTAACGGCAAAGAAATCAATCTCGCCGTTCATGACCTTTGCGGCTCCCTCATGGGTATTTCCGATGCGGGATTTCAACGACGACGCAACGATTTTTCCCCGCGCACCGAAAACGGTTACGACCGCATCAATCTCGGCTGAAATCTGATCACAGATGTCCTGAAGGATTTTTGTCTCAAGCTTCATTCGCGACGGTCAATGGTTCGAAGTGAACCCGCGCTGGGGCAATCAAACGAGAATTCCGAACACTGAGCACAGCCAAAACGCCGCAGGGCACTAGCTGGCGCACCAATCATCGAAATAACGGGTCAAAGCCCCGTCGTCTCAAATTTGATAATAGGGATCGTAACGGTTGAATCCGGCTGTCTGCAAGGGGCGAATTGACGTCGGTCCTCAGTCAAGCGGGGCTTCCCGACCCCGATGCCTGGCACGTCTGCTTTAGCCTCAAAGGCGGACATCACCAGCAATCTGAACAGGTCCGCTTTGGGCCCAAAACCCGACTCATGCGGTGCAACAAAGAGCCGCCTCATTCGATCACTTCATCGGCGCGGCCGAGCAACGTTGTTGGGATGGTCAGACCGAGTGTCTTGGCGGTCTTCAGGTTGATGACGAGCGCAACTTTTGTCAGTTGTTGAACTGGCAAGTCGGCCGGTCTGGCGCCCTTGAGAATCTTGCCGGCGTAGATGCCACTTTGGCGATAGATGTCAACCAGATCGGTTCCGTAGCTCATCAGGCCGCCGGCGGTCACGAAGTCGCGTACTCCATAGACGGCTGGCACCGCGTAGCGGGCCGCCAGGGCGACGATTTGGGCACGACTATCATTGAGAAACGGTTCGACGCCGACGATGAGCGCGCTGGCGCGCAGCTCGACAAGAGCCCCAAACGCTGCGTCGATTTGGCTTTCGGTGCTGGCATGCAGAACGTGCAGGTGCAAGCCGAGTAAACGCGCGGCGTCCTGCACAACTCTCGTTTCGGATTCGACATTGGGATTCGTCGGATTGACCAACAGGACGATGGCGGCTGCTGTGGGGAGTAGTTCGTGCAACATCTCGAGTTTTTTTGCCCCCAGCTCAACGGTTAGAACCGCTGTGCCCGTCACGTTGCCACCCGGTCGGTTAAGGCTCCCGACGAGGCCAAGTTGCACCGGGTCGACGCCGACGCTGATGACAGTTGGAATTGTCGAGGTCGCCTCCTTGGCGGCAAATGCCGCAGGGGTCCCGCCAGTGACAATCACGGCTACCTGTCGTCGAACGAGATCGGCTGCCATCGCCGGCAGCTGGTCGTAATGGCCTTCCGCCCAACGGAATTCGATCGCTACATTGTAGCCATCAACATAGCCGGCTTCCTTGAGACCTTGGCGGAACGACGTCACCATCGGCTTGTACCCCTCAAACGACGCACCGTGGAGGAATCCGATCACGGGCATTGCCGCTTGCTGCCCGCGCGCCGCAAGTGGCCACACTGCCGCAGCAGCGCCGATAAGCGTGATGAAGTGCCGTCGCCTCACGAACCATCCTCAGGCTAGGAAGCCATAGCCTATCACAGCGGTGAGGCTGCGCTTGTACGGTACAGCACCGATCCGGCCGAAATGTCGCGATGGGTCATTCGCGACCAAACCAGGCGGCTCTGCCTGCCGGTTGATGTCCGCTTTTCTCCAAAAGCGACCTGATTGTTTCGCGCACGTCGAAATGACGCGATGGGCCATAACCGGACTCATGCACCGCAGCAATAGGAGCTTCAGTCGATCACCTTGTCGGCGCGGACTAGGAACGAATCGGGGATAGTCAGGCCCACCCGAAGCAACGACAGCGCCGAAATGACGCGAAGGGCCATGAGGAGACATCCGCGCCAAATCACATCCTTAGTCATGGTGTCGGCGGCGGCACGCTGTTGAAGGATCGAGTCGAGATTTGTGCTGACCGCGAACAAACAGTTGCCTGCGCGGCCCGCTCAATCCTCTCCGAAAAAGCGGCGGCGCGTGGCTTCATCGCAAGGAAACTCTGGCCCGATACCAACGATATCGAGGCCGCGGGTTCGGTCCGCAAGAAGTCGCGTAAGCGCAGATTTCCGCACCGCTGCGGGGACGAGACTGGGATGGTAGAAAAGTGTCCTTGCCCATCCCGTCAGGCGATGAATGACGCCGTAATGGCGATCATGCTCCTCAGCGTAGCCATCCGCGGCCCCAGTCCAGTCATCTGACGCGAGGAGCTTATTAGCGAGCACCCTGACGTCACGCAGCGTCAATGACAATCCGCAGCCCCACGATGGGTCATTCGATGCTGCAGCGTCGCCTATCAGGACCAGGCCGGCCCGGTGCGGGCGGCTCACCCAGGTATCCCTCGCATCGTAAGAAGCGAGGGGTCCCGACGCGCGTGCGCCTTCGTACCACTTTGCGGGAGCGCCAGATGCGATGCTGGCGGCCACAAAGGCAGGAACGTTTGCCTCACCGCTCAAAGGAGCTGCCGTCGGCTCTCTTGCATCCTGGTGAATGCTGACGTACGCCCGAAAGCGACCTCCGCCGAGCGGAACCGTCAAAGAGAGCATGCTGAGGTGCGGATTTAGAGAAGCGCTCATCCGATCCTCCGGGGCCGCAAGGCCCTCCATCAAAAGTCCAGCGATGACCATGCCCTCGGGATCACGCTCAACGTGGAAGCCGCCCCACCGACGACAGAGGGAATTGCGGCCATCGGCCCCTACAACGAGACGAGCCCGATAAACCCTTTGGCCGTTTCCGTCCTCATGAACACGAACTCCAGGCAGCCCGTCTGAGACCAGCTCGACGACACGCGCGCCGCGCCGCACCGTCGCCCCAGCGGCGGCGGCCGCACCTATCATCACCGATTGCATGTCCGGGTGATAAAAGTTGAGGGATCCCGCGTGATGCGGTGAAGTCTTTACGAGATCCCGCCGCCCAAATTCCGAGAAGCCCACGAGCTGGTCGGACCAGTATCGGACTTCGTGGCCGCAGGTCTCCAGCAACAACTCGTAAAGTCCGAGTGTCCGGGCTTCGGCGACACCCCAACAATGCATCTGCTCGCCGCGCACGCGGTCGCGAAACGCGATCTCGCGCTCAAGGACTAGGACGCGCATTCCGTTCTCGGCCAGCCGTTTCGCAAGGGCAGCGCCAGCGAGGCCACCACCGACCGTGATCACGTCGTAAGCCTCAGCCATGCCAGGTTCCGAAACGATGACGCCACGCCAACAGGCCACCAACAGACGTAATAAACCGCCGCACAATAATGATCCTACCAGATGGCTCTCGGGGCGAGGCCAAATTGTCACGACTTTGTTCAAGCCCCAACGTCAGCAACGGGTCAATCGCGACATCGACACGGACTCTGATGCGCCGCCGAGTCCCCACCGACCGTAACAATCACAGGTAGATCGTCATGGCTTTATCGTCGGACTTGCCATAACATTTCCCTTTCTTCGCCCATCCAGGTAGGGTCGGAGGATGGCGGGCAACCAGATGCAGCGCAAGATCGTCGCAATTCTCGCCGCAGATGTGGTGGGATACAGCCGCCTGGCTGGCATCGATGAGGATCGCACGCTGGCGCGGCTGCGAGCGTTGCGAAGTGACATGATCGATCCAACCATCGCCGTCCACAGGGGGCGCGTGGTGAAACGAACCGGCGACGGAGCTCTCGTCGAGTTCAGCAGCGTTGTCGACGCCGTGCGCTGCGCCATCGAGGTGCAGAACGGCATGATCGAGCGCAACGCTGGCGTCCCGCCCGACCGCCGCATCGAATTTCGCATCGGCATCCATGTCGGTGACGTCGTCGAAGAGAGCGACGGCGACCTAATGGGCGACGGCATCAACATCGCCGCACGATTGGAAGGCATGGCAAAGCCCGGAGCCATTTGTCTTTCCGAAGACGCCTATCGCCAGGTCAAAGCGCGGCTCGATCTGGTGGTCGGTGATCTCGGCGAGCAGAGCCTTAAGAACATCGCTGAGCCAATCAGGGTCTATTCGCTCGAAGTCGGCAGACCGGCGCAGCCGAAGCCGACCGAAGCTCCGGCACCGCCACATCTCTCCATCGTGGTCCTTCCCTTCGCCAATCTGGGCGGTGATGCGGAACAGGAGTATTTCGTCGACGGCGTTACTGAGAGCCTGACCACGGACCTATCACGCATCAGCGGCTCGTTCGTAATCGGCCGGCATACCGCATTCAGCTATAAGGGCAAATCTGTCGATCTCAAGCAACTCGGCCGCGAGCTCGGTGTGCGCTATGTACTCGAAGGTTCGGTGCAACGCGGCGGGAACCGACTGCGGGTAAACGTGCAGCTCATTGATGCCGAGACCGCCAATCACCTGTGGGCCGAGCGTTTCGACAAGCCCTTGGCCGATCTCTTAGATATGCAGGACGAAATCGTTGCGCGTCTTTCCAATCAATTGGGCGCAGAGCTGGTCGCAGCTGAAGCGCGACGTGCTGAACGGGGGCCAAGTCCAGATTCAATGGACCTCTATTTCCAGGGGATGCTCCACGCAAATGGAGGATCTTCTCCTGAACGAATCGCGAAGGCTCGCGCCTTTTTTGAACGTGCGCTCGCACTCGATCCGGACAATATTGAGGCGCTGGTCGGCAGGGCGACCGTCGATGCACGCAGTGGTTCTTACTTTATGAGCGACCAGCGGGCGCGTCTCCTCGCGGAAGCCGAGGCTGCCTTGACGAAGGTCCTGTCGCTCGCGCCAAATCATGCTATGGCGCATTGCTTGCTGGGCATCGTCCAAATCTTTTCCAACCGTGCAGAGCAAGGCATCGCCGAATGCGAACGGGCGCTGGCGCTGGATCGAAATCTAGCCGTCGCTCATGCACAAATCGGTTTTGCCAAATACGTAACCGGTCGCGGCGAAGAAACCGAAGCCCACGTCCAGGAGGCGCTTCGTCTTTCTCCACGAGATCCCAGCGCAAATGTGTGGATGGTGTGGGTGGGAAATGCCAAGTCGCAACTCGGAGCCGATGAAGAAGCAATCGTCTGGTTACGCCGGGGCATCGAAGCCAACCGAAATCTAGCTGTCGGACATTTCTTTCTCGCATCCGCGCTGCAGCTCGTGAATCGACATGAGGATGCGCGGACCGCAGCAAAAGCTGGGCTTCTTCTGGACCCAAGCTTTACGGTCGCTCGTTTCCGCGCCAGCGCGGCAACCGACAATCCGACCTATCTTGCCCGACGCGAGCGCGTCTATGATGGAATGCTCCGGGCCGGTCTCCCGGAATGATGACAACAGCCAGCCAGACGCGTTCGAAGTCCGAGATGGGTCATTCACGACCAAAGGAGCCGGCTCTGCCTGCCAGTCGATGTCCGCTTCTCTCCAAAAGCGACCTGATTGTTTCGCGCACGCGAAATGACGCGAACGGCCATGAAGAGACTCATGCACCGCAGCAAAACGGTTGTCTTTTCTTCTTGCCAAAAGGTACGTCCTCGTCACTAAGGAAAGCGGTCATCGGTAACGCGGATCTTTACAGTTATTCGCGTCAGAAAATGCAGATAGCTCTCGCTCGCTACCCCAGATTTTCTTCCCGGCTCTCTTTGGATGCTTCTGAAAATGAGCATTCCGATCTTCAAAGTATCGATCAATCGCCGCCTTCGCGATATCCATGGACCTATAATCGCTGTTGTGGATTATCGCGCGCGCCATGCCACTGAAGACTGACTCGATTACATTCAAGAATTGAGCGCCTGCTGGTAATGGTGCGGTCTCGATGAGCGGGCCTCCTTCACTGGGAACCGCCGAGTTGTGAGCATTGATCCGAGCGAAAAGTTGTTTTGAAATGTGCCATGACGCAGCATCCCACGATAGATAAAGTTTTCGGCGGTCACTGTATCTCT
>Ga0210393_10004373_pt1 | contig 11188 bp, 11 predicted proteins | sample IncBWC27OmetaG_FD_160068 | JGI IMG/M metagenome (GOLD analysis project Ga0210393, IMG submission 160068) | Forest soil microbial communities from Barre Woods Harvard Forest LTER site, Petersham, Massachusetts, United States - Inc-BW-C-27-O ...
GAACTCGGCTACGACGGGATCATAGTAGATTGGGGCCTTGAACCAGTTCGAGCCATAGTTGAGGGAGAGATTGTTGGCAAAGACGTAGTAGGGCCATCGCCGGAAGTCCTCGTTCGCTTCTTGCTCTTGTTCCATCCGCTCAAAGGCGGCACTCGCGCAGGCGTAGTAGGGGAGGAAGCATTTTCCACCTACCGCCACCTCGAGCAGACAGTCACCGAGACGGATGTTGTTTGGTTGCTTTGCGAAATCCAAGGTCGTATGCGGCTCATCGAAGGGTTGGCGATCTTCCGGCAGGATGGGCCGCTCAGTGACCCCCGATACCTTGATGTAATACGTTGCGGTACCCGCCAGCCGTACGTCGGGGTTGCCGGCACCCGGCGTCACGTAAGTATTGAGGATGTTGCCGAGACCAATATTCACATCGCCCTTGCGCGATAGTCGCGCCCGTACACGTCTGCGGCCGCACACAATTTCCCGATTTGGTACTCCGTCAAATAAACGAAATCGAGCCGGCTCCGGGCAATGGCTGCGAGTTCCTCGAGCTCTGCGTGCCCAGTCACGAGGACGCCGGTTTCGTGGCTCCGGGTGAGGCCCGAATCGGTGAGGTTCGCCGACGTGATAACCCCAGCGAAAGGTACCGTCGCCCGATAGAAGAGATAAATCTTCGAGTGCAGCGACTGGTTGAGATGCATGGCCGGCCACGACCCAGTGGCCGCCTGAAAGACTTGCGCGAAATTGCGCAACGCGTAAGGCTTGTCGAGCTGATCCTCCCCGCGGGCCGCGCATGTCGAAATGAGTTCAACCGACTTGCCGGTCAGCTTGAGTCCCTGCACGAGGGGACCGAAATCCTTATAGAGGAACGGCGACTCCAGCAAGCACGCGTCACACTCGCTGAGCAGCGCCCGGAGTAACTCCAAGTGATTGTTGGACAGGACGGCGATTTCTTGTCCTGGAATCTTCAGCGACTGGGATTCACCATTGGTGATGAATGCGCCCGAGCGCGGTTTGAGCGCGGGTTGAATTTCCATGTCGGTGTTCTGGTCCTAAGTCCCTGGAGATGTTGAGATTCTGCCAGTGATCGGAACGGTGAGTCCAGTCCTAGACCAAAGCAGCCTGCAGCTTCGTGTAAAGGGCCGAGCGGCCGTGAAGGTGATCGATCTCGGCCACGGCGGCGACGGCGACCGACCGGAGGCATCCGTCGCGCCAACACGAAGTCGCTAATTCTGCGCATCACGCCACTCCGGGACGATTTCGATGGTCGCCCGCTCGTGGCCGCTCGCTGTTCGCTAGTCACGTCGACTAATCTTCCGAGGTTGTTTGCGCGGAGCGCTTCTTACTTTTTTCGCAGGCTGAGGGTTCACTGGAGGCGTGGACTGGTGCTGCTCTTCAACGATCTCACGAGCGACCGCCTCGGCGACCAATTGAATCAGATTCGACATCCCAAGCTTGTGTCGCAGTTTACCTTCCTCAATCTGAGCCTTGGTGAGATATACATAGTCGGATTCCTGTAGCGACAACGCGTCCATCGACATTCCGTTGTATAGCGTCACTTTTTGCAGCGAATCAACGTGACGAACCAGCGGTACGTTTACCCGTTCCAGGACTTTGTAGCCCTTCTCTGGTTTCTTTGACTTCATGGCTCGCCTTCCGGTTAACATGGTGCGCTAGCCCGCGCAGCGTCCCGAGAGCCGTCCGCGCGCAGCCTATTTTTATTGGTCCTCCACGGCCAAGACTATATGCCGAACTCTTGATCTTTCCACAGTGACGACGGTGGGGTAGATGTCGGGGTAGGCACCGAATGTCCCGTGGCGGAAGTGCTGTGAAACATTATCAAATGCGCACCTATGCGGTGCCCAGCCGTCCCACCATTTCACCTTTTCCGGCGACTTCCAGAGACTTCTGTTAAATCCGATAAAAACTAATAAAAATAGCTAGTTAAGCGCGGTTTTATCGTCCAGTAACGTCCAGCAATTATCGTTGACAACGAGTCGATCGCAGGGGCATATCTGGCAGTCGAGCCACCGCTGTTCGCGGTCGGTTTTATCGAGCCAGTCCGTGGCCTTCGGCCCTTCGCGCTCTTTTCAGCATTTGGCGTCGGCAACCTCGCGGGGTTTGAAAAATCTTTGCAAACGGTCCGTCGTGTCGCGGATAGACGCGTGCCGTCGATCACGCAAGATAAGGCGCGCGATATTGGGCGCGGACGATGCCGGCTTCCATCACTTTTAATCATGTCATGTAGCGCCCAGCGTCGATGTGAATAGTCTGGCCCGTCAAGTACTCGGTCTCAATTATCATGCGAAGCGCAGGCCAGATTTCTTCGACCCGCCCGAGCCGCCCGAGCGGTAGCCCCGTGGTCTGAGGTGCCATGAGATTCATCAAATCGCTCTTAACCAGCGTCGGTGCGATGGCGTTGGCGGTGATGCGATAGGGACGCAGAGCGGTGGCGTAGTAGTGCATCAATCCTTCCACTCCCGCCTTCGAGGCGGCATAGGCGGCCGACAATCCTCCGCCGGTGCGCGCCGCACCAGAGGACAGGAAGACCAGTCTGCCGCCATTTGTCTTCATGTGTGGCCAAGCCGCTTGAGACACGAGAAAAGCGCTGACCAGGTTGACTTGCAGCGTGCGCGCAAAGGTCGATTCATCGAGTTTGTCAAGTGGAGTTACAGCGCCGCCGCCTGCGTTGTTCACAACGCAATCGATTTGACCCAGGCGTTCGACCGTTGTTTCCACCAAGCGTTTCGCTTCGTCCGCGGCACTGACATCGGCCTGAATCGCGATGACGCGGCTTGGGCAGCAGGCGAGTTCGCCGACGAGCGCATCCGCTAGGGCCGCGTTCCTAAGATAGTTGACGGCGACGTCGTGGCCCGCGCGCACGGCAGCGGCGGCGAGCGCCCGTCCGATTCCTCTCGATGCACCTGTGACCAGCACCACCATGTCTTTGCCTAGTGCCCCTGAGCTCCCAATTGGCGGAGGAAACTCCTGTAATCGGTCCGCACCCACTCCTCAACGATCCGGCCTTGATCGTCAAACATAAAGATGTTCATCAGGTCCCAGACTACACGTTGGCCATTGGGAGGCAGAGCGCCCGCCGGTGACTGCGCGAACTCCCGGACAAATTTACCCTCGATCCAGGTCTGGCAGGCGATGTAGTCCCCTTCAGCGACGATGATGCCTCGCCGAATTGAGCGATCGTCAAACGACGCACGGATGGACTTGAAGTAGTTATTGAGACCCGCGAAGTCCGTGTCGAAACCATCCGGGGCGTGAAATCGGAATTTACGGGTGTCGAAGTACGAGTCGATCTCTGCCTGGTCGGCTCCCAACACTTCAGCTTCGCCGGCCTTTATCAGGCGGGCTATGAGTTCGTCGCGTGTTAGCGCGGTTTCTTCTCGTTTGCGAACAGATGTGGTGGCATGGCTTTTCATGATGATTATATGGACGCCTCCCGATTTGCAAGGGCTCTTTGGTGTGATAGTCGACAGATGAGGCTGCAGGTTTATATCCGGCCTGTTTTGCAGACCGAAGCCTGCGGGCCCTGATGGATTTCGCTGACCCGCGCCTTATTTCTCCGAAGAGCTCGAAAGCTCGGATCAACATTCAGGCTTGGCGGGTCACGGTCTGACCTGTTTACCATCACACGTTGTAGTCCTTGCGCAACCTTTTAGCGTACCTTCCTTTGTTAAGAGTTAATCAAGCGTGTGCGCAACCCCTAAACGGATCGACTCACGTACCCGGATTGATACGCGCGTTCATGGGCCGTCAGCGCCCAAATCGTGCGTGCCATCTTGTTCGCCATCGCGACGACGGCCACATTTTTTGGCCGACGCTTCGTTAATTCGGTCAACCACTCGGACGGTGATTTGCTGTTCGTCAGCACCGAGCGAGCACCGTGGATCAGCAGCGTGCGTAGATATTTGTCGCCGCGTTTGCTGATGCCGAGTAATCGCACTCGACCGCCCGTGCCGGTTTGTCCCGGCACCAACCCGAGCCAGGCCGCAAACTCTCGGCCCGACTTAAAGGCTCTCGCATCGCCCATCGTCGCCACCGCCGCTGTCGCACTTAAGAGTCCCACGCCAGGGATCGCCGCGATGCGCGTGGTCGCTGAGTCCTCCCGCTGCCATTGCCGTAGACGCCCCTCGATCTGGCTAATTTGTTCATCGAGCGCACTTAAGCGCGCGTACTGTTCCCGCAAGGTCGCAATCACGATCGCCGGTAGCCGATCCGCTAATCGCCCCAAGGCGCCAGGGATATCTCGCTTCATCCCGGCCCGCCCCTGCGGCATCACCTCGCCGTACTCCGTGAGCAATCCCCTTAACCCGTTGATCTGCGCGGTGCGAAACTTCACCAACTGCTCTCGCATCCGATGCAGCGCCAATACCGCTTGTTGCTCCTCGCTCTTAACCGCTACCGTCTTGATCGCCGGCTGTTGTACTGCTGTCCAAATCGCTCGCGCATCCGCCGCATCGTTCTTGTTGCCGCCGGCAAATGGCTTCACCATCCGTGCGGATAACAATCTCACCTCGTGACCGAGCTTCTGCAGCGATCGCGCCCAGTGCTGCGATCCCCCGCACGCTTCCATGCCGATCAAACAGCTCGAACGGTTCGCAAAATGCTCCAGAAATCTCTCCCGCTTAAGTTGCAGCGCCACAATCTCGCCCGTCTTGGGCTCGACCCAATGCAGCTGAAACACTCGCTTTGCGATATCCACTCCAACCACGATACGATTCATCTCGGACCCTCCGGTTGCCTGTGAAGCCTGAACACCTTCCACCTTGGGCACTTTGATGCCGTCGGCTCGGAGGGTCCACTTCTTCACAAACTTTGCCGCTCACTCACCTTCTAAGGTGGGAGGCGTCCATACCATTTCTCCTTTAATAGACGTCAGCGCATGCTACTCGCTTGGCGGTGTCGATGGCGAAAGCAGACGCAACCGTCGCATACGCTCATCCGTCGAAGGATGAGTCGACAGGAAACCCGCCTTGGAGGCGCCGGGATGGCGTTCGGTCAACTTCTGCAGTGCGTCCGCCAGCAAGCCCGGCGACAACCCATTGTGCAGCAGCAGCGCGGCTCCATAGTCATCAGCCTGCCGCTCGAGCTCTTGCGAGTACTTTGCCTCCACCACGGCTGCCGGAGCGGCCGCAAGCAGGCTGCTGACATCGCCAATATAGAAAGTCCAAAATGCGCCCACTGCGGAACTGCGCAGCAGCAGCTGCAAGCCGTGACGGCCGTGCACGTGACCCAACTCGTGCGCGAGCACCGCCACAATCTGCTGATCGTCCGCCATTGCCGTAACCAATTCGTCGAGCACGATAATGGTCCCGTCGGGCAAGGTGAAGGCATTTGCGCCCAGTTGCAGCGAACCTCGAAACAATAGCGCGGAATTCGGAGTGCCGCCTTCCTGCAGGCGTAGCGAGTGGAATTTGGTGTTGAGCGACCGCTGACGCTCCTTGTCGATCTTGCTCGGCGTCAGAATCGCGCCATCCAATATTTTCAGTGTCTGCACCGACAAAGTCTTGCCGATCACGGGAGGCAGGTGCTTCGCGCCCTCGCCGGCCGCCCACGGCAGACCCCACCGGTACGCGACGACCGCCATCAGCGCGCAGGCAACGCAGGAAAACAAAACGAATCGCAGGCTTCGCTGCAGACGATCGACGCGGCCGTCGCGATGTGCCGTCGACCTTAAGAGGGTATCGAGGCCATCGAGGTCTCGAATTTCGCAGAATGCACCGTCTTTGAAGCGCAGGCTGCGGGGCGCGAGACCAAGCCGTTCATCCACCTTGACGTCGGCAAACGGTACACGAAAATCGACGCCCTCACCCGCGATGATGAGATCCTCGCCGGCCACCGACAAACTGACGACACGAACGCGCGTCGAGCGCCCATCGAAATAGTTGGCCTGAAGCACCCTAGGCCTGCCCGGAGGCCTACAGTGAAATATCGAAATCGAATACGGTCGCCGTTTCCTCGCCGACCGCGCCCAAGGATTCCGGCTCCGCCGCCTCGAACTCCTGTAGATCGCTGGCCGGCAGCAGGCGCATGGACTCGATCTGATATTTCGCCAGGCGCACCGCTGCCCACGGCATGAAAAGACCCAGAGTCAGCACGATCAACACCATGTTGCTCACGGAAATCCAAATCAGGACCAACGGCGACAGGCTGCATTCAATGCGATGTTCTCCCAGACGCGTGTTATTCCAGATCAAGTTGGTGATCAGAGCGCGAAATGTCGGCCCGATCGAGACGCCCACCAATATGAGCGCGCCATAGAGAATGAGCACTGTCCTGAGCACCAAGGCGGGGTCGACTTTGCCGCCCTGTCTCTGGTGAGCCATCGTGCTCAAGGCACTACCGACTCCGGCAACACCCATAACCACGAAGAACGCCGCCAGTGCTGCCAGGAGCAGAAGATAAATGAGATAGAACTGGCCGGCTCGGGCATGAAAGGAAAACTGCGTGCGTCCGAAATAACTGTTGTCATGTTGGTATGCCTTCAACCGCTGATGCATGAAGGGAGCCATCACATAGAGGGTGATCAACGTGAGAAATCCGTTTAGCAGGAAAACGCGATAGGACCCTGCCACGCTGCCGCGGAAGTGAAAACGCGTGCCGCGCCAACTTGTATTGTAGAGCCGAAAGCGGAATGAATTGCGCAGCAGCCACGGCATGACAACCGCAACAATGAGCAGAATGACGAGTGTCATCGAGGATTGCAGGCGAACTGAGAAGTTATAACAAACCAGCATTACCAGCGCGATCACCCGTCCGATCAAAATTTTAATGGGGCTGCCGTGAAAATCGAAGCTCGATCCTGCCAGCTGGGTGTGCCGATAGAAGTATTGCAGCCTTCGCACCTTGGCCCACGCCGAGTAGATACCGAGGGTGACGATCGTCAACAGAAGATTGACGATCCAGATGCCGAAATACTCGCTTCCCTTGCCTGTAAAACTCAAGGGTTCAGGCGGGCGGGCGGCAGGAGCTTGCTTTGGCGGTTGAATCCCCGAAATATTTTCCATAGGTTCAATTCCCTTTGTGTGTTTTTATGGCTGCGCCTTGCGCTATATTACACGAGCGGGGAATGACAAGACTCTGTGATATCGCGCTACGACGTGCGCCAGTTGGCATTTCTCGGTCTGTTTTGCTTGACCGGCGTCGCACTGCGCGCCCGAACGATTCGCTACCGTAGAGTCCCTACAGCAGGGAAGAATTGACGATGCCAAGGCTCGGCGCATTTATCTTCTTGGCGAGTGCCAGTGTTGCGCTCGCCCAGCCGCTGCGATCGGCCGAAGTTCTCCTCTCCTGCGTTTGGCAATCGCACGGAACCGGCCACGAGAAGCGGGCCTTTGAAATCATAATTGACCAGCAGGCGCAAAGAGCGGATCTGGGCGGCAACGAATTGCTTCCCGCCATGATCTCCGACACCCAGATTTCATTCTCAGTCAATCGCAGCGGCTCGATCTTCCAGTACTCCATTGACCGGCCATCCGGATTTGGCACGATACGCATCAAGGACCAGGTCCTGTACAGCGGTACGTGCAAAATTGTCGCAAGTCATTAGGAGCCAGGATGACGCTTCGCGTAGAGCCTTCCGGAGTCGGTTGTGGCGCGCTGATTCACGGCGTTGACCTTTCTCAGCCGCATTCACCTGCCGAAATAGACCTCATCCGTGGCGCTTGGTTGAAACACCAGGTCATTGGGATTTGCGGCCAGGAATTGGAAATCTCCGATTTGGAACGATTTGCAGCGGCACTGGGACCCGAGGGCGACGATCCCTTCATTGCATCGATAGCGGGTCACCCGCGCGTCGTCGAGGTGCGCCGCGAGGCAGACGAAACCACTCCGGTATTTGCCGAAGCATGGCACTCGGACTGGAGTTTTCTTCAAGCATCGCCTGCCGGCACCCTGCTCTATGGCAAAGTCATCCCGCCCGTCGGTGGCGACACGCTCTTCGCCAACCAATACGCGGCTTACGAGGCCTTATCGGAGGCGATGAAGTCGAGGATTGCGCGTCTGCAAGGCATTCATTCGGCTCGCCGCAGCTACTCCCCCGGCGGGGTTTACGGTGAGCGCGACAAGGGCCGCTCGATGGCGATCCGCTACTCGGAACGCGCCATGGCGACCCAACTGCATCCGGTCGTGAGGATACATCCTGAAACCGGCCGCCCTGCCCTGTTTGTCAACATGGGCTATACCATCGGCATCGACGGGTTGAGCGAAGCCGACTCCACGGCGCTGTTGGCGGAACTGTTCTCGCATCAGACCCAACCGGAATTCGTATATCGGCACCGTTGGTCGCCGGGCCTGTTGACACTGTGGGACAATCGCTGTCTATTGCACACCGCGACCGGCGGCTATCACGGCCATCAGCGCCTTCTGTGGCGAATTACGATTGGGGAACGGGTGAAGTAACGCTCATTCCCGGCGTGAAGCACTTGTAGCAATTTCGACCGACACTCTTGGCATGGTACATCGCGGTGTCAGCGTTCATCAGAAGGGTTTCGGCGTCGTCGGCGTCGTCCGGGAATAAACTGATTCCGATGCTCAACGTCAGACTGAGCTCACTGCCGGCGATCAGATGCGGCTCGGCCATGGCCTTGATCAACTTCCGCGAGACGCAGCCTGCATCCTCCGCCGATTCGACTTCGGTCAACAGCACGACAAACTCGTCACCGCCTTGGCGGCTCACGGTATCGGAGTGGCGGATGCAGTGCTCGAGCCGCCGCGCGGCCGACTGCAACAACAGATCACCCACCGAATGTCCGAACGAATCGTTGATATCCTTGAAATTGTCCAAATCCACGTACAGCACGGCGAGTCGCTTGCCGTGACGTATCGCGAGCGCGATCGCCTGCGCCAGGCGATCGGACAATACCGCGCGGTTGGGCAATCCGGTCAGAAAGTCGCGCTCAGCCTTAAAGGTCATCTGCAGTGTGGCGTGTTCCGCTGCCTCGACCATCATCTGCGAGTGAACCGCTGCCACAACAAGATTCTGGTTCGCTTCCAGCAAGTGGGTCTCGGTGTGTGCGCGCGGACGGGTAGCCGCCTTGTTGGTCTCCTCGCGCCTGTCAGCAAGCTTGTCTCGCAGTTCGGCAGCTTCTTCGCGTCGATCAGCGGCTTGTTCGCGGGCGAGTACGGCGGCTTCGCGCGCCCCGAGCGCCGACGCGGACGAGGAAGCCGCGGAGCTGTCACTTGGCCCAGGCTTGCTCACCGCAGCCTGGCTCGCCCCATTACTTTGACCGCGGGCACCTGAGTTGGGCGCCCGCTGAGAAGCCCTTCGAAGTCCAGCACCGGATCGCCGATAATGATTCCAGCATCAGTGATCACGAATTGCCGAACATCGTTGCTGTGGGCGCTGCCGCGTACTTTGACGACAGCCAGGACGCGCTTGAAGTGACTTTCGATTTCAATGTAGCGCTGGACTATGATCGCGTCAGTGAGAAATGCCGACCCATAGGGGCTGAATCGCAGATCCGTATAGCGGTCTTCAAGTTCCGACGTCATCACTATCGTCACGCCGAGACCGGACAGAACCGCGACCATGCGAAACAGCGACTCGCGAAAATCCTCGCGGAAGGTTGGCGCCACCGCCAGTTCGAACCCGGACAGCGAATCGATCACGACCCGTTTGGCGTTCATCTTATGAATGAGCGCCACCAGATGGTGAACGATCTCATCGGTCGACAGGTCCAAAGAGCGGGTATTGATCAGCCCGACCTGCCCGGCGCGCACCATATCGTCAATTGTGCGGGTCCGCGACTGACTCGGCGTTTGCTCAAATGCAACGATAACGCCCGCTTCGCCACGCCGCACACCTTCAGCCAGGAAGGCAGTGGCAAGAATTGTCTTGCCGGATCCTGACGGACCTGCCACCAGCATCGAATAGCCCGACGGCAGGCCACCGCCCATCATGTCGTCGAGGCCCGGCACGCCCGTGGCAACCCGGGCTTTGGTGCGCCGCGATCCGACGGGTTCGAGCGTAGCACTGTTATCATCGCGTACCAGGGCGATCGGAAAGACTTCGATGCCGGCACTGGAGATCCGGAAGGTCTGCATGCCCGGACGCGTCGCCTGACCACGCATCTTGAGCACCTGCATTTGGCGCACCATGGAATTGCGGTGGACGCTTTGATCCAGTGATATCAGGCCGTCGGCGACCGTAAAGACCGGATGCGGCTCGAGGCCCGATTGATATTCCCCAATTAGAAAGGTCGTGGCCTGCCAGCCACTCAAGTGAATGCCGAGTTGCTGTATGAACTGCTGCAAGCTCAGCGTGCCCTGAGGTTGATTCCGTGCCTCCACCATGACTGAGCGGAACGAATCGACAAACACCAGTCCCGGGGAGGATGCCTCGACCTCCTTGGTAATGCGTGCCAGCACCTCGTCGAAATTGCCGCCCGCCACCTCATCGCTCAAATTGATGAAGCGAATCGACTCAGTGACCTTCTGGGGGTCGAAGAACGAGAACTGCTGCTGGTAACGCAGCATCTTCAACGGCGGTTCGCCGAGTACGGTGAAGAACAGTGCCGGACGTTCTTTGGTCGCCAACGCGAACATGATCTGGTGGGCCAGCGTCGTCTTGCCGGAACCCGGTGGTCCCACAATGAGATTGAAGGAGAACTCCGGTAGGCCGCCGCCCAGGATCGCATCGAGTCCCGGCACGCCGGTGGCGAGACGGCGTATGGTTACTTTGTCGCTCATAATGCGGATTCCTGCGCTGTGCCCTCTAAGACGGGGGCCAACAGTCGCGTGGTCAATGACTCGCCGATCAACGTGGTCAGTAGTTCGGTGAACCTCGAGAGCAGCGCGTAACTCGCCTCCGCGGCCGTGGCCGGATCCTGGCGGGCAAGACACTCCGCAAGGCTGGGCAGGAGATCTGTGCGGCCACCGCGATCTTCACTGACCGCGAGCCACGGATAAGTGGCGCTTGTCATATGGAGCGCACGGCCGAAGAGAACTTCCAGCCCTCGTGCGCCAATCACCGGTGCGAGTTGTGCGGCCACCAGGCGCCACGTGGCTGCCGTGGCCTTGACAGTCGCGTCCGCACTGAGCAGGTCGGTGCGCTGTGCCCCAGCCGTTCGTATCGATTCGCGAAGCAGGTTGGCTTTCCCTGTTGTCATCTTAATTGCTGCAAAAATGTGAATGAACCTCCGAGGCGCGTGGTACGGCTGCGCCGCGACGTGACACCAAGTCT
>Ga0210393_10004374_pt1 | contig 11187 bp, 14 predicted proteins | sample IncBWC27OmetaG_FD_160068 | JGI IMG/M metagenome (GOLD analysis project Ga0210393, IMG submission 160068) | Forest soil microbial communities from Barre Woods Harvard Forest LTER site, Petersham, Massachusetts, United States - Inc-BW-C-27-O ...
TACGAGCGCATCCATTCCGAAGTGCATGCCCGCATCACCGACCTGCCATTAAGCTCGTCACTACGCGACCTCCGCACAAGCAACTTGAATAACCTTGTTCGCGTTTCTGGTGTCGTGACCAGGCGGACGGGTGTATTTCCCCAACTCAAGTACGTCAAGTTTGACTGTCGAAAGTGTGGTGCCGTCTTGGGTCCGTTCTATCAAGACGCTACCAAGGAAGTGAAAATCAGCTACTGCGCGAATTGCGACAGCAAAGGGCCATTCTCTGTCAACTCTGAACAGGTCAGACCGTGCCAGTGCTTTGGCTATTTTCTGGCATCCAATGGAAACCTGACCAAGGCGATAGACCATTTACAGGAATTATCAAAAGATGACTTTGCAGGAATCCCCAGGCTCTGTGCCTCCAGGCCGTCTGCCCCGTCATCGCGAAGTCATTTTATTATGGGACTTGATCGACTCTGCCAAGCCGGGCGAGGAGATTGTATGGAATTTTTCTACTCCGGGGCTGCCTCACCGCTCATCTGAACAAACAGGAAGTCACGGGCATCTACCGCAACAACTTTGATGCGTCACTGAACGCCAAAAACGGCTTCCCAGTCTTCTCCACCATCATAGAAGCTAATCATATCAATAAAAAAGAGGACCTCTTTGCCGCCTTCCGCCTAACTGAAGATGACGAAAAAGAGGTTCGGGCACTCGCGCGGGATGAGCGCATCCGCAAGCGCATTATCAAGTCCATCGCGCCATCGATCTACGGCCACGAGGATATCAAGACGGCCATAGCCCTCTCCCTCTTCGGCGGCGTCCCAAAGGACGTCAACCGCAAGCTACGCCTCCGTGGGGATATTAACGTGCTCTTGCTGGGAGACCCGGGTACCGCTAAGTCGCAGTTCCTCAAATACGTCGAGAAGACCGCCCATCGGTCCGTCTTTGCGACTGGCCAGGGCGCCTCTGCAGTCGGTCTCACGGCGAGCGTCCGCAAGGACCCCGTCACGCGTGAGTGGACGCTCGAGGGCGGCGCGCTCGTGCTTGCCGACAAGGGCCACTGTTTGATCGACGAGTTCGACAAGATGAACGACGCGGACCGGACGTCAATACACGAAGCCATGGAGCAGCAGACCATATCGATATCCAAGGCCGGCATCGTCACGACGCTTCAGGCGCGCTGTGCCATCGTCGCCGCGGCAAACCCGATACGCGGGCGGTACAACCCGACAGTACCGTTCCAGCAGAACGTCGAGCTCACCGAGCCGATCCTGTCCCGCTTTGACGTGCTTTGCGTCGTCAAGGACACGGTCGACCCCGTGCAGGACGAACTCCTGGCTCGTTTTGTCGTTGGTAGCCATTTGCGGAGCCACCCCAAGTTTGACGCGGAGCGCGACGAGATGGACGTGGGCACTACACTCGACGCAGAGGTAATGGAATTAATGAACCCCACCCCCACTATTCATGCCGTTTTTCTTCGCATGAGCTGACGACCGTTGTGTCAGCTAATCCCCCAGGACCTCCTTCGCAAGTACATCATGTATGCGCGCGAAAAGGTGCGCCCGAAGTTGTACGACCTGGACTCGGAGAAGCTCTCGAGACTCTTCGCGGACCTGCGGCGCGAATCAATTGCCACGGGCTCTTTCCCAATCACGGTGCGACACCTGGAAAGCATGATCCGCATGGCTGAGGCGAGCGCGAGGATGTCCCTGCGCGAGTACGTCCGTGTGGATGACGTGGATCTAGCCATCTCCGTCGCGATCGAAAGTTTTGTCAATGCGCAGAAGATGTCCATCAAGAAAACACTCCAGCGCGTGCGTGAACGCCTTCCCTCACTCTTCCTTTCCTCCTCTTTGGTTTTCTTTGATTCGCGCGGGACGCCACTGGGTGCTGACTAGGACCTTGACTTTTCCTCGCACAGGGGTTCCGCAAGTATCTCACGCAGGCGCGAGACCACGAGGAGCTGCTCTCTTTCTTGCTGGGTCAGATCGTGAAGGAAAAGGCGCGCTTCTTCCAGCTGCAGCGGCATCAGCAGCCCGAGCTTGTCACCGTGAACGCCTCAGAACTCGACGAGCGGGTACGTGGTCACGTTTTCGCGTCGCACGCGGATGGGGATTGATGACTTTTGCTTCCACCTGGCCAGGCCAAAGAACACGAGATTTATGACACGGCGCCATTCCTGCAGTCCCGTCTGTTCACCGCGAACGGCTACACGCTCAACAGTGACGTCATCGAGAAGCGTTTCAGACAGCAAACCTAGACCAATCACAACGCCATATTAAGCGAAGTAGTTGTGTGTATGGGAGCTTTTGCGGTGTTTGTATCCAGTTTTGTTTGCTTTCAACGCACCATTTGTACTACTGTTTCTTTCTTGATTGAATCTGGACCACTTCTGAGGCCGTGTATAGATGGCCTTATCATCATGGGGCACTGAGTAAGCACAAAAGCGTCATCTTTGGGACTTTGGTCGCCCGAGTTGACATCATCAACTGGCTGACTCAGGCTCGGTGTCTGTAAGGTCAATGCAATTGGTTCTTCCATTACAAATATCCGCTTGGGCGGCCATGGCGCCCGCAAAGTTTTCTCATTAAAGTATCCCAATGAGCAAGCAGGTGAGGAAATGGCGAGGTTGTGAGCGGGCTGCCGACGGCGAGAAGTGGAACTTGAAGGGCGCAGGAGCTTTCAAATATACAATATGATGCCCGACCCGGCTGTGGTCAGCACGTATAGTAGTATACAATGTAAAGGAAAGGTGATGCGGGGAGGAGCGCCTACGTTTGAAAGAGGAACTTTGAAACTGACAGTGTTGAATGACAAACCCTTGATTGTATTACGAGAAAACTTCTGCGCGCCCTCTCTGGTTTCCCCTTCCCTTTTCCTCCTGCCTTTCCCCTGATGTTGATCCGAGTTACATTGTTTTGCCGTCCGGCGCCTTGGTTTGGAGACCCGAAGCCTCTTATCCCTGTCCCACGAGCACATTCCAGTAACCCGATACTACAATGATGAACCGTGTTCCTCATATCGTAGTACAGGCCATGCATAAAACGCATTCAACTTGCGGGGCGTGCAGCTGGACGGCGTCTACATGCGCACTCTACTCGCTGTCCATGACAATTGCGGGCACGTCGGCGTCGGCTGGTGCCTCTGCATCCGCATCTAAGCCACCTCGATCGGGGGGTATCTGCACGAGGAAAAGGAACAAGAGGGAGAGCAAGACCACAGCACTGAGGACGTAGAATATCGCTTCGGGGAACGTGGCGACCGTCTTGATGTATATGACGCCGAACAGCGTTGGGCCAACAACCTGGTTCCTGGGGCGCAATCTAGCGTCAACATCACACTGACCTCACAAGATTTCTGTAGGGATAGCGCACCCGATAGTCTGGATGACACTCATCGCGCCAAACAACTGCCCCGCCTGGGACGGCGCTCCGCCACGACGCGTATAAAGCTCCAACGACAAGCTGCTCACCGTGGGATAATAACCCGCAGCAAGCGCACCGAGCGCGCCGATGGTGACGAACATGCCTACGTCTTTCGAGACGGCTATGAGCGTAAAGAACGTTGCTTGCAGTGCAAGTGACACCTTTGCGATGCCGAGGTCGACTTTGGGCGTGTGAACGTGGACAGGATCGCGGGAGGGTGGGGGAGGTAGACGGGAGGAACTCGCGTTGAGGGCTTCGTCAGGTGAAGTTGGGAGCTGAATGGGAGGGTTTCTGGGCGCAAAGAAGCGCAGGATAGCTAGATGCAGTACGCCACTCAGCTGCGACAGTAGAGTGGCACAGGGAGTCTAGTGCTTACCAGGCAGCCCTATCACCAGGAAAAGAGCACGGGTGATTCCCATGAGGCTTATGTAGTATCCAGTCTGGCGAAGGACTTAGAAGGGACCGACTTTGTCTCAATTGCACACCTACGATCTCCGCGGTCCAGTTGAACTTCCCGACAGCATATTGAAGCAAGTATGCCATGCTTCCGATCACCAACGACTCAGGTGCGAATGAGAGCGCCAGCCATAATAGAGACCAATCCTTCTTGAGCGCTTTTTGTGGGCTCACACCCCCCTTTTGCTGGAGAGGCGCGAACACCGCGAGAGGCGATAGGAAGCTGAAGATCCGGCTGAACCAATGAACCTCGCCTCCTCTTCCTCTGGTGCGCCGAGCCGCGTCCATCTGTGCAGGTAAGAGAGACTCGGGGATGATAAACCACGTGAAGAGAGCATTGACGACATGCAAGCCAAGCGCAAGGTAGAATACCACGTAGGGATTATCGAATAAATGTTCGAAGAGTGCACCCAAACTAGGCCCGAACCCCACACCGATGAAGAGCAGTCCAAGAAATCGGGAGAATATTCGTGATCTACAGAATCTGTTTGTAGCCACGTTCAGTGGGCTGGGGTATAAACGCGGACCTTGTAGTCGGATCGCTGCAGTCTGCAAGATATGCATGGGTAGCCGCAATGGCCGCGGAACGTCCTGGGAGATGATAAATCATCACTTGGCGTTGTCGAATTCACAAGACGAAACCTACCACCGATGAGACCTTCAAACACAGATACATAAACGACGAACCAATAACCGCCGGGAACGTACTCAGGCGCTACAGCTAGAGCTGCGAGTGCTGCGTCGGACAGGAGTAGAGCGATGACGTTGATGCCGAGAAATTGCACGCGGCCATATCGATCAGAGAACTTTAGGGGTCTCAGGCGAATACAGTACTAGTGAGGGTACGTAATGGGAGCGCGCACCGATCCCCAGAAGGGGGTTGTCAAGCAACTTAAGATCCCTGGGACCATCGCCGTGACTAACGGGAATTTCGTAAGACATAATTCAAGAGGGTCAGGAAATATGGACGACACAGACTCGTGAGAAGCTTTGCCACATTCGCTTGGACCACAGGGTCCGCAGCACAGGGTACGGGTCGAGTCGAACCCACAGACCAGATGCCTGGCTTTATGTCTCCATTCTCCGGGATCCATGGGTCTGCATCGAGTTCCTTGCACACGAGGTGGGTATAGAGTTGTAGGCGTGGGGCGACGAGCGCAGAAGCTGCAAGCATAGCGAGTGGACTCAGGACGATAAACCTATTCGTAACCCATCAGGATCATCGTAAGGGCCCAACGTCGAGGAAACGTTCACCATGTCGCCGAAGGGCGCCGCCACCACGGACGTGCAGCGCGTTCGCGACGTTGTGCCTCGAGCGCTGACTTATCGACTTGTGATCCGCCAATCTCGTATGTCGTTGGGTCGGACAATTCCTCCACTGGTGTGTGTGGGTGAGAGTGTACGAACTCGTGCAGTAGCTCGGCAGTTTCGTCGTCAACTTGACTTTCGGGAAGAACGTCGCTGATGGCAGGATAAGGGCTTTGGATGGCACCGACACGCAGCCGAGGTCGGGAGCGGGGAGGGGACGGGGAGGTAGTAGGCATGGTAATGAGAGGAAAGAACGAGGGAGGCACGCTGGTAACGCGCGTGCAAGTTACACAGCCTGGCAGTCGTTGGATATCAGACTGTTAGTAGTATCTGCTTACGAGTGGCTAGGTCAGCCAGGTCCCACAACCTGAATCAGCAGGCCCATAGGTGGCACATACTCGCGGTGGGTGTAGCCTGCCAGCGGCGGGCCGGTTGAGGGTCTACCAGCCGGAGTAAGTCAAAGCAGATTCTATACCCGTCATTAATATATTAATCTCTCGTGCGATTATTGTGATTCACCGCTGCGGCAGGCAACTACCCATGACGGTTGTACGGAACGTAATGTGGAACGACTATGACTACAGGCAGAGACTGCGAGGATAAGGAATACGCTACGATCAATTTGTTATTTTCAAGTCAGACGTACACCCAAGCGACGAGGAAAGCGAGGTGAAGACTAGCTAGTAATATACACGTTTGCGAAGGCTTGGGTAATCGCGAGAATGGCGGGCATTAAGACAGACAAACAGCAGCTGAGGTATCTAGATGCGCATGCGCATATAAAAACGAGACGGAAAACGTTCGAACCTTGTAGTCCATTGCAACGACGCCGACACAGAGTTTCTCCTTCGTAACTTCGAGGGAGGGGGAAATTTCGGAAACAATCAACGCATGTGGCGCTCTCCCCGGTCGTGTTCCTCCGTCCTAAGACCATGGTGTCGTACAGCGCCTGGAACATACAATGCTCCACGGTTATGCGCACTGCGCTCCTTACGGCGTTGATGTGTTGGGGCAGGGAATGGCTCGGGTTGGCCGGCCTGTGGCCCACTCGAGTAAAAAATTTTGGGCCGCCAGGATTCACGCTCGTCCATAATGGCCGAGTTCTTGAACTTCTCCACGAGGGCTTCCTTCCCTCTGGTATCCGCAAGTTAGCACCTGAGCGACACGGGAAGCCAAGCAAGAGTACGAACTGGTAGTTGGCATAGGACATTTGAAGAACTTTCTCGCTGGCATACATATTCCTGCGTCCATATCAACGAGACGTGTCTAAGGAGCAAAACCAAAAACTCACCACCTGACACCGAGTCGCGCCTTGGCAAAGCGCAGGAGATCGTCGACTGTAATGAAATTCACAAACGCATACCCAACGTTACAACCTGAGTCACCGTCAGTCAGGTCGCTTTCCAGTACAAAGAGCGCATACCATTTTTGAAATCCATCCTCAAGTAGAAGAAATCGATGCGCCTCGCACAGACGCGCTCGATAAAGGTCATCAGGTCTTTGTCGGTCATTTTGTTTGGGATGTTCTTGATCATGACCGTCGTACGCATGTCCTGCCCGTTTTCGATACGGGCGATGTTCAGATTGTTGTCCATCTGTTGTTCACCCGGGTCATGCGAAGGGGGCGTGCGGTACTTCGGATGATTTTGTGTTGCCTGAGGTGACGCGCGCTGTGAAGGCGAATGGGTGTGTAAGGGAGCGATCCGTCGGGAGTTGTGGCCGTGTGCTGGCCGGGGGAGAATGTATTCCGGAGTATATGCGACGGGACCCGTAGGAATGAACGATTGAGTGCATGGATGCAAGTCATATGCCCTAATTTGACCGTGTCCATAGATCACTTCGTGTGTCCCTCGCAGATACGTACATGATTCTGGGTAGTGATGATCAGTCGGAGGGAAACTCTCCTGGCCGTCGACAAAGCGCTGAGTTGCATCAAAGCTTTGGCTACGGCGACGCTCTCCCGGAGAGTCAACAAATTCTGGCTCCCAGTCAGCGGGTGCAGTAATCCGTCTGCGGAGGTCCTCTGCGAGTCGTGTGCTCGCCAAAGAAAATGCTTTCATACCGTCTCCTGCCTCAGCACTTGCGCTACGCGGTCTCGCAGAACGAGAAGGGGGCAGTTCCTCCGTTATTGGGGTCTCACTACTCGGAAACGGGATGGCGTTTTGGAATTTGAGCCCTTGTGTCGATGACGGAGGCGCTGAGACGGAAGAGTGGAAGGGTGACAGCAGTTTGGTAGTGTAGAGGGCGAATTGTGTCCCCAGGACGTGCGGTCTGTCATGTAGATCTTGAAATGCTGCCTGCGTCTCACGAACGTCGTAATATTCAACATAAAACCACTTTTCAACAGCCAGTATAAGCCACGCGTTTCACAAAAATATGCGCAGACTCGCCTGTCCATCTCCCGAGCGTGGGTGCCATTCACGAAAAGCTAGTAAAGTGCCAAAGCGATCGAGAATTGAGCGGACGGTAGATGGCTGGGTGGAGTGATCCTTGATTTGGATTAAAAAGGCCGCTTCTTCTTCAATTTCCGTTACAGGCGATGGATTTCCCGTGAGCTGCCAGGTGAGGGTCAAGGGTAATGCGCCAGCAAGATCAAACGCACACGTACATCTCTTGCTTCAGCAACAGAGATGAAACCAGAATGGAGTTGGATCGCACGCTGGACTCCGCAAAGGACCATATGTGCCTTACCCGAGCGAACCGCGCGACAGGCATTCTCCGCGTGGCGTAAATCATGAAATGCAAGAATAACAATGCCTAGGCTTTGCAGATGGCCGGTCCATATGCCTTTGGAAGCGCCATACGGCGCAAAAGCACTTTTGATTCCATCATTCGTGACAGACTTGGGGACATTGCTAATCTAGGGAAAGGTTTAGGATAGACTTACGTGCCAACGACATCACGCACCAAGAGGAAGCGGCTAGGTGAAGTATCGAGTCGCAGATAGCGAGAGAATGGGGATTTAGATTCTGATTGCTGGCTCTGCGCCAGGGGGAGATAAGGACGGTCTGCTGGTGTAATGTCGCCAACGAACCCGTCTGCACCGGAGGTGGGTGGGCCATTCTGGGTAAGGTATTTTGATTTGCGCCGCCAAAGCGAGGCGCTCGTAGGATCAAGGTCGGTGGGAGTGGCAGGAAAACCACCTTGACTTGCGCTATCGTTGAGGGAGGAAGGCGTGAGGGGAGGGGTAAGAGGTAATGGAGGCCGCCGTGGAGAGGCACAAGGGCTAGGTGAAGGAGACCTTTGTTGAATTTTCGACGGTGCGAGATCTAGAGGGCCAAGATGAGCGCGGGCTGTGATGGTGGAGGCTAATGGGGGTTCGTGGGCCTGGTGAAAATGACTGTACGCGTTGACACTGAGTATATGGACATCCATTTTAAGGGTAGTGTGCATGGATACTTACCACAAGTTAGGGAGAGAAGGAGAGGGGTGCAAGCGTTGACCAGGGCGGCCTGATGACTGATTTGAAACGGAAAGCATGGATCTCAATGGGACGGAACGAAAAGGTGGAGAAAGCTAACCTTTCCAAAGGCATGCATCTGGAGGAGGGAGCACGAAAAGATAAGACGAAAGCCAATTGGAAGGCAAGGGGGATGCAGGAGGAAAGAGAAAGAGAGGGCGAGGGACGAAACGGAGGAGGAAGGTTATATAACTGGGGCCCAAGGCAGGCGACAGGCCCAGAACGGAAAAAGAAGCGCAGGTGGGACAAGCGCGCATGGCGGAAATCTCTTGCGCTGATCTCGTATGGAAGATTCGTATCGTCACCTCCTTCATTAGCTCTAGTTCTGGCCAATCGCCCGGTTGCCTTGACGTACGACCCCCCTTCAAACCCCTCCCCCCCCCGCTCACTACTTTCCGTCAGGGCATTCTGCAGGCGACACACCTCATACTCATATTTCCTGATCCAGTTCCTCGCCATCCTCTGCCCCTCATCAGCCATAACCTCATTGCCGTGAACCTTGTCTTGTGTGATGCTTCAAACCACCCGATGTCGTGAGCCACTTCATCTCATATACAGAGACTTACTGACACCCCGTATCAAATGATAACCCTCGTTCCGTCCTGGGACCGAGGACCCTACAACGGTGTCTGAGTCCCTCTGCGGCGCGTATGGAAGGTGCCAGCGAATATCCATTTCTGGACCAACTTCGCTCACTGGCAGCACCACGTCAAGGCCCTGGTGCAACCTATTGCCGCCTCCTGCCCCAAAGCTGTACAGTCCATCCCCCATAGGCTTTTTGTTGTTATGACTGCCGCGGGATACGGCTGGGATACGTGACTGATTGCGAGAACAACAACAGCGACAAAAAATCGGATGCGCGCGGACCACCGCGGCAGGGCCAACAACTCGGCGCTGCCGGCATGCCGAATTTCTACCCATATCCAGCGAATAATGCAGCGCCAGTCACGGAGTTACAGTAGATCCAACTCAAGAACACAGCTTGTCCTCCGGCAACTGCCTCTCCCCCGGTCCCACCTGGTGTCGCCCGCTGAGTATTCCTTTGTCCCGATAGCCACTGTGTGTACGGGCTCCAAAATCGCAAAGGCACTGGGTACTGTATTCTTCGTGCCTGTCCGGGTCACGCGTCTTCGACCGCAAGTTTCCGACGACAGCTGCCGTCACGCGCACCCTCACCCCTTCCCTTTCCTTCCAGATTGAGCCTCTGCGCGCCATTCGGCACTTTCCCCCAGTCGTACATACACTTGCCGAATACGATCTCGACGCCCCCAGTTGTTGACATTTATCACCCCTTCCCCGTCCCGGAGTATGTCCTTCTTCCCGAGTTACTCTGATATTGCAGTAAGCCACGTGTTCAAGTTCTGCTCCAGATTCTCCCTCCTCAGACACGACGTCTCTAGCGTGTAATGCCTTTTTATCCTCGACGTACGTCGTATGGATCATAATTCATTGTTGTGATCAGGGAAATTGGGAATGCCCATGCCCACGGTTGTGCTCTTCCGACTACTGTACGCACTTATTTATGGGATGCTGGTAACCCTTCTTAGTGTCATATCTTAACTCTCCAGAGCTCACTCCCTTGCTGGCTGTGCTGTGTTCGGGTTTGAGGTCGTGTCACGGTGTAGCAGTCGCGCTGTGGGGGTCAATTCGGGGCGCTCAGGAGGTTTGTTGCGCGTTCTATCCATCATCGGCGCATAGGATCTTCACAGCTATGACGCACACCCGCATGAAATCTTCGCAATCCCCGGCTAGTTGATGCATAACCCTGGAAATAGAGCTGTGCGTCGACAAGTTCCCAAAGCGCAAACTTGCATTACTGTATTCCCAAGGCAGGCCATGCCCACAGCCGCGTCGGAACACTACGTGTCCAAATCAAGTCCATGACTCGGAGCGGCTGTAGTTTGACCGGTTCTCGAGATGCCACACCACATTCCAGTGCGACGAGCGGCCGGCTTGGGACTTTCTCCGTGCAGCTAATCACCCGCACACAGCAATATCTGGTTGGATAACGAGGAAAACATACATATGAGTGGCAGGACTGTTTCCAAAACCCAAATTTGTACTGCGGTGCGAGGTTAGATGAAAGAGTGAGGGGAGTGTAGGGTTCACGCAGGGCGACGAGAGCGCGGAAGAGCGTTTCGCTGGGGTTGGCTCGCACCCGCTGCCCTGTTGCGTCTACGGTCCTTTCATCAACATAAAGTCCGAGGAGATAATGAAAATGGAATGATCTGTACTCCACACACCCGTCGTGCAAGTTCGATTCTAACGCTCCACCAGGGGCGCGTGAGAGAAAGAAAATAGCTGACAGGCGCTCACTGGAGTGGCGCTCAACGGGAGGCTTCCCTTGTCTTTCTTTTGTCCAGCGATCACAAAGCATTAAGATGATGCGATACACGCACCCGCGCACTCCTTGGATGCCATGCGCGTTTGTTTGTGTCGATAAGGATAGGGATAGGATATCAGGTCAAGGCTGCCCGAGACCGCGGGGGATGTCCATTCAATCACGGAAGGATCGGGTTGGCGTCGGGCCTGTATTGTGGGTATGGGTTTTGG
>Ga0210393_10004376_pt1 | contig 11183 bp, 7 predicted proteins | sample IncBWC27OmetaG_FD_160068 | JGI IMG/M metagenome (GOLD analysis project Ga0210393, IMG submission 160068) | Forest soil microbial communities from Barre Woods Harvard Forest LTER site, Petersham, Massachusetts, United States - Inc-BW-C-27-O ...
GGATCACGCCAATGCCACGCTGATGCAGGTAATCCACCAGATACATGAAGTCCTGCGGAGTTCCGTAACGCGAAGTGGGCGCAAAATAGCCGGTGGTCTGGTATCCCCACGAGCCGTAAAACGGATGTTCCATCACCGGCAGAAATTCCACATGCGTGAAGCCCATGCGCTGCACATATTCGGCAAGCCGCGGAGCAGTCTCGCGGTAAGTGAGCGGACGGTTATTCTCCTCGGGCACGCGCATCCACGAACCCAGATGCACCTCGTAAATCGCCTGCGCCGCACGCAGCGAGTTGCGCTCGCCGCGCTTCTGCATCCAGTCGCGGTCGCCCCATTCATAAGACAGGTCCCACACCACAGAAGCCGTGCGCGGCGGCTGCTCCTGCAGAACCCCAACGGGATCGGCTTTATCCACGCTGTACCCGCCAGTCCGCGATTCAATGTGAAACTTGTAGAGCGCGCCCTGGGTCACTCCAGCAACAAAACCTTCCCAGATTCCCGAAGACCCGCGCGGCTCCAGCCGATGCGATTTCGGATTCCAGGAATTAAAGCTGCCCACCACCGAGACCGACCGCGCATTCGGCGCCCACACGCTGAACACCGCTCCGGCCTGGTCCCTCTGCGTGACCAGATGTGCTCCCATCTTGTCCTGCAGCCGGTAGTGGCTGCCCTCATTGAAGAGATAGAGATCCTGGTCGGTGAGAAGCTGCGGCGCGGCAACTGCGATCTTGGATTCGGGGCTCATGTGGGGCGCAGGATGTGCGCCGGACCTGCGCCCTTAGTGTATCGGAAACGAGCGAGACTTCCACAGGCTCTCGGAATTCCGCAGCTTCCAGTGGCAGGTAACCACCATCTGACCGCGATACCCCCATGCTAGACTGACTCCTCCAATCATGCCCGTCCTCCGCGTCATCCTGCTCTGGCACCAGCACCAACCTTTTTATAAGGACCTGGTCTCCGGCGAATATCGCCTGCCCTGGGTGCGCCTCCATGCCTTGAAAGACTATTACGGCATGGTTAAGCTGCTCGATGAGTTTCCCCACGTTCACCAAAACTTCAACATCGTGCCGTCGCTGATCGTCCAGATTCAGGACTACGTCGCCGGCACCGCCCAGGACCCGTTCCTCAGCGTGGCCGCGAAGCCGGCCAAGGATCTATCGGTCGGCCAGCGCCGCTTCGCCCTGCAATATCTTTTTCAGGCCAACCCCATCAATTTGATCGGACGCTATCCCCGCTACCGCGAACTGTGGGAACGTTTCCGCGAGCACGGCGACTCGGCCGAGCGTGCCGAACGATATTTTCAGCCGCAGGATTTCACCGACCTGCAAGTGTTATCGCAAATCGCCTGGTTTGATGAGTTCTTTCTCGAAGATAAAGACGTCGCGGCGCTGGTAACCAAGGGCCATCATTATTCACTCGACGACCAGACCTTTGTCATGGCTCGCGAAAGGGAACTGCTGGGCAAGGTTCTGCCAGCCCATACTGCGGCCGCTCAAAAAGGCGCGGTGGAAATCTCCACCTCACCCTTCTATCATCCCATTCTTCCGCTTATCTGCGACACCAACGCCGGAGCCGCATCTTCGCCCGGCCTGCCGCTTCCTCAGAATCGCTTTCGTCATCCCGAAGACGCTCGCGAGCAAATTTTGCGAGGTCTCGATCTACACCAGCAGGTTTTCGGCGTCCGCCCCCAAGGCATGTGGCCGTCCGAAGGCAGCGTCTCCGAGGAAGCGATCGCCATTGCCCACAGCCTCGGCATCCAGTGGATGGCCACCGACGAAGGCGTCCTCGGACGCAGCATCGGCGCATCCTTCAACCGCGATGGTACCGGCCGCTTGCCTGCGGACCGCGCCGAAAAGCTCTACAACATTCATCGTTACGAAAACGGTTCGGTGGCGATGAACCTGGTATTTCGCGATCACACGATTTCCGACCTCATCGGATTCGTCTATTCCGGCATGCCTCCAGCCGACGCCGCCCGCCACCTGATCGGCAACATCAAAGAGGCAGCCCGACCGGTGCTGGCGCAGGGCCGCGACGCCATCGTTTCCATCATTCTCGATGGCGAAAATGCTTGGGAATACTATCCCAAGTCCGGCCGCGAATTCCTTCGCCGCTTCTACGACGACCTGCAACGCGAGCCCGGCCTGGAGGCCGTCACCATCTCCGAGGCCATCGCCCGCCATAACAACTTCAACCGCCTGACATCGCTGGTCCCCGGTTCCTGGATCAACGCCAACTTCAACGTCTGGATCGGCGCTCCCGAAGACAATCGCGCGTGGGACTACCTGCAAGGCGCGCGCGACCTTTACTCCCAGAATGCGGCCCGCGCCCCCGAAGCGCAGCGTAAGCTAGCCTTTGATGAAATCCTGATCGCCGAGGGCAGCGATTGGAACTGGTGGTATGGTCCTGAACATCACTCGGCCAACGACCGCGATTTCGACGAACTCTACCGCACTCATCTTTCGAACGTCTATCAAGCGCTCGGCGCGACTCCGCCCGATTACCTCTCGCAGCCTATCACCGGTGTCGAGGTGCGCCCCGCGTTTATTCCGCAAACCGCCTACATTCATCCTCGCATTAGCGGCGACAAAGTGCGCTATTTCGAATGGATGGGTTCCGCAATCTACACCGCCGACCATCGCGCCGGATCCATGCACGGCAAGCAGTTTCTGCTGGACGCGGTGTACGCGGGGATCGATGCAACCTACGTCTACGGACGTCTCGATTTCAACGGCGATCTTCCGAAAGCCGACTTTGAACTCGTGGTTAACCTGGAATCCTGGGCGGGTTCCGAAACCCGGCCGCGGCGCGCCCTGCGCCTTGAGGCCGCCGTGCAACAAGGTCGTATCCGCGGCTGGACGGTGGAAGGCGGTACCGAAGAGCGCGTCCTGGCCTCGTCCACTCATCCCGACGACGCGGCCAAGCTAGCCCTGCTCCGCAATTTTGAATTCAAGTTGCCTCTGGTCTGGTTGCTGGCGAACCCCGCCACCGGAACTGGCGCGACGGCAAGCGACTCAAGGCCGACAAACCCCATTGCCGCAGCCACCAAATTGCGCCTGCGCTTCAGCCTGTGGCAGAACCGACTCCCGGTCGATGCCCTGCCCTTGGAAGGATGGATTGAACTGCAACTGTTAAGCGAGGGAGACCTGCTGTACGCAGTGGGCTAAATAATGTGGACAGAATTGGGGTTAGCAAATGGCGAAAAGCAAGGTAAGTAACGTGAAAAGCGGCGGTAATGTGGAACAGCAGCGCTTCAGCGCCGCGTACAGTCCCATTCGATGGCAGGCTTCAGCCCGGGCGGTCGCACCCTTTTTCAGTCTTCAATTTTCTGCGCGCCCACCTGATCGCCGGCCTTTACTGCCCACCGCTGGCCGGGGCGCTCGCCGCTCCAGAAACCATCAGCGGACGATTCAACTCCAAAGTCAATTCGGTCCCGGCCGGCAAAATCGCTGACCGATGCTTTTCCAGCCAGTGCGCCGTGGTCGCCGTCGCTGCCACCGCACCGCCAATGGCCAGTCCCAGTGGGCCTCCAGCCAGCCCGCCAATCAGCATACCCCCGGCCGTACCTGCGCCCGTCTCGATCTTATCGTCCTTATCGAAGCCTGATCCTTTGAACCGGCCCTCGGTATCTACATCGGAGCCGCGGCCCAGGTTTGTATCAACCAGCGTCGCATCCAGAAAATAGCGCTCGCCGTTGGGAAAGATCACGGCCTCCGGCAGAATCGCGATCGTCGGCTTGCCCGAAATGCGCCGCGGTTCGCTCACCTTGGTCACGCGACCTTCCACGGTCGCGCCCGCAGGAATCATAATCTTGCCGCCCAGCATGACCGGCTGACTCAGCTTGCCCCGAAAGGGATCTCCAGCCTTATTACTGAAAGTTGCCAGCGTCGTATCGAGCTTCACCATCAAGGCCGTGCCCGCCGGCACCGCCGGATTCGCCTGCGCTGCAGCCATCGCCGCCAGCAGCAGAATGCCAGGTAGAACCGTCAGTTTCTTCATCGCGCCTCCTGCAACTCCCTATTGTCCACCTAACTCTAGTCCACTCCGGAACCGCATACAACCAGCGAACCATGCGGGGAACCAGCAGAGACAAGGGCAGAATGTGCGCGTGGACGATTCAGACTTGTCAATCAACAGCGCGCGCCTTTCTTCGCGCGCGGAGGAATCTCAGTCTGGTCTGCCGTGGAGCGCTAGCCTATGTGTCCTCCGTCACCTCGCGTCCATCTCCATCCGATATAATCGTGGGTCCCCGAAACTCATAAAGGAAACCGACCGACCCTATGTCAAACATCGCAGCCATTCATGCCAGAGAGGTTCTGGACTCACGCGGCAATCCTACCGTAGAAGCGGAAGTGTTTCTCGTCGACGGCTCCATGGGCCGTGCAATCGTTCCCAGTGGCGCATCTACCGGGGAGCACGAAGCCGTCGAGCTGCGTGACGGGGATACCAACCGCTTCCAGGGTAAAGGCGTGCTCAAAGCGGTCGAGAACGTCAACGGCGAAATCGCCGAAGGCCTGGCCAACTGGGACGCCTTCGATCAGCGCGGCCTCGACCACAAAATGATCGAACTTGATGGCACCGAGACCAAAGGCAGACTAGGAGCGAATGCCATTCTCGCCGTCTCCATGGCGGCCGGGCGCGCCTCGGCTGCCAGCCTGGATATTCCTCTTTACCGTTATCTCGGGGGCGCGGGTGCCAACACCCTGCCAACTCCGATGATGAATATTCTGAACGGCGGAGCCCACGCCGACAGCAACGTCGACTTCCAGGAATTCATGGTCATGCCCGTCGGAGCTCCTTCCTTTTCAGAAGCTTTGCGCTGGGGGGTTGAAGTATTCCATACGCTCAAGGGCGTGCTGAAAAAACGCGGCTACAACACCGCCGTCGGCGACGAAGGCGGTTTCGCTCCTTCGGTAAAGTCCAATGTGGAAGCCGTCGAAGTTGTGCTGGAGGCGATCACCAAAGCCGGCTACAAGCCCGGAGAGGAAATCGCCATCGCCCTCGATCCCGCCGCCAGCGAGTTCTATCAGGACGGCAAATATGTCTTCAAGAAGTCCGACAAATCCACCAAGAGTTCCGACGAGATGGTGAAGTTCTGGGCGAAGTGGGTGAAAGATTATCCCATCGTATCGCTCGAAGATGGCCTCGCCGAGAACGACTGGGACGGCTGGCAGAATCTAACCACAGAGCTCGGCGGCAAGATTCAGCTGGTAGGCGACGATATCTTCGTAACGAATATTCAATTCCTGCAAGAGGGAATCGACAAGCACGTGGCCAACTCGATCCTCATCAAAGTCAACCAGATCGGCACGGTCAGCGAGACTCTGGACGCCATCGATCTCGCCCGCCGCAACGGCTACACCTCGGTAATTTCGCACCGCTCCGGCGAAACCGAAGACACATTCATCGCCGACCTCGCAGTTGCTACCGGCGCCGGCCAAATCAAAACCGGCTCCGCCTCCCGCACCGACCGCATCGCCAAATACAACCAATTGCTGCGAATCGAACAGGAGTTGGGCGCAACGTCGAGATTCCTGGGCCTGAAGGCATTGAATTGCAAGCGTTAGGTCGGAGGTCTGCGAATGGTCGATCCAGCGATTCCAAAAGGGCGTTCGAGGGATGACGTAGGATCTTTTCAGAAATGACCTTTGCCAAACCCGTCCGGTGGCTGGCTGCCGCACCGTCATCCCTTACCCCGTAGCCCCCCGCCGCCGCGGAAACATCTCTCCAATCCGCTTAATCTCCGCGCCCACCCCTCGCAGCTTTTCCTCGATATTTTCGTAGCCGCGGTCGAGGTGATAAACGCGGTCGATGATGGTCTCCCCATCCGCGACCAGCGCCGCCAGCACCAGCGATGCCGAGGCCCGCAGGTCAGACGCCAGCACCGCCGCCGCGCTCAACGGACTCTTGCCCTGCACAGCAGCTTTGCGTCCTTCGATCTTGATGTTCGCACCCATGCGCACCAGCTCCTGCGCGTGCATGAAGCGATTCTCGAAAATATTCTCCGTAATCACCGACATGCCTTCTGCCTGCGTTGCCAGCGCCATGAATTGCGCCTGGCAATCGGTCGGGAATCCGGGATATTCCTCGGTGGTCATGTCGGCCGCGGTAAATGGGTTGTCGCCCATGACCCGAACGGAGTCGCCGTTGGCCTTGGTCTTGACCCCCACTTCCTTGAGCTTCGCAAGCACCGCGCCCAGGTGTGCCGGATCGCAGCCCGTGACGTTGAGATCGCCTCCTGTCATCGCCCCCGCAATAATGAAGGTGCCCGCCTCGATGCGGTCGGGAATGATGCGATGCTTCGCCCCTTTCAGTTTGCTTACGCCGATCACGCGAATGGTCGACGTTCCCGCGCCCTGAATCTTCGCTCCCATCTTGTTGAGCAATTCGGCCAGGTCCGCGACTTCCGGCTCGCGCGCGCAATTCTTCATCACCGTCTCGCCCTCGGCCAACGTAGCAGCCATGAGCAGGTCTTCCGTGCCGGTAACCGTAATCTTGTCAAAAACAATTTCCGCGCCCTTGAGGCGATCCGCTCGCGCCTCCACGTAGCCGTGATCATGCGTGATCTTTGCGCCCAGGGTTTCCAGTCCTTTGATATGCAGATCGATAGGCCGCGACCCAATCGCGCAGCCGCCGGGAAGCGAAACGCGGGCGTGCCCGCAGCGCGCCACCAGCGGTCCCAGCACCAGCGTCGAAGCCCGCATGGTCTTCACCAATTCATAGTTTGCCTCGGGTGCGACCAGCGTCTTGCAGTGGATGGTGGTGCGATGCTGCGCGCGTCCATAGCCGAGCTCCACCTCCGCGCCCATCGCGGCCAGCAAGTTGCGCGTGGTTTGGATGTCACGCACCTGCGGAATATTTTCGAGAATCACCGGCTCATCGGTAAGCAGCGCCGCCGCCATGCAGGGAAGGGCAGCATTCTTCGCCCCGCTGACGCGGATCGTTCCCAGCAGCGGCTCTCCGCCGCGAATGACAAGTTTGTCCATGGCAAGAAGTCCTTAGGTATGAATCCTCAGTGAAACCTTTATTTTAGCGGGGAATGGCCGCGGGTGTGGTTAATCGGGAGGGCAGGGCCTACCGGGGAACCGCCGACTCATGTGGGGACGGGCACTCTTGCCCGTCCGGTCGAGCGCAGCTCGACGCGTGGTTGCCGTTGATTGCCCGTACCCGGCAAGTCCCCGCTCACAGCGGTTTAGCCGCCGCAATCGCCTGCCGCACATGCCCCTTCGCCTTCTTCAGCGCCGCGGCCGCCTGGCCGCGGTTCACGCCCGTGGCCAGCATTACCAGCGCCACCGGAGTGCGCCTCCCGGACTCTTCCAGCGTCCGTCCCGCGGTTTCCGAATCCGCTCCCGTAGCGCGCTCCAGAATGCTAATCGCCCGCTGGGTCAGCTTCTCGTTCCTGGGCGAGACATTGACCATCAGGTTGCCGTAAACGTAGCCCAGCCGCGTCATCGCCCCAGTCGAAATCATATTCAGCACCATCTTATGCGCCGTGCCGGCCTTCATGCGCGACGATCCGGCCAGCACCTCAGGCCCAACTTCGGTCACGATGGCAAAGTGCGCCGCCCGCTCCAGCGGCGAGTTGCGGTTGCAGGTGAGTGCGACGGTCTTGGCGCCGCGCCGCCGCGCCGCCGCAACCGCGGCCACGGTAAACGGAGTGCGCCCGCTGGAGGCAATGCCAATTACGACATCACGTTTACCCGGCTTGCGTTTTTTCATCTCCACGCGCCCCAGCTCCTCGTCGTCTTCGCTGGCTTCGGTGGCCGACGCCAGTGCTTTCGGGCCGCCCGCAATAATGTACTGCACCGTTCTCGGATCCACATTGAACGTCGGCGGACACTCAGAAGCGTCGAGGGCTCCAATGCGCCCGCTGGTCCCGGCCCCAACGTAGATCAGCCGTCCCCCGCGCCGCAACCCAGCGGCCACCAAATCGATAGCACGGGCAACTTGCGGCAGGGCGCGGCGCACCGCGAGCGCAACCACCGCATCTTCCGCATTGATCAGGCTGGCAATCTCGAGCGAAGACTTGCGGTCCAGATCGTTGGCGTCCGGATGCGACTGCTCCGTGCGCAGGCGGCGCAGGTCGCCGGTCTGCTTTTCTTTCTTAGCTTTCAAGAATGTCCTTTCAGACAGCTGCGTCCAAGGCCTCGACTACCGCGTCGTGAAATTTTGGCCGAACCTGTTTGATCGCCCAATTCGAACTGTCGGGCCAAGTCCGGTTCGTCAACAAGACTACAGAAAGTTCACGCACCGGGTCGATCCACAGAGAGGTTCCGGTATAGCCGAGGTGACCGTAGGCCAGGGTCGAAAAATATTTCCCGGACTGCGAGGGCGGCGAAGGCCGATCCCACCCCAGCGCCCGAGAAGTGCCAGCCGGCGCGGTTTCCCGCCGCGTGAAGAGACGGACCGTCTCGGGACGCAGAATCGGAGTTCCCCCACCCAGCAGGGCATGCGCGAAGCGAGCAACATCCTCGGCGGTAGAAAAAACTCCCGCCTGCCCCGCGACCCCGCCGAGCACACTGGCATTTTCATCCTGCACTTCGCCCTGAATAATGCGCTTTCGAAAAGTGCGGTCGTCCTGCGTAGGCGGAATTGCAGCGCGGGCCTCCGGCGGCGGATTGTAAGTGGTGTGCGCCATGCCCAGCGGCCCGAAGACCTCGCGCTGGCAAAAACGATCAAGCGTTTCCGCCGCCACCCGTTCCAGCGCCTCACAGAGAACCATGAATCCAATGTCGCTATATTCGGCGCGCGTGCCGGGAGCGGCCACCAGCGGAGTGGTGAAAGCCGCCCGCAGCAATTGCTCGCGCGTGCGCGCCTTCCAGAACAATTTCTCGTACGCCGGCAGCCCCGAGGAATGCGCCAGCAGCATGCGCAAGCTAATCGCTCGCCGTCGAGCATCGGCATCTCCCGCTCCCGCCCCGGCAAACTCAGCCCCGGCAAACTCGGGAACGATCCCCACCACCGGCGCATCCAGATCCAGCAACCCGCGTTCGTAGAGAATCATGGCGACCGTCGTCGTCGCCACCACTTTGGAAACGGATGCCAAGTCGAACATGGTGTCAGTCGTTATGAGTGGCGACTCTAACTCATAAGTAGAGCGCCCAAACGCTCTCAGCGCGACCAGCCGCCCGCCCTGCGTCACGGCAATGCTCGCTCCGGGAAACACCCGATCGGCAAGGGCGTCGTCGAGAATGGAGAAGGCAGAGGAAAAAGTGCGGTCTTGGTGTTCGAAGAGGGGGAACAGCGGCGGCGCAAAGCTACCGAGAGTACCTGAGTTCAAGCTGTCCGCCCCCGCCTCATCGATGGTTACAGACTATGACACGGACTATGACACTGAGTATGGCACAGACGGTACCCGTTACCACCCGTTACCGGAGTTTCTTGAGTCCGGCTGCCAGAGTTGTGTAAAGTCAGAACATCCTTCCCTCCAACACAATTTCGCTTTCTCATTCGCGCCGCCCGCAGGCGACTACCTCGAGCATGTCATCCCGGACGCGGCGAAGCCGGGTGAGAGACCTTACGATGCCCCGAGACCAGCAGTGCAGCAAACGGACGCGTAGGAGGACGCATACCCCAAGGGCGGTGCTTGTTAACGCGATCCTCGTTATGGCGATCATCGCGTCGTTCGTGCTTACCCCAGCCACGTTCGCGGCCGCAGCAGCCGTCCCGCGCCTGGGTGGACAACCATCCGCCGCAGCCACACCCGCTTCCTCCGACGCGTCTCCCGTTCGCCTCGCCGCCGTGGACGCGATCATTCAGCAGGCCATTGCCGACGGAAACATTCCCGGCGCCGTCCTCATCATCGGCCACAACGGCAAAGTCATATACCGCAAGGCCTACGGCAGCCGCGCTCTCGAACCCAAGCGCGAGCCTATGACCTTGGACACCGTCTTCGATCTAGCGTCGCTGACGAAAGTGATCGCTACCACTACGGCCGTCATGCAACTCGTGGAGCAGGGAAAAGTTCGCCTCAACGATCCCGTAGCCAAGTACGTGCCGGACTTTGCGCAGAACGGAAAAGACGACGTCACCGTGCGCCAACTCCTGACCCACTATTCTGGCCTCGAGCCCGACCTCGACTTGAAAACACCCTGGGACGGAAAAGAAACCGCCTACCACATGGCGTTCGCGGAAACGCTGCAGAATCCCCCCGGCTCGGCGTTCGTCTACAGCGACATTAATTTCATCACGCTGGGCGCCCTGGTCGAAAAAGTTTCCGGCGAGCCGTTGGACGAATACGCCACCCGGCATGTCTTTGCGCCGCTGAAAATGCTGCACACGCGCTTCGTCCCTCCGGCAACATGGAGGCCGAAGATCGCCCCCACGCAGTATGACGAGAACGAGCACATGCTGCGTGGCGTGGTCCATGATCCCACCGCACGGCGGATGGGCGGCGTCGCCGGGCATGCAGGCCTGTTCTCCACCGCCGACGATCTCTCGAAATTTGCCCAGGCCTTGCTCAACGGCGGCGCCGGCATTCTCTCGCCGCTGGCAGTAGAAAAAATGACCACGCCCGAGACCCCGCCGGCCGCTCCACTCCTGCGCGGATTCGGCTGGGACATCGATTCTCCGTTCTCCTCCAACCGCGGCGATCTGCTTCCCGTCGGTTCCTTCGGCCACACCGGCTTTACCGGAACGTCGATGTGGATCGATCCCACCACCCAGACCTATATCATCCTGCTCACCAACGCCGTGCATCCCCGCGGCAAAGGAAACGCAGTCGCTCTGCGCTCGAAAGTAGCCACGGAGGTAGCTGCGGCCTTGCCTCTCACGACGGACGAAAAAGAAAAACTGCGCTGGCAGAGCATCACCGGCTACAACGAAGCGCAAAGCGGCGGACGCCGCCTCGGTACCCGCAACGGCACGGTGAAGAATGGCATCGACGTTCTTGCAGCACACAACTTTGACATTTTGAAGCAACCGGAAGGAAAAAAGCGCATCGGGCTGGTCACCAACCAGACCGGCCTCGACTCCGACGGACACCGCACCATCGACCTACTCGCGCAAGCTCCTGGCATCTCCCTCGACGCCATCTTCAGTCCCGAACACGGCGTCACCGGAACCGTCGATACCACTGACATCAATAATTCCAAAGACTCCGCCACCGGCGTCCCGGTCTACAGCGTCTACGGCGCAACCGACGCCGCTCGCCATCCGCCCGAGGATGTCATGAAGAATCTGGA
>Ga0210393_10004377_pt1 | contig 11180 bp, 17 predicted proteins | sample IncBWC27OmetaG_FD_160068 | JGI IMG/M metagenome (GOLD analysis project Ga0210393, IMG submission 160068) | Forest soil microbial communities from Barre Woods Harvard Forest LTER site, Petersham, Massachusetts, United States - Inc-BW-C-27-O ...
CAGGCCAGGGAGCAATGGTGGAGGAAGACATGGGGAGGGGGAGGAGTCGCGAGCTAAGCCCAGGTGGTATTTCTAGGGGATGGTGGTGGTAAGAGGACACAGCCCTGTAGTGTTGCTCAGTAGCTCACATGCTTATACCTTGAGTGGAATTGGATTCCGTGTCAACTCATAAGAACTCGCGATCAGACATGGGATACACGGGAGAGAAGGGAATATCATGGCTCCCATTAAGTGGAGCAAAGCAATATATTCCGGCTAGTTCAAGGGCCAACTGCAGTATGAGTAAATTAAAGCGAGCGTTAAAGTGTCGAAGGATGGTGTACTAATGATAGACCAGTCATTGACTATGACTGGGTTCCACATTGTCCTATCACCAGTTCACCTCGTCAACCATAGGTTATTTAAAGGCGCCGCCTAAAGACGTGAGGGATCCCGCTGAAAATGCCATCCACATTGTATTGTGACAATGCATCCTGTTATTCTTGTTTCGTTCTGTTCCTGGCCTGTCTCACCGACATTGCTATTGTGGCACCACTCATGCTATTGGATATGCAATTCCTGTACGTTGTATTGAATGCCGAAGCCTCCAGATGGTGCAATGTCGTCGCTCTGCTCTGCGGCTTCATGTGCCAAGGAGTCTGATGCCATGTCAACACACAGAAGCTCAGTCCATACACAGAAGGGTGTATCGCACCTGGGAAAGCCTATCATTCTTGATACCACTCTGGAAAGGCACATCACCATGGAACTCAGAACACAAAAATAGAGATGAAGAGACGAAGAGGAGTGGTAATATCAATCAAAAATGCTTTGTCCATCAGAACCTATGCAGGACATACCTTTCTATGTCGTCAACTCAAAGGTGATCTTTGCCCTCCCATCGGAACCCTTCCTTGTCTCTCACGGGCTTGTCGCGAACACCTCACCTGGTGCAGCGTGTGTGGTGAAACCTGACAAAAAAGTAGTGCAGGTAGTCCGCCGTCAACGGCCTGAAGACCTACGCACATCAAATCCGGGATGTTTTCAGCCCATGCAAGGTTTTGCAAAAAAACAAGGAGGGTGGGAGATACTGCACACCAATGTGAAGCGAGTTCTAGCCACCCAAGAGATGGTAGATAAATTCCTGCCAGGGCAAAGATTGGTCTCACATGACCAAGCCAGGGGCAGTCTGAATCACGCGGAATAGACTTGTGATACGGTACATTTGCGACACCATTCCGTCACATTCGTGGCCAAGTCAAAGGATGCAAACAGGTGAGGATGTTTGTGGATCTGTGGCGTGCGAAGAATTCGTTCTCGATGACGATGCCAGACACTTTAGGGTCTGGATTGATTGGCGAACCGAGTTGGACAGCATTACTATTCTCATAAATGGAAGTGAGACGAATTTTGAGCTTTTGGGTGGGTTGGCTGAGAAGGGGAAGTTTGACCATTTTGATCGTCCGCGACAAGGGGCTGCCGGAATTGCAATGGAATACTGCAGGTCGGTTCTTTCTGAAGTGGCTCTGGGGGTTGAACTAACTACTTATGTAATCACAAAAATTTCCTTTTATGGAACAATTAGATTAGATTTTCCTGATAACGCTCGCACCAATTACACGAATACACCTATTATTGTTTTAAGACACGAGCGCGTTTCAGAGGCACACAATACAGATAAAAAAGAATAAGAAGGCCATTTCCTCTTCGCAGGGACATGATGAATGTCAATCCATAAGGGGAGCGTGTCAGACAGTGCACTAAGATGAACTAGTAATGCCACCGAGCCTTTTTCGTTAATGCACATGCATCACAGGTCCAGCTTCGTAGACATGCATCCTTGTACCCAATGCACTGAATGTGATACTGTACACAGAGTTAGCCAACAAGTCAAAGCACATCACAGGCCAGTCGTGAAAATGTGAGCTCACCCAGACAGTCTCACATCCGACTTTCTGACACTGGATTGATCCCTCTTCATTCGGTTTGGCTGTATCACCACACAAGCATTGGGATAGCCCACTCATATCCCTGCATTTCCGCCTTCGACTGGTACGCGTTGGTTCAGACTCAATGAAGAGTGGGTCTGGGTCAGATACCCTCGCGGACGCCTCTCCCTCAAATACTCCTGCAGATGCCTCTCCCTCAGTTCGCATTGGCTCCGAATCAACTATTTCAGGTGCTGGCCTGGTGGGCTCAGTCTCTGCGACATTTGAGAAGTCTTCCACCACTTGACGACCGACAGATGCGTCTTCTGGAGGTTCCGAGAGGCACAGTGCGACAGCTTCTTCACCTTCACGATCTTCATTGGGTACCACTTCCGGGTCCTCGTGATTGTAGTCATCTAGACTCCCATCATCAGAGGTTTCTGACTCTGATGCTGTATCGCTATAATGTTTAGTTTGTATTAATAGGTTTTCAAAAATAATAGAGAGAATAGACTGTCTTACTTTAAAACAAGATGCGTGCGATGTGTCTCTGAGATCACAGAAGGTGGGCATTGTGCCTTTCGGCATGCTTTCAGCGGCTGCTTCAATCGGTCGTCCCAAATTTGCTTCATTCGCTCCTCTTCAAGACCTGAGACTGCCCATATGGTTTCATTATCCTCCAAGGATGCTGTGGAATGAAATCGAGTCAGGTGTTTGTGAAATGTGTAACTCCAAACCGCTGGACTTGAATCAGGACAATAGGGGCAATGCAGGGGATGGTTGGTACACGGTGAGGAATTGGAAAACTCAGTGGCGACTGTGACGGAGAATTTGACGAGGTTGGAGCAAGAACTTGCCCTCATATTGATCGCGATGTTTCCAGCCCATCCTTTAGTCTTCCTAAGGTATATCTTGCAGAGAGGTGCGGGGTGGAGGCATAGCCTGCATGGCTCTAAGGTGTGGTCAATCGAAGGGTCAAACAGGATATGTGCACCGCTGTGCTCGATGATGCATTGTCGGTGCTTGGGGTTGAACGCGATAACGGTTTGGCATCTTGTACATGCCGGTTCACCATGTCTGACGGTCGCTGTATCCGTACTAAAGTCTTCTAACACGAAGCACACTTTCCCTGCTAGACATTAACCCATTGCGTCGGATAATAGGGAACATAGAACATTACCTTGCTGTTCCCTATAGGGAAATTCGTCTGATAACTTGACATGGGGAATAGCCTTGCAATATCCGCGGTCAATGTGGTCTCACAAGTTACTTGCGATGGCCATCAGGACGGAAGTTTGGAACAGGAAGAATGAGTCACAAGTCAAGTGGCTAGCAACAGCAGGATTTATTGGCTGAATGAGGGCGCCAGGCACTTTGCTGGAAAGTGCAAAGAGAGTTGTCGATCTCCAGTTGTTTTCGCCATTAGGATCATCGGTATAACTTGCAGGGATCAAGCGCACTCCCTGGTATGACCCCTGAGCGATCTTCTCAGGAAGAACAGAGAGTGGGATGTCGTCGACAGAACGAGAGTCAAGAAACAGGCCAGTGACTTCTACAACGCATAGAAACAGGTTTTGCTCGCATAACATGAGCATTGCAATAGGCTGGTGAATTGATAGCACAGGACTTTGTGTGCGTGCATCTCCTAGGACCCCAGAGATGGAATTTCCAAGACAGCCAGTGGGCTTGAAGCAGCTCTCTTGGGCCACGCGACAAACCCTATCCGTTGAGCTCACTGAGGTCATATATCGGAAGTATTGTGCGATTGCATGCGACTTATTCAATGTGATGCCGCCGACCTGTACCACGTTTGAGAAAGTGTCTCGTCCCTCATATGATTCATTGCACCACTGAACTTCATCTGCCACATCTTCAAGTTCTTGCATGCCCAAAGTGGATGCTTGTATATGAGGCAGGTGGCAATCCCTTTCGGAGGAGGATGGTATTTCCTCTATCTCATCTGAATCATTCTCATTTGTGAGCCAGCTGGCGACAAGATTCTGCCCGTATGGAGCAAGAATTGATGTGTTTAGTGTTTTCGATATGCGACAAAGAATGGGAGCGATCCAAGGATACTTGGCTTCCAGAGTGTGCTGGCCACGCCTCCACGGTGTCGCGAGCGTCAGCATATATGGGCAAAGCTTGTCAGGATGCAAGTATGCGCTTGGTCCTATGTGGTCTGAAGACTTAGGGATGCTATTGTTATCGTTGGCCATAGTACGAAGCCTGAGTTGACGCGGGCCTTTGTCACACTCAGGATGCTTTGCAAGAATGTTAGAAACTTCAGTTGTGGCAGTGACACGAAGCGCAAGTTGTAGAATGTCGAGGTTCGCATCGTTGCCCACCATGGTGTGAAGGATTCCGAAAAGGGTTTCGAGCCGATCTGTACCAAGTAAGACAATGAAGAAAGGCTGCATTGGATGCTCTGCCTTTGCTTTGGCAATGCAAAAGAAGACGTTCTTGATCATAATTCCGATATTGATGAACAGCGTGTTTGGGATGAATTGAGATCAGGCATCGTCATGAATATAGAGTGCCAGCGTAAGATGAGAAGCTACACTTAGATGTTCAAGCTGTTCTGACAATGACAGCTGTAATGCGGGATTGCGTGTTGAGCCCGAAATCGGGCCTTAGCACCGACCGCGCGCCTCGCCACTCTGAGCCTGGGGCCCAAACCCCGCTGGGCCCGACGCACCTTCCCGATTCGGACTTTTCTCTTCAACCACCATCCTTCCCTTTTTCTTCACCCTCTTTTTCGCATTTTTCCTCTTCTGCCTTTCTGCCCTCACCGCCACCGTCACCATCCAAGTCTAAACACCTAAAAACGTACCTTGCCTCGCCACCCATGCCACACCTCCGCTGCCTTTGCCACCACTCCCAGTGAGCCCGCCACCAACATCCCCATAACACCACCGTCGCTGCCGCTGCCTTTCCTTTACACATGCCCTCGCACACGCACGTTTGCCACCCTCCGCCTTTCGTTCTGATCCTGCCTTTGCCTTGCTGCCCCTCCGTATTGCCTGTGTCACGCCGTGCCTAGCACGCTGCCAACGCCACCAATACCCACCTCACCGCCGTCGCTGCCTCCTGCACGATCGAAAACATCAAAGCCCCTGGAAAATCCTCACTTCTAACCTCTTTCGTAGTTATTCATGGACCCCGCTGCGTCGTTTTTGCATCCGTTCATTGATATCTTCACTTACCCCCTTTCGCTCGACGTTTTTCCTTGCTCTAGACACTTCGCGCTCTCGCACCTTACGCCACCCACCTCCCCTGCTATTCACTTCGACCCCTCACCCCTCTTCTTAGTTTGATGTCCTTCACTACTGCCGCACGGCATGTCGCCAGCCTTACTCTCGTGTTTTTCCTTCGATCGCAACCCTGTTTCATTCCTCTTAACCTTCCTGGATTCGGCATAGCGTAACCTGTTCTCCAGATCGCATAAATACACTTGCATCGGCCCTTTCGAGGGTCAGCGAACCTTTCGCCGGTGCCCCTCCTCTTCCTCTTCTCCTTGCGTGACTCAAAGCCCAAACGCGGGCTGCTGCTCTCTCCTCTCTTCGACTTCAAGACCGCCTTCCTACAGTCTGAGCTACCGCGCTGCTGCGTGGGGACGGATCTCGACGTCACCTGGACCTTTTACGACCGCTCTCTAACGGTCACCGCCGTCGCCACTCTCGCTCGCCCACATCTTGGGACCCTCCTTGTCCAGCTCGTCTCTTCGCTCTTGTTTCGGGCTGTGCCTCCTCAAAGCCTCGGGATTGGTCGTCAACATCTTCGCGACCACTCTTCTTGCCTGGACGATGTCACCACCTCATCTTCGGACGTCAACATCTCTGCTTTCGCCAGTTTCTTGCTGACAGCTCGACACGGCCACTGCGCCTTCGCAATCCCCCTTCCTTCGCCCGGACGACGTCTCGCGCCTCCCTCAAAATGTGCCACCTCGGTCATCGACACATCCTCTACCACCTCCTCACTCGGGACACCACTGCTTCGGTCTTCAACATCGCTCTCTTGGACCAACCGCTCGGCGCCTCAAGCTCTTCTGTAATATCTGCCTAGGCTCTGATCTTCGTATCTGGGTCTAGTACTGACATCCTATCGAACTCTTTGAGAACTTGGAGGTTTCTCTGAGCTTTCACAGCTCTGTGCAGATATATGAGAATATCAGATGATATGCGAGCTGGCCGTAGACGTGCAGTGCCTCGCGTACATCGATATACATTCGCGTAGATGTCCCTGGATCCGCTGGAGGAAGTAACCACAAGTCTTTGAGGAGGTTGTATGCAAGGTCGATGTCTTGCTTGTCTGTGGGATCCAGGATACAACTGATATGTTCACTATGGTGTCCACAATCCTAAAGGTGCCTGCGAATGAGGCTGTGCGTGAGTTTGATTCCGAGTATGATGCTGCCCTTCTCTTGAAGGAGAGTATTATGGAGCCATTTAAAGACATGCTTGTAATCCTTATCTGCTGTGATATCGTCCACGCCAACGAAGAGGTCCATCAGATTCAGATGGACAAGGTGCTCGTAGATTGGGGACGTAGCAGCAAGCGGGGCAACAAAAGTTAATGTTGCCAAAGCCTTGCCTTGGCAAGACTCGCCATCAGATGCCAGACTGATGACCCTAAGTCCAGTCGTGGCCTTCTTTGCATTCGCAGCATCGACCACAGCTTGAATCAATAGTGTGTGATCACTGGCTGCCTCACGCTTGCAGCTTCCAGAGATGAGGATCGGGCGTGCGCTATAAAGTCGAGCCAGAGGACTTAGGACTGCGAGGGCACCAACAGTCGCCTAAAATTGCAAAAACGAGGTGTATTAGATCAATGCAAATGATGGATGTGATAGGAAAGTAGTGTGAGGCACAACTGACGTAAACACTCACCTTATGCGCCAGATGTATCTTATCGCTTTTCAGTTCATCCCACAACACGTCCAAATCATCTTCACTTGTAAACTCGAGGCTGGTCCCTTGTCCATGCTCACGGCACATTCCTAGGACTTTGTTAGACTTATTATCCCACAAGGCCGCTTTTCTACCGCGAGTTCATCAAACATCAAGACCGCATGCGCGCACTGTCCCCAAGTCCCGAGGATGTCAAGCAGTCCTTCAAAACATGCTGTAATGTTCTGCTCAATCTCAAAGTGAGTCGGAAAAGCAGGTGATGGGAGGATCTGAGGGATTGTGGTGTGGGTACAAATCAGTGAGACTGAAGGGGTCCCAAAAATACGGTGAGCAATGTCTGCTACGCATGCACCTCCCAGCTGTAGGAAGAGCAATGCCTGCAAGTCATCCTCTTCATCAAATCCTTTTGGATGGTACATCCCTTCTGCAGCCTTTTTGATCAACTTGAGCATTGAATGAATCCCCCTTCCATGATTAAATGTGACATGCAAGACACGGTCGATATGGGGGATGTGTTGCGTCGACAAGGCCATCAACATCTGATTATGGACGTCAATTACACCCTTGTGGCCCAAAAGCTTCTTCGCATCATTGAGATGACGAAGGCAAAGGACGTCAATCATCGATGTCTTCTGGTGCACAACATCAATGAGGCCGGCGATTCCATGGTACACCAGCTGAGTGTTTTCAGATACACCATTGGTATATCTAACGATAATCTTTTTCAAGGTTTCATTCTTCCTCAGGCTGTTGCAAGCCTTGCAACTCCCGTTAACTTTAGCCTTGCCCAAGCACGAGTGGGACGTGAGGACAAAGGCATCCTTGCGTGTGCCATAGTCCCAGGGCAACGACATAAGAGTGTGAAGGGCGAAAGGATAGGACGTATGAGCCTGTTGGCCCTTTGGGAATGAAAGGTGGTATCCAGCACATGCTTTGGTACATGTGTCGGATCTTTGATGACCTGCTGTGATGCTGACTTCTGCTCGCTGTTTGCACGGCTGCTTGCTCTGCTGTGGGGATGGAATTTTATCATCATCCAAGATAACCATTATCTCCTCGTTTCTGGATGCATCGCTGTGCGACTGCCTGAAGGGAAATGGGGAGCCCCATTGAAGGTAAGTATACCACACTGCATTAGTTAACACGCCACGCACTGGCACTTTGACTCAATTGCTTCTATCAGTCGTAACACCTTCCCCTCCAGGAGTGCTCCATCAATCCGATAGTGCCCAACAAATTCCCGCAGGTATCACGCCATCACAGTCAACCCCTTCTCTCCACCTCTTAATGATGCGGAGATGCTTTTGATGGTTCTTCCAAAGCCCAAGAAGCGATTGAGAAGTGAGTCTAACAGGAATTCCCATGCGTCATCTCTGTCCATATCAGTTGGGACGCTCTGGGCGAAAATGGCTATTTTGTCTGAGTCACTTGCGTCGGGGAGCATCTTTGGTAAGTTGCTGATGGACTTCTCCAGCTTTGTGAGGAGATCCTTGGCAAGTGAGTCAGATACAGCAGACGCATTCGAGGGATCGGCAATGCCGCTGTTCCTGGACGATGTCGATTCCATGGAATATGCAATGACACGATCTGGTGTAGGAATTGTGGGAGGGACGAGAAGCTTTTGCTGCTTCATGAAGAAAAATTCGAGGTTGGGATTGTTGGTGAGTGTGCTGAGCTTCTGCCATATTTCTCTTTCTGACATTTTGCTGGCACGCTTTGCTGATTCCAGGGTTATGCTGCTTCTGGAAGTTTTCCAGACCACCCATCCTGACTTTTATATATTTTTTGCACACTGGGCATTGTACTTTGCCATCAGTGATGACAAGGGCTGTTCCTTCTTGGTTTTCCTGAGGGGTAGGTAAGCACACAGCTCCATTTTGAGGGCGGCGCAATTACTTACAGCCATATCAGCTTGCCCCAATTCTGGCGTGCATTCTATATTGTATAGCTCAAATGCAAGTTGTGTACAAGTCAAGAAGAACACGGGGGTTATCTCTTATGTTGTGTGCAGGTTGTGCGTCGAGTTTGAGAGAAAATAATGTCGGAGATCTGCAAATCATCAGTGTTATGCCGCTCGTGTGTCTGTGTCTGTGTCCGAGTCTGTCAATGGCAGTTAATGGTGATGCCTTGAGGCCTGAATTTCACGCTTTACAGCTGGTTTAAATCTGTATATTATGTTGTTCCATGGGCTGTAGCACATCACTAATAGTCATATATGGTGTCAGTAGTACACGCAAGAGTACACGCACAGCACGCAGACGAGATCGATAAAGTGCTACTGATGCCAAAACAAGGGACATCGATCACGTGAAGTCTAAATATGGACGTTTGGCACAATTCAGACCCAATATGACCATTTTAGTACAGTTCAGACCACATTTGACTATTTTAGTACCAAATTTTCGTTTTTTTTGGAAGGTCAAATTTTTTCCTAATGTGATGACGGACCCAACTAACTATGTATCCCCCGGTCCCGGATCGCTGGTCTGGCAGCCCCTTGGAGCCTTTGTTTCTTCATTTCTTTCAGACCTTCGTTGTGGAGGAACAGGATCCAGGTATTCATGTGATAGCTCTGTCAGGGTAAGAAGCATACCTGGTCATCTGGTATGTTGACAGACGGGAAGGGGTGCTTTTTCTACAATGCAGAATGATTAGTACGGCTTCCAAGGCACGAACATCAGGAAAAACCTACTTTGATAATCTGGAATAATTATCAATAATTTACCGTCGCTAGCACAAATTATAGATAAATTATATTATCACTTGCTAGCTAGCCCCCCCCCTTATTTACATCTAAATTATCTTCAAGTATCAATAATCGATAATACATGATAATTTTCACACATAATTTGTTATAATGACTGATATTTTATAACTAACTATTGACCGTGTTAACATTACTAGGGTACATTAACAACGGCCATTGTCCAATAGCATAGTATTACACTAAGGCCAGATCACATAATAACAAACTAAAATTTTGATGGCATGAGCCAACTTGACAACACTAAGAGACAGCTTGAGGACTGGGTATTGAGCCACTATTGTTGACTATAACAAGATGAACAAATTAAGTAGACCAAATAATAGATGACACACAATAGGACCAAATTGCTTGAAGGTTGTTGAAACCAAGACACAGGCATTAAACTTCCATCTCATTAAGGTTGAGGTTGGCGATTGCGACCACCCCATTTCCCCCTACACTAGCACTGCATCAAAATTTCAGCGGTGACGACAACAAAACCTAACAGCCAAAGACTCACATTGCCCGAGTATAAATATCATTCATCATAACATGGAATGCATTGTTACGGCCTTCCGAAATGTGTGTCAATGTATTAACATGTCCTTGATAGACGTCGAGATATGCATTTGCAGAGAAATCTGTGGAGTGATGGGACCCTTTACGCCACTCGTAAATGGCAGCATACAGCTAAGATAACTCATCAGCACCTGTTATGAAGGGAAACATTGTACTCACCACAGTTGCCGCCAATGCGACCATTGGGATTGGTACCTCCCGCCGCGTCACCCCATTGTTGTCTTGCCAGGTTGGGAACTGACTATATAGTCCAATTTAGCAATACATGATATCATGGTGGAAACCCAGATTGTTGCAACGCACCTTTCATAACGTTAAGCAAAGGACATCCTCCCTCCAATAAAGTACAGATCCCGGATAACCGTGATGATCTGGGCATTGCGATATGGCCATGTGCATATAGGTGGTGCATCAAAAGGGTCATCCTGAAAGGAACTTAGCAAATCTTCCCAGGAAAAGTGGTTACTCACCAGTGTCAATGTTGGGAACGTGTAACGATAATTCGACAACTGCCTTTGGACAATTGTGACAATGGTCGGCACATCAGTAATAGCAATAAATGCAATTAGCATAATTCTGGCACAGCGCTCCTTTACTTCAAAACGGAAAAGGGGTATATGAGCGTGTGGCTGAGAGGTCATCAGTAACATGTTTTTGAGAGTTAAATCACTTACCAGGCGGCTTAGTTTGTCCCTGTACTTGTCATCCAGCAACAGCCGGTTATGAACATTCACTGTGTCTGGAAGACGGGATCTGGCTGCACCAACAAGAGTCTTTCGGAGAAAGAGAATAGTAAGATTGGGATCTGGAAATGCATTCTTGAACAACAAAGTTGCTCGAAGATCCTCAAAAGAATCTTGTATGATTGTGCGTATCAGCGGAATCTGGATGGTTAGCATAACCTTATTTGACCTAGGGTTGAAGATAAGATGTGTATCAGCTGGCCATGAAGGACTCCACTTGGGCGCGACATCAGTCCTGCTCCCGCTCCCTTCCTGTGATGATGTGACAGTGTCACCACCCTGTGACGACAAAGTGTCA
>Ga0210393_10004379_pt1 | contig 11178 bp, 9 predicted proteins | sample IncBWC27OmetaG_FD_160068 | JGI IMG/M metagenome (GOLD analysis project Ga0210393, IMG submission 160068) | Forest soil microbial communities from Barre Woods Harvard Forest LTER site, Petersham, Massachusetts, United States - Inc-BW-C-27-O ...
AGTCGGAGTAGGGATCACGATTGCTCATGACCCCCTCCACGGATCCGGACGGGCGGGTTTCCCGCATCCGGCTCTTGCCTTAGGTAACAACGCCCATGCGTCGCAAAGGATAGGGATGACAGACAGAAGGCAATGGCAGCCAGCGAGTGATGAGACGCCGCATGCGGTCCCAGAGAACGCGGCCGTTTTGGCTACGCCGCGACAGCGAGCGATGCCAAAGCCAGCCGACTCGGAACCGAAAAATCGCCAGCGCCGGTTGGTTCATGGGCACTCCGTAGTAGCGGAAGTGTCCACCTGCAACCGCCCGCAGCCACTTGCCTTGCTTGGGGATGGGTTCGTGCATTCGTCGCCGAAGCTCGGCTTTCACCTCGTTCAGCTTCGTCTGCAACCTTTTCCGTATCGTCTGCCGCAACACCGTGAACCGTCCATTGCTCCTCTTCTTTACGCAGATATGCGTAAAGCCGAGAAAGTTGAACGTCTCCGGCTTCCCTTCTCCACGCCACTGCCGTTGATCGATCGCATTGGGACCGAACTCGAGAAGTCGCGTTTTCTCAGGGTGCAGTTCCAGATTGAACTTCTGCACTCTCTCAGTGAGTTCCACCCGGAACTGATCGGCATCCGCCTTACTGTTAAATCCAACCACGATGTCGTCCGCAAAACGCACCACGATTACCTCGCCGTGCGCCCGCTTCTGCCGCCATGCTTGGACCCACAGGTCGAATACGTAATGAAGATAGACGTTCGCCAACAGCGGCGATGCACTGCCGCCCTGAGGCGTTCCTTCTTCCGTGCGTGTTCGTTTCCCATCCTCCAGCACGCCGGCGTTGAGCCATTTCTGGATCAGTCGCACGACCCGCTGGTCTGCTATCCGATGCTCGATGAACTTCACCAGCCATTCGTGCGAAATCGCATCGAAGAAGCCGCGAATGTCGACATCGAGCACCCAGTTCACTTTCCTCGTCAGCAGCCCCGTGTAGAGCGCGTCCAGCGCTTGATGCTGGCTTCGCCCCGGCCGGAACCCATACGAGAATCCGAGAAAATCCGTTTCGTAGATAGCGTTCAACACCTCGACCGCCGCGCGCTGGACGATTTTGTCTTCCAGCGCCGTTACTCCCAGCGGCCTTTGCCGCCCGTCGGCCTTCGGTATATACACCCTACGCACCGGCTTGGCTCGGTACGCTCCTCGCTTCAGTCTATGGGAGAGATCCTGGAGGTTGTCCTCGAGGGTCTCGCCGTAGTGCCGCCAGGTCTCCCCGTCCACGCCCGGCGCCGCTTCCTTCTTCAAGCTGAAGTAAGCCTCGCTGAGCCTTTCCGGATCGTAGATATGGTGGAGAAGCGCGGTGAACCGCAACTTCTTATCCTGCTTGGCTGCTTGACGTACCCGCTCCAACGCGCTGAGCGCGTCTTCCCGGCTCGGTGTCCGGGACGCGTTTTGTTGGGGCTGGTTCCCTTTGGCCAGGCCTCTTCCCTCCATCCCCTCCGCAACCGGTTGCCCGGCGTTGTTCGGGGACTTCTCCGGTACAGTAGGTCTGTCCGACTTCCCAGATTCGTTCGTCATCGGCGTGCGTCCTTAGACTTCCCGATGCGGCCCAAGGCAACTGCGGCCCGGGGCGAACCTGGGATCTCCCGGTTCCCGTTCGAGGTGCTTCCGTACGTGCACGGGGTCTGTGACCGCGCGGGACTCCGCTGCACCTCGCGATATCGGTGCACCGGATGGGGCCTTCCGCATCTCCTTACGGCGTCGGCGTCCCGGAGTAAGTTTCTTACGCGGCTGAATACCCGGCCCGCACATTCCCTTGTCAACGCTTCGACGCCGCCCTCGCGAGCGGCTCCGCATGACTCAGGGCCGATGTGGGTCGCTACATCACATTCGTATGAACCTTTCATTCACTACACCTCGCCGGTTTAACCGGCGCACAAGGAGAATGCTCATGCAACTTCAAGATAACTTTGCCGCCTATCGCACCTGAAGCTGGCGCGGGATGCTGACGGCCTCCTAGTTGTCGAATTTCGCAGCAAGGGCGGGCCGTTCAGATTCACAACACAAGATCATGCGGAGTTTGTCGATGCCTTTTGCAGGATCGCCCAAGATCGCGAGAATGAGATTGTGATTCTGACGGGAGCAGGCGGGGAGTTCATTCCCGAAATCGCTTTCTCATCCGTCGGCAACGTCGCCGATCCTGGCGTTTGGAGCCAGATTCACAACGAGGGCGTTCAGCTGCTCGAAAATATAGCCACTGTACGCGTACCAGTCGTCGCGGCTATCGAGGGACGAGCCCATGTGCACTCCGAGTATGCGTTGCTGGCCAACATGATTGTCACCGGCGAGGGTGCGACCTTCCACGATGTCCCGCACTTCGCGCGAACCATTGTGCCGGGCGACGGAATCTTTACCGGTGGCGTTATCGCGCTGGAGCGGGGCGAGCGGAAACGTTCCTGCTCAACCCCCAGCCGCTCACGGCGCAGACCGCGCACGCATGGGGAGTGATTGCAGAGGTTGTGCCGAACGGTACGGCGCTACCCCGAGCACGGGAATTGGCCAAGTTGTACTTGAAGGCTCCCGAAGTGACCCGCCGCAATACGCGCGCTACATTTCATTCCACCGTTGAAGGAGCGTATTGTCCGAGAAGTCGGCTATGGACTGTCGCTCAGAAAGGAAAAGTCGCATGAAACGCACCGAAAGCACCTCATCCCCTCAAGTACATAAGAAGGCGCAGCCGGAAGAATTTGATCTGGTGATTCTCGGGGGTGGCACGGGCTCGACTATCGCTGCGTGGACTTTTGCTGGCGAAGGAAAGCAAGTCGCGGTCGTCGAGCGCAAATACATCGGCGGGTCATGCCCGAACATTGCGTGCCTGCCTAGCAAGAACGTGATCCACAGCGCGAAAGTCGCATCGTACTTTCGCCGAAGCAAGGAATTCGGCATCACACTCGACGGCTTCGCGATCGACATGGCGGACGTGCGCGAGGGCAAGCGCAGAATGGTGCGTGGCCTGAACGACATGTATATGGAAAATTACAGGAACTCGGGAGCCGAGTTCATATTGGGAACGGGCCGGTTCCTGGCTCCGAGAACAGTGGAAGTCACTCTGGCCGATGGGACCAAACGTCAACTACGGGGCACAGATGTGATCGTTAGTACGGGCACGCGTGCCGCACTGGAGACAATTCCTGGCCTTGCGGAAGCGCGGCCGCTCACGCATATCGAGGCCCTTGAACTCGATGAAATTCCCGAACACTTGCTCGTTGTCGGTGGGGGCTACGTCGGAGTGGAGATGTCCCAGGCGATGCGCCGCTTCGGCAGCAAGGTGACAATAATCGACCGCAACGAGCGGCTGATGTCCAAAGAAGACCCGGACGTATGTGAGGGCCTTCGCAGCCTGCTCGCAGATGAAGGCATCGACATTCTGCTGAATGCGCGGATCCAGCAAGTGTCGGGCAAATGTGGCGACTCGGTGAGTGTCGTCGTCGAGCAGAATGGAACGGAAAGAGTGATAAAGGGTAGTCATGTACTGGTCGCCACAGGCCGCAATCCGAACACCGAAGGACTCGGCCTGGAACTGACCGGCGTTGAGCTCACCGACCGGGGATACATCAAGGTCAACGAGCGGCTGCAGACCACCGCGCCCGGCGTCTGGGCGATCGGCGAGGTCGCAGGTAGCCCGCAGTTCACGCACATCAGCATCGACGATTTCCGAGTAGTCCATGCCAATTTAACCGGCGGTAACCGTGTGACCACGGGCAGGCAAGTCCCATATTGTCTGTTCACCGACCCCGAACTCGCTCGTATCGGCCTGAGTGAAACAGAAGCGGAGGCGCAAGAGATAGCGTATCGCCTGTTTAAGGTCCCCATGGAAACTAACCTGCGTGCACGCACGCTTTCGGAGACCCGCGGGTTCGTGAAGGCCCTCGTGGAGGCTGATAGCGATCGCATCCTCGGGTTCACGGTCTTCGGTGTCGGTGCTGGGGAGATCCTGGCCGCCGTCCAGATGGCGATGATCGCAGGGCTGCCCTACACCGCGCTGCGCGATGCGGTCCTGACTCACCCAACACTGGTCGAAGGTCTCATAGCTCTGTTCTCATCCCCTGCGTCAGCGCATAGCGTTGTCGAGACAAGAGGAGCCCAGATCTCCGCCGCCTGAGGTGAACGCAACCGCAATCAGAAAAACAGGAACTCGTGATCCCTTGGTTGCGCAACATGTTTCGCCACGTGCGCAGCACTATTAGCACCGAAGATCGGCATGTCGGAAGCGATCGTTACACGTACGACATCCTTCGACAACTCCCAGATTACAAAGCCCCGCACCGCCGGCTTGCGGCCACAAAGGATGTGCCCTTCTTGTGCATGGATCAGCGCTAGATCATAGACACGCTGATTGGAGTGTAGCGCTGGGGTCTGGAACGTTATTTCTTGAAGCAGAGAATTTTTCCCGTTGCTGAGACGAAGGTGAGGGGATGAACCTATGACACCCTCCCACCTTCGAGCCATTGTCAAGATTCAAAACCATACTTACATTTGGAGCGCGTCCCCTAGGGACAGCCCATGCACAAAATTGTCATCGAGCAAACCGAAAGCTACCGGCCCGGAGATGAAGTTTACGCTTCCGGCCTCTACAGAGTGACGCACGATCCGGCGCATGCCGGAGTCCATGAAGTGATTTGCATTAGCGGGAAAATCTTTCCACCGTGCAGAGGCTGCGATCACCCCAGGTTTACGCTCGTTCGCGCCGGCTGTCGTATCGAAGATCACGAGCATTTCACACTGTATGTAAGATAGTCTCCATCCGCTCTTCAACCGAGAGATTTGCTTCTGGCCGGGCTAAAGAAGGAAACGCCAGTGGCGATCGTGAAGCCAAGAGCGCGAAGATAGCCAGGGGCATTTTCGGCTCGGCATTGGTGGTGCGACCCAGCTCGCACTGAGGACTTGCTGATTTTGGCATTGGGAGAATAGACGCGTCGGCGGGGCAGCGAGGCTAAAGCCTTCTTCTTGTCCCAGTCCCGGCTCGACAGCCGATTATTCTCTACCTCGGGAAGTGAGGGTCTGGATACGGTGATATTCCGCCATCTCACGCATCGACTGTTCCGTCTTCCCTTGCCTGCGGTGGATTCCAGCCAGCAGGAGATATGCCTGCCCGGCGAGTGCGGTCTGTTTCTCGATTTCGATTACTCTATTCAAGGCGAGCTCGGCCGAGGCTGGATTGCTGACTATTGTCGCTCGAGCGAGGGAATATAAAGTCTCCGGCATATCGGGACGCAGAAGATCGGAACGGTGCAGTTTTTCGGCGGCCTCCGTCATCTTTCCTTCTTGCAACAGGGTATCGCCCAGACGATAAGCAGCTTCGGCGTTCCCGGACTGCAGCTTTGTCTCTTCGCGAAATTGTTCTTCCGCTTGTGCCCATTCCGAACGCGCAGCATATATCTGTCCAAGCTCGATCCGTAGCCCCGGTAAATCCGGCCGCTGCGCCAGGGCTTGTTCGTATTCCTTTATGGCCTCCGGCAGCATCTTCATTGCGTAATAATGTTGTCCCAAAACTTCGTGGGCACGTGTGTTTTGAGGAAATGTCAAAAGCAGTTTATCTTCAGACTGCGACGACAAAGCAGAACCCGCACGACTCAAGTAATAAAGAAGGTCAGGGTCGCCCGGGTTTTTTGAAAGAGCCGCGCCCAAATTGACTATGGCCTCCGCGGGGTGGTCCGCTTGTAGCTGCGCAATTCCGAGTGCGCCAGAATCGTGAGCGATCTGCAAATGAGCAATGGCGTCTGCTGCATAACCTTCCGACAGTAGTGCGTACCCTAGCAACTGATGAATGGGAAGCGAATCGGGACTTAATTCCGCGGCGCGCTTCAAGGGCGAAATCGCCGCCGCGTAGTCCCGCTTTTTCACATAGGCATCGCCTAACCTGAGAAGCACGACGGTCGAGGTCGGGTCGAGGTCGGCAGCCTTGCGAAAATCAGCAATGGCCCGATCGAATTCGTTGCGGCTCTCGGCATCACTCCCCGATTGCAGCAACCTGCTTACCTCCGGAGTCACCGGAGGACCCGCCACTTGCATCTGCAGTAACAGGTGAACCAACAGCAATGCTCGAATCATGAGCGCTCTGATTCCTCGATGATTATGAATTGATTCGCCTTAACGCCATGCAACACCTGACGAATACCTGAGGGCCACCTGATTTCTACGTCGGCGCTCTCAGCCATTCCAATACCAAAATGCAATCGCTTGTCGTTCGAGGAAAGGTAACTTCCCGCCGCCGTCGCAAATCGCGTTTGGCCGTTTACCTGAACACGAGCACCGAAACCGTCGCGATTGCTGCGTTTGCCGCGGAGGGTGATGGTAAGCCAGTGCAACTTCCCGCCGCGGTTCAAATAAAACTGCGGCCGCTCTCCAAGTGAGGTAGTGACCACGTCGATCCAGCCGTCATTATTCAGATCGCCGAATGCCGCTCCGCGCCCGGCGGTCGGCAGGTTCGAACCAAGATTACCTTTTGCGAAATGTCCGCGATCGTTTAACGCGACCAGGGGAGCGTCGCGATAGCGGAGTGAGCTATCGTATATTTCGACGTTGTCGAAAACATGACCTTGAACGATAAAGGCATCCTTCCAGCCGTCGTTGTCGAAATCTTCCAGCCCGACTCCCCAACCAGAGGATTTTCCCGATATCGCGCCAAACCCGGTTTCGAGTTCCTGCGCGCTGAATGAACCTTTACCGTCATTGTGAAAAACCACGTAAGGTTCGTGCGGAAGTTGAGTGACGAGGAGATCAGGAAGTCCGTCGTTGTCGTAATCCTGAAAAACAACGCCCATGCCCGAGGGCATTTTGCCAGAACTGGTAAGCGCCGCACCGGAGTCCAGGGCCACTTCGCTGAAGGTGCCGTTTCCGTTGTTGTGAAAGAGAAATTGTTCAGTCGCATCGTTAGCGACAAAAATGTCAGTGAACCCGTCGCCATCGTAGTCAGCAAAAGCGACTCCCAAGCCGTGACCTTTTTTGGCGGCGATGCCAGAAGCTGCGCTTACATTCTCAAACGTGCCGTCTCCCCGGTTGTGGTAAAGGATATTCGTAGTGGGTGGGAATTCGCCGGGCGGACAATACATTGGATCGCCAACGCGGCCGCAGGTCTTGCTCGTTTCCGGAGTCCAACCCAGATAACGCGTGACGAAGAGGTCAAGATTTCCATCGTTGTCATAATCGAAAAATCCAGCCGAAGCGGACCAGCCTCCGGCCGCGACTCCTGCCTTTGCGGTGACATCCGTAAAGGTGCCGTCACCGTTGTTGTGATAGAGAACGTTTTTTCCAAAATTTGTGACATAGATGTCGGGGAAGCCGTCGTTATCGTAATCGCCTACCGCAACCCCCATTCCATAGTTTGCATCTCCGGCGTTTTGTAAACCGGCTTGAGCGGTGACGTCGGTGAAGGTTCTGTCCTTGTTCTGGCGATACAAGCGGTTCCAGTAGGAAGGATTGCGACGATTAAAATCAACCGGACTGCGCATCCGGGCGGGGACACGGCCGGCGTTCACAAGAAAAACATCCAGAAAGCCGTCATTATTGTAGTCGAGCAGTGCGATCCCGCCCGGCATCGTTTCGATCAGATACTTGCGCGGGGTGGGCGAGTTACGAAGGACAAAGTCGATGCCCTTTGGAGGATCGACCTTGAACAATGATTCGCCTTTGAGCTTTGTGATTTGAGCAACGGCCCCGAGAGAAACGAACAGTGACAGCAGGTCTCTTCTGGTCATTACGGACAACCTGGCACTACGGCTCTTGCGTCTTGGCTTTCTCGATCGCAGCCCGTGGCCGGGTTTCACTTATCTCGGCAATGTGGGCCAAGGCAGTATCAATCACTGCGTTGTATTCCTCGAGCTTGCGACTCGGCTGCTTGGTGTTCGAGTCTACATTCTTCGCTGCAAATGCGGGCGAGCTCTCAGTGGCATGCATGGCTTCGAGCAGACCGCTCAATCCCGCCAGTTTGGGCTGTAGCGCACTCATCTCGGCAAATGCAGTATCCGGATAATAGCCGATGCGGTCTCCCGTTTGCATCGCGCTGACAAGCGGATCTGGGCACCAGGCCTCCGGCCAATTCGCGTTCAGAATGTTATAGGTTTCACGTAAGCGAGTCATCTTTCCGGCAAAATCGTCGAGCATCGCTCGATTTCGCGCCATCTCAAGATCGGTTCGTACCGAGATCTTTACCGCATCCGTGACCGGAAGACGAGGGATGGTAATGACCGCCGTGAATGTGTTGCCATCGAAGCGCCAACCAGTATCACCTTTTTTCCTCGCATACGACAGCGCCTTTCCATTGACGCTCACGAACGAAGGCGGCCAACTACCCGGGAGCCGCAGTTCATATCCGCGTTCGGTGGGCATTCCTCGGTAGCGATTTTCAACCGGCGCGATCGTCACGTTCAGTATATTCCCATCATGGTTCGCCATTGCGTGGATTTGGGTCCATGCGCTTTCGCCCTTTTGATAGCTCGGCGTATCACCCGAATCTTCATAGAGGCGATAGGAGGATGTTTGACCATTTTTTAATGGAAACACAGTAAGAACGAGAGGATCTGCGCGCTTCGTTCCGGTATCGCTTGCCACCGGCAGCATGGGAATAATGCTGCCGGCCTTAACGTACAAAGGAATCTGGCTGATGGAAAAACTGCGTTCAACCGTCACCGGGCCTTGAAAATGCGCGCCCGTATCCCATTCGACCCAATCTCCCGGCGGCAGCCAGACAGAAAGTTTCGCCAATTGGGAATCCTTCGCTACCGGTTGCGTGATGGGATCAGCGAGAATATCGTCACCAAACATATATTCATTTTTCGCGTCATAAGCTTGTGGCGCTTCAGGCCAGTCGTAATAGAGTGGACGCAGAAATGCGAGGCCGGAGTCATATGTTTTTCGGGCTTCGGTGTAGATGTAGGGTTGCATGCCATGACGCCGCGCGAAGCAGTCCCGCATCAAGTCCGAATATGGTTCCGGATAGGCCCAGATGCGGCGTTCGGCATCAGGATTCTTCGTAGTATGCGTGCGGAGGATCGGGCTAACAATTCCCCACTGAATCCAGCGTAAATATAGCTCCGGTTCAATGGCGCCGGGCATGTGGCCGCCAATATCGTGGCTCCAATATGCATAGCCCACATTCGCAGCTGTCGCAGTGAAATAAGGTTGAAAAGCCAGCGACTCCCAAACGGAAACGGTATCGCCCGAAAAGCCGATTTGATAACGGTGGTTGCCCAACCCGCCCCAGCGGTGGAACAATAGAGCGCGTTTTTTCTCCCTCTCCTGATCGGTGAAGAAAACATAGTTCAGCCACCACGTGGGATTCACGCCAGAAAGTTTTGTCGTATCCTCCTGCTGCCAGTCAAGCCAGAAAAAATCTATTCCTCGGCGCTCGAGCGGATGGATCACATACTTCAAATAATTCGTAGCAAAGTTCCTGTCGGTAATGTCGAAGGGGACATACTGTTTGCTTGCCGGATCGATTCCCACTGAGCGTGCCATAGTGGGATAGCTATCCTCCCACGGCTGCACGCCGGACGCGGGATGAATATTGAGTGTGGTTTTGAGACCTTGCTCGTGCACATCGGCGAGAAATTGAGTTGGATCGGGAAACAACAATTTGTTCCAGGAATAACCCGTCCATCCCAGTTTGTGGCCTGAGGCGTCCAGCTTGACATTTCCTGCTACCTCACTGAAAGTGGGATGCCAATCAATGTCCATCACCAATACGTCGAGCGGAGTATCGTGCGCGTGAAATTCCTGAATGAGTTGTTCAAATTCCTGGTCCGTGTAGGACCAATAACGCGACCACCACGTACCGAACGCAAAGCGTGGCGGCAATGGAATTTTTCCTGCGACCCGCGTGAAGTCATAAAGGGCGCGTTTGTAATCGTGCCCATAGCCGAAAAAGTACCAATCCTGCCGATCGCCTGCGGGACGCAACATCACCCACGGCCATGGACTTTGCTGCCCTTGCGTGAAGGCAAAGTCGGTTGAGTCGAAGAGCGCCCGATTGCTGTCGTCAATCACCGTCCAACCGTCGCGCGAGATCAGCCCGGGCTCGAGCTTTATGGAGCCGCGGACGGTGTCCAGAGTGCGCGCCGTACCCAGAAGATTGCCGGTGTCTTCGGTTCCGGGCTTCCACACAATCTTCTTCTCGCCGAGATTCAACGCGATACTGAGATCATCGGCGGTGAATTTCCCATTCGAGTTTGCGGGCGCATAAACCAGCGTCAGCGCACTTGTTTTGATCTCGGTTTGGCCTGCGGGATTGGTCTCGTGAGTAAATTCCGGAACAGGTAACTTCCGGTTTAGAAAAGCCAGAGATGCATGATCTTCAAACTTCCCATCCGCGACCCACTCCATGCGAATAAGCTGCGGCGCTAAAATGCTGAACCGCGCCGAGCCTACCGTAACAATAGCTCGCGGATCGGCGACAGGATCATAGTGACCGGGCGCGTTGCTCGCAGTATCCGCACCGACAGCGAGTGCAGAAGCTGCCAAAAACATGGCCAGCGCGAGAATCGAGGAACGGCGCCGAAGGACTCTAATGGGCATTGATCGGTTTGGTTCCTGGCAGCGCACATCCATCGTTCGTGCCGCGCAATTCGGATTGATGAACGGGAGTTTCAGGCGCAAGGTGGCCTCTCTCTTTGGTCCAAGACTTACCTGCTTGCTGACTAGAGTGCCCGGCAGGTTTTGAACCTGCCAGGCATTTTTCGCACCTTGGAGGACAGGCACGGGCCTCGCTAGAAATAAAACTTGGCGCCGAACTGCACGGTTCGCGCGGGATAGGCTGCGGTTATCGTCCCGAAATTGCTGTCGCCCAGGTTGGTGTCTGGTTCAAAGAAATCCGGATGATTCAACGCGTTGAACATCTCGAAGCGGAATTGGAATCGCATGGATTCCGTCATCTTCCACCACTTTTGGATTCCCATGTCCCAGTTGAAGTACCTGGGTGCGCGGAGGTTCGATAGAAAACGTGGAGCATCGCCGAATGTGAAAGCCGGGGGCTGTACGAATGCCGCCGGATTAATCCAATTCGTAAGCGATTGATCTTGGGGAACCGGACTTGTTCCCGGCACCAGGTTAGGCCTCTGATTGAAGCCGAAGCCACCCGTATTGTTTGTCGCTGGATTGATGGAAAGGGGCAATCCAGATTTCGCTGTTAAGATTCCACTCCA
>Ga0210393_10004380_pt1 | contig 11174 bp, 7 predicted proteins | sample IncBWC27OmetaG_FD_160068 | JGI IMG/M metagenome (GOLD analysis project Ga0210393, IMG submission 160068) | Forest soil microbial communities from Barre Woods Harvard Forest LTER site, Petersham, Massachusetts, United States - Inc-BW-C-27-O ...
ATTCCCATACTGCGGCTGAGAAGCCGATGCAGGGAAAGATCATCGCGGTCGGCAAGGGCAAGATTCTCGAAGACGGCAGTGTCCGTCCTCTGGATGTGAAGGTCGGCGACAAGATCCTGTTCGGCAAGTACAGCGGGAACGAGGTCAAAGTCGACGGTGAAGATCTCGTGGTCATGCGCGAAGAAGACGTCATGGCCGTGATTGAAGGCAAGTAAGCGAGGATCACGACAATGGCAGCCAAAGAAGTCCGATTCAGCGATGACGCACGCCAGCGCATGTTCCGCGGGGTGAACGTTCTCGCCAACGCCGTCAAGGCGACACTCGGCCCGAAGGGCCGCAACGCCGTGCTCGAGAAGAGCTTCGGCGCCCCCACCGTCACCAAGGACGGTGTGTCCGTGGCGAAGGAGATCGAGCTCAAGGACAAGTTCGAGAACATGGGCGCGCAGATGGTGAAGGAAGTCGCGTCCAACACCTCCGATGAAGCCGGTGACGGCACCACCACCGCCACAGTGCTCGCGCAGGCAATCATGCGCGAGGGCCTGAAGGCCGTCTCCTCGGGCCGCAACCCGATGGACCTCAAGCGTGGCATCGACAAGGCGGTCATTTGCGCCGTGGAGGAGCTCAAGAAGCTCTCCAAGCCGTGCAAGGATTCCAAAGCGATCGCCCAGGTCGGCACGATCTCGGCCAACGCCGACGAGTCGATCGGCAAGACCATCGCGGAAGCGATGGAAAAGGTCGGCAAGGAAGGCGTGATTACGGTCGAGGAAGGCTCGGGACTGGAGAACGAGCTGGAAGTGGTCGAGGGCATGCAGTTCGACCGCGGCTACCTCTCCCCGTACTTCATCAACAACCAGCAGAACCAGACCGCCGAGCTCGAAAAGCCGGTGATCCTGCTGGTCGACAAGAAGATCTCCAACATCCGCGAGCTGTTGCCGTTGCTCGAGAGCGTGGCGAAGGCCGGACGGCCGCTGCTCGTCATCGCCGAGGACCTCGAGGGTGAGGCACTGGCGACTCTGGTCGTCAACAACATCCGCGGCATCCTCAAGGTGGCTTCCGTCAAGGCGCCGGGCTTCGGCGATCGCCGCAAGGCCATGCTGCAGGACATCGCGACCCTCACCGGCGGCACGGTGATCTCCGATGAAGTCGGGCTGTCGCTCGAGAAGGCGACGCTGAACGACCTGGGCGAGGCGAAGAAGGTCGTCGTGGAGAAGGAGAACACCACGATCATCGACGGCCACGGCAAGCCGTCCGACATCAAGGCGCGCATCGAGTCGATCCGTCAGCAGGCCGAAGAGGCCACCTCCGACTACGACAAGGAGAAGCTGCAGGAACGTGTCGCCAAGCTCTCCGGCGGTGTCGCCCTGATCAAGGTCGGAGCCGCCACCGAGATCGAGATGAAGGAGAAGAAGGCACGCGTCGAGGATGCGCTGCACGCCACGCGTGCGGCAGTCGAAGAGGGCGTGGTTCCCGGTGGCGGTGTGGCGCTGATCCGCGCGCAGCGCGCGCTGGAGAAGCTCGAGGCCGCGAACGAGGACCAGGCGGTCGGCATCAAGATCCTGTCCCGCTCGATCGAGGAGCCGCTGCGCCAGATCGTCGACAACGCTGGCGAGGACGCTGCCGTGATCCTCAACCGGGTGAAGGAAGGCAAGGGTGCCTTCGGCTACAACGCGGCCAACGGCGAGTTCGGCGACATGCTCGAGGAAGGTATCCTCGACCCGACCAAGGTGACGCGCCTGGCACTGCAGAACGCGGCGTCGGTGGCGGGGTTGTTGCTCACCACCGAGGTCATGGTGGCCGAGGCTCCGAAGGAAGAGGAGCACAGCCATGGTGGCCCGCCGGGTGGCATGGGCGGAATGGACATGTAATACCTCTCTAAAGAGGTATCGATTCCGAACCCAACACTCGATAGGCTTTACATAACAGTTAAGGGTCCGGGCCCGACCCCAGGTCGGGCGCCACCCCGAAAGCCGCGGAACAAGACCCCCTATTCCGCGCATTACTCGCAGGCCCCACTACGTGGGGCCTGTTTTTTTGGCCCTGCCGCCGCCGCCGCGTTCCCGCGGTGCGAGCTATGTCGCACCGCACTACTTCCTTGGGGGAGGCGCGAGGTTTATCGTGCTTACCCTGGGTGCCCGAGGAGGCTCGCATGGCCAACTATCGCTGCGGCGGTCCGACCGGCATCGCCTGCCTCACTATGCTGACACTCCTCGGCTGCAGCCGTCACGCATCTGACACGCGCGCGCAGATGCAATGGGCGCACGATGCGCTGGTGCGCAACGACAGCATCGAAGTGGTGGCAGAAGACCCCACCAGCCGCACGTTCACCGTGCGCGTGAAGAGCAGCGGCGAGCTGCGCATGGTGCATGCCGATGAGATGATCGCCTCGCCCGCCGCGCTGGGCGCGGCGACGGACCAGCCAGCCGCGACGCCCCGGGCGCTTGCGGCGGGCGCGCCCGCCACCGCCGCCGCAGCGTCGTCGCCTGCCGCGCCTTCCGCAGCGAGCACGGAGCCGCCGATGCCCGAGCCGCCACCGCCCCCTGCGGTGCAGCCCTCGACGCTCGCCTCGCAGACGGCCGCGGCGAGCTCCGGCCGGGTGCTCGAGTCCGGTCCGGGCTACTCGATCACTGCCGGCAGCACGGGCGGGACGTCCGGCGCACGGCTGCGCGATGCCAACGTCACCACTGCCGTGGTCGAGCGGCGTCACGAGCCGATCGTGTGCCAGGGCGAACGGCTGGTGCACATCGATAACCGTAACCTGATCTTCGATGGCGATGCGGTGTCGGCCGAGGACGGCTGCGAGATCCACATCACCAACAGCCACATCAGCGCGCAGGGCGTCGGCATATCGGCGCGGCACGCCAACGTGCACATCGACAACAGCGTCATCGAGGGCGGACAGGCCTCGATCGATGCCTCCGAGGGCGCGCAGGTGTACGCGGCATCCTCGCAGTTCCGCGGTCTGAGCCGCCGGCTCGACACCGCCGCCTTCCACGATCTCGGGGGCAACATCTGGAACTAGCACCCCGCGAAATCACGCCTGTCGTCACTGACGACCCACTTGCGCCAAGACGCGTGATTTCGTGGGGATCCCGCTAACCCCGCCGGGCGGGGCCAGCGCCGCGCTGGCCGCGCTGGTTGCGGGTTCGCTCACGCAGCTCGAGGCCGATGCGCAGCTGCGCGCCGCGCTCGACGCAGCGCCGGCCGCGGTGCGCGACTCGCTCGGGGCGGTCCTGGCGATGAGCGACTTTGTCGCGCACGCCTGCTCGCGCGACCGCCAAATGCTCGCCGAGCTGCTGGCCAGCGGCGAGCTGCAACAGCCGCTCACCGCGGCCGACTACGCCCGCCGCGCCCCGCTGCTTGCCGCTGAACCCGCTGGCAGCGAGGCGCAGGCACTCGCGCAGCTGCGCCGTTGGCGCCGCCGCGAGCTGACGCGCATCGCGTGGCGCGATCTTGCCGGCTGGGGGGATCTCACCGCGACGCTCGCCGAGCTCTCCGCCTTTGCGGATGCGGCCATCCGCGCCGCCGCGGCGCACGCGCGCGCTACGCTGAGTACGCGCTACGGCGAGCCGCGCTCGGTGAGCGGGGAGTCGCAGCCGCTGGTGGTGGTCGGCATGGGCAAGCTCGGCGGCGGCGAGCTCAATTTCTCCTCCGACGTCGATCTGGTGCTGCTGTTCCCCGAGCACGGCGAGACCGACGGTGAGCGGCGCATCAGCAACGAGGAGTTCTTCACCCGCCTTGGCCAGTCCCTGGTGCGGCTGCTGGAGACGCCGACCGCGGATGGCTTCGTGCTGCGTGTCGACCTGCGGCTGCGACCTTTCGGTGACTCCGGCCCGCTGGCCGCGAGCTTCGCGTTCTTCGAGGACTACCTGCCGCGCCACGGACGCGCCTGGGAGCGTTACGCCTACGTCAAGGCGCGCCCGATCACCGCGGCCGAGCGCTATGCCGAGCTCGAGAGCGCCGCCGTGCGCCCGTTCGTCTATCGGCGCTATCTCGACTACGGCGTGTTCGAGAGCCTGCGCGAGATGCGCGCGCTCATCGAGCGCGAGATGTCCAGGCGCGAGGTGGCCGACAACGTCAAGCTCGGACCCGGCGGCATCCGCGAGATCGAATTCATCGTGCAGGCGTTGCAGCTGACGCGCGGCGGCCGCGACCGGCGCCTGCAGACGCCGTCGCTGCGCGCCGCGCTCGCGCGCCTCGGTGAGACACGGCTGCTGCCGGACACGGCGGTCAACGAGCTCGGCGCGGCCTACGCCTTCCTGCGCCGCCTCGAGAACCGTCTGCAGATGCTCGCCGACCAGCAGGTGCACCGGCTGCCCGCGCAGCCGCTGGACCGCGAGCGCATCGCGCTCGCCATGGGGGAGCGCGACTGGACTGCGCTCGAGGCCGCGCTCGCGGCGCACCGCGAGAGCGTCAGCCGTCACTTCCGCCTGGTGCTGTTCGGCGCGGGCCGCGACCAGCCGCCGGCGGTATGTATCGACCTGGGGCGCTTCTGGGACAGCCAGGCGGAGACCGCGGCACTCGCCGACGCGCTGGCCGAGGCGGGCTTTCGCGACAGCGCCGAGGCCGCGCGGCTGCTGCTCGAGCTGCGTGCCTCGGCGCTGGTGCGCAAGCTCGATGAGCCCGGGCGCCAGCGTCTGCAGGCGCTGCTGCCGGCACTGCTCGCGGACGTCGCGCACAGCAGCGCGCAGCTGCCGGTGCTGCGGCGGGTGCTCGCCATCATCGAGGCGACCGGCAAGCGCTCGGCCTACTTCGCGCTGCTGCGCGAGAACGCCGCGGCGCGCGCCCGCCTGGTGGAGCTGTGCCGCCACGGTGATTTTCTCGCCGCGCAGATCGCCGCGCACCCGCTGCTGCTCGATGAGCTGATCGACGAGCGGCTGCTCACGCGGCTGCCGACGCGCGCCGACTTCGCGCGCGAGCTCGCCGAGCGCCTGGAGGAGCTGCGCGAGGACGACCCCGAGCAGCAGGTGGAGGCGCTGCGCGAGTTCCAGCGCGCCGCGCTGTTTCACGTGGCGGTGGCCGACCTCACCGGCCTGCTGCCGCTCATGCAGGTGAGCGACCGCCTCACCGACATCGCCGAGCTCATCGTGGAGCGCGCCATGCAGCTTGGCTGGCGGCAGATCACCGCGCAGTTCGGTGTGCCGCTGTGCGGCAGCGGGGCGCAGGCGCGCGCGGTCAATATCTGCGCGATCGGTTACGGCAAGCTCGGGGGCATGGAGCTCGGCTATTCCTCGGATCTCGACCTGGTGTTTCTACACGATTCGCACGGCGAGCGACAGGAGACCAGCGGCGCCAAGCCGATCGACAACCAGCTGTTCTTCGTGCGCCTCGCGCAGCGCATCGTGCACCTGCTGACGATGCATTCGGCCGCCGGCAGGCTGTACGAGGTGGACGTGCGGCTGCGGCCGAGCGGCAAGGGCGGCCTGCTGGTCACCAACATCGAGGCGTTTGCCGAGTACCAGCGCGATGAGGCCTGGACCTGGGAGCACCAGGCGCTGCTGCATGCCCGCGCGGTCGCCGGCGAGGCGCAGCTGCGCGCGCGCTTCGAGGCGGTGCGCCTCGAAGTGCTGTGCGCTCACGTGCGGCGCGACAGCCTGCGCGCGGAGGTTGCGCGCATGCGCGAGCGCATGCGCCGTGAGCTCGGCAGCGCCGACCCGGCCCGCTTCGACATCAAGCAGGACCGCGGCGGCATCGCCGACATCGAGTTCCTGGCGCAGTACTGGGCGCTGCGCTGGGCGCACGACTTTCCGCCGGTGGCGATGTTCGCCGACACCATCCGCCAGCTCGAGTCGCTGGCCTCAGCCGATCTCGTGCCGCAAGCGAGCGTCGACGTACTGACGGCCGCCTACCGCAGCTATCGCGCCAGCACCCACCGGCTGTCCCTCGATGGCGTCCCGGCGGTAGTGCCCGCGGCGCAGTTCGCGCAGACGCGCGCCGCCGTGACGGCGCTGTGGCAGGCGACGATGAGCGCTGCGGCGCCCGATGCGCAGGTATAATGCCCGGCAACTGCCGGTCAGCGGATCGAAGCAACAGCCATGGTCGCGACGGCCAAGCCGCTCATAGAGCCCAACGCGCAGAATCAATATGAGGTCGGCGTCGAGGACCTGCCGTTGTGCTGCCCGATGCCGCAGATGTACCTGTGGAACTCGCATCCGCGCGTATACCTGCCCATCGAGGAAGGCGGCGGTTGGGCAAAGTGCCCCTATTGCAGCGCCGAGTACACCCTGCGGCGCTGACGGCTCGCGTGAGTAGCGGTCAATGGGCCGCGGGCGGTGCGGCTTGCGGTACGGCGCTCTGCTCTGGCGGCGGCGCTCCCGGCGTGCCCGGGCGCGCGTCCGGCTCGTGCGCCCAGGGACAATGCATCCCGCCGTGCATGCCGTGGTGGCGATGATGGGCGGCGGCGAACAGCGCTCCGAGTATCACCAGTGCGGCGAGAGTGAAGGCCCAGAACCCCAGGAGCTTGCCGAAGGTCTGCATGCCGCCCGCGGAGCGCGCGGACAGAAACAGCGCGAGGTAGCCGGCGATGGTGAGCGCGGTGGCCGGTAGCAGCGCCAGCAGGTAGATCATGTCGAATCCCTCGCGGTCAACGCGGGCCGCACGATATTAACTGCCGGACATGCGCCCGGCAGTCAGTTCCAGAGTCGCAGATCCTTCGGCAGCGTGATCTCGCCGGCAGCGTCCGGATCGAACCGCCCAGCGGCGGCACGGCCCCCGCCCCGCGGTTCGTCGTCATCGAACGCGGCCAGCGGCGGTACCGTCAGGACCGGTGCGCCCTTGGCCTTGAGCGCCGAGTTGAGCGGCGGCAGATCGTGGCTCGTGAGCGTGGCGAACTCCGCGCTGATCGCGCCGAGCTGCGCGCGCAGCGCCGCGATGTTGTCGAGCGCGTAGCCCGACGGCGGTCCGTCCCAGGAGGTGACCGCACCGTAGAGCTGGTCGGTGTGCTCGCGCAGGCGCTCCTCCCCGGTAATCGCGCCGCCCTCGGTGGTGGCGACGATCTCCTTGCGCACCGCGTCGAGCTTGCTGTCGAATTCGCCGAGCTTGCGCGCCAGCGGATCCTGCTTGGAGCGGCCCTTGCCCGCGGCGTCGACCTGCTCGCGCAGGCCGACGATCTGCGCGAACAGCGCCGCCTCGTCGTTGAACAGCGTATCGACCTTCATCGCAGCGTCGAACTGGGCGCGCCGATCGCTGAGGCTCCACTTGACGCGCCGGTCCAGGCCCACCTCGATCTTCGTGTCGTAGGTCTTGCCGTTGTTCTCCATGCGGATGGTGTACGCGCCCGGCAGCGCGCGCGGGCCCTGAGTGGCGGCAAACGCCAGTTGTACCGCCGGCGGCACGTGCGGCGGCGGCAGATGCATGGTCCAGACGACGCGATTCAAGCCGCGGCGGCTGCTCGCCGGCAGCTCGGCCACCACGTGACCGCTCTCGTCCAGCACCTCGATCTTCAGCTTGCCGAACAGGTGACGGCTGCGCTGGTAGTAGGTGATGACGGCGCCGGCCGCGGGATTGTCGCCGACGAAGGCGGCCGCGCCGTTGGGCCAGCCGCCCTGGCCCTCGATGCGCTGCTGCACCGGTCGCGCAGACACGAACGTGGCCTCCTGCGCCAGCAATTGCGGAGTCAGGTGGCGCAGCGGCGTGATGTCGTCGACGATCCAGATGCCGCGCCCATGGGTGGCCAGCACCAGATCGTTGTCGCGCGGCTGAACCACCAGATCGCGGACCGCGACCGGCGGGATGTCGCCGCCCTTGAACTGCGCCCAGTGCGCCCCGCGGTCCACCGAGATCCACAGTCCGAACTCCGTGCCGAGAAACAACAGCTGCGGATCGAGCGTGTCCTCGCGGATCACGTGCGCGTAGCCGCGCACGCTCTTGGCGTCCGTGGCAGTTACCAGCGGCGACCAGGTCTTGCCGAAATCCGTGGTGACGTACACATACGGCGCCATGTCGCCGAAGGTATGCCGGTCGAGCGCCACGTAGGCCGTTCCCGCCGCATAGGCGCTTGCCTGCACCCAGTTCACCCACGTGCCCTTCGGCACGCCGCGCATGTTGGCGATCACGTTGTCCCAGTGTCCTCCGCCATCGCGCGTCAGCTGCAGATTGCCGTCGTCGGTGCCTACCCAGATGAGCCCGGCGGTGAGCGGCGACTCGCTGATCGAGTAGACCGTGGTGTGCATCTCGGCCGAGGAGTTGTCCACGGTGACGCCGCCCGACTGTTCCTGCTTCTGCTCCTGCGGGTCGTTGGTGGTGAGATCCGGGGAGATGCGTTCCCAGGTCTGGCCATGATCGCGCGAGCGAAACAGGAACTGGGCGCCGATATAAACCGTCGCCGGATCATGCGGCGACAGCGCGATCGGCGTGTTCCAGTTGAAGCGCAGCTTCTTGTAGCGCTTCAGGTCCTCGGCCCCGAGCTTGGGCTGGATGTCGCGCACTTCGTGCGTGCGCATGTTGACGCGCCCGATCGTGCCCCCCTGGTACTCGGCGTACACGTAGGCCGGATCGGACCGATCGGCGAACATCCAGAAGCCGTCGCCGCCGTACATGTTTTCCCAGCGCGAGCTGGTGATGCCACCCGGATAGGCCGAATCGCCGACCCACGAGCTGTTGTCCTGCAGGCCGCCGTACACGTGGTATGGATCCGCGTCGTCGAGGCTCACGTGGTAGAACTGCGAGATCGGCAGATTGTCGGTCTTCCACCACTTGTTGCCGCCGTCGTAGGAAATCCACAGCCCGCCGTCGTCGCCCGCGAACACGTGCTGCGAGTTGGCGGGATCGATGAACACGTCGTGCAGATCGCCGTGTGCACCCTGGAAGCCGCCGACGATGGTGAAGCTGCGGCCGCCGTCCTCGCTGAGGATCAGGTTGCCGTCGGTCTTGAAGACGCGCTTGGCATTCTTCGGGTCGACGATGAGATTGGCGAAGTAGAAAGGCCGCCACACCATCCACTGGCTCTTGTCGCCGCGCTCCCAGGTGGCGCCGCCATCGTGCGAGATGAACAGACCGGAGTCGGTCGATTCGATGAAGACATAGATCGTCCGGGCGTCGCTCGGCGCAAACGCCACTGCCAGGCGGCCGTAGGGCTTGGCTGGCAGCCCCTTGTTGGATTGCGGGGTGAGCTCGGTCCAGGTCTTGCCGCCGTCCGCGCTGCGAAACAGGCCGCTGCCGGAGGGCGCCTTCGCCCCATCGCCGCCGGAGCGGAACGTCCAGCCCTTGCGGCGAAAGTCCCACAAAGTGGCCAGCAGCATGTCCGGGTTGCCCGGCTCCATCTTCACATCGCCGCAGCCGGTCGACAGGTTCGCGCCCTTGAGCACCAGTTGCCAGCTCTGGCCGCCGTCGGTGGTCTTGTACAGGCCGCGCTCGGCCGAGTCGCTCCACAGCTTGCCCGGGACGCAGGCGTAAACGGTATCGGCGGCGCGCGGGTCGACGAGTATCCGGGAAATGCGCTCCGAATCGGGCAGGCCGGCGTGCGTCCAGGTCTCGCCGCCGTCGGTGGACTTGTAGATGCCATCACCGACCGAAACGCTGTTGCGGGTCCAGGCCTCGCCGGTACCCACCCACAGGTTCGCCGGATGTGACGGGTCGATGGCGATCGCGCCGATCGACTGCACCGGCTGCTTGTCGAACACCGGCTTGAACATCGTCCCGCCGTCGGTCGACTTCCACACCCCGCCGCTCGCCGCACCCACGAACACGTTGAGCTTGCCGGAGGCGTCGTTGAAGCCGGCGAGGGCGGATATCCGGCCGCTCATGGCGGCGGAGCCGATGTTGCGGGCGCCGAGGCCCGAGATCACGCCCGAGTCGACCGTCACTTCGTCGGCCTGCACCAGGCACGCAGCGCCAAGACCCACCACGAGCGCAGCGCTTCCCGCTGCCAGCAATTGGAATCGCATGCATCGCCTCCGGAGAATTATTTTGCCGCCGCCGCGTCCGCGTGCGCCGCCGGAAACCCGAACGCGCCGTCATTGATCGACGCGTTGGCTTCTGCCTTGTCGTACTGCACCTTCTCCTTGTCGCTCGAGCCTTTCGGCCACGACTCGCGCGCCAGGGGCAGGTAGACGCCGTCGACCTTTTCGTAGTCGCCGTAGTCGGTCACGGTCTCTTTGGGCACGCCGTGCTCGATGCGCCGGTTGACCGTGCGGATCTCGAGAAAGTAGTCGGGATCCAGATACACAAAGGTGATGTCGCCGTTCGGCCGCGTGACGCGCAGCTTGTGGGCTTGCGTGCCGTCTACGTCCTCGGTGCCGAGATAGTCGAGCGTGTAGTTCTTGGCCTTGTAGTCGACCAGCACGCCGATGAAGTCCGCCGCGTCCTCGCCGAGCGCCTTGGCGTCGTCCGCCGACAGCTTCTCCGGGTCCTTGCGACCCTGAAACGGGCTGATCTGCCAGGCCTGCGTGCCGTCGTACGCCTGGATCTGAGTCAGACCCTGCAGCTCGGCCTCGTAGCGGATCGAACCGGGACGCTGCAGCAGCGTGGCGAAGCCCAGCTCGATCGTGTCGCCGTTCACCCGCAGCTTGCCCGACAGGCGCAGGGAATGAATCGCGTTCAAGCGGTCGAGACCGCCCTTGGCCGCGACGTTCTTCGCCGCCAGCTCATCGGCGGTGAAGGCGAATGCATGTGAGGCTGCAAGCAGCAGCACGACGGCGGCGAGACGACGCATGCGCGGACTCCGGTTCCCTGATACGGGCATTATGATGTGTGAGCGCCACGGGCGACACCAGTGGTGTGCGACGAACCGATGCTGCCGCACGCTTAGCTTATTCCTCGTCCGCCACGTTGAGGTCCCGCGGCGGCGCCAGGTCGGCGCGGATCGCGGCGAGCTTCGCCGCGCGCAGCCTGCTGTTGAGCTCGGGGAGCTCGGCCTGCAGCTGCTGCCAGCGGGTCATGAGTGCGGCGAGCTCCCGCTGGACGTCTGCCGCGGCACGCAGCTGTGCGGCGGTCGGTGCGCCATCGCCGCGCGTGACGGCGGCATACAGCTCGGCGATGTGCTGCTGTACGTCGGTGAGCAGCGTCCCCGGCGCGCTTTCTGCCTGCCGGCCCTGCGGTTCAGCCGCGCCCTGCGGCGGGGACTCGGGCGTTGCGGCCGTTGGCTTCTCCTTCGCGGACTCGAGCAGGGCCGCGAGGCGGCCCGCGTAGGCCTCAGCGGCCGCGGCCACGGGGGCGGTCGGCGCTAGCGCCTTGAGCTG
>Ga0210393_10004381_pt1 | contig 11173 bp, 12 predicted proteins | sample IncBWC27OmetaG_FD_160068 | JGI IMG/M metagenome (GOLD analysis project Ga0210393, IMG submission 160068) | Forest soil microbial communities from Barre Woods Harvard Forest LTER site, Petersham, Massachusetts, United States - Inc-BW-C-27-O ...
GGGCACGTCGTCGCCCTTGGTCTCTCCCACCAGCGGATGAATCATCAAGCCGTCGCAGATTTCGAGCGCCGCTTTCTGGATATACTCGTGCGCGCGATGCGTCGGGTTGCGAGTCTGAAACGCGACGATCTTTTTCCACCCGCGCTCGCGAAAAGCGGCCCGCGTCTGCCGCGGCTCGCGCGGAAATTCCAGGAACGTGCGCCCCGGTATGTCTTCGATCAGCGTGACCTTGCCCGCGAGGCAGTACGGCGGCATCGAGGTGACGTTCTTCGCCCCCGGATGCGCATCCTCGGCGGTGCCGAACACGTTCTGCGCTTCATTCTTGCGATCGACTTTGTAGATTTCCGCGAGCTTCAGAGTCGCCAGCCGCTTGCCGTCATCGGTCGCCAGCGCGATCTCCGTGCCCGTCTTCAACGACTTCGCCGTCGCCTCGTCGACCCCGAGCGTGATCGGAATCGACCACGGCACTCCCGACGCTAGCCGCATCTCGTCGCGCGAGCGAATGTAATCCGCCTCGCCCATGAAGCCCGTCAAGGGCGAGAAGGCGCCCGACGCGAGCATCTCGAGATCGGCCACGTCGCGCGCGTTGAGGGTGACGGCCGCGAGCTTAGCCGCATGCGCCGCCAAGGCCGCGCGCTCCGAGGCCGGCGCTTTCAGATCTACCAGCTCGCCGCCGCCGTGGGCCGAGATTGCGTCGTCGCGCACGCTCATCGCCGTGCTCCCTTATTGATGTAGTTCAACTCTTCGAGCCGCCCGAGCAATTTGCCCAGGCTCTGCGCCACCGTCTCGGTGCTGCTATCGACGATCAGCTCGGGCTTCAGCGGCTCTTCGTACGGGTCGGACACGCCGGTGAACGATTTGATCTCGCCGGCCAGCGCCTTTTTGTAGAGGCCTTTCACGTCGCGCTCGACCAGTTTGTCGATGGTGCATCGCACATAGACTTCGAAGAAGCGCTCGTGATTGCGCCGCACTTCGTCGCGCACGTCGCGGTAGGGCGAAATCGCCGCGGAGATCGCGATCACGCCGTTGCGCGCCAGCAGATGGCACACGTAGCCGATCCGCCGGATGTTGATGTCGCGATCTTCCTTGGAAAACCCGAGTCCCTTGGACAGGTTGGTGCGGACTTCGTCACCGTCGAGGATTTCGACGCGATGCGCGCGTTTGCGCAGTTCTTCGGCGGCCAGATTCGCGAGCGTGGACTTTCCCGCGCCGGATAGGCCCGTAAACCACAGGGTAAACCCTTGATCCATCGGCTAAAACTGATGCTCCTTAAGAATAGATTACTTTGAGAAGTATGTAAGTTACTTAATCTTATCGGAGGAAACAAGGACTCCCAATCGAGGGCGATTGGCGACCTCTACGATGCGCTCAAAGCCGGCAGGTTCAGGTGAACTGCCAGTGCCGCGGGCGAGCCGAATATTTCTCTGGCGCCTGCCGCGAGCAATCGATCGCGGGCGCCGTCGGTCGCGGCGATTCCATAGAATCGCACGTCGCAACTCTGCGCTGCGCGGAGGTCAGCGTCGCTGTCGCCGACGAACGCGGCGTCGGATCGTTCGAGCGAGAAGATTTCGAGCGCTCGAATCAGCATGTCGGGCGCCGGCTTGAGTCCGAGCAACGTGTCGCTCCCGACTATCGCGTCGACGGATTCGCCGCCGCCGTTCTTGTCGAACCAGCGCGCGACCGTCTTCGACGAGTTGGAGGTTACGATCGCAACGGCGGCGCCGCTCGCCTTCAGCGCAGCGAGTACTTCGACTGCGCCTTCGAGCGGCTGCGCGCGATCGACTCCGGCCAGTTCGATTTTTTCGATTATCTCAGAAGCATGGCGCAAAGCTTCGAGCATATGCGGCGGGCTGATCTCCGAGCGCGCGAGCTTGCGGTAAGCGTCGTAGAGCGGCAGATTGCCGCGCGGGATTCGTGCGAACAGTTCGTCGGGCGCGCCCACTGAGCGCAGATACGGCTCCAGCACGAGACGGCCGCCGACCCAATCGACTTCGGGCTCGAGCCGCGCAATCGTGTTGTCGAAATCGAACATCCAGAGCTTGTACATTTAGAGCACTTACTCTGGCGTTCCCATCTTCTTCGTAGCGCCACGCTGCTCGATAATTGAGAGAGATTCCTCAACCTGCATCCGGACTGTTTCATGGGGATCTGAGGCCAAGCCCTTTAGAGCTTGCAGAGCTGTAGAGGCGAGGTTTGGATTGTCGCTGTCGCAAACGATGTGTTCAAGTCCGTGAGCTACAAAAGCACGCGTGCGAGGCCTCGGGACGTCCACAAGACGCAGGAACATTTCCAGCGCTGCCTCGTCCCGAAAGTTACCGCCCACTAGTTCGGAAATGCTGAAGCATATGTACCACGCGCGAGAGGTTACCTTCGGGTAGATACATTCAAATTCTCGTAGCAAGCGGTGTTCTTGCCGCAAAGACAGCTTGTGCGATTCGGTCATGAGATAAACCAAAATTGCTCCAGCGGCTTCTGGTGACTTGGCAAACGCGGGACTGCCTATTAGTGAGCAGAGCATTCGAATGTGTTTCTCCGGAAAGACGGACAAACGCAAATGCGAGAGTTGCATAGTGGTGCATGCATCACGCGCAGCCTTTCCCGAATTCGCTCGGACTGCCGCTCGAAAATCTCTCTTCATAGTTTTGAGTCGGGGACAACTCCAATCAGTTTCCGACGAATGATTCATGCATCGCTACTACGGGTACCGTCTATATACGGGTCACTGATGAACGCGCACCGTGGTCCCGAAGCCGTCGAAGTCGATCGTCGCGGGGGACGGATTCTCTGCGTAGCCGGCGAGCAACTTGAATGCCTCCGCAGTTGCGAGCATCGCGATAAAGTCCGCCGCTTCCGAACGCGTGGCGACCTCCGTCAGCATCGACGCCTCGACGCTGTGACCGTCCGGAATGACAGCGATTCTTCCTGGCGCGTCGAGGCGGGCGACGATCAGTGCCTGCACCTCGCGATTGCCGACGACCTCATCCACGATTTTTCGTGCTGCGTCAGTTCCGATGATCGCCAGTGCCAAATCGAAGCGGCCCGCCGATTGATCTGCAACGGTAACAATCGTGCCGACGCCTGCGCCGGCGAGATACGCGCGTGGCACTTCGATATCGCGCGCGTCTCCCACCAGCAGCATCCGCGCCGCCAGCATGCGCTCCTGACCGCGGCCGCCGATGCGCGGGACGATTATCTGGCGGCTGTAGCGATCGATTTGCGCGTCAGTCAGGGTCATCGCGCGCACGCACTGCTACTCGATCACGTTCTTTTCGATTGGCTCGACGGTGACGCCGGTGGCGCGCAGCCAGGTCAGTGCGCGCTCGATCTGATCGGTGCTGCCTTCGAACTCGACGGCGACCAATCCCATTTCCTCGGACACGCTCGCGCCGCGGATATTGAAAATCAGATCGAACTTCTTCACCAGCTGATAGAGGATCGGTTCCTTGATCAGCGTGCGCGGATAGCTCAGGTAGTAGCGTTCGTGAATACGTTCCATTTGCGGGTTACTTCTTCTGCCACTTGGCGATAACTTGTTGCAGCCGCTCGCGCCGCCATTCCTGCCATCCGATCCACAAATTCGTCGAGAGATATTTGTCGCCGAAGTCGCAGAACACGGTGACTATCGTGCCTGCGCGAATCGAGCGCGCCACTTTGAGCGCCGCGACCATCGCAGCGCCCGACGATTGTCCGACCAGAATGCCTTCGGTCTGCCCGAGCGCGTAGACCATTTCATACGCCTCCTCGGTCCCGACCTGAATTTTGTCGTCGAGCTGTTGTTCGTGATAGATGCCCGGCACGATCGAGCTCGCCATGTGCTTGAGGCCCTCGAGCCCGTGCATCGCATCGTCAGGTTCGACCGCGATCACCTGTACGGTGCGGCCCTTCGATTTCAGAAACCTGCCGGTGCCCATCACGGTGCCGCCGGTGCCGATTGCCGCCACGAAATGCGTCACTTCGCCATCGGTCTGGCGCCAGATTTCCGGGCCGGTGGTTTCAAAATGCGCCAGCGCGTTGGCTTCGTTGTTATACTGGTCGGGCTTGAAGTAGCCCGCGGGGTCCTGCGCCAACAGCTTGCGACAGAGCAGGATCGCTCCGTCGGAGCCCTCCATCGGATCGGAGTAATGAATCTTCGCGCCGTAAGCCTCGACGATTTTCTTGCGCTCGCGGCTCACGTTCGACGGCATCACTAGCTCGACCGGGTAGCCGAGCGTAGCGCCGATCATCGCCAGCGCGATTCCAGTGTTGCCCGAGGTCGAATCGAGAATCACCTTGCCGGGCTTCAACTTGCCTTCGGCGATTCCGACCTCGATCATTTTCTTCGCCGGCCGATCCTTGACTGAGCCGCCGGGGTTGAAGCCCTCGAGCTTGGCGAAAATCCGCACGCCCGCCGGAATCAAGCCGGCCGTCAGCCGCTTGAGCTCGAGCAGCGGAGTGTTGCCGACCAGGTCGAGCGTGCTGTTGGCGCGCCCGACCGGGACGATCTCACCCAACGGCACCACGCGCTCGCGCACGTGGACCGGCGCGCCTAGGTCAGCGTCCGCCGGCAATCGCGGGAACGATTGAGATGTCGTCGCCATCCTTTACCTTGGAGTTGATCGCATCGAGGAAGCGGACGTCGTCGCCGTTGAGGTAGATGTTGACGAAGCGGCGGATGTCGCCTTTTTCGTCGAGCAGCCGCTCGCGCATCCCCGGATGGCGCCGTTCGAGGTCTTCGATGACCGCCTTGATCGACGTGCCGTCGGCCGGGACTTCATCGACACCCGCGGTGAATCTGCGAAGTGGAGTTGGAACTCTGACGCGTACTGCCATGATTGGGGACTAGCCTCCTGCTTGAATTCCTAGAGTTATGCTTGCCGCATCGCGCAAACAAGCGCCGTCCTTATGCGGCGCTGTCGGCGGTGCGTTTTCCATTCGTGAGCCGATCGAACAGCGCATCGAAGTCTTTCAGTCGCGCGTCGATTTTCGACGGCTGATCGATCGCACTGGCGACCGCCTCGATCGTCTTGTAGCCGTTACCTGTTATCGCCACGACCACCGTCTCGTCCGCTTTGATGCGCCCCTGCTTGACCAGCTTGAGCGTGACCGCGAGCGTGGTGCCGCCGGCGGGCTCCGCAAAAATTCCCTCGGTGCGTGCGAGCAGCTTGATCGCGTCGATAATTTCCGGGTCGGTCGCGACCTCGCCCCATCCGCCGGAATCGCGCACCGCCTTCAGCACGTAAAAGCCGTCGGCCGGATTTCCAATCGCGATCGACTTCGCAATCGTGTCGGGCTTCACCGGCGTTATCAGGTCGGTATGCTTGTGCAGCGCGTGAATGACCGGGGCGGAGCCGGCGGCCTGCGCCGAATGAATCTTGAACTCGCCGCCCTTGATGAGCCCGACTTCCTTCATCTCCTTAAACGCCTTGGCGATTTTCGGCAGAATCGTTCCGCCGGCGGTCGGCACTACAATGTGATCGGGCAGGCGCCAGCCAAGCTGCTCCGCCACTTCGAAGCCGAAGGTCTTCGCGCCCTCGGTGTAGAACGGCCGCAGGTTGATATTGACGAAGGCCCACCCGTACTTGTCCGCGATTTCGCTGCACAGCCGGTTAACGTCGTCGTAGTTGCCGCGAATCGTGATCACGCGCGCACCGTAAATCGTCGAGCCAACGATTTTTCCCGCCTCCACGCCTTCGGGCATGAAGATGTAGCATTGCAGTCCCGCGCGCGCCGCGTGCGCCGCGACCGCGGTCGCAAGGTTGCCGGTCGAAGCGCAGGACACGGTGGTGAAGCCGAATTCGCGCGCCTTGGCGATCGAAACCGACACGACGCGGTCTTTGTACGACAGCGTCGGATGATTGACGGTGTCGTCCTTTACATAGAGATGCTTGAGCCCGAGTTCGGCGCCGAGGCGCTTGCAATGCACCAGCGGCGTGAAGCCGGAGTGCGGGCCGATTTCGGGCTCGCCCGTGAAATCGACCGGCAGCAATTCGCGATAGCGCCACAGATTGTGCGGCCGCTTCTCGATTACCGAGCGCGAAATCGACGCGCGAATCCGCGCGTAGTCGTAAGTGACTTCGAGCGGACCGAAGCAGGTCTCGCACACGTGGAGCGGACTTATCGGATACTCCTGGCCGCACTCGCGACATTTCAAATTGGTGATGTAGCTCATCGTTCCCCTCGATTCCTGTTACTTGCCCAGCGACTGCGATTCGCGATGCTCGCGCTTCGACTGCCACGCGCCGCAAGCGCATCCCGGGCGCGGACCTACAGCAGTAATACGCACCCGGCTCGGGCCGGACGCGTCACATGTGAGAATTTTTCCTGGGAGCAACAGCGTCTGCGCGCGCGCGGCGCGCATCGCCTCGGCCGCCTGCATCTCGCCAATCGCACCCGCAACCGGACCGACGATTCCCGCCTCGCGGCAACTCTGGATTTCTTCTTCGTCCGGCGGAGTCTCGAACACGCATCGAACGCAGGACGTCTCGCCCGGTATCACCGTCATTGCCTGACCCGTCATCCCGACGACGCCGCCATAAACGAAGGGGATGCGCGCGGCGATACAGGTGTCGTTGATCAGAAATTTCGCGGCCGGACTGTCTGTCGCATCGATCACGAAGTCGTGTCCGCCGATCAGCCTCGCCGCGTTGGACGCCTCGAGCGCGATCGCGTGCCTTTCGACCTCAACACCGGGGAATCGCGCGAGGATCCATCGCGCCGCTGCTTCAACCTTGGGCTCGCCAATATCCGCTGTCGAAAAGATAACTTGCCGCGGGAGGTTCGACAGCTCGACCGGATCGGGATCGACGAGCGTCAGCCGAGTAGCGCCCGCACGAGCGAGCGCCCACGAGGCGGGCACGCCAAGTCCGCCCATTCCGACGATCAATATTCGACCAGTTGCCACTTCCGTCGCACGTCTCCCGCCTGTCGAGAGAGACCGCAACGCGTCGGCGCTAATGGCGAGTGGTGAAAAATCCTGCGGAGACGATTAGACGAGGGATAAATACTCTCGCCTTATCTTCCAGGAGACTCTCACGCGGAGAACCCCTGCAGGAGTTAGCACCAGCACCCATCACGGGCCGGTTGCTGCGGCATCAGCGGGCCATGTCCCTCCGCCGCTCTCGATAAGGCTGCAATCACAGTGCAGTCCTGACAACGCTAATATGCGGACGCTGACCTGTCAATCGACGAACCAATCGGTCAGCCATTGGTCTCCCTGTTTGCCACTCAACGGGCATTTGTCTATCTTCCCGCAGCGCGGGGTTTTCGCTTCGACGCTCTAATCGATCTTCAAACGCGGCTTGGACCGGGCATACCCCGAATAACGCGATTGCGGCTGGCTTGGTGACTTTTATTGCGGAGTGACATATGTTCGTCCGCATCTCGCGGGGGTGGTTGGCCGAAACGAACCTTGCAAGGCCAACTTCGGGCGAGACTGGGAGGAGACCGACGATGATCTCTCGATGGGCTGGGCTCGCCATCTGTTTGTTCTTTGCAGTCGCTACTCTGTTCGTCGGCACCGGATGCGATCCGTGCTCCTCCTGCTCTAGTACTACCAAGAAGACTGCGACGCCGAGTTTTACACCGACTTTCACCTTCATTCCCTCACCGACGCCGACTGCGACCGCGACCGCAACGGCGACTCGCACGGCGACGCCCACTGCAACCCCGACTACGATCATGGGGATGTTGCAGGGCGGGCTCTCTCCTGTTTCGGGCGCAGCGGTAACACTCTATGCGGCGGGATCGGCATACGGCGCGAACGCCACCGTTCTGGCCACCGCGACTTCCGACAGCAGTGGCGATTTCACTTTGACGTACGGGATTCCGGGTACGCCCGAGGCGCTCTACGTGGTGGCACTTGGCGGCAGTGTCGTGGCCGACAACAAGGTGGCGCCTGCGAACAAGCCCAAGAGCCAGGCAATTCCGGCGGCGGCCAACTCTGCGATCGGATTGATGGGATTGGTTGGGCTGTCCAACGCCGTGCCGACGTCGTTCACGGTCAACGAGTTGACGACCGTGGCGGCCGAGTGGGCGCTCGCGCAGTTCACCGACGCGACCGGACAGATCATCGGTGCACCGTCGAGCAACGCGATTGGTTTCGGTAACGCGCTCGCACAGTCACAGGCCAATCTCGCGGACATCACGACCGGCGAGCCGGCTATTTTCTGGAGCAACAATGGCGTGACGGAGGCGAGTTGCACCGGCGACACGCCACCAGTGAACTGCGACGGCCTCGAGCGGATGAATACGATTGCCAACATCCTGGCGTCGTGCGTGCAGAGTTCGTCATCCTCGTCTGCCCCATGCACCACCCTGTTCGCCGATACTGCTGGCACCACCACGCTGCAGGCGGCACACGTGATGGCGACTAACCCCGTCGCGAACGTGGCCACGCTGTTTACGCTTCAGAGCGAGTCTCCGCCGTTCGCACCCAACCTGGGCACTGCGCCAGACGGCTGGGAGATCGCGCTGAATCTCGATCCGGGCAGCACCCTCGATGGCTCGAACTTCCTGGCAATCGACGCCGCCGGTAACGTGTGGGTGCCGAACTTCGACGGCAACAGCGTGACCGAAATCAGCCCCATCGGCACCCTGGTAGGCAACTTCGCTCCCGCCGCCGCCGACTTCAACGAATCGGACAACCTGGCGATCGACGCCGTCGGCAACGTCTGGGTGGGGAACTTCAGTAGCAGCAGCTCCAGCGTGAGCGAGTTGCTGGCCGGCTGTTCTACTTCAAGTTGCACAGGTCTCAACTTCACTCCCGCCGGAGCCAACTTCGCCTCACCACAAGGGGTGGCAATCGACACTTCCGGCAATGTCTGGGTGGTGAACCCAGGCAACAACTCCGTGACCAAGTTGACCTCGGGCGGCGCACTAGTCGGCAACTTCACACCCGAAGGCTCCAACTTCGACCTCCCGCAGTTCCTTGCAATCGACACCGCGGGCAATGTCTGGGTGACAAACATCATCGGCGACAGCGTTACCGAGCTAACCGCCAGCGGCGGTCTCGGCGGCAACTTTGCTCCCGCAGGCGCAGCCTTCGACGATCCAGGTGGCATCGCGATCGATACCGCCGGAAATTTCTGGATACCGAACGAAGTCGGCAACACCGTGAGCGAGTTGCTGGCCGGCTGTTCCACCGCAGCTTGCACGGGTCTCAACTTCTCCCCCGCCGGCGCTAACCTGAATGAATCGATCAGCATCGCGATTGACTCGGCGAACCACGTCTGGGCAACGAACGCCGGCGGCGACAGCGTGACCGAGTTGACCTCGAGCGGCGCCCTGGCCGGCAATTTCGCACCCGCCGGTGCCGGCTTCAACGCACCGGACGGCTTGGGAATCGACGCCTCGGGCAACGTCTGGATGGCAAACGCCGGCGACGGCGGCAACAGCGTGTCCGAACTGATTGGCGCGGCGCGTCCGGTGCTGACGCCGAAGGTCGCTTGCCTGAAGAAAGCGCCGGCGAGCGCCGTATGTCTGCCGTAGCGGCAGCAGCGCGCCATCGTGAGCGGCGCGCAGCGTTGGTGGCGGAATAGAACCTAGCGGGCGCCGATAAGCAGTTCGGCGATCTGAACGCCGTTGAGCGCGGCGCCCTTGCGCAGCTGGTCGCCGACGACCCAGAAGTTCAGCGCGTTAGCGCGGCTGAGATCCTCGCGGATGCGGCCGACGAAGCATTCGTCCTGCCCCTCGACCCCGATCGGCATCGGGTACCGATTCTGCGCCGGATCGTCGAACAGCCGAATACCCGGGAAATGCGCGAACGCCTCGCGCGCGTCGGCCGCCGCAACTTTCGTCTCGGTTTCAGCGTTGACGGAAATCGAATGCGTGGTGAACACCGGCACTCGCACAGTGGTCGGCGAAATCGGCAAGTCGGGCTGGTCGAGAATCTTCCTGATCTCATTGACCAGCTTGATTTCCTCGTCGGTGTATCCGCCCTCGACAAATTTTCCGGCCGGAATCAGGTTGAAAGCGATCTGACGCGGAAAAAATTTCGCCTCGACCGGCTCGCCCTTCGACCATGCGATCGTTTGCTGGCGCAGTTCGGCGATACCGTTCACGCCCGCGCCTGACACCGCCTGGAAACTGGTCGCGACCACGCGCCGCAGCCGCCCGAGGTCGTGGATCGGCTTTAGCGGCATCACGGTAACAATCGTCGTGCAGTTCGGGCACGCGACGATTCCCTTGTGACGGCGCGCAGCAGCGGCGTTTATCTCGGGCACCACCAGCGGCACTTCCGGGTCCATTCGAAACGCGCTCGATTTGTCGACGACGATTGCTCCCGCCTTGACTGCGATTGGCGCGAACTCGCGCGATTGGTCCGATCCCGCCGAGAACAGCGCGATATCGATGCCCTTGAACGAGTTGGCGTCGAGCTTCTCGATTGTGATCGTCTCGCCGGCGAAGGTTACGGTCTTGCCCGCCGATCGCGCCGACGCATACGCGCGCAGCTCGCGCACCGGAAATTTGCGCTGCTCGAGAATTTTCAGGGTGGTCTGGCCGACTGCTCCAGTCGCACCAACTACTGCAATTCGTTGTCCACTAGCCATCGCGCGATTCTACATTGATGCAGCCGTCGGAGTGAATAGCCGTCGCCATTTGGCAGTGGGTCAGTTTGAATCCCAGCCGCGCCAATGCTGGTTTTGGGAGATTGAGGACTTCGTGGAGGTGGTCGAAGATTGGGAGGCAAGCAGTGAGCCAGGCTGACGAACTCCAATCTTGTTTGGTGGTTGAGAACACAGGATGGGCATCAGAAATTATTTGATCGAAGGCGTTTCCGGCACCGGCAAAACTACGGTTGCTAAAGAACTGCAGCGGCGCGGTTACCATGTCATACATGGTGATCGGGAGTTGAAATATCGGGGCGATCCAAAGACGGGGGAACCGCTGGAAGAGCCTCTCCACAAGAGCGAGCGGGACAAGGCCGCATGGCAGCAGGAGCATCTACTTTGGGATGTAGCCAAAGTTAAATCCGTGATCACTGATCACAGCACCCCCATTTCCTTCTTCTGCGGCGGCTCCAGAAATTTCGACCGCTTTATTGGCTTGCTTGACGGCATTTTTGTTCTTGAGGTCGACGACCTTGACACACTGTATCGGCGGCTTGATGAGCGCGTGGCGCGAGACTCAACTGACTGGGGCGGAAAACCAGAGGAAAAGGAACTCCTCGCACGATTGCATCGAACGAAAGACGATG